>Ga0210402_10002774_pt1 | contig 16830 bp, 14 predicted proteins | sample IncBWC7MmetaG_FD_161055 | JGI IMG/M metagenome (GOLD analysis project Ga0210402, IMG submission 161055) | Forest soil microbial communities from Barre Woods Harvard Forest LTER site, Petersham, Massachusetts, United States - Inc-BW-C-7-M | ecosystem: Environmental > Terrestrial > Soil >... | reverse complement strand
CGCTTGCTGGCGTCCACCTCCACTCGTTTCATTCCCGAGAGGTCGATCACCATGCCGCCATCGCACATCCCGTACCCCACCCGGCTGTGGCCTCCACCGTGCACGGCCAGTAGCAAATTCTTTGTCTGGGCAAAATCTAGAACTCGGGCGACGTCAGACGGACCAACGCAGCGCACAATCACCGCCGGGCGCAGGTCGAATGCGCGGTTGAAAATCAAGCGCGATGGTTCATAGTCGGATGTTTGGGGTGTGATTACGTGGCCGTTAATCTTGGAAGCAAGTCTTCGGATCTCCGCCGGTTCAACCGAGGCCGCATTCTGCTCGCCTGCTGGAAGGATTCCTCGCACTCTGGCAAGCGACTGAACAGGGTACCCATAGAGCGCTGCCGCAGCGAGTAAACTTTGCTGGACAAACTGCCTTCGAGTACTGACCGCCATGACACACGTGAGGCTACGCCGCTAGGCCCCTGCGGTCAATTGCATCTCTTATCGTGGAGGTCTGCGAAAACAAGTAGTTCCGCGCGAGTCACGGGCAACTCGGAAACCAACTGTTAAGAAGAGGAGAGTCGGAGATCTCTGGCTTGCTGACGAATATCTGCCGCTGTGACACTTTCGCTTTGGCTTAAGCCTACAGCGCCAGGCCGCTGCTGTTCGCATCCTCCTGCGCTTCTTCCGACTCGGTTTCCTTTCGTCCGCTGAAAGAAGCTGACTTTCTGTTCTGGCGGTAGGTGAAACTGGTGTAGATGTAGTTGGCGGGCCTACATTCCTTAGAGCGCCTCCTCCTGGAGACGGACTTTGTTCTTTTTTCTGCTGGCAAGGGAGCCCCTCATATCGGTCCCAGCGGGGGCGTTCTCGTCCTGCCCTCGGCCATTTCTCGAGTTCGTAACGAGAGTCCCTTTATGATCGCTGCGGTATCGACCTGGGGGTCGTCCGAACTCACGCTTGAACGCCCTGTTGAAAGCTGCCTCCGACTCATACCCGACGTCGCTGGCGATTTCTGCGACACCTCGCGATGTCGTTTCAAGTGATCGCGCGGCTAGTTGAAGCCTCCAGCGCGTCAAGTACGCCATTGGCGGTTCCGAAAGATATCGAGTGAACCGCTGCACCAAAGCTGATCGTGAAATGCCCACTTCGTCGGCGAGACTCGCGATCGTCCACGGGTGGGCTACCCGGCGATGCATCAGGCCAAGGCTTTTCCCCACGATCGGATCGCGCGCTCCCGTGAGCCAACCCCTTTGCTGTTCGGGCAGTCCGGAAACGTAACGCCGTAAGGTGTCAACAAACAAGGCCTCAGAGAGCTTCGCGAGCATGGCTTCACTGCCGACGCGTCCCGAAATCGCTTCCTCGACCAAGTGCAGAATGGAACTCTCTAACCACTGCCCGGATCGGTCTGTCCGGATGTTGACCTTAAAGACGGGTGGCAGGCCGTTCAATATCGGCCGGCTGATGTGGGGGTCACAAGTCATGTATCCACATACGAAGTGCGAAGTCTCGCCGCCGCCGCCGGCGTGCAAAGGGCTCAAATTGCGGGCTTTGATCTTGTCATTGATGCCATAGTTCGGGAACGGTGGCTTATTTCCCTTGCTGCTCATGTGATGCGCATCGCCATTCGGGAAAATGACGACATCTCCGGACTTGAGCTCGAGTGTTTCACCGTCCGCCATTTCGACAAAAGCACTGCCGTCGACGACCAGATGGTAAAGCAAAAAATGGGCCGCTCCTGGAGCGAGCGTATTTGCTACAAACATTTGTTTCGAGGGAGGAACGGAAAATCCCCAAGGCGACGAGAACTCAGCGTTGAAGAACACAGCGCCGTTCAACTTGACCCCGCTCAAGATTTCGGAGAATGCGTCCATTCTATGTGGTGGACTCCCTGCAAAGTTAGTTGGTATCCGAGCAAAGGAATCGGCGCTCGCAGGCCGTTCGAGCAAGTCAAAGCGACGCCCGGGCATGGTCGCTCGCCCCAAGTCGCCGCACAATTGTAGTCCTGACGCGAATCAATGCCAATCGGGAGATCATCAAATGAGCCTCAAAACCATGGAAACGAATCCGGCCCCAACCGGAGCCGCCAAGAATCCGAATCAAGCATTATGGGAAAAAGGCGACTTCACTGAGATCGCCGCTTTCATGCGGCAGTCCGGAGAAGCTGTTGTCGAGTCTCTCGGCGTTACGCCGCCGCTACGCGCGCTGGACCTCGGCTGCGGAGATGGCACCACAGCACTCCCACTAGCCCTTCTGGGCGCCAATGTGACGGGAGTCGATATAGCAAGGAACCTTGTGGAGGCCGGCAACAAGCGCGCAAAGGAGGCAGGCCTCCATAGGTTGAAGTTTCATGAGGGTGACGCTTGCAATCTGGAAGGAGTCGACGACGATTCGTTTGAATTGACTCTCTCCGTGTTCGGCGCAATGTTTGCACCTAAGCCATTCGACGTCGCTAAAGAAATGGTGCGGGTCACTAAACCGGGCGGCCAAATCGTAATGGGCAACTGGATACCCAACGATCCGACGTTCGTGTCGCAGTTGCTCAGAATAAGTTCGGCGTTCACGCCTCCGCCTCCGGAGGGGTTCGTCAGCCCGATGACTTGGGGTGTGGAGAGCCACATCATCGAGCGCTTCGGCCATGCCGGAGTACCGAAGGAGGACATCTCCATGGTGACGGACACGTATTACTTCGCTCATTCCGAGAAAAGCCCGACGGAGTTCATCGAGCTGTTCGAAAAATTCTATGGACCGACCATGAATGCGGTCAGCGCGGCTCGAAATAACGGGAAAGAAGACGAACTGCACAAGCAGCTTGTGGAACTGGCAAATGCTCAGAACAAGAGCAACGCCGGCACGTTCATCCCTGCCACCTTCATGCGAGTCACTGTTAACGTCTAGATAAAACATAAGGAGATTTCAAGAATGTCAGTACTGCATCCCGATCCCACTTTCTATCCTTCACCCAAGGCGGCTATGCAAGCTCCGCCAGAACAGCTTGCTTATGTAGCCTTGCTCAACGACGGCAAAAATGGACATCACGACAGTATGGGCGTGATCGATCTCGATCCCGCTTCGTCCGCGTATGGCCGCCTGGTTGGCCAGGTGGATTTTGGCCGCGGTGATAATGAGCTGCATCACTTCGGGTGGAATGCGTGCAGCGCGTGTCTCTGCCCGCAGGCCCCGCATCCGCACATGGAACGCCGTTATCTGATCGTCCCGGGCATTGGCTCATCCCGGATTTACATCCTGGATACGAAGCCGAATCCCAAACAGCCCAAAATTGTGAAAGTGATCGAACCTGAAGAGTTCATCAAGAAGACCGGTTACACGGCGCCTCACACATTTCATTGTGGACCGGACGCCATCTACGGGAGTGCACTCGGAGACGCAAGCGGAAACGGTCCCGGCGGCATTTTCCTGATGGATGCAAACACATTTGAGCTGAAGGGACCTTGGGAAAAGGATCGCGGCACACAGGAACTGGCTTATGATTTCTGGTGGCACCTGGGACACGACACGATGATTACGTCCGAATGGGGCACTCCGAACATGGTGAAAGACGGCGTCAATCCGGAGTTGCTGCTGGCCGGAAAATACGGACACAAGATTCATGTCTGGGATCTGGACAAGCGCCGTCATCAGCAGGAAATTGACCTGGGTGCAGAACAACAATGGGTGCTCGAGCTGCGGCCCTCTCACGATCCCAATAAGACGTACGGTTTCGTCAGCGTCGGCGTTTCGCTCAAAGATCTTTCAGCCTCAATCTGGATGTGGTATCGCGAGGACGGGAAGAACGGCAAGTGGGCGGTTCGCAAGGTGATTGAAATCCCCGCCGAGCCGGCTGACCCGGAAAAGCTGCCTCCACTACTGAAGGGTTTCAAGGCAGTGCCGCCGCTTATAACCGACATCAACCTTTCGCTCGACGATCGCTTCCTCTATGTTTCATGCTGGGGGACAGGCGAGTTCATTCAGTACGACGTCTCCGACCCAGTCAATCCGAAGAAGACGGGCTCCGTCCATCTCGGCGGGATTGTCCGCCGTGCGGCTCACCCAAGTAAGCCCACGCAGGCACTCAACGGCGGACCTCAGATGGTGGAGATCAGCCGCGATGGCAAGCGTGTCTATTTCACAAACTCGCTCTACTCTCCGTGGGATGAGCAGATTTATCCCGACGGCTTGAAGAGTTGGATGGTAAAGCTTGACGTGGACCCCAACGGTGGAATGAAGCTCGATAAGAAATTCTTCGTGGAGTTCGACGGCCTTCGAGCTCATCAGGTGCGGCTGGATGGTGGAGATGCTTCATCGGATTCCTACTGCTACTCGGAGGAGAAATGATGCATGCCGAGATGGGCTCGACGGTGCTGTGGCTGATGCTGCTCCTCGGTGCCTACCACGGAGTCAACCCCGGGATGGGTTGGCTCTTCGCGGTGGCACTGGGGATGCAGGAGCAGAAGGGGAGTGCCGTTGCAAAATCACTTGTGCCAATCGCGATTGGGCATGCACTGGCAATTGGCAGCGTGGTGATGGTTGCTGCGTTTCTCGGCAGGGCGCTCCCGCTCCTGACGATTCGCTACTCGGTCGCGGCCCTGTTGGTTGGCATCGGAATTGTTAGCCTGCTGGGTCACTGGCATCCGCGGTGGGTCCGCATGCGGGTGGGCTTTCGAGACCTTATGTCCTGGTCGTTTCTGATGGCTTCGGCGCACGGCGCAGGTCTGATGGTGATACCGGTGTTGCTGGGCAGCAGCACAGTCGAAGCACATGCTCATATGGCTGGCCACAGTCACATGGCTTCGACCGCGTCTCCGTTAACGGCGATGCTTGCCACAGGAATCCACACTGTCGGCTACCTTGCCGTAACAGGACTGGTCGCGTGGGCGTTCTATCGGAAACTAGGACTATCGCTTCTCCGTAAGACCTGGTTCAACTTCAACTTGGTGTGGGGGGTTGCACTCGTGGCCACCGGTCTGTTCACTCTACTTACTTAAACAACCATTTCCGGATTTTGCACGGATAACGGGCAAGTCCCACTGGGAACCACGCCGCAGGCATACTTTCGAGCAGGCGTTCTTGACCACTCGGTAGAGCCAAGGGTGCCCCTGGCAGCAAGGATTTCATGAGTTCTTCGAAGATGACGAGCTAACCGGAAACCATTGGAACGTGTTGTCAGTTTCTGCATTGCCGACAATTCGGGGTTTAACGGCGACAAACGCGTTTAAGGGGATCTATCCTGCTTGCGACCAAACTGTAATCCATGGTCAGTGAGCGCATTGGCCTGTTCGCCCCATTTGACATTTACGATCTGCGGCTGCGAACATTTGCCAGCGGTTGATGCTTCGCGTTCCAGACAGAACCGGAGATCCATTTGTCAACTCTGGCCGAGCATGGATACTTGCCTATGCGCGACTTTCGCCTCGCACTCCGCCAGCTTCTGAAAGCGCCCGCCTTTTCCCTTACCATCGTCCTTACCCTCGCGCTGGGCATCGGTGCCACTACCGCCATCTTCTCGCTCGTTGAAGGCGTCCTCCTGCGCCCACTGCCGTTTCGTGATCCCCAGCGCCTCGTCCTTGTGGGCGATCGCCTGGGTGATGGACCGCAGCTAGGCGTCACCGCCTCCGAAGTCGCCGCCTACGAGCATGCCGCTCAGGCCTTTTCCTCGATCGGTGCCTACGACAACGCATCGTGGGAGTTCTCCGGCGGCCCGCTCTCTGAGTCGGTGGACGGCGCGCGCCTCACCGCTGGTGTGTTTCCGACGCTCGACGTAGCTCCCGCGGTCGGCCGCGTCTTCACTCAGCAAGAAGATGACGCGCACGTACCCGTTGCGGTGATCAGCTATGCACTGTGGCTGAATCGCTTTCACCGCGATCCGCAGATCGCAGGCGCCACAATTACTCTCGACCGCAGGAACTACACGGTCGTTGGCGTGATGCCGCGTAGCTTCGAATTCCCGCTCCGCCCCGGCCGCGTCGGTCAGGCGCAGTTATGGGTGCCCATGAGTTTCACCGCCGATGAGCTTTCCCCATCCTCCGGCGCATGGGCAATCCACCTGGTCGCGCGCCTGAAGGACGGTATCAGCGTACCGCAGGCTGCGCATGACGCAAATCGGGTCGCGCAGCAGGTCATGCGCGATTTTCCCACAGAGCTGGCCGCGATCCACATCCGCGGGGATGTTGTTCCCCTGCACGAATCCGTTGTTGCCGGTGTGCGCCCTCTGCTCCGCACGCTGTTTCTCGCTGTCTGCATCGTGCTGCTCATCGCTTGCGCCAATGTGGCGACGTTGCTGCTGGTCCGGGCGATCCGCCGTCGCCGTGAGCATGCCGTTCGACTCGCACTCGGAGCGCACGCGGGCACCATTCTCCGCGAGTGCGTTAGCGAAGGTCTCGTGCTGAGTCTCGCCGGTGGCCTGCTCGGCCTGGCTTTGGCGGCACTTGCTTTGCGCGCCACCGTGCCGCTCCTTCCCGAATCCATGCCACTCATCGCCGCGATCTCTATCAACGCCGGCGTTGCGGGTTTCGCCCTCCTCATCGCAGTGCTGACCGGAGTTCTCTGCAGCCTTGCTCCGGCTTGGGCTGCTGTCCGCACCAACCTTCTTGAGAGCCTCAAGGAAGACGCCCGCTCGGGCAACGGCAGCCTGCGCCACACCTGGCTCCGCTCGTCTCTCGTTGTTGCAGAGATTGCCATCGCCACCGTACTGCTCACCGTTTCGCTCGCGTTCCTACGCAGTTATCAGCAAATGCTCGCCGTCGATCCCGGCTTCCGTCCCGACCATGTCCTCATCGCCGGATACAAGTTGCCCGAGCAGCAGTACGCGACCGAATCATCGATCGCAAACTTCAATCGCAAGGTTGTCGACCGTCTCGCTTCCCAGCCCGCGACGGTCGCCGTTGGTCTTGCCAACACTCTGCCTGACACCGGCGGCGGAGGGCGAAGCGGCTTCACCATCGAGGGCGCCTCCATCGCCGGATGGAAGCTGAGGTTTGCTCCCTTTATCGAGACCTATGGCGACTATTTCCGCGCTCTCGGTATTTCACTCACTTCCGGGCGCTACTTCACAGAGCGCGACCGATCCGACTCGCCCCTCGTCTGCATCGTCGACCAATCCATGGCCAAACAGGAGTGGCCCGGTCAGAGCCCCATCGGCAAGCGTTTGCACATTGGCAACCCCAAACGCACACTGCCATGGGCCATCGTGGTCGGAGTTGTGCCCGACGTCCGCATTGATGCTCCCGATCAGCCCGCGGGTGAGCAATGGTATTTCCCGATTGAGCAGCCTGCCATCATCGAGGGCACCGGCGTCACTGGCATGGTCGACCTGTCGAGTGGTTGGATCGCCCTGCGTTCGACCCTTCCACCCGAACAGATGGTCCGCAGTTTGCGCTCGGTCGTCGCCGAAATCGATCCGCGTCTCGCGCTCGATCCTGTGCAGCCAATGACCGACGCCATCTTCGCAGTGGAAGCGCCTCGCCGCTTCAATACCGGCCTTATTGCAACGTTCGCCCTGGCCGCCTTGCTGCTCGCGGCCCTTGGCATTTACGCGGTCATCGCTTTTACGGCCTCACAGCGCACCCAGGAGATCGCCGTCCGCATGGCACTAGGTGCACAGCGCGGCAACATCGCGCGGCTCGTGGTCGGCTCCGGCGCGAAAATCGCAGCCGCCGGTTGCGCTCTTGGTATTTTGGGATCGCTTTCCGTGTCGCGCCTCATCGGCGCGTTCCTTTTCGGAGTCAGTGCCACCAATCCGATTGTTTACGTCGCGAGCGTGGTCCTCATGCTGGTGCTGGCGCTCCTCGCTTCGGCCCTGCCGGCTCTGCGCGCCGCAGCCGCCGATCCTGCTCGGGCTTTGCGCTCGGAATAGCCTGCGAATTATTCGTGCCACGAAACCGGTTGCCTTCTGTTATTCCAGCGCTCGCCGCGGATCGGTAGGCGCATAATCTCCAACTCACTCACTGACACAACTTACACACCTAAAGTCGGATTATGTAGATGGATCCCAGAAATTCCTGGATAACGAGCGATCCGGAAGTTAAGGAGAAGTGACCCAATTTCCATCGTGCCGACGAACTTAGAGGTATCACAATGAAGAAATAAATAGCTCTGGATGCCTGTTAGCGGGGAGGCGCTCTGAGCCTACCCACAGTTGAGCCAGATCTCTGAGGTTGTCTTTGTATGTGCGCGTTACCAAGTATTCCTTCCCACCTTTTATGCGCAACCTGTACTCCCCTGTCAATAAAGGTTGGATCTCCTCCACGGCCGAACTATTCACGACGACCGACCGGTGAATGCGAATAAAACCATAGGGTTTGAGCTTCTCGGCCATGGACGAGAGGGACTCGTGCACCAAATAAGAATTGGTTCGGGGTCGCAACGAAACGTAATTACCTTCGGCTTGCACTGCCAAGATGTCGGCTAGATCCAAGAGTAAGATGCTACCCTTTACCTTGAACGCGATTCGGGGCGCCTGTCGTTTTGCTATAACTTCCAACTGCCGCAGGATTCGCATGAGGTCTGCAGCATCCACTCGGATTACCGGGAGTAATGATGTATCTCCAGCTTCGCAGAACTCATCCGCGGTCGATTCAGGAGTGCAATCCCGTCGACTCCCGGGGGAGCAAGTCGTAGATTCCCGCAGTGGGCTCGAGACGTGCGGATCAGCGTGAGCAGCGTGTTGAACGAACATTTCTCGTGCAACGGCCTTCTCATCCTGAATTTCGCGGGCGCTCATGAATGGAACCCCTTGCTCTCTCGTTTCGACTTCGCTACCCGAAGTGAGAATGACGAGTGAACTGCTTTCCAGATGAAATGGTCCTACATCGCCGGAGCGGCGGATCGTCTGATCACCCGCGGCCCGTAGTGTTACTTCTTCCCAGCACTCACCGCTGACGGAAAGCTGGATTGCGCGCCGAAATAACACTCAATGGATTGTAACTTTCCGTTCCTGATTCGGAGATACTCGACGTTCCGGAACGATTTATCGTCCTTGGTGTGGCACAGATACTTCACAAAGGCATCCTCGGCGCCAGTGGTGATTCGCTCCAGGTCAAAATGTTTAATGAAATCGATCTGGGTTTCCCAGCATTGCGCTTTGAAAGCGCTCTTGCTGATGTGGTCATCACCGGCCGCGCTGGTAAAGGTAAAGTTCTCGGCGAGCAGGCTATCCACTGGGCCCCAGTCTCTCCTCTCCCATGCCGCGTACCACTTTCGGGCCAGCTCCTCGTTCGTGAAGTTCTGGCCTTCCAGTGCGCTGGCATTGCCCGATCCAGACAGGCTCACGGCACCCACCAGCGCGCAGGCTCCCGTTGCCAGCAGATTCCGGCGCGACACTGCGATCCTGGTCATTGTTCGTTCTCCTTTTCATGATGAAGCCTGAAGCGCTTCGCATGATTGTGACGCTCACCGCCCGAGCAAACAAACCGGTTGGTATGTAACGATACATCAGAACCGATGCGATCAGGCCCGCTTGCGGTTGCTTGACGGGCGCAAGGAGCGCAGCCAGTCCACGATGTTTTTGATCCCCGCTTTCATTACTTTCGGATCCTGAGCATTCTTTGCCAGCGAAGCATAGCCTTCGACCATCGCGATCATTAAGCCAGCGGCGTCGGCGGGCTCCACGTCGCGGCGAACGCTTCCGCGGGACTGGCCCTCTCGCAAAATGGAGGCGACAGCTTCGCGCCAGGCATCGAAGATGATCGCCAGCCGTTTCCGGAATCCCACGTCAAGAGGGGACATTTCCTGCGCCAGATTGTTGAGCTGGCAGCCACCCCGCACATCCTCGGGCCGAACCGGTATACGTTGAACGGCGGCAATCAAAGCGTCAATAGGATCCTTGACGTTCTGTAGAGGCCGCACCCATTTGCCATAGACGTCTGGGGCGATGACCTCGTCGACGACGGCGTATCCCAAGGCTTCCTTGCTGTTGAAGTGGTAGTACAGCGCTCCCTTGGTGACGCCAGTAGAGGCCAGAATTGTGTCCAGGCCGGCGCTCTGGAAGCCCGACCGGTAGATCTCGCGGGAGGCCGCCTGCAGCAAGCATTCCCGGGTGCGCTCCGGATAGTGCAACCTGGCCGCTATACGCTTCGGAGTCTTGCGTGCCGCCAACATACCGACCAGTATGTATGGCAACGATCCGAGCGTCAAGAGTGATTTAGCAACGCGCTCAACAATATGAAAATCCGTGGAATTTCATAACCTCTCGACAATGTGTATGAGAAGTTGGAGAAACAGTCGCTCCAGCCGTCTTGGGATCGTCCCATGTGTTTGTCAGCCCGCCACTCGTTTTCGAATTCTGAAGTGTTGAGCCTGTTGTCTCACGTAATTGTTGTGAACGTGGAACACCACATGCTTCCTCAGTTCTCACTCAGCAGGAGTGCGTGATGTTGCGAGCCAATCTGCTCTCAATTGCACGCTGACTTGTCTGAACGCCGGGTGGTACCGACCTAAATCGCAGGCCATCTCGGCACCACGACTTTTACCGGAGGAAAGAGGACATGAGCACGCTTAAACACTTGGGAAGTTTCTGGACGCTGTGGGTCATGACGATGGTTCTGGCTTGCTTCAGCAACGCAGTCGCTCAAGCGAGCTACAGAGTTAGCGATTTGGGTGCTGAGGGGAACGACAATCTGGGTTGTGCCATGTCCGTCAATAATGAGGGCTGGACGGAGATCATGGCTGGGAACCTGCCAACTGGGCAGCAGGATAACATTGGCGGGCAACTTCTAAACGGTCGCGCACTGATAGACGTCGACGGATTCAAGTTCGACCTCGGCACGCTCGGAGGACCGAACAGTTGGATGAACTGGGGTGAGATCAACGACCGAGGGCAGGTAGTCGGTGATTCCGAAACGGCTGTCCTGGACCCGAACGGCGAAGACATTTGCGGCTTCGGCACACACCTTACGTGTCGCCCGTTTCTTTGGCAATTCCTCCACATGAGCGCTCTCCCGACGCTTGGCGGAAATAACGGCCAGGCGAGCGCGATCAATAACCGTGGACAAATCGTAGGATTTGCGGAAAACGGTACCGTGGACTCCTCATGCCCGCCTGGCACAACTAATAATCGGATTCAGCTGCCGGTGTTGTGGGAAAAAGGCAAAGCCCAAGCTCTTCCTACGGGTAGCGATCCAGACGGGGACGCATTTTGGGTCAACGATCAAGGCCAAGCCGTAGGCGACACGGGAACCTGCGGCGGCGCGACGATTCACGCCGCATCGTGGGAAAATGGCACTCTCACCACGCTTCAAGACCTCGGAACTTTCGCTCTCGCCTTCAGCATTAACGACCAGGACCAAATTGTTGGGTTCGTCGGCAGCCCCGACGGCACAACCCAATATGGCGCGTTTTGGCAGAACGACACTCTTACACCCCTCGGTATTCTGCCGGGAGATTTTGGCGGCATAGCCAGCGGGATCAACAACAAGGGCCAAGTCGTGGGAAGCAACTTCGATTCGAAGTTCAACTGGTCCCATGCTTTCATCTGGCAGAACAACGTCATGACCGACCTGAACACACTGTTTCCTGCCAGCTCCAACCTCTTCGCTGTCATGGCCAACAAGATCAACGAACGGGGACAAATCTCGGGAATGGCAATCGTACGCAGCGGGCCGCGTAAGGGCGACATCCACGCGTTTCTGGCAACCCCTGTAAACCAAAGTCTAGGCCAGTCGGTTGCAGATGTCGCACCTATACGCCCGAACTCCATTTTGCCCGCGAATATTGGCAACCAGCTTTTGCCGAGATTCATACTCGGCCGATTAGGGGGGCGATAACGGATCATTCCCCGAGTATGTGCATGGGCCGTGTGCGATCTGAAATGCCGGCGTATTGTGTCACGGAATTGTCTGTAGGGGGAACGCCGCATGCTTTCTAAGTTGTGACTGGACTTGCGCCAGCGCTCGAGCGCTGGCGCAAGTCCAGCCGAAGCGTGCTCTGTAACCTTATGCTGCGTGTTCGTCATTGTGTAGAGTGCCCGGAATGCCGCACTCGATATTTGCCAGGTTCAAGTCCCTATGACAACGGGTCTTACTTAATACCATTTACAGACGAAGGGCTGTCCGAATGGATACTGTACTGTTCATACGGTCTCCCGCGTGCTTGTAGCGAATTGAAGATGGAGTGAATTGAAGCCATATGAAGTCTGCGAACCAGCCTAGCGTCGCGGTTGCGGTTCAGCGGACGAAGTGTGCGCCCTTCGAAGGGCAACGCGGAGGTGAATCGCCAGATCACTACCAATCGGCCGCATCGTGTTTGCTAACCGTTGGAGGATCCGTCTACGACTTCGCTGGCATACTGCTCACCCGTGCGGAAATGGCGGAGTGTCCCGTTTACATCGTGCATGACGAAGGAAAAATTGGCTTCCCCGACGGGGCGGTTCGTTTTATCACGCACATGTCCATCCGCGAGAGCGAACATTTTCGTCGCCGGTTTGAGCCCTTGGATCGCAAGGCAGCGCCTTCGCTGCGGCCCATTAACTTTTGTTGCGATGTGCACAACGTCTTTGGTCGTCGCGGCGGCCTGATCCTACCAGGATGATGTAGCGGTGGCTGCGTTCGGTTCTTCCCCGCGTTTCCGCAACCCCGTGCATTGCGCCGGACTGCCTGCTCGCTGGCCTTTCGGGGCGACTATCTTTAATCCACAAGTAACCGAACACTGGCCACGCGCGCTTGGCAATCGCACCCGGGTATGATCTTCTACTAAGGCCTTATGGGCCGGATGCGCCAATGCGGGAAGAGCCTGAGAATCGCGCTGGGGGTGTGCTCGCTGGCGGGCCTGGCGCTGATGCCGCTAGAGTCGCACGCGCAGCTACAGCAACAACCACAACCACAACAGCAGCAGCAACAACAGCAGCTCGTCATTCGCTTCGTGCGCGATCCCGATCCTGCGCCGGAACTCAAGGCCAAAGACGTGAACGGAAAAGAACTCAGCCTGGAAGCGTATAAGGGCAAAGTGGTGCTGCTGAACTTCTGGGCCACCTGGTGCGGGCCGTGTCGCGCGGAAATCCCCAGTCTGATCCGAATTCAGGAGGCGTATAAGGACCGTTTGCAGATTATCGGCATGGATGTGGATGACGACGACCAGGAGCAGCTGCGCGAGTTCGTGAAAAACCAGGGCATCAACTATCCAGTGGCGACGACCTCGGTTCCGGTGCGCCTCGCTTATGGAGGCATCGGCGCGCTGCCCACAGTGTTCATCATCAATCAAGACAGCAAAGTGGTGCAGAAGCATGTCGGGCTGTTCAATCCGGCGCTGTACGAAATCGAAGCGCGCGCGCTGCTGGGTCTACCCGTTCCGGCCCGAGTCGAAACCTTTGAAGATACCGGTGAAGTATTTCTGAAGCACGCAGACCGGGCGAGCATGCTGCCGGGAGTGGACATGTCGAAATTGACGCCGGAACAGCGCATGGCCGCGTTGCACAAGCTCAACGCGGAGGCCTGCGATTGCGGCTGCAGGTACACGCTGGCGCAATGCCGCATCTACGACCCCGCGTGCAATATCAGCAAGGAACGCGCTGCGGCCGTCGCAAAGGAATCAGCGAAATTGCCGGCCAAGGATGCGCCGGAAAGTACCACCGCGCCGGCTTCGTCCGAACCCTCAGGGCCTGCCGATCCGCCGAAGCCGCGCAGTCGAAAATAGAAATTGGAAAAGCCAGAAGCAGATCCCCTGCTACGCTCGACATGTAGCTAGGCCCAGGTGGTATCACAGGGATGCTGGCTGTTCTTTGGGCTCATTTTCTTGTACGGGCGATCCGTATTGATGTTCAGGTCTAAGCTGTTTTGAGCGTAAAACGCCTGTCCGCGCCAACGTTGATACGAGAGTCACACGATCTTTGAAACTAACTGTCGTAACATCTCTCTATCACACTCACCATCGGAGCAATGCGTGCTATCGCCTATTAACTACACCTGGCTGGCCATTTTCGACGATTGCTGCAGCTCAACGACCCGTCGCCGGTTTGTCCTGACTCGCCAATTTATCGGCTGCTAGTTTTTCAGCCGTTGCTAATGCTTCAGCAGCATTGACCTTCACATCCGGTTCTACCCCTTTTCCTTCCCAGTCGCCATGGGTGAGAGGATTGATGGCCCGCGCGAAGGGGACGCCAATCGAGAAATGGTCGCCAGCAGGGAGACCTTCCACGGGGTGAGCGCCGCCGCCCGTAGTCTCGCCCACGATGGTCGCGCGTTTTTGCGTCTGCAAGTCGAAAGTGAATTCTTCGCCTCCGGAAAAGGTTTGATGGGAAGTGAGTACGTACACCGGTTGATCAACAAACCTTGGCCCGGGAACAAACGAAGCCGTCCAGAATTGGTGAGTCTGATTTTCGTGGCGATTTTCGAGATCGTTAATGTGCGTGGACTGCCGGAACAGATACGAGACCATGAAATCGACCATGTTGGGATCGCCACCATGATTTTCCCGCAAGTCAAAGATAAGGGCATCGGTATGCGCCAGAAAATTCATTGCCGCTACGACTGTGGGTCCGCAGATATCCGGAGGGGGAAACGCACCGAACTTGACGTACCCGACATTGTGACTGAGGATTTCGATTTTAGAAAAAGTACAGCTCTGATTTTCCAGCATGCTGCGAAACCGTGCCTGCTCAGCAGGGTCTGGCTGGCTATGTTCAGCGGGAGAACTGGACTTCTCGGGTAAAGCGAAGGGGTCGTATGAGACGTGGAGATGTTGATCATGGCTGATTGCTCGCAGATCGGTAGCCAGCGCATCCGCGAATTCGAAGCCATCAGTTATCGAACTATAATCACCGTGCTTCTGATGATCACGGATCGCCTGGATCATCTTCGCAGCCACATCCGGATAGACGTAGTACGCGGTGAGCTTCTCACTGACTGCATCAATCGTCTTTTGCCGAGTGGTTTCATTGAGCTGAATGTCATCAGGTTTCGCTCCGGGCGGAATTGCACGAATGCTGAGGACTTTTACATGCGGAGGCGACGTGCTGGCAAGTCGCAGGATTCCGAACGCATCGATATTGTCTTTGCGCCCGTGAACGAGAAATGAAAGCTTGTCTGGCGCGCTGTGCACGATCGAGACGAGCGTAAAGCCGCCGGTCTGGTTGCTGAAAGAAGTTAGTCCGTCGGCGCTGCTGTCCGGATCGTACTCCTTCACATAAGCTGCAATGCGGTCGTGATCCGCTGCGTTAAATGCGTCGAGGAATGCACGCAACGTGTGGCCGGCCGGAGTGTCAGGAGTACCTACCTCCGCGCGGGCTCCACACGGAATGAGAAGGAGGACCAGGGAATACAGACCAGTTCGGGTGAAGGATCTAATTCTTTTCGATCCAGGAGATTGGCGAAGCATCTCGGCCTCCTACCGTTTTGATCGAGGTCACGATTGTACGATGTCTTGAAAGTGTTAACCGTCGAAAAATTACACTCAAAATGCCCAGAATAGGGATTCTGAGTGTAACCGCCTAGGTATTTTGTATCCCCCAAATGTTGGCTGTTTGGGTAGAAGATGGAGTTTTTCAACAGCCACGCCTGTTTTCGTCAGTTGAGACGACGTGCCGCCGTTCACGGGTCAAAGACTAGTCTAGTGGAGGCAACCTCGCGTTGGGGCGGGGCATCTGCGGGAAGTAGCATTCGGGCCCACGTACTTACTTCTGAGGATTCTATTCGGAGGGCGTGATGAAGTATCGCGTGGTCTTCTCCGTGGTGTCTCTGGTTGGATCGAGCGTGATCTTAGCTTCCTGTGGCGGCGTGAGCTCTCCTGCGACAACGGCAATCGCTTATGTCGCGCACTCACAGAGCCACAGCCTATCAGTGATTAACATTCCTGCCCACAAGACGGTCTCGAGCATTGAAATCGGGACCTCATCGTTTACTTCTTTGACCACGACGGCGTCCTATCCTCACGCAGTGGTTGTCACACCTAACGGAAGTCGCGCCTATGTTACCGATGCCAGCACCTCTGTTTGGGTAGTCGATACGGGGTCAAACTCTGTCATCGCCAAGATCGAATCCGGAACCGACCCAGAAGCGATAGCCGTTACCCCCGATGGCAAGAGGGCATATGTGACTTCGATCACTTGCGGTCAACTGTTGTGCTCGGGACCCGACAATCCACCGCAACTTGCCTCCGTTGAAGTAATCGATACCGCGAGCAACACCTTGACGGCAACCATAACCATTGGAAATCTGCCCGTTGGGCAGACACCCGGCGTCTTGCTTGCGAGTATTGCAATCTCTCCCGATGGAACCCGTGCATACGTGAGCAATGCCGTAGGGAGTCAGATTTGGGCAATTGATACTGTCTCGAATCAAGTCGTAGCTACGATCCAGACCGCCGTGTTGGGATTCGCTGGCCTGTCGATTAGCCCCGACGGAAGCCGCCTCTACGCTGCCAGTGTGGGGAATCCGTCGGTCGTAGATGTCATCAATACGAAAACCGACGACGTGGTCGCCAGCGTTATGCTGCCCGGCTTCGACGTGCCAACACTCATCGCGGTGGCTCCGGACGGAGGTCACGCGTACGTAACGGGAGACGTTGGGCATGTTTGGCTCATCGACACCACAACGAATGCGACGGTGACCACAATCCCGGTTTCCGATGGTCAGCCGTTGCTCGATATCGCACTTACGCCGGACGGCACTCGTGCTTACATTACATGTGGAAATAACAACGCAATTTACGTTCTAGATACCACGACCTCTCGCATATTAGGTCAGATTACAAGTGACTATCCAGGAGGGTTGACCATCTCTCGTCCCATGTAATTGGAGAAAAAGTGCGCCGTGAAAAGGCGCTGGACTTCAGCGGGTGCAACTCCCGCCCGGGAACTGGTTCGCTCCACCCGGTAGCAATCGAGACGGCGGCGGAGGTAACGAAGCTGTCGGAGCTTTCGATG
>Ga0210402_10002773_pt1 | contig 16831 bp, 9 predicted proteins | sample IncBWC7MmetaG_FD_161055 | JGI IMG/M metagenome (GOLD analysis project Ga0210402, IMG submission 161055) | Forest soil microbial communities from Barre Woods Harvard Forest LTER site, Petersham, Massachusetts, United States - Inc-BW-C-7-M | ecosystem: Environmental > Terrestrial > Soil >... | reverse complement strand
GGCCTCGGCCAGTTGGTAGTTAGTCTCCGCCTGCTTCACCGAGAGCGCCGCAGCGCGCAGGTCTGGACGGGCATCCAAGGCGTCGTTGCGATAGTCATCCAGCGATAGGATATTCTCGGAGTAATCGAACGGTCCCTCGAGATCGAAACTGTCCACTGGCCGGTGGTCATCGAGCAAGGCCAGCAAGTTAATCTTGGTGGTGCGGAGATTGACTACAGCGGTTTGTAGGTCGGATTCATACTGCAAGCGTTGCAGTTCGAGGCGATCGAGATCAATCCGTGCTATGTCGCCCGCCTGATAACGATCGCGGCTGACTTTCAGGATCTTGTCATAGTCGTCGAGATTATCCTGGGTGAGGCGAAGGACTGCTTTGGCCTGGAGGGCGCCGACAAAAGCGCTGCGCAGATTGAAAATGAGGTTGCGTTCCGAATCGGACTGCTGGGCGATGCCGATGGCGGTGCCTTGTTTGGCACTCTCGAAGCGCAGGTTGCGCTTGTTTCTCCGCTCAAACAGATAGCTGACGCCAGGAGAGATGAGAGTGCCGGCAAACGGTTTCCACACGCCGTTGCTGGGAGAGATCTGGGCCCCGTCCGCCGACAAGGTGAAGTTGGGGTTGGTGCGGAGGTGGGCCGTGATTTCTTCTGCCTCCAGTTCGTCAATGTTGAGCTTGCCTGCCAGCAATGAAAGATTCGAAGTTTCGAACCGGTCTCGAATCTGCTGCCAGGTGAGAGTCTCCTGCTGAGCTTCGGATGCACCGGCGAGACAGACCGATATGAGCAAGGCCAGAATAAGGTTGGAGCCATTTGACCGAATAACCTTGCCGAGCTCAACAATTTCGGCCGTGTTCCTTCCTGCGGAGAATGGCGGCTGAGAAAAATTCATTCCATCGTTCGGAAAACGCACATTTCACGTTGCGGACTCGGCTCAAATCGACGAGTGCTTAAGAGAAGACGATGTAGCATACCAGTCACCGATTACACCGTTGTTAATCTTGCGGACAAATCGTTCGATTGGTTTTATGTAATCCTGCGATACATGGGATAATCGAACCCTTACACACGAAAAAACGCATGCCTCACTTGGAGTGGGTCTGGGATCGGCGAAGCCGAACTCCCGTTCTTGCGGTAAGTGGCGCCATCATCCTGGCAATCGCCGTCGTGGATTGGTGGACTAAGCCCTATGTCTCCCTGGGCTTCCTCTATCTTTTCCCCATCATGCTTGCCGCTGGATTCCTTCCGCGGTGGGCCACTGTTATTTTAGGTTTCGCCTGCGCGGTGCTGAGTGAGCGCTTCAGCAATCTCGATCCATCAGACGCCAACATCCGTCTGGGGTTTGAAGCGCTGGCGCTGTGTGGCTGTGGATTACTAACCTCCGAAGTTCTGCGTAACCGGCGATTAAGCCTGGAGGCCCAGGAACGAATACGGGTGCTGGTTGAGACGAGCCCAGCGGCAATTGTAACGATCGATCAACGAGGTTTCATCGAGTTGGCCAACCGCGCTGCCTCGGAACTCATGGCACCGCACAATGGAGACCTGATCGGCCAGCCCATCGCAGCATTTCTGCCCGAACTCCATCACGCGCTTCGCTGGGAGGAAGGGCCGCAGTTCCGGACGTCAATGCAGTGCCGCGGCCGCAGAGGTAACGGGGAGTCTTTTCTCGCGGAGGTGTGGTTCTCCACATATAAGGAAGCCGCCGCCCCAAAGCTTGCGGCCATCATCGCCGATGTCGGTGAGGAGCAAACTGTCCCGGCAGGACCGGGCTCGGCGGCGCTCGATCAAAAGGAAAGGCCATCCCTCAACGGCCGGGAGTCGGAAGTGCTCCGCCTGGTGGTTCAGGGCTTAGCAAACAAGGAAATAGCTGCGCGCATGAGCCTCTCGGAGAGCGCGGTCAAGAATACCCTTCAGCAACTGTTTGGCAAGACCGAAGTGCGCACGCGGAGCCAGTTGGTCCGGGTAGCTCTGGAGCGTTACAGGGATCTTCTGTAGCCCCTTCTTTCCCCCCACCCCTCAAGCGCTGCCTTCGACAAGAACGGGTAAGCCACCCATGGCGGCGGTGGCCGAATTCCCAACCGCTGTCGCTCCTGGTCGAGCGAAACAGCCTTTGTAGCGCTCCCTTCGATGGATCTCTGAATCTTTTTCCTGCTTTCTGAAATCTATTTGAAATAACCGCATTTTGCGTCGAGACGCCGCCCAGACAACACCCAACTGTTTTGTTCAGATTTGGAGAATATATGGCGAAACGAATGATTCTGATGTTAGTTATCGTGGCCGCTCTTTTAGGGAGCCTCGGATTTGCAAAATTCCGACAGGTTGAGGCTGCGATTGCCCAGGGTGCCAGCTTCCAGCCTCCGCCAACCGCGGTCACAACGGTGGTCGCTCAGAAGGAGACTTGGCCTTCTACGCTATCGGTGATCGGTACGGCGGCTGCGATTGAGGGAGTGACCGTGAGTGCTGACCTGCCGGGAACAATCGACAAAATCCATTTCGAGTCTGGCCAATGGGTGCACGAGGGAGACATTCTGGTCGAACTCGATACTCGCCAGGAGCGGGCGCAGCTCGCCAATCTTGAGGCACAGCGCGATCTGGCCGGCATTAATTACGGTCGGGCGCAGGAACTGGTAAAGGCTGGCGTCATTTCCCGTTCGGAATACGACAACGCCTCCGCCCAGCAGAAGGCGACAGAGGCGCAAGTCGGAGACATTCGTGCCGCGATCGCTCGCAAAACGATTCACGCACCATTTTCGGGATCACTCGGAATTCGTCAGGTGAGCCTGGGCCAGTATCTGGCGGCGGGGCAGGCGATTGTTTCCCTGCAGTCGTTGAGTCCTATTTATGTGAATTTCGGAGTGCCCCAGCAAGAAACGCCCAAGGTGATACCCGGTCATGTGCTGCGTGTTACAAACGGCGATCTGCCGGGGATGGCGTTCACGGGCCGCATTACCGCGCTCGATTCGGTGATCAACGAGCAGACGCGCAACATTCAAGTTCAGGCCACCATTACGAATAAAGAGAACAAGTTGCGCCCGGGAATGTTCGTGCAAGTCGAGCTTCCGCTGGGGCAGCCGCGCCAGGTTGTTCCGTTGCCGGCATCGGCCATCAACTATGCGCCCTACGGTGACTCGGTATTCGTCGTTGCCGAAATGAAGGATCCGAAGGGGAACACTTATCGCGGAGTACGCCAGCAAGTCGTCAAAATCGAGGGCTCTCGCGGCGATCAGGTTGCAATCATTTCCGGCATTAGCCCGGGAGACGAGGTGGTGAGCTCCGGAGTGTTCCGCTTGCGCAACGGGGCGCCGGTTCTGGTGAACAACGTGGTTAAGCCCGCCAACAGTGCCAGTCCCAAGCCCGAGGACAGCTAGACGGATGCCAGCTAGAGCATGACCGATAAACGTGGCCTGTTCCTGGAGGAGTGCGAATGAAGTTCACGGATTTATTTGTTAAGCGTCCCGTTCTTGCGATCGTAGTCAACCTGGTTATCCTGATCGCCGGACTGCAAGCCATTCGTTCGCTGAGTGTGCGGCAGTATCCGCGCAGCGACATCGCTGTCATCCAGGTAACGACGGTATATGTAGGCGCGAACGCCGATCTGGTTCGCGGATTTATCACGACGCCGATCGAGCGGGTCATTGCCAGTGCCGACGGGATCGACTACATGGAGTCGACCAGCGCTCAGGGGTTGAGTACCATCCAGGTGCACCTGAAGATCAACTATGACACCACTGCAGCTCTTACGCAGATTCAGGCGAAGGTAGCGCAAGTTCGCAACGATCTTCCTCCGGACGCACAGATTCCGGTGATCGATCTGCAAACCGCCGACACTCAGTTCGCCGCGGTGTACCTTGGCTTTTCTTCCGCCGACCTCGATCAGAACCAAATTACCGACTACCTGACCCGTGTTGTCCAGCCCAAGCTCAGCGCGATCAGCGGCGTGCAGCGCGCCGACATCCTGGGAAATCGCACTTTTGCGATGCGCATCTGGCTGAAGCCCGAGCAGATGGGCGCGCGCGGCGTGTCTCCTTCCGACGTGCATGACGCTCTGTCACGCAACAACTATCTTTCCGCTCTTGGAAGCACCAAGGGCTCCATGGTGTCGGTGAACCTGGTGGCAAACACCGACCTTCGGACTCCCGACGAATTTCGACAGATGGTGGTGAAGCAGCAGGGTGGCGTAGTGGTTCGACTCGGGGAAATCGCGGACGTCGCTCTGGGCGCGGAGAACTACGACCAGGACGTCCGCTTCAACGGCGAAACTGCAACTTTCATGGGCATCTGGGTTCTTCCCACCGCGAATTCGCTGGAAGTGATTCGCAATGTGCGCAAGGCATTGCCGGCAATTCAGCAGCAATTGCCGACTGGCATGAAACTGGGAGTCCCCTACGACTCGACGGAATATATCCAGGACGCGATCAATGAAGTGCTGCACACTTTGGTGGAGACTCTACTGATCGTTGTAGTGGTGATCTTTCTGTTCCTAGGTTCGTTCCGTTCCGTGTTGATTCCGGTGATCGCGATTCCGATCTCGCTGATCGGCGCCGTGTTCCTCATGCTTTTGGCGGGCTTCACCATCAATCTCCTTACGCTGCTCGCGATTGTGCTCTCCGTAGGACTGGTCGTCGATGATGCCATCGTCATGGTGGAGAACGTCGAGCGCCATCTGCATTTGGGCAAGTCACCATTCCAGGCGGCGAAGGACGCTGCACGCGAACTAGTGGGGCCGATCATCGCCATGACGATCACGCTGGCGGCGGTTTACGCGCCGATCGGAATTCAAGGCGGGTTGACGGGCGCCCTGTTCCGCGAATTTGCCTTCACCCTCGCTGGTGCGGTGGTCGTGTCGGGCGTGGTGGCGCTTACTTTGTCACCCATGATGGGTTCGAGGCTGCTGCGTTCAGGGGACACCGAGCGAGGCTTCGCCGGAATCGTCAACCGGCGTTTTGAGAGCGTTCGAAATCTTTATGGGCGGTTGCTCGCGGGGACGTTGCAGTATCGTCCGGTTGTGCTCACGCTATGGGCGATCGTTGCCGTGCTGATGATTCCGTTTTATATGTTTTCCCAGCGCGAGCTGGCCCCGGCGGAGGATCAGGGAGTAGTGTTCGGCGTGATTCAATCGTCCGCCAATGCAACTCTCGATCAGACCAACCTGTTCACCGACCAGGTCTACAACGTCTACCATTCGTTTCCAGAGAGCGCGAGTGTCTTTCAAATCACCAACCCGAGCGGCGGGTTTGGGGGAATGGTGACCAAACCATGGAGCCAGCGAAAGAAGACGACGCAACAGCTGCTGGTCGAGTCAAGCGGCTCACTGTCAAAGATTTCTGGAGTGAGAGTCATTCCATTGACGCCGCCGCCTCTTCCCGGCGGAGGCAACTTCCCAGTGGACTTTGTGATCGCTTCCGCGGCTGAGCCTCAGCAAGTCAGTCAACTAGCCGAACAGATCGTGCAGAAGGCGATGGCCAGCGGCATGTTCATCTTCGCGGATACGGATGTAAAGTTCGACCAGCCTCAGACTGAGGTGGTGTTTGATCGCGATAAACTGCGTTCCCAGGGGGTCGATTTAAGCCAGGCTGGTCAGGACCTATCGACCATGCTGGGCGGGAACTACGTAAACCGTTTCAGCATTCAGGGACGCAGCTACAAAGTGATTCCGCAGGTCAAGCGCGCGGAACGACTGACTGCAGACCAGCTGTCACAGATTTACGTGAAGGGTTCTTCTGACAAGCTGGTGCCGCTTTCGACATTTGCCACTCTGCGGACAACCACTGAGCCGAGGTCGCTCAACAAGTTTCAGCAGCTGAATGCGGTGCGCATTCAGGGGGTCATTCCGCCCAACGTGCCTCTCGATCAGGCATTGACGTTTCTGGAAAACCAGGCCAAGCAGGTGTTGCCGCAAGGATTCACGGTGGACTATGCGGGTGAGTCCCGCCAGTTGCGGGTGGAGGGCAGCAAATTTCTGGGCACGTTCCTGCTCTCGGCGATCCTGATTTATCTTGTGCTCGCGGCGCAATTCGAGAGCTTTCGCGATCCTTTTATCGTTCTTGCCGGTTCTGTCCCGTTGGCCATCTCTGGCGCGCTGATGTTCTCGTTTCTTGGTTTCACGACGCTGAACATTTACAGCGAGGTAGGGCTGATTACTCTTGTCGGCCTGATCGCGAAGAATGGAATCTTAATCGTAGAGTTCGCGAACCACTTGCAGGAAACCGGCCTGAGTAAGCTCGAGGCGATTACCGGAGCGGCCAGCACACGGCTGCGTCCGATCCTCATGACCACGGCTGCTACGGTCTTCGGACACTTCCCGCTCGTGCTTGCGAACGGCCCCGGCGCCGGAGCGCGAAACAGCATCGGTATCATGCTGGTGAGCGGCATGATCATCGGCACGGCATTCACGTTATTTGTCGTGCCGTCGATTTACATGCTGGTCGCGAAAACGCACTTGCGGCTGGTGAGCGAGGATGAGCCCGTGCTCGGCGAGCCGGCGCAAACCGCAGCCTGAGGGAGCGCGGGTCGGCATAAGGATCCAAAGCCAAGCCTGTTAATCGAGGTGGCCGTTCCTAGGCCGGCGAAGCTTCGCCCCAAGGTTGGCGAACGTGGCTATGATGAAAATCTGTGAAGTGGCTATTGCATGTGTGGGTTGATCGGCAAGATCATTTCTCGAACCGCTATCCAACGCGCTGATCTTGGCAGTGGGCATCCGTTCCACTTAGTCTTTAAATTCGTTAGTCGTCAAATTCGCGTCGGTTGAACGGCGGTTCGCTTCACGGCTAGTGGAGGCTGATCGATGGTCTGGCTCACTCGGCGGAAGTTTCTAGAACTGGCTGCATCCTACGGCGCCGCGGTCGCGTGGGCTTCGCCACATACGCGTGCTTCTACCATCTCCTGGACCGAGCGCCGGGATTTTTATCCGCACGGCGTGGCTTCAGGAGATCCACATTCCGATAGCGTCATCCTCTGGACTCGGCGGCCGCCCATTGCTGGAAGCGATGCAAGAACGCTGACCGTGGAGATGGCCGAGGATCCAACTTTCCGTCGAGTCGTGAACCGCGCGAAAGCAAGCCTTTCCGAAGAGACCGACTGGACATGTCGAGTGCTGGCCGTTGATTTGAAACCGGCGCACGTCTATTGGTATCGCTTTGCCGACGAGCATGGTTTTGGCAGCAGGATAGGACGCACGATCACCGCGCCAGCAGATGATGACGGCAAGCCCGTGCGCTTTGCTTTCGTCTGCTGTCAGAACGTGCAACAGGGCGCATCGACTGCTTACCGGCGAATGATCTGGGAGGACGAACGCCGGCCTCCGGAAGACAGATTGGGGTTCGTGCTGCACCTGGGCGATTTCGTTTACGAAATCATGTGGTATCCCGAAGAGAGGCCTCAGGGCATGTACGCGCGCAAGTTGCGCGACATCGTGCGCTACAGAAATGGCGAAAAGCATCGCGACTTTCACATTCCGACCACCGTCGATGACTACCGGGCGCTCTATCGCGCTTACTTACTCGATCCTGAACTGCAGGACGCGCGCGCTAACTTCCCCTTCGTCTACATGTGGGATAACCACGAGTTTTCGTGGAAGGGTTGGCAAACGCAGCAGAATTTCGGCTCGGGCGTGATCCCCGCTCAGACGCGAAAGCTGGCCGCATGCCAGGCGTGGTTCGAATATCAACCAGCGCGCGCGATCAAAGCGAATTCCGCCGGCATCGATAAGTTTGTGCCTCCCCCGGTGAAAGACGCCGCGATACGGGAGTTCGACGGCAGCGGACTGGGGTTGGAACCAGGGAACCTGGCGGTCATCAACAGTCTCAAACTCTATCGCACGCTCAAATGGGGCCGCAACGTCGAGTTGATCCTTACCGACAACCGGACGTTTCGCTCGGAGCCGTTGGGCGACCAGCCAGGATTCGCTCCTTTTTCCCCCAAGGGTTTCCCGGAAGGAAACCCCGCCGACATTATCGAGATTCTGGATGCCGGGCGCACGTTTTCTGGTGGGCATCCGCCGGACACGATCGAATTCGATGGAGCAGCCCTCCCCAATCCGCGCAAGAACGCGCCCGCGCAGTCGATACTTGGAGGCGAGCAAAAGGCATGGTTCCTGGAGCGCCTGCGAACCTCCACGGCACCTTGGAAACTCTGGGGCAATACGGTCGCGATGACCGACTGGCGCATCGATTTTCACCGCTTGCCGGCAGGAGTCGGGCCGAAGTGGCCGACGAGCGGATACGCTCTCGTGGAGGACGACGATTGGTCCTCGTATCGCAGCGAACGCGCGGAGATTCTGGATTTCATACGACGGGAGAAGATTGGAGGCTTTGCCACTCTTGCCGGTGACCGCCACGCCTTCAGTGCCGGTTTGTTGTCGACGTCGTTACCGCCCAAAACTTACGACCCCAGGGCTGTGGAGTTCGTTACCGGATCGATCTCGGCGCCGACGATATTTGAGGCTCTCGAGTATTTGTTGCCGAAGGACGATCCCCTCAGGCCGGTCATCATCCACGATCCTGGCTCTGGGGCTCCCCTTCAAAACGCCGCGAATTTTTCGATCATGCACGGGGTACGTTCCAGTCTCGCTCTGCACGAAACTGGTGATGTGCACGCGGCGCTGAAGGAATCGAATCCGGAAGTCGGTCCTCACCTCTCTTTCGTCGACATTGGCGGTCACGGCTATACCACCGTTCGAGCCACGGCTGAGGAATTGGAGGTCGAGTTCGTGTGCATTCCAAGACCGATTGAGCACAATGATCGGGAAGACGGCGGGCCCTTGGCCTATCGAGTGACCCACCGAGTGAAGCTCTGGAGGTCAGGATCCGCGCCTCGCATCGAGCGGATCGCGCAGGAGGGAACATTTCCCCTCGTGTTGTGAACACGTGCTGTGATTGGTTTGCCGATGAGACTGAGTGGGATGGAGGAAGCGTGCCTAGAGTGGTCTTGGTATGCATTGTGGCGGCATTAGCCATGGGCGCCGCGAGTTGCCCGGCTAGTCGGGGTGGAACCATCACTGAGGACGAGCTTCTCCGAAGAACGCAAGAACTTGTGAACGCAGTGGCGGCCGGAGATCGGAGACCCTTCGAGAAATACTTCGCCGCCGATAGCATGATCTTCGATGAGAGAGGCAGAAGCATGGACAAGAAAGCCCTCGTCGAGGATCAATCCCCGCTTCCGGCAGGCTATTCGGGATCCATCAAGGTGGTGAAGCCGCAGAGTCGGATTCTGGGCGACACCGCCATCTTGAGCTACGACCTGGACGAAACGGAAACGATTTTCGGTCAGGAGATGAAGGCTCGATATCACGAAACGGATACCTGGGTGCGCCGGGATGGAGAATGGCAGATTGTTGCGGAACAAGTCCTTCGATACTACGAAGATCCCGCGCCGGGGAAACCCGATGTGAACAAATACCCAGACTATTTAGGCTCTTACGAACTTGCGCCAGGAGTGACGCTGGCGGTAATCACCGAGGGCGCAGATTTGTTGTCGCAGCGCGCGGGCAGGGCCAAGGACCGGCTGATAACCGAGGCGCCCGACATATTCTTTGTCAAAGGGGTGGAAGGCCGGCAGCTTTTTCGCCGTGACGAGAGTGGAAGAGTGGATGCGTTGATTGACCGGAGGAACAACGAGGACGTTGTTTGGAGGAAAACAAAGTAGGCACCCTCTCCTTGATCTGACTTCCCCACAATCTATCTTGAGTTCCTAAGAACGCGACGCCACAATGACAGGGTTGTGCGCCCTAAACCCCGAGAGTCTAATTATCGCGATCTGCTAACTACGCGAGATCATGATGTTCTGTGCTGTCCGGTAGTGGACAGGTGGGTCCGGCACTGGACACACAGGGTCGCTCGAAGACTTAGCATGCGCCTTTATCTTGTTGACTCTCCTTAGCTTAGGCGCTTCCACGATGTGGAAGACGAGTTGCCACTGTAGCAACGAAATGGATATCGCCCGCCCAGAATTCAAGCGTCAGAAGCTCCGCCGGCAGATTGTACTCGCCGCGATCGGGGTCGTGGTCATCGCCGCGTTGACAGTTGGAGTTTCGCGACTAAGGCCCGCGGCTCCCTCGGTCGAAAGAGGAACAGTTTGGACTGACACCGTGAAACATGGGTCCATGTTGCGGCAAGTGCGAGGGCCCGGCTCGCTAGTTCCAACCCAGGAAGCGGTTCGCCAGATTCCTGCAGAGACCGAAGCCACCGTGGTTCGTATCCGCATGCTGCCAGGTTCGCAAGTGAAGGCGGACGCCATTCTTCTGGAAATGAGCAATCCCCAGGTGGAGCAGGCCGCTATAGATGCACAGTTGCAGTTAAAGGCCGCGGAAGCCGAGTACCAGAGCCTGCGGGTAAAACTCGATAGCGATCTGATGACCCAGAAAGCCGGCGCCGCAACCGTAAACGCGGACTACAGCCAGGCACAACGGCAGGCGGACACGGACAAGGCACTCTTTGACCTCGGCGTGATCTCCGGTCTGGCCTACAAATCTTCCAAAGGCAAAGCCGACGAACTCACGACCAGAAACGACCTTGAAGAGCAGAGACTGGTGATCAATAAGAAGGCCGTCGAAACTCAACTCGCCCAGGAGCAGGCGAAGGTTGACCAGGCCCGCACGCTTGCTGAACTGAAGAAAAAGCAACTGGATGCACTAAAAGTGCGAGCGGGCATCGATGGAGTATTGGTGGATCTACCTCTGCAGGTCGGACAACACGTACAGCCGGGAGCGATGCTCGCAAAAGTCGTCGAGCCGAATCATCTGATGGCGACCTTGAAGATCGCAGAAACCCAGGCGCGCGATGTGCGGGATGGCGAGCCAGCCGCAGTCGATACCCACAACGGCATCATCAGCGGCACGGTGACGCGGGTCGATCCCGCAGTGCAAAACGGAACCGTAACCGTGGACGTCAAACTAACAGGCGTGCTTCCCGAGGGGGCGCGCCCGGACTTGAGCGTGGATGGCACCATCGACCTGGAACGGCTGGACAACATTCTTTATGTGGGGCGTCCGGCATTTGGGCAGGAGAACAGTACGATCAGTTTGTTCAAGCTGGATACAGATGGCAAGGAAGCGACGCGCGTGCCGGTGAAAGTTGGGCGCGAGTCGGTGAATTCGATCCAGGTTTTCGAAGGCCTTCACGAGGGTGACACCGTCATTCTTTCCGACATGTCCCGTTGGGATAAGACGGACCGCATCCGGCTGGAGTGAGGGACGAAGCTGAGAAACGACGAAATCAAAAACATCGAGGACAGACGCTTATGACCGAAGCCGGACAACCGTTGATTCAGATTCAGGAGATGACGAAGGTCTTTTACACCGACGAAATTGAAACGCACGCTCTCTCGGGCGTGCACCTTTCCATTGCCAAGGGCGAGTACGTGGCCATGTCAGGGCCTTCGGGCTGCGGCAAGTCTACGCTGTTGTCGATCATCGGTCTGCTCGACACCCCGACCGGTGGGAGCTACTCGTTGAACGCGAAGTCCGTCGAGAATCTCGATTTTGCAGAGCGTTCCCGCATCCGCAACCAGGAGATCGGCTTCATCTTCCAGAGTTTCAACCTGATTGGCGATCTGACGGTATATGAAAACGTCGAACTGCCGCTCACCTACCGTCAAAGAATGCCGGCGCCGGAGCGAAAGAAGCGCGTCATGGAAGCTCTGGAACGCGTCGGCATGGCGCACCGCGTCCGGCACTATCCTTCGCAACTTTCCGGCGGTCAACAGCAGCGCGTCGCCGTGGCGCGCGCCTTGGGAGGGAAACCCTCCATCCTTCTGGCAGACGAGCCCACCGGAAACCTGGACTCACGCAACGGCGAAGCCGTGATGGAGTTACTGCAGAACCTGCATCGCGAGGGAGCGACGATCTGCATGGTGACCCACGATCCACGCTTCGCCAAGCACGCGCAGCGCGAAGTGCATTTGTTCGACGGCAAGATTGTGGCGGAAGAGGAACTGCAGAAGCTGATGGCGGATGTGCATGCATGACCGGGTTGCTCCAGGACGTTCGCTACGCGCTGCGGCAGTTGCGCAAGAGCCCCGGGTTCACTACGGTCTCAATTCTCATGCTTGCGCTGGGAATCGGGGGGAACACTTCGATTTTCCAGTTGCTTGCCGCCATTCGATTGCGCACTCTGCCCGTCCACAATCCACAGGAACTTGCTGAAGTAAGAATCGTCGGCGGCAATCGAGGCATGGGCCTGAATCAGCAATATGGAGAGCTCACGCAACCGCTTTGGCGCGAGATTCGCCAGAAACAACAAGCGTTTTCCGGGATGTTCGCCTGGGGTCTGAATCAGAGGTATGTGGGCCGTGGCAGTGGGATGCGGCATTTCAATGCGCTTTGGGTGAGCGGAGGTTTTTTCCCAGTACTGGGTGTGCGGCCGTGGCGCGGCCGTTTGTTGCTGCCTGAGGATGAGGGAATGTGCCCGGTAACGCACGCAGTCGCCAGCTACTCCTACTGGCAGCGTGAACTGGGCGGGCAGGATCCCTCCGCCGGGATCAAGCTGCTAGCGAACAACGATCTGGTGGAGATTGTCGGCGTGACCCCGCCGGATTTCTTTGGAATGGCGGTGGGCCAGGACTTCGATCTCGCACTGCCATTTTGCCAGCCAAAAGAAGGATTCCGTAGCGACGTGTTCGAAATATCAGTAATGGGGCGCCTGAAGCCAGGTTGGACCATTCAGCGCGCCTCCGCGGAATTGAGCGCTCTTAGCGCGGGCATTTTCGAAGCCACAGTTCCTCCGGGTCGCGACCCCGGCACCACCGAGACTTATAAGCGCTTCCAACTGGCAGCATATCCAGCTTCGACCGGCGTCAGTGGCCTCCGCGATGATCACGGTTCGCTGGCGCTGCTTCTGGCGATCACTGGACTCGTTCTACTGATTGCCTGCGCAAATCTGGCCAGCCTGATGCTCGCACGAGCAAGCAGGCGTGAGCGTGAAATTGCGGTTCGGATGGCGCTGGGAGCTGGGCGGGCACGCTTGTTGCAGAGCCTGTTGGTGGAAAGCTCTCTGCTAGCCGGAACGGGCGCCGTTGTAGGAATGGGGTTCGCAACAGTCTTGAGCCGAGCACTGGTTTGGGCCATCTCGACTCAAGGTGACCCGGTGAATCTGCAGATCGTCACGGACTGGCGCGTGCTGCTTTTCGCAACCGTAGTGACCGTCGTGACGTGCCTGATTTTCGGACTTGTTCCTGCCCTCCGCGCCATTCGTACCGAACCACTTTCCACCATAAGAGAGAGTGGAAGGGGAACGACGATGGGGCGCGAGCGGTTCTCATTGCAACAAGGCATGGTCGCCGCCCAAATTTCGATTTCACTGGTGCTGCTTGTAGGCGCGCTCTTGTTTGTGAGGAGTTTTCGCAATCTGCTGACACTCAACCCCGGAATGCGGGAGAGCGGCATCACGGTAGCTTTTCTGGGATTCTGGCAATCTCATCTGCAATCGGATCGGTGGGGATCGTACGAGACGGAATTGCTGGATGAGATTCGTTCGGTTCCGGGGGTGCGGAGCGCTGCGATCTCAACCCGTGTCCCGCTGGTGGGTGGGAGCTGGGAGCATGGCGTTCGCGTTGGAGCAAGGGAGGGGACATCGAAATTCACCTGGGTGAGTCCGGATTACTTTCACACAATGGAGATTCCTATAGTTCGCGGCCGCAGTTTCGGCCGCGACGACACGGCGTCCTCGCCGCGCGTTGCGATCGTGAACGAAACCTTTGTGCGGCAGTTTCTAGGTGGTAACCCGATCGGACAGACGCTGCGCACGAATGAAGAGCCGGACTATCCGTCAACGCAGTACGAGATCGTAGGCGTCATCCCGGACACTCGCTACAACGATCTCCGCAGCGCGACGCCGCCCATGACCTTCGCACCAGCTACACAGTTCCCAGCACAGGGGCCTTGGGGTCAAGTGATGATTCGGTCGGAGTTGCCTTCCACGGCAATCGCCGCGGCAGTCAAAAGTACACTTGCCCAAAAGCATCCCGACGTGCTCGCAGAGTTCACTGACTTCCAGGAGCAGATTCGAGATGGACTGATAGCGGAGCGGTTAATGGCCATGCTCTCGGGGTTCTTTGGATTGCTTGCCGTGCTGCTGACCACGGTCGGCCTTTATGGCGTGATCTCCTATGTCGTGCAGATGCGGAGGAACGAAATCGGCATTCGCATCGCCCTGGGAGCGACGCGAGGAAGTGTAGTCGGCATTGTCCTTCGGCAAACGTTGCTACTGCTGACGGTTGGAATTGTGGCCGGGCTAGTTCTTGCCCTGGTGGGCGCGCGAGGCGCCGGTTCACTGCTCTATGGCCTGCAACCGAACGATCCGCTTACTTTCGCGGTGGCAACTGCGCTGTTAAGTGTGGTGGCACTATTCGCCGGCTTCGTACCAGCATACAGAGCCTCCCGAACGAATCCTGTTGCGGCACTGCGTTATGAGTGAGGACCAATGATCGCAGGAATAATCCAGGACGTTCGGTATGCGCTGCGCCAACTGCGCAAGAGTCTGGGGTTCACGGCAGTGGCCGTTCTGACTTTAGCCCTTGGAATCGGAGCGAATACTGCAATCTTCAGCGTGATCGAAAATGTCATTTTGCGGCAATTGCCCTTTGGAGTCCCTGACCGTTTGGTGTGGCTCAACGGTAGGCTTCCGGTAACCGATGAAGCTGCCGTGTCTCCTCCCGATTTTAGAGATTACCGCGCTGGCAACCGGACCTTTGACCGGATTGCGGCCATGGGATATTGGGCTGGTCCGTCCAATCTTTCTGGCGACAAGCCGGAGCAGGTGCTCACTACAATCGTTTCCGCCAACTTCTTCGACACCCTTGGTGTCCGGCCGCTGTTGGGACGCGACTTCCTTCCGTCCGATGAGCAGGTAACCCTGCCACAAGTGGCGATCCTTGGCTATGGACTGTGGAGGCGCAATTTTGGCGGCGATCCCGCCGTGCTGGGGCGAACCGTAAGAATGGACGGTCAAAGCCTTACCGTGGTCGGCGTCCTGCCGACAGATTTGCCTCTGCTTACGGAAGCCCAGATGTGGCTGCCGACACCCATGCTGAATCCCGGAATGAACATGCGCATGGGGCATTCCCTGAAAGCGATTGGACGCCTCAAGGCGGGAGTAATGCTTGACCAATCTCAGGCGGACCTGGATGCGATTGCGGCGCGACTGGCTCGCGAGTACCCCGCTACGAATCAAGGTTGGTCTCTCCGCCAGCGGCCTCTGCGGGATGTGCTGGTAGGGCCCGTGCGTCCTGCACTATTGCTCATGTGGGGTGCCGTCGCTCTTCTGCTGCTGATCGCTTGCGTCAACGTCGCCAATTTGCTGCTGGCGCGGTCGCTGGCACGTCAGAAAGAGTTTTCTCTGCGGTCAGCACTTGGTGCGAGCCGCAGCCGTATGATGCGCCAGATGCTCACGGAAAGCGTACTGCTCGCCACCGCCGGAGGCGTTCTAGGCGTGCTCGCCGCAACGGGCGGTATTCAAGTGTTGCGCGCGGTGGGGCCATCCACTCTCCCTCGCCTCGACGAGGTTCACATCAATGCGCCGGTGTTGCTCTTCACGACCTGCATTTCACTGTTGACAGGTTTGGTCTTCGGACTGGTTCCCGCCTGGCGACTTTCTGGATCTGGATTTGCCGAAGGGTTGAAGGAGTCGGCGCGAACTTCATCGCCCCTGGGCCACAAACGGCTGAGCCGTGCGTTGGTGGTCGGCGAGATCGCCGTATCGCTGACACTTCTGGTTTGCGCTGGGTTGCTTTTGAAGAGCTTCTGGCGGCTCATCCACGTGAGTCCGGGCTTCCAGACAGAGCACGTCATAACGGCACGACTGAGCCTGAACGATCCGGCATATGGACGGTACGGCGATCCGACGCGCCGCGCAAAATTCTGGCGGCAGTTTGAAGAACAGGTCAAGTCTCTCCCGGGAGTCGAGACCGTCGGAGCCACCTCGAACTTGCCGCTTGCTGGCGAGAGTCTGGACAATCCCTTCCACGTTCCTGGCCGCAGCTATGGTCCAAGCGAGTTCGACGACGCCCAATTCCGCCAGGTAACGCCCGGCTATTTTTCAGCCATGAGTATCCCTCTGTTCGGAGGCCGATGGTTCGATCTGCGCGATTCCGAGAATGCTCCGGGAGTACTAATCGTAAATCAAGCCTTCGCGCGGCGTTTCTTCAATGGCGAGAACGTGGTTGGCAGACGTCTGGAGTTGATGGGCGATACGAAATCGTCGCGAGAGATTGTGGGGGTTGTGGGCAATATCAACCACAGTGCGCTGAGCGATCCCCAACAGCCGGAAATGTACGTTCCCTATGCGCAAATTGCGTTTCCAACCATGAACTTAGTAGTGCGCGCCGCAGCCGATCCCATCAGCCTGGCTGCAGCCTTGCGTGCAAGTGTAAGCGCGACCGACAAGGACGTAACGCTTTCGACCTTTAGGTCCATGGACGACGTTCGGGACGCTTCAGTGGCTCAGCCGCGTTTTTCGTCTCAACTGCTTGGCTTGTTCGCAGCACTGGCACTCGTGCTAGCGGCAGTCGGGCTCTACGGCTTGATGGCGTATTCCGTGACGTTGCGGAGGAACGAAATTGGCATCCGCATGGCGATGGGCGCGACGCGCGAAAACATTTTGCAGCTCGTGCTTAGGCAAGGCTCATTGCTCGCTCTGTCAGGAATCGGTCTTGGATTGATTGCGTCGATTCTGGTAACACGTCTTCTATCAAGTCTGCTTTTCGACGTGGGCCCGAGCGATCCGATGACATTTCTGACGGTTGCGTTACTACTGGTTGGCGTTGCTCTTTTGGCGAGCTACATCCCGGCGCGCCGTGCGACCAAAGTCGATCCCATGGTGGCGCTGCGGTACGAGTAGTCAGTAGTGAGC
>Ga0210402_10002772_pt1 | contig 16832 bp, 17 predicted proteins | sample IncBWC7MmetaG_FD_161055 | JGI IMG/M metagenome (GOLD analysis project Ga0210402, IMG submission 161055) | Forest soil microbial communities from Barre Woods Harvard Forest LTER site, Petersham, Massachusetts, United States - Inc-BW-C-7-M | ecosystem: Environmental > Terrestrial > Soil >... | reverse complement strand
CCGGCATCCCGCAGGCGATGGCGCCGCCCTCAAAGGCCGGACCCGCGGGACACGAAGCCGCCAGGATGCGGCGCTGGTTGCCCAGTTTACCGCCCAGCCTGCCGCCTGGCCTGCCGCCCAGTTTACCGCCCAGCCTGCCGCCTGGCCTGCCGCCCAGTTTGCCGCCCAGTTTGCCGCCCACGATCAGCTCCGTATTGGTGCCGATATCCATGATGGCCACCAGCCGCTCTTCATGCGCCATATTCACCGCCAGCATACAGGCCGCCGCGTCCGCGCCCACGTGCCCGCTGATGATGGGTACCCCGTAAACGCGCGCTTTGGGGTGGATCGGCAGCAGGCAGCGCCGCCCCGTGGTTTCAAGGCTGGTGGTGGTCCGCTTGCCCTCGGCCACTTCGATTTCCGTGATCGACCGGTACGGGTTCTGGCCGATCGTGTAGACGCTCTGCCAAAAAAACAGATCCCGCATGGTGGAGTTGCCCACCACCACCATCTCGTAGATGGTTTTCGGATCGACGGGGAACTCCGCAATGGCGTGGCTCAGGTATCCCGCCAGGGTTCGCGCCATCAGCTTGCCGCGATGTTCGGTGTCGTAGGCGATGCGGGCCATAATGTCGGACCCGGCAAAACGCTGCGGATTCTCAAACGACGCATCGGCCACCGCCTCGCCCGTTTCCAGGTTGATCAGCCGAAGAACGATGGTCGTGGTCCCCAGGTCCATGGCTAGACCGTGAATCGGCCCGTCCGAGCGTTCCACTTCAACTCCGTCGATCAGGATGCGATCGCGGTCGCGCGTAACCGCCGGGTCCAATCGCGCGGGGCCAGCGGCCTCCGAAAGTCCATACGCCCGCCGTTCGATGCGCATGTGTCCGCGACGCATGGTGTGGCACTGCACTTCGCCATCGCTGGCGATCACTTGAGTGCGGCACGATAGCCGGAAGCCGCCCTTGAGGTGCCCTTCTTCCGTCGCCGGTTGCGAGAGGCGGGCCAGCCCTTCGACTACCTCCACGATGCACTCTTTGCACTTGCCCTGCTTCCGGCAGGAAGTAGGAACCGCGATACCCATGAGTTCGGCATGGTCGAACAGCGAGGCTCCGGCCATGGCAAGCATGGTGCATCCGTTGATGGTGAGCGTCACGGCCATGATAATCTTTGTGGGGCAGGTTGTTAACCTGCGGCGGATTGCGAATCCGCCTGTTGGAACCTGCGCGTCATTCCCCGGAAGGCGGATTGCCAATCCGCCGCAGGTTGCCAACCTGCCCCACAACCTACCAATCGGCCTCAGCTTCCAGTTCCGCCTTCACCGCTTCGGCCACCTCCTGCGCCGTGCCTTCGCGCTCTTTTTCGTCCGACCATTTCCACTGGGCCAGATAGTCGTCCTGCTCCTGCAGTCCGCGGCGCGCCGCCATCAGATCGATTCGCTCCAAGAACCTTGCGTCCATGGGCAACGTCACGTCATCGGCATCGTCCTCAGCTTTGACTTGAGACGGGATCTCCTGCCAGTACAGCGTCCGGTAAGTTGCCATTATTCTCGCTCTCTCTCGCCAGTTTCAGGAACAGGTCCACCGCGGCCGAAGCGTTGGCTCCGTAACCATCGGCGCCCACTTCGTCCGCAAACATCTGGCTGATCGGCGCCCCGCCCACCGCCATCTTGATGTGGCCTAACCCGGCCGCTTGAAAACCGTCGATCACAGTTTTCATGTAGGTCATGGTGGTGGTGAGCAGCGCGCTCATCCCGATGATGGTGGGGTGGCACTTGCCCGCCGCCGCCATGAACTTCTCCACGCTCTGATCCACGCCGATGTCGTACACTTCGAAACCCGCGCCCTCGGCCATCATCAATACCAGGTTCTTCCCGATATCGTGCAGGTCGCCCCGCACCGTGCCCATCAACAGCACGCCGATCCGTTTCGTGGTGCTGTCCTTGGCGGAGAGAAGCGGCTTGAGCACGGCCATTCCGGCCTTCATCGCGCGCGCCGCAATCAGCACCTCGGGCACGTACAGCACGTTGTGCTTGAAGTCCTCGCCCACCACGCTCATGCCGGCGATCAGCCCCTCGTTCAGCACTTCCTGCACGGAGCGCCCTTCCGCCAGAGCATCCTTGGTCATCTGCTCCACTTCCTTGGCGTTGCCTTCGTACAGGTGCTGATTCATCAGGGCGTAATCAACCATCGGGTCTCCTGCTTCGCCTTCCTATTTCGCTACCAGTCGCCTGGCATTGAACTCGTCCAGTGCTTCCAGCATGGCCACCACATTTTCGCGCGGCATGCCGGGGCTGACGCCGCCACCCACCGATAGAATGATCCCCTCGCCGCCCGCGCCTTCCAGCACTTCGAGCGTCTCGTCCTTGACTTCTTCGGGCGTGCCGCGGACGCAGATTTCCAGCGGGTTCACGTTGCCCATCAGGCACATGCGATCTCCCACCCGCCGTTTGACCTCCGTGATGTGCCTCTGCTTGCCCCAGTTCAGGACGTTGAATCCGGCATCCGGCAGATGGTCCAGACAGGCATCCACTTCGGCGTCGTTGTGGTACACCTTGATCCAATCCTTCGGAAACGCGTCGCAGATCCGTTTCAGGTAGGGATGCGCATACTCCATGTAGTGGTCTTCGTTGATGAAGCCGACGATGTCGTCCAGAATGAAGATGCTCTCCACCGTGTCGCCCATCACCTTGTGCTGCGCCTTCAGCCAGTCAATGATCACGCGCGTGCAGAGATCGATCAGCTTGTGCGCCCCCACCGGGTCTTCCACCAGGTCGATCATGAAATGCGTGGTTCCGCGGACGAACCCGGCGGTGCACAGCGGGCCGCGCGAGGTGACCATCGGCAGAATGTAGCCGTGGTCCAGAATGCGCTGCCTGATCATGCCGATGCGATGCAGCGTCATCGCCGCGAAGGCATCGGCTTCCACTTCGTACTCCGGAAAGTTGTCGATGTCTTCCAGCCGGTAAAGCGTGTGGTATTCGCTGGGCGTGTTGTCCTGCCAGAATTTGATCTTGGCGCCCAGCACCGAAGGTTCCGCCGCCATCCCATACTCCATCCACCACGAGGGGATAAAGATGATGTCCGGAAACTCGCGCATGATCTTGAGGTTCGACTGGAACCAGAGCTCGGGGTCCAGATAATAATCCATGTGCTTGATGCCCAGGTATCCGGGTATCCACGGACTGTCGACAATCAGCGCCATCGGGATCTTGTCCATCTTTTCCAGGCGCGCCGCTCGTTTGAATATTTCCCACTGCTCCGGCAACATGGCGGTTCCTTCCCTCTTAGTGCTTCATGCACTTGCCAGAGGTAGGACAGACCATCGTCTTTTGTGGTCTGTCATCTTCGAGGCTTCGTGCAGTCTCCAAGCCCCCAACCGGCCACGAAGACCGATGGCCTGTCCCCCCTCGGCAACTCTAAACGGCATACACGCGTCCCCTGTGCAGCCCGAGCAGGATCTGCACCAGCCGATGGGCGATCAGCTCATGCAGCGTCAACAACTCGCGGTTGGCCGCCGTTAAAGCCTCGGCGTCGCGCGTATCCACGTCAGCTCCGCTGGCGTCAGCTCCGCCGGCCTTGAGCGCATCGGTAGCTTCCTTGATAATCGGGTCCGACATTACCTCGCCCGCCATCTCCCATAGCGTAATGAAACGGTCCACGGCCGTCGGGAAGCTCACTTCGAACACGCCGAACTGGCTGGTGGTGCGCGGCGGCTTGAAATCCAGATTGAACGGCCCGTTGTAGCCGTGGCTGCGCAACAGCACCAGCACGTTCAGCCAGTCCAGCGGATTCACCAACCCCACCCCTATGTCGACATCGTGTTTGAGGCGATAGCCATCGTTGATGTCGAAGTGGAACAACTTGCCCGCCAGCAGGGCCCGCGCCAGCACCGCCCGCGGCGCCGCGCCCCACATCAGTTCGTGCAGATATTCCTGATTGAGCCCCACCATATCAGGATGGGTCAGCAGCCCGGAAGCGATGAATGCCAGCATGGCATCGCTGGTGGGCAGCAGAATTTCCGCCTGCGGCTCAAACGGTTTGGCCTCCAGGCAATGCTTTAGAGCCGGCCGGCCCTTGTGCGCGGCCACTTTCAGATCGTGCTCGCACGCCGCGTTGATGCAGCCGGCATACCAGCGCAGCGTCTCGGTTTCTTCCACCGCCCCCTGCACGTAGTAGCCCAGCGAGCCCGGCCAATACACGGCGAAACTGGCGCCCAATTCGTGCCCGATATCCACCGTGTTCTTCACCCGGAAGTTGGCGTACTGCCGCACCCCCGGAGCCTCCGCCGCCGGGCCGGCGGCCCACACGGCGTGGTAGAAGGTCTCGGTGGTGACCATGGAACACTTGAGGCCGTGGTCCGCCAGCGCCTTGCCGATCCTGCCGACGATCTCCGCCTGCTGATCCTTGCCCAGCGCTTCGGTGGGGATCACGTCGGTATCGTGCGTGGTCCAATAGCCGATGCCGATCTCGCTATACTTGCGGATTACCGTTTCAAAATCGATCGCCGGACGCGTCGGTGCATGGAACAGCGCTTGCCCTTGATAGGCCGCCGCCCACTGCGGCCCGGAGATAAAATACTTGCGGCGCGTTTCCGGGCTGTAGGAGCCGCCACAGGCGTTCATCAGGCGCGCGACCAGCGCCTGTTGCTGGTTTTGAGGTATCGGGTTCATCGCTCAGTATTATAGTCGCTGAGTATTGTTGTACCATAAAACAAAATGAGATTTGGGATATCCGCGCCGCCACCGTCGCGGTCCCGCTTGAAGCGCCTCTGCGCAGCAGATTGTAGCGCGGCGCATTTCATCTCCCCATTTTGACCCTGACACTTGACACACGTCAACCGCGCGATTGGCGCGGGTTCAGGCGATGAGCCCAAACTGACGCTTTACGAAACCGGGGCGAGCAGGGAAGGACGATGCCCGCCAAGTTTTCGGTATAAAACCACTTCACGCCGTGCCCTTTCACCGTTTTTGCGCAGAGACGGAACGACCGGGAACCCACGAGGCGAGATCGGGTTGACAACAATGAATAGCTATGCCGCTTGGGAATTACTACTCAACGGCAGACAGATCACGGCCACGGAGGCCAAATGGCAGCACCGTGAAGACGCACTCAGACGATTGATTGGACACCGACTCCGCACGTTTGAGATCGACGCGGTCTCGCTCTCTACTCAACTTGGATTCGGTGGCGGGCTAATGTTGAGGACCAAAACATTCTGTCAACGACTGCATCAACCGCCGCACTGGCGAATGCGTCTTGGCTCGGACGACTGGCCGTCGGTGATCCTGCGCGGAACAGGCCACGGCGCAGACTCTGTCGTGTGTTGACGGGACAGGGTGGCGTTCGGGCAAAGAAACGGCGATAGTGAACGAACGGGGTTATCGGTGAGTGCGGCTTGATCGTCGCGCGGTGGGCGTTGCGCAATGGACCGCTTTCTGAAGCGCCATTTGCCGAATAACGGGGCGGGGAGGCTCACCGCTTCTGTCAGGCCAATTCCAGCCGTTTGAGTCTTATCCGGCCGGTGCGGACACGCGCAAGCTCGTATTGCGCCTGCTGCACAAGCCAGCTTTCGGCACTGCCGCCGAAGACCTTGGAAAGCCTCACGGCCATTTCAGGCGAAATCCCGCGCTTCCCGTTTACGAGTTCCGATAACGTAGTCCGGGTGACACCAAGGGCGGCGGCGGCGGCCGTGATGCTCAAGCCCAAAGGCTCAATGCACTGGCGCAGCACGAAGCTGCCGGGGTGGGGTGGGTTCTTCATCGGCATGGCTGGGTTCCCCTTTCAGTGGTAATCGACATAATCAACGTCCAGTACATCGCGGTCGGCAAAGCGGAAAACAACCCGCCAGTTGGCGCGAACCGTCACGGCCCAAAAACCTTTCTCCCGGCCATCGAGCGGATGCAGTCTAAACCCCGGCATGTCCATATCCGCAACCGCACCGGCGGCATCGAGGCGCACCAGGATGTCACGCAGCTTTTCTGCGTGTTCGGCACCACGCCGCGCGGGTCGTCGTCTTCGTGAAGCCGTTTCAACCCTTTGTGGCGAATCGACCGTATCAACCCGAACCGTAACCCGTTACATGACGGATGTCAAGCGGCATGTTGCAAGAGTTGCAGGATGTACCCTTTCAGACGCGGGTTTATTCTCTGCCTCTCAGGATTGCGGCCATCACGCGAGGGCTGCGCCGCCCGTGCATGACTGCGACAACCCACAGGGGCTTTTCCTCCGGTGCGTAGGCAATCAGGTATGCACGAATCAACCGATCGGCGGCGGCGAGATTAACCTCGCGAATGAATTCCCAAATCTCGTCAAGGTCAAGGCGGGCTTCCGGGTGATAATCGTACGCGATCATGAACCGGGCGGCGTCCGGCGAGCGGCCTCGCTCTTCTCGCGGAAGTATGCAATAACCTCGTCGCGGGGAATGGGCTTTACCCTACCGCTTTTCAGGTCGTCATAGCGGCTGTCGGGCATTTCGCGTGTCTGCGTAAGCTCATCGAAGTATCCTGCAATGACATCCTGCACAAGCTTGTCAGCGGTTCCACGTCCGCTCTGCCGGGCGAGGTACTTGAGTTGGGTTTCAACGTCGGGGGCGAAATGCACTTCCATCGCCTCCAGAATACGGGAAAACGGGCCGTGAGGCAAACACTACATGTGCAATTCTTGTGGAACGTGCTGCCGGCGCACTTTGATTTTGCCCTCATCCTTACGTGCGGCGGCCAGATCATAGGCAAGTTGCAAACCAGACAATCAGGGACGCTACACTCGTTCATCTCCTGGAACGGGCGGCTTTCCCCGCCCCGCCCGTTTCAGCAATCGCTTAGCCTTTGCAACATCACCCCTGACGGACCGTTCACGAAAATAATCTTCGGTTCGAAGCGCCGATAACTTCTCGGCCACTGCCACATTAATGAATTGATTTAGCGCTACGCCTTCGGTTTCCGCGACTCGACGGGCCTCGTCGAGCAATGACTCCTGGAGACGCAATGCAACATTACTTTTCCTCATTTCGACGTTGAACCTCCTTCCACACATCACGCGGCGGAAGCACGCGAATTCCGAATTCGCGCGCAGCCACGGCTAAGTGCCGCTCATTGAAAGTGACTAGCCGATCTGCCGTACCGTTCACTGCCGTCTCCAGCACCATTTCATCGGCGGGGTCCTTCAGGCGTGGACGCCACAAGAACCGCAGATGCACAGGAATGGCGACCTTCGCATACGCGTCCAGGATCTCGTTCACATCGTCTGCACTGAGACCACTCACATTCAGGTGCTCCTGGCGTGTCAGAACGGCCTCGTACTCTACCATCAACGGCACCGAAACGAGTGCTTCGAACTGCCTGTCCAAAGCGCCGAGCAGCAGTTGCCGGGATGCGCCTCGATCACTTCGGAGTGCCGCCACAAGCACGTTGGTGTCGAGGACAACCCGCAGAAACTACCTCGGTTTGATGATATCACATGCAATAGCTCATGTAATCCAAGGGGAGTTGATGCGCTTGGCTTCGGTCATTCCTGGATCTTTGAAGAGGAATCGGATGGGCCGTCTCCCTTCTCGAAGCAGTGCTCAATCTTGGCAATTACCCGGTCCGAACCGATGGACGATCACGTTGTGCGCTTTGCGCGCGCCCGTAGGGCTGGGCGGCTCACCAGCGGAAACTTGCCGGAGACGGCGGGCACTGAAAAGTGATGCGGCCTATGGTGTCAGGCATCTTGAAGGCCCCGATTATTCCCCTGAAGCTATATTCCTTATGAGCTATACTGGATTTGTGGTTGAGGTGATCTTCACCGACGAATTCGAGGCTTGGTGGGACGGCCTCACAGGCGAAGAGCAGGAAAGCGTAGCCCATGACGTCAATATCCTCAGGGAACGGGGCGTCGATCTCCGTTTCCCGCGCTGTTCGTGTCTCCTCCAGCAAGCACCGGCACATGCGTGAATTGCGAATTCAGCACCAAGGGAGGCCGTTCCGTGTGCTGTATGCGTTTGACCCTGATAGCGCGGCCATTCTGTTGATTGGCGGCGACAAAAGTGGCAATGCCCGCTGGTACGAAATCTTCGTTCCGATTGCGGATCGGCTGTACGATGAGCACCTCGCGGAGTTGGAGAAATAAAACATGGCGAAAGCAAGGAATTTCAAAGAACTCGAAGCAAAGCTGTCACCGGAAGCGCGGCAGAGGGTAGCCACGCGCGTGAAAGAAACCCTGGAAAATATGAGCCTCGACCAACTGCGGGCGGCGCGCGAACTGACGCAAGTCCATCTAGCCCAACTTCTGTGCGTTAAGCAAGCCAGCGTTTCCAAGATGGAACGGCGCGCGGACATGTATATCGGCACCCTTGCGAAGTTCATCGAAGCCATGGGCGGGCAACTGGAAATTCGCGCGAACTTTCCGGACGGGTCCGTGCGCATCACGCAGTTCAGCCAGGAGCGGTGAAGGCGATAGAATATTGGCGGCGAGTTTCCGGGCTGCAGAAGCCGCCCACCAGCGCCGATTGAGTATTGTTGTACCATAAAACAAAATGAAGATCCGGGATATCCGCGCGACCACCGTCACGGTCCCGCTGGAGGCGCCTCTGCGTCACGCCAATGGCTGTCATTGGGGCCGATTTGTCCGAACCATCGTGGAAGTGGAGACGGATAACGGACTCATCGGTTTGGGAGAAATGGGCGGGGGCGGGGAATCGGCCGAGGCGGTATTCCGCGCCCTGAAACAGTACCTTACCGGCCGCGATCCGGCGCGCATTGAAGAAATGCGCTTCCTCATCGCTAACCCCACAGCGTCGCTCTACAATAACCGCACCCAGGTGCTGGCGGCGCTGGAATTTGCCTGTCTCGATATCCTCGGCCAGGCGTGGGGCGTGCCGGTTTGCGACATCCTGGGCGGGCGTTTGCGCGACCGCGTCCCATTCGCCGCCTACTGTTTCTTCCGCTACCCGAATCCGCAGACCGGCGCCGGTGAAGTGCGCACCATCGAACAGGTCGTGGCCAATGCCCGTGCTCTGAAACAGCGTTTCGGATTCACCACCCTCAAAGTCAAAGCTGGCGTCTTTCACCCGGATCATGAACTGGAGGTTTACCGCGCCGTGGCCGCTGCTTTCCCGCAGGACTCGGTGCGTTTCGACCCCAACGCCGTCTGGTCCACCGAACAGGCCATACGCTTCGGCCAGGGAATCGAGGGTCTGCGCAACGACTACCTGGAGGACCCGGTTTTCGGCCTGAACGGCATGCGGCGCACCCGCCAGATGGTGCGGGTTCCGCTGGCGACCAATACGGTGGTGGTGAACTTCGAACAACTCGCCGCCAACGTGCTCGATACCGCGGTGGATGTGATCCTGCTGGACACCACCTTTTGGGGCGGCATCCGCGCCTGCGTGAAAGCCGCCGCGGTGTGCGAGACGTTCCAACTCGGCGTGGCCGTGCACTCCTCGGGCGAACTGGGAATTCAACTGGCCACCATGCTGCACCTGGGCGCGGTGATCCCCAACCTTTCCTTCGCTGCCGATGCCCACTACCATCACCTGACCGATGACGTGATTGAAGGCGGCCTGATGCCGTACGAAAACGGCGCCATTCGCGTGCCCGATGCGCCGGGCCTGGGCGTCAAACTGGACCGCGACAAACTGCGCAAGTACGCCGAACTCTACCAGCGCCTCGGCGGTTATCCCTACGATCAGGATCCGGGCCGGCCCGGCTGGACCCCCATTGTCCCCAACGACCGATGGGCGGATCCGACGGATGACCGGCCGGCGGCGATTCCGTATTGATGCCTGCCATGAAGCCATCGAACCATCACAGCAGAGGTGGGGCAGACGATCGGTTTTCGTCGTCTGCCATACGCCCGGCAGACCACAAAAAACGATGGTCTACCCCACTATCCTTATTCTGTGCGCTGCTAGCCTGCCTCAGCCTGCACGCCGAAACCGGCCGCGACGCCTGGTTGCGCTACGCACCGCTCAGTGACGCCGTCGCCCGTGCCTACCGCGCCACCCTCCCCGCCGTCGCCGTCACCTACGGCACTTCCCCCGTTGCCCGGAGCGCGCAAAAGGAATTGCTCGCCGGGGTCCGCGGCATGCTCGGCCGTACGTTGCGGGTCGAATCCGCCGTGCCCTCCGAGCCGGCCATCCTGGTGGGAACGCTGGCCGATCTGCGCCTCACCGCGTCCATTGACTCCGACGCCTACTGGCTCACCACCACCGTCATCGACGGCGTCACCCACACGGTCATTACCGGCGCCACTGGTCGCGGCGTGCTCTACGGCGTTTTCGCGTTTCTCCGCAAAGTCGCGCTCGGTGAGCCCATCGCCAAACTGAACGACAAGCAGACGCCCTACGCGCCGCTGCGCTGGGTCAACGAGTGGAACAATCTGGATGGCTCCATCGAGCGCGGTTACGGCGGCCGGTCTATCTTCTGGGACAACCTGCACGTCCGCGAAGATCTGACCCGCGTCGGCGAATATGGCCGCCTGCTGGCCTCGCTCGGCATCAACGGCTGCGCCATCAGCAACGTCAACGCCAACCCGCTGCTGCTGGGCGCGGACTTCATCCCGCAAATTGCCAGCATCGCCGAAGCCTTCCGGCCCTGGGGCGTCCAGGTGGCGATCTCCGTCGATTTCGGCAGTCCCAAAAGCGTCGGCGGCCTCGACACATTCGACCCGCAGGACCCGCGCGTCGCCGCCTGGTGGAAGGCCCGCGCCGACGACCTATATCGCGCAGTGCCCGACCTGGGCGGCTTCGTCCTCAAGGCCGATTCCGCAGGCCGCGTGGGCCCGTCTACCTACGGCCGCAGCCACGCCGAAGCCGCCAACGTGGTGGCCCGTGCGCTCGAACCCCACGGCGGTTTCCTGTTCTATCGCGGTTTCGTTTACGACCATCACGCCGACTGGAAGAACCCCAAGAACGATCGCGGCCGCGCGGCCTACGACAACTTCCAGCCGCTCGATGGCCAGTTCGACGACAACGTGATCGTCCAGATCAAACACGGCCCCATCGATTTCCAGGTGCGCGAGCCGGCCTCGCCTTTGTTCGGCGCGCTGGAGAAAACCAACCAGGCCATCGAACTGCAAATCACCCAGGAGTATTTCGGTCAGGCCCGCCACACCGTGTTTCTGGTTCCCATGTGGAAAACGGCGCTCGATTTCGATATGCACGCTCTGGATGTGCACGGCAGCCCCGCCCCCACGCCCGTCAAGGCGCTGTTAGCCGGCAAGGTCTTCCACCGCCCCACCGGCGGTTTCGTCGGGGTTTCGAACGTCGGCCTGGATGACAACTGGTACGGCAACCACCTGTCCCAGGCCAACCTCTACGGCTTCGGCCGCCTGGCCTGGAATCCCGACCTCAGCTCGCAGCGCATCGCCGACGAATGGACGCGCCAGACTTTTGGCGACGACCCCAAGGCCGTGGAAACCATCAACGCCATCCAACTCAGTTCCTGGCGCACCTATGAGAACTACACCGGCCCGCTCGGCCTGCAGACCCTCACCGACATCACCGGCAACCACTACAGCGTCAATGTGGAGGCTTCGGAACGTAATGGTTGGGGCCAGTGGCATTTCGCCGACGCGCAAGGCGCCGGCATGGACCGCACCCTGGCCACCGGAACCGGATACACCGGCCAGTACCGGCCCGCCGTGACCAGGGTATTCGAATCGCGGGCAACCTGTCCCGACGATCTGCTGCTCTTCCTGCATCACGTCCCCTACACCTCCAAGCTGCATTCCGGCAAGACGGTGATCCAGTACCTCTATGATGCGCACTACGATGGCGCCCAGGCCGTCACCCGATACGTGCGCCAGTGGCAGGCGCTCCAGGGCCACATCGACGACCAGCGCTACCGCGACGTGCTGGCGCAGCTTGTATATCAGGCCGGTCAGGCCGAGGTCTGGCGCGATGCCGTCAACAACTGGTTTTTCCGCGCCTCCGGAATCGCCGATGCGGCGGGCCGCGTGGGCCACCACCCCGGCCGCTACGAAGCCGAGTCCATGAAACTGGATGGCTACACCGTTCGCGACGTCACCCCTTGGGAGGCTGCCTCCGGCGGCAAGGCGATCGCTTGCACCGATCCGAAATGCACCGCCACCCTGCGCTACGATGGCGCCGCCGGCTGGTACACGCTGAGCGTCCAGTACTTCGACCAGATCGACGGCGTCTCCCATTTCCGTCTGTGGGTGGGAAGTCAAATCATCGACGAATGGGCCGCCGCCGACCGCCTGCCGACGCGCAAGATCGATGCCGGGTCATCCGCCCGGCGAGTGGTCACCGGCGTAGCCTTGCGCCGCGGCGACGAAATCCGCATCGAAGGCATGCGCGATGGAGGCGAAACCGCCGCCCTCGATTACGTCGAAATTCATCCCGACTCGAAGTAGTTTGTGGGGCGGGTTGGTGCGGCCGCCCCGCTGGCGGGTTCATTTGCCGGCTTCATTTACCGGGTTCATTTGCCGGCTTCATTTACTAGGTTTATTTACCCAGGGCGTAGTTGACGAAGTCCTTCAGCGCGAAGTTCGGTCCGGATGCAGGCTGCCATTGCGGATTGACTCTCAAAAGCGAGTTGCTGTCGCCGAACATCAAGCCCAGGAAAACCTCCGCCACAATCCGGCCGCCCACCGGACCCAGCCTGGGGGTGGTGATCGTGACGCTCTCCCTAACCGGTATTTTGACCGGTTCCTGGTGGTGCATGGCCTCCGCCAGGATATAAGTCCACAGGGGACAATTCCCGGCGAACACTTTCGAAACCGCCACGATATTCTTCGCGGCGGGGTCCGGGGCGTCGGTGCCCTTGCCAATCAGGATATCTGTATCCGCCAGAGGATGCAGATTCATGGCGTGCGCGACCGCTTGACCCGAAGGCAGCATCAATCGAAATCCGCGCCGCAGGTTCCGTTGTGGCAAGGAGGGCGGCGGATCGGGCGCCACACTGCGGGGCAGGCCGGAGAGCGGTGTCACTACGGAGGTATCGATCCGATAAGCAAACTGCAGCCGCTTCTGATTATCCGCGGGACTGCCATCGTAAGTACGAATATCGACGTCGATGAACCGGCCCCAATCGATGGCCCAATTCGGATTCATGGCACGGAAGCCAGTCAGCCCTTCCGGAAATCCAGGTGCAATCTTCGGATCGATGGGAAATATTGGCAGCAGCACATTTTCGTTCAGCCGATAGCCCGGACGGATCATGGAATGCCCCAGACGGTAGGCCGCCACCGAGAACTCCACCGGCATGAAGGGCCGATTCTTCCAGTGAAAGAACCGGAGCTTGTCTTCGTCGTATGCTCCGTCGTCGCCCTTCAGCGCTTCCAGAATGCTGGAGTGGACAATCCGCGGCAGAAAGTCGTTCAGCACCATGTATTGATAATGGAAGCGCACCAACTTCTGAATCCCGGGGAAATCAAGCCCTGGGTTGTCGGCGGCGGTTCGGTTGTGAAAGCGCAGGAACAGTCCCTGCAGTTGCGACACGATGACGTTTTCGTCGTTCCGGGGATCCCCGATGAGGGCGCGCCGGATCTGCGCGTTATTCCGGGGCAGGTCCCTTGCGTCAGGGTCGCCGCCGCCTGAAATCGGCTCACCCAGCAGAAATGTGGGCCCATTGTCGTACAAGTAAGGCTGATCGTCGGGGCCGCGGCCGTAGATGTCATCCAGATCGAACGCGGGCGTGCGAAAGTCGGTCAGCGCGTCCGGGTCGTTCTGTTTGGTCAGACTGCTGGTCGGATCGAATGTGATGTCGTGGTCCTGGAATTGGCCGAGGTACGTGTATAGGGCCGGTATGCCGCTCTCTTCGTCATCCTTGCCGTCCTTCGGAGGGTCGAAGCTTGAGGTCATCGCGGCGCCTAGCGCGTCCAGATTCGTCAGACTCTCGTTGTCGTCCCTGCCGAACCGGGCCGCGGGTAACGTTCGAAACATCCGGCCGAACCGGCCCTGAAACAAGGGCGACCTCTGGGTTGAGTCCAACCCGCGTAGTGGTAAGCCGTGCCGCGCGCTCATTTTGCCAACCCCTTCAGCGCCGTCAGCAGCGCCTGGCCGTTTGGACTACCCAAACCCGTGCAGGCATCCCATCCCGCGCCGGCTTGATAGGCGCCGTTGTTTCCCACCGTGATATCGTGCATCGCGCCCGTCGCTTTCGCATAGAGAGTTGTGTTCAGGAAGCCCACGGGCTTTCCGATTTGCCCGTTGATCAACGCAATCAGTGCCGCCCACAGCGGCGCCACCGCGCTGGTTCCGCCAAAAACGGCATCCTTTCCGTCCACGTGAATCTGATATCCGGTGGCCGGGTCGGCGTCGCCCGCGATATCGGGCACCCCGCGGCCTTTGAAGTGGGCCGGATTGACGGATACCGGCACCTTCGCGCCGGCCTGATAGGTGGGCAGCGCGAAGTGATCGCTGACTCCGCCTCCCGAGGCGCCCTTCCCGGCGCCCTGGTTCCACACCACCTCTTTCGATATCTTCCCGCCCGTTGACTCCAGGCGCGTGCCGCCGCAGGCGAGTACATTGGGGCTGGACGCCGGAAAATCAACGTGCGCGGCGCCATCGCTGACGTTGTCCGTGGAGCCATCGTCGCCGGAGGCGCAGCACACCGTCACTCCCAACAGCCCCGCATCCTGGAAGGCCTGGTCGTAGGCGGTCAAAGACTGCGCCGACCAGGTGGATTCAGCGCCGCCCCAACTGATCGATACCACCGATGGCTTCCGTGTATTGTCATGCACTGCCGTCGTGATCGCGTCCAGGAATCCCTGGTCGGTGTTGGGCGCGAAATAAACCGCGATCCTGGCCTTGGGTGCGATGGCGCCCACTACCTCGATGTCAAGCAGCACCTCGCCATCGGCGCTGTTCGGATCGCCCACCGTTTGATTGCTGGCTCCGTCCACCGAGACTGCGGTCACCTTCGGCGCCGGACTGATGCCGAGCTTGCTGAAGTAAGCGCTCAGGTCGGACGCCAGGAACCCGCCCCCCAGTTCGATGATGGCGACCGTCTGCCCCGATCCGCTTCCCGCGGTAGGAAAGCCGTAGAGCTTGGCTACGGCATTGGGCGTGTAGGAAGTGTCGCCGGCCGCCATTGGTGCAATGCCTAAGTGCCGCCGAAATCGTGTCCTGGCCTGTGGACGCGAGTCCAGGCCGAACACACCGATGACTATGTCGCCAAGATGGCTGGGAACGGACAACTCGCCAGTGCGGCCGCGGTACGCGCCGTCGGGAGACTGGAAGAGGCTCAATTGAGTCCCGAACGCCTCGTTCATATTCGCCACCGTTCCGCGGAGCTGGATGCTGCGCCGCGCCAGGTCGACGTCGCCCACGGTCAGATCGTGGTCCGTGGCGAACTGTTCGATCAGTTCCACATCGGCCGGATCGCCGCCATAAAGCTCGGCGAACTTGTTGCGGGGGACCGGGCGTGACCCGGGACGCGGTAACGTTTGAGTCCTCCGGCGAATCACCACCGTAATGCTCACCTCTTCATACGGATCCGCGACGCCGATCATGCTGGACCCCGGCGCCATTTTCCGCTCACTGCCGCGAACGGCTACTCTCTCGGTTGCCATAACCCTCCGTTGCTTCTCGAAAACGGGACCGGTTCAAGATACCACGCCCGCGCCCGGTCCCTGGCTCGCAAAAACCATCCGGGAATGCCGGGGATGTGAGCTTGCTCACAGCATGCATCATCATGCGTGGTTGGGGAGAGGACCGTCTGGCGCGAAGCACGGCTGGGGTAGTTGGCCGGGGTGATCGAGGTTGGTCGAGGCCGGGTTAGTCAGTGGGATTCTGCTGGGCGCGTCCCAAAGCGCGGGCCGCCCTGCGGCTATCGACACCGGGGGAGTTGGGACGTCTGTCCCAGCCTTTCACAAAGCGCGCCAGCAACCTCCTTGTTTGCAGTGAGAGTTTGGAGTCCGTTGAGACAACTGTCCCAACCGCGGCCGGCAAGCCTTGACACCCCGCCTGGATGCTTGACTGGTGCGCGCAGGTCGTCCGCTATTGCGCCCGCTTCACCGCGGCTACCAGGCCCGGATATGGGTCAACGGCCTTCCCCTTCCACCACTGCTTTTCCGGCCCCAACTCGAAGATCGCAAAATGCAGGTGCGGCGTGCGCGGATCGGCATTTCCCGTCGATCCCACAAAGCCGATGACGTCGCCTCGGGTGACCCGCATTCCCTCCCGCAGCCCTTCCGCGTATCGGTCCAGGTGCGCGTAGTAGTAGCAGTACACTCCCATTTCGTCGAATTGGTATAGGGTGTTGCCGCCCGGTTTGCTGAGAAAAAGCTTGCGGACGGTGCCGGATACCACCGCGTGCACTGGTGTCCCTCTCGGCTCCAGAATGTCGATCGCCTCATGCGGATGTCCGCTGTGAACTTCTACGAACATATCCCGCAGATTCGCCAGGACGAGTCCGTCGATGGGCGGAGCCATCTCCAGAATGGAAGCGGTCGCGCCAACCGCGAGAAACAACGGGAAAAGCCCGGCAATGCATACGCGGAGGCTCAACGCTATTCCTCCAGGGTGATCGGTGTGCCCCGTCGAACCATGCGCGACAGCGCGTCCACATCCCAATTCGTCATCCGGATACACCCGGCCGATTCGCCGTGCCGGATGTGCCCCGGGTCCGGCGTCCCATGGATTCCATAATGTTCTTTCGAGATGCCGATCCAGGCTGCGCCGGCGGGACTGTTCGGTCCCGGCGGGAGTACTGCTTTCGCCAGTTTGGGGCTGGCGTTCCAGAAGTGCTCCGGGTCATAGTTGAACCACGGATAGTGCAGAACGCTGGTGATGGTCCATTTGCCAATCGGCAGCGGATCGTGCGTGCCGCCAACCGTGGCCGGATACTGCGCCAGTTCCTTATTGCCGGCGCCGTACGCGATTACGGTGCGCTTTGATTTCGACAC
>Ga0210402_10002769_pt1 | contig 16846 bp, 13 predicted proteins | sample IncBWC7MmetaG_FD_161055 | JGI IMG/M metagenome (GOLD analysis project Ga0210402, IMG submission 161055) | Forest soil microbial communities from Barre Woods Harvard Forest LTER site, Petersham, Massachusetts, United States - Inc-BW-C-7-M | ecosystem: Environmental > Terrestrial > Soil >... | reverse complement strand
AGGGCATGGCGGCGACTAAGTGCGTTCCGTGCTGGCCTATGTAACCTACGCTTAGGACGTTGCTGGCAGGAAGCTGATACTCGGCTGTCAGGTTCCATTGCTGCACGTTAGCGGGACGAATGTTAGGATCCCAGAGACGGATATTAGCGCCCGCGAACGGATCCTTTGGGTTAATTGCGCTCAATCCTTGATCGAGCGTCGAGCCCGGGAGGTTGGCCAGGCTGCTCTGGTAAGTAGACTCGAATTCCGACTCGAAGGGCGGATTCAGGGGCATGCGCAGATTGGTGCCCGTTCCCTCCATGAAGGAGGAGATTGTGTAGGCGCCGCGGAGCACCAACTTCTTGCCGGCGACGCCGGGAGTCCAGGCGAAGCCCACGCGCGGTTGGAAATCCTTATAGTACGAATTGTAGAGTGCCCTGCTATTGCCATTCTGGCCGGCGAGTTCGAGTTGTCCGCTGAAAAGACCGAAGTTCGCCTGGCGGTCTTTGACTTCCACCAGCGGCGTGTTGTACTCCCATCGAATGCCCAGGTTCAACGTTAGACTGTCACTAACCCGCCAGTCATCCTGTACGTAAAGTCCATAGATCGTCTTGCGCTGGCCCCAGGTTCCGGAACTGAGGCCGCGGCCGAGATCATTGGGAAGGCCCAGCACGAAGTCGGCTTCGGGAACCGCTTTGGATGTGGGGGACTTGCCGTTCGGCCCCTGGGTGTACTGGCCGTTGAAGTTAATGTAGCCGGTACGGCCGTTGTTACCAGCGTAAAAGACGTTGGCCCATTGCCGCAAAACCTGGCCGCCCGTTTTGATCATATGACGGCCCCGGGTAATGGTGACGTTGTCGGCATAGTGCCAGGTGGTATTAGCGAAGAGACTCTGGGTCCCGTCGTTGGCTGTACCGATGTTGCTGACGTAAGTAAAGCCCTGCAACGCCAGCAGGCCGGTGGGTACACCCGCAATGCCCAGGGTAGCGGCGATATTTCCCAGGCCCTTGTCGGCGCCGCCCGTATTAGGGGCGATGTAATTGACGCCGGCGCGCGCTTCGTTCACCACGGTCGGGCTGAACGTACGCGTCCAGTTGAGCACTCCATTAAAGAACGGCGCGAGGTTGAAGCTGTTATAGAGGGTAGGGAACGAGTTCAGCGTCGGGTTGTCCTGACGCCCATTGGAATAACGGCCCGAGAAATCGTCCTTCTGGTCGATCTTCCAATCCACCTTGATATCGCCCTGGTCGGAACTCACCTGCGACCCTTGCGAATTGAACTGGTTGAACCGGATAGCCGAGCTGACAGGCAGCGGGTAAAGGCTGGGAGTGCTGAACAGCTTGAGGACGGCGGGGCTGAACATGCTGAGCGGAATCTGGTTATTGGGGAACGGAATGCGGTTGCCGCTGGTGTCCAGAGATTTCGGATTGTAGAGCTGAATGCCGCCGTTCGCCGGATCGAGCAACCGGGAGAAATCACCCTGTCGCCAGTCGGCCGGAAATACAGTTAAGCTATTGGGAGTGGCGGGATTGTCCTTGCGCAGACCCTCATAATCGGCGAAGAAAAACAGCTTGTTTTTGATTACCGGGCCGCCGAAAGTCCCACCAAATTGATTCCAGCGCAGCGGAGTCCGCGGGATGGTCGGGTTGGTGTGCCAGTTGTTGCCCCAGTTGTTGGCATTTAGCTTGTCGTTGCGGAGATCTTCAAAGGCATTGCCGTGAAACTGGTTGGTGCCGGATTTGATCACGATGCTGATAATGCCGCCCTGGAAATTACCAAACTCTGCCGAGGCGTTGTTGGTGATCAGCCGGAATTCCTGGATCGCGTCCGGATTAGGCTGATACGCGGTCTGATTCTCCGTCGTGAGATTGTTATCTATGCCATCCAGCAGGAAGTTGTTGCCCTCTTCGCGGTTCCCGTTAACGTATGGGCGGCCGTTACCCATGCTTCGCCGGCCGTCGTTCAGGGTAGCGGGATTGGGTGTTACCACACCCGGTGCGAGCAGAGTCAGGGCGATCGGATTGCGGCTAATCAACGGTTGGTGGTCGATGGTCTGCGCATTGATTTGCGTGCCGACCTGCGTGGTGTCGGTTTGCAAAAGCGCCGCATCGGCGGTTACGGAAACGCTCTCGGATATGGCGCCGACCTGCATAGGCACATCCAGGCGGGCACGCTCATTGATATCGAGGTGCAACCGTTCTTGCACGAAGCCTTTGAAACCCTGGGCACCCACGCGCACCTCGTAGTCACCTGCCGGAATGCGTGGGAAGGCATAGATCCCTTCCTCGTTCGATTTAGTACTCCATTCCGTGCCGCGGTCGTGATCCTTCGCCACAACCGAGGCGCCCACAATGGAGCTCCCCGACGGGTCGGTTACCCGCCCCGTGATGCCGGCGCTTACTTCCTGAGCGCTGGCCAGCCAAGGGGCCAGACACACCAGCCCCGCAATCAACATCCACGTTGGTTTTTGCATTGCAACTCCCCTTCTTGCCGCCCCCCGGACTGCTCCCATTGGCCACACCGGCAGCGGAAAATCAATCAGGAATCAGACACCTGTATAGGCAAAGTATACATCCGGATGGACGCCAATACCAAGGGTTTGTCATGTGGTTGCGTGGGGCAGGTTGTTAACCTGCGGCGGATTGGCAATCCGCCTACGGCGAGTTGAACGCGCCCCCGCTGCAAGGCTCACGCCGTCCGGCTCGCTGCCGCATCGCGCGGGCGGATTAACCAATCCGCCGCAGGTTAACAACCTGCCCCACAAAGCTACTTGGCGGGCGGGCGCTGGCCTGGCCGGCGCTGCGGCGTAATGCCATCCCATCGCGGATCGCCGGTCTGCATGTAGTTCTTGGGCAGTTTATCCCAATCGGGGCGCGAGATTCCGTTCAGATCGTACACAACCTTACCGGCGCGAACCGTCATTTCGCAGGTCAGTTTCTGGCGGGCCTGCAGCCGCGCGCCGTACATATCTGTTAACCCGAATTTCCCGGTCTCCAGTTTCAGCACTGCCATGTCGGCTGGGGCGCCCACGGAGAGGTGTCCGAGTTCTTCGTGCTGAATCTCCCGCGCCGGATTCCAGGTAGAGCGGCGGATTACCTCATCGATAGACATTCCCATCGCCAGAAACTTGTCCATCACGTTCAGCATGTCCTTCATGCCCGAGTTCATGCTGGAGACGTGCAGATCGGTGGAGATGGAGTCCGGGATGAACCCCTGCTTCATGGCCGGCACCGCGATCCGCCACGCGAAGCTCCCGCTGCCGTGCCCCACGTCGAAGATCACGCCGCGCTTCCTGCCCTCAATCATACCCGCGTTCACGTTGCCGTTCTCATCCAGTTCGTGGCGCAGCCCGGAATAGCAGTGGGTGTAGATATCGCCCGGCCGCAGTTTCTTGGTCAGCAGTTGGTCGATGGGCCGCTCCGGGCGGTCCGACCCGAAGTCCACCATTACCGGAATCTTGGCCAGCGTGCCCGCCTCCACGGCATGTTCCACCGGGGTCCATTCCGGCCCCGCGTAGTGGGCCGTTTTGATTCCCACAATCAGACCTTTATGTCGCAGCGCCATTTCCGCCGCGGGGGCGGCCTCCATGTCGGCCAAATCGTTTTCGTACTTGCCGCCGCGCATGCCGCTGCCCACGATGTTCAGGAATGCCAGCACGCGGGTCTTGGAACGGTCGATGATCTTCTCCTTGAAGTCCTCGAAATTCCGCCACCCCGCGCAGCCCGCGTCGGCAACCGTGGTCACACCCACGCGAAACGTGAAGCCGTCCGGGTAGAGGCTGTTATCGCCGGCGTAGGAGCCGCGCTCGCCCGTGCCCGCGTAGAAATGGACGTGGATATCGACCAGGCCCGGGGTGACAATCAGGCCGGAAACGTTGACCACTTTCAGGGCCGAGGCCGGATCCAGGTGGGCCGCGACGGCCGCCACCGCGCCATCCTTGATGGCAATATCGCGGACCGCGCTGACTCCGTTCTTGGCGTCGATCAGGTGGCCGCCTTGCAAAAGCAGATCGTAATTGGGCTGGCCCAACGCGCTGCCGGCGAGTAGTAGTAGTAAAACGAAAATGTGGGGCAGGTTGTTAGGGGTACCCTCTGGGTCCGGCGGATTGGCAATCCGCCTTCCGGAGGTACGCGTGCTGCCGGCAGGCGGATTAACAATCCGCCGCAGATTAACAATCTGCCCCACAGGGGGTACATTTCTCATGCTTCACCTCACCGCGACAAATCGATCACCGCATACGTCTTCAACTGCGTCAGCGTGAACTCCGTGGCATCCGCGTCCACACTGTAGTCCGCCAATTCCAGCCCAGGGCTGCCGGCGGCGGCCAACTGGTGCTTGGGATACTGCCCCAGCACGCGCACGCGGATGCCGTCCACGTTTCGGGTGGCGCCGGTATAGTTCAACAAATGCAGGCGGACCTTGCCGCCCGATCCGGTCAGGCGCGCCACCACCACCGGGCTGCCGTAGATCCGCACCGACCGCTTTTCGTCCGTCAGATTGCCGCGAATGACGTGCGCCACCAGGCTCGGATTTTTGGCATCGGCCAGCGGATACTCCGTGGCGCCAAGCCGCACCGTCAGCTTGAGGCGGGGATCCGGCCTGGCAACAATCTCGAAGAGCAGATTGTCCCGCACCATCAGGTTCATCACCTCGCCGGCCGCTTCCGAACCGTCGTCGATGAACCCGATGTCGGCAATGGGCGGCAGCGGCCCGGCGTTGACGCTACCGAGGAATTCCAGCATTTCCGCCAGCGGTTTCAGACCGGCGGCGTCCGTTCGCACCATGACGTTGGCGCCAAAGCAGAAGGCCTCCGCCGCCGCAAGGGCCGAGGTTTTGCCGGTGGCGTCGTAATAGAACCGGCCTTTCGGCTGGCGCAGAAACTGCCAGCCATTGGAGGTCAACCATGGCGCCCGCGATGCCGAAGCCTGGTCCATGCGGTAGTTCACCGTGGGGGCCGGCAGCTTCAAGGCGCCTTGAAGGTCCGCCGCCTCCGCGGCCATGTCGGGAACGTTCTTCCACTCCGCCAGACGCGCGGCCGGCACCTGGATGTGTTTAATTCCGGCATCGCGCAGCGCCGGGGCGGTATCCACGGGCCCATCCCAGAAGAGTGCGGGCAGGGCGGCCAGCAATAGCAGCATCACAGCTCGATCACCTGGAGCTTGATTTTCGCCGCATCATAGATGCCCAACCCGAGCTTCGACGCATATTCCACGTGGCCGGGCTCGCGAATGAAGTGATTGATATTGGGATCGGTGTTGTCCCGCCCAACGTGTTTCTCGGACCGGTCCCAGAGGGAAACGGCGCCCTCGGCTTTGCGCTTGGCCTCGATCAGGTCGATGAGCTGGCGATCCATTGCCACCGGGTCGGTGCCGAACATGAGCTGTTTCGGATGGAAGCGAAACTTGGCGTGCTCGCTGAACGGGCCGGCGTGCCAGACGCCTCGCAGGCCATCCATAATGTTCAGCACCACGCGCGAGCGCACCGGCTCCGTGGCCGCCAGCGTGCCGATAAACGAAAGCGTATTGGTCTTGGCGAACCGGTGCGAGCGGTCCACGTTCGAAAAGTTGCCGTAGGCGATGTTCTTCAGACAGCCCGTGACGCCGGCCGCCTGATGTTCCTTGGCGTTCGGCACGTTGACGATCTTGGTGAGCGTTTCCGCAACCAGACGCACCAGGTTCGACCGCGTATCGTCCTCCCCGAAAAAGCTGGTTTCGACGTAGGTGCGCGGATCGTAGCCCAGAATGGACCGGCGCGAGGTCTCGGCGGCCTGGATGTTCACACCCTCGGGCAAATACTTGCCGTAACCCACGCTTTGCAACTGGTTGTCAAACCGCTCATAGACGTAAATCTGTTTGGCTGGGACGCCGACGGCCACCAGGTTTTCGGCAATGCCCGCCACCACCTCCGGGCTGGAGCAGATTTTGGGAGCGCCCGAACAATTTACCTTGATTCCGACCACGTCGCTGGGCGAGATGAAGCGCGCCCAGGCGTCCTCCGTGCGTGCATCGCCCGTCAACGCTTTGATGCCGCGGGCGAGCATTTGCTTGACCAGGTCCCGATTCACTTTATCGGCGGCGGCATCCACCGACGCTTCGGAATGCACCCGCACCACCTGGCCCGGATACGGCCCCGGCATCCCCAGCGACCCCGACGGTTGAAACCGGGTAACCCTGTGATAAACCGGCTCGTCCACGGGAACGGCGAGCATCGGGGACGCCGCAGCGACTTGCAAAAAGATTCTTCTGTCCACGGTGGTGAGTGTATACCGGCGCCCGGAGCCGCGTCAAACGTGGGGCAGGATGGTAGGGGCACCCTCTGGGTCCGGCGGATTGGCAATCCGCCCGCCGGGAGTTGGCGCGCAGCCGAACTTCCACAAGCGACTTTCGAGAGTGCGGCGGATTGGCAATCCGACTTCCGCGCGAACCACGACCCTTACTTTCCCGGAAACGGGTAATTCTGCGAAATGTCCGAAAGCATCTGCAATTCCGAAGGGGAGAACTGGCTCTTGAATGCCTCGCTGTTCAAACGGGCCTGCCGCTCGCTTTCCGGCATCCGCCACAGTTGCACCAGTTCCTTGCGCAGCACTATTCGCCGGTCGTCGGGAAGGGCGTTGAAGGCGGGAAGCTGCCGGGCGAGAATCTGCTGTTTCTCAGGCGGCAGGTTTGAAAAACTTTGCAACAGTTGCAGCCGGCGGGCCTTTTCGGCGGGCGGAAGCTTGTCGAACTCGTCAAGGCGCTGGCGAAGATTAGCCTGCTGCTGCGGGGGGTACTTTTCCAGGACGCGTTCGCGCTGTTCCGGAGGCATGGCCATCAGGCGCTGCACCGGGTTGCCCAAGGGATTGGGAAGCCGCGGTGCACCGTTCTTGAACTCTCCGTTGGCTTTGGGGTTGTTGGGCCTGGCTGCTTCGGCGCGGGGTGGCGGCGCAGCCTTGGGCGGTTTGCCGCTACCCTTCTGGTCGGAGATCCCGGAAGCCGCAAACAGCAGCAGCAGTCCGCCAATTTGGAAAGCTCGGGTCACGTTAGCACATCTTAGCGTTTCTGAAGCGGGTATGTGGGGCAGGTTGTGAGGGGTACCCTCTGGGTCCGGCGGATTGGCAATCCGCCGGTCGCACTTGCTGGCAAAGCCGCCAACTCTGGCTGGCGCGCTTCTCTTCGCATCGCGCCAGCGGATTAACAATCCGCCGCACCCTCGACGGTCGCTTGTGGAAGTTCGGCTGCGAGCCAACTCCCGGCTGGCGGATTGCCAATCCGCCGCAGCTTGCCAAGCTGCCCCACATAGCGGCACGGGCGACTTTCATCCTTCCCCCTGTGCGCCCGGCGCACATCGCGAACAGATTAACAATCTGCCCCACAAAGCACCTTACATCTCCGATTCGTTGGCCGCGGCTCGTACCTGGTGGCTGAAGTCGCTGAGCATTTGCATGGCATCGAGCGCATGCTCCACCTGCTCCGGTTGCACGGATTCCAACTGAGCAGACTCCGTCTGTGCCACCGGTTCCACGGTTGCCGGCCGCTGCAAAAACGCGCCGGCCATCAACATGACGCAAGCCGCCGCTGCCATAGGCAGGCCCTGGCGAACCAACATCGGACGGAACGGACGGATCAGCAGATCCCACCACGAAACGTCCTTCTCAATTCGTTGGTAAAGCCGACGGTCGAAATCCGCCGATACGGGCGGCGCCTCCCAGGCGTCCAAAGCCTCCGACAATGCCTGCTGGCTGCCGGCGAAGTCACGGCAAGCGGGGCAGATTCCGATGTGCCGTTCCAGGAGCGCCGTAGTTTCGGCGTCCAGTTTGCGGGTGCCATAGGCCAGCAGCAGCTCCGCGCTCTCCCGAGTCTCCATAGGACACTTCATAAGCCAACCTTCAACCTCTTAAGCCAACCTTCAACCCCAAAAACCAACCCTAAACCTCATGCCATGTGCGCCAGCCTGGCGCGCAAAGTCTCATATGCCCGGAACAGCAGCGATTTCACCGCCGATTCCGAACAACTCAATACACCGGCGATCTGCGTGTATTCCATCTCTTCGTACTTATGCATCAGGACCGCTGCCCTTTGCTTTTCCGGCAAGGCTGCGATGGCCTGGCGAATCTCCGTGAGTTTCACCTCATACACCATCGACTGTTCCACCGAAGGCCGCCGATCGAAAACCTGGCGAACCGGCAGATCCTTGGTGTCGTCGTCCAGGTGGTCGAGCAATCGCTCGTTCTTACCGTCCCGGAGTGAGTTTAGCGCCAAATGCGTCGCGATCCGGAAGAGCCAGGTTGTAAATTTCGCGGTCGGTTCGTACGTACTCCGCGAACGATACACGCGCAGAAAGACTTCCTGAGCCAATTCCTCGGCCACCGCGTGGTTCTGAATCATCCTGTAAAGGAAGTGAACAACGGACGAGCGGTGTTTGTCCAGGAGCACACCAAAACTCGCGCCATCGCCATCTTTGACACGGAGCATCAGCTCCGCATCGTAATCCAGAGCCTCCGCGGCTCCCTCCATACCCGATCTAACACGTTCTGGCATCCGAGGTTGCGTTGCGCCGGGAATTTAATTCGGCATGCATGAATTAGCGCGGAATTAAATCACCATTGCGCTCATTCCCCTTTGAGGGACCGTTCCATCAAATTCTGAATGGCCTGGCGCGGCGATTTCCCGAAATGGAGCATCTGGTACATCTGGTCCGCGATCGGCATCTCCACCGAACAGCGCTTGGCCAAGTCTGCTGCTGCATTTGTAGTTTTTACTCCTTCCGCCACCATTTTCATGGAGTTGACAATCTCATCTAGCTTCCTGCCGCGAGCCAATTCCACTCCCAGAGTACGGTTCCGGCTAAGATCCCCAGTACAAGTCAGGACCAGGTCGCCAAGTCCGGCCAAACCAGAAAGCGTCTGCGCCCGCCCTCCCATCGCCACCGCCAGCCGGGTCATCTCCGCCAGTCCGCGGGTAATCAGCGCGGCCATGGCGTTGTGCCCCAGCCCCATACCGTGTAAGACGCCAGCCCCGATGGCAATGACATTCTTGACAGAACCGCCAATTTCTACACCGATAGGATCAGGGCTGGTATAGAGCCGGAACGTGGGCCCGGAAAAAGCGGATTGGACGCATTCGGTTACCGCGCTGTCGTCCGAGGCAGCCACCAGTGCCGTGGGCTCAAACCGCGCCACCTCAAGGGCAAAGGTTGGACCGGAGATCACCGCCACCCTGGGCGTAAAGTGCGGATTGAGCACTTGGCGGATCACCTCCGACACACGTAGAAGAGTGCTGGTTTCCAGGCCTTTGGTGGCGCTCGCGAAAATCATCGAATCATTAAGAAATGGCAGCATTTGCCCGTATAATCCGCGCACCAGGTGCGACGGCATGACGCTCAGGACGATTTCCGCTCCTTCCAGGGCGTCGGGTATCTGGCTGGTGACTTGAACATGTTGGGCGAGCCGGAAACCGGGCAGGTAGACGTCATTCTCCCGGGACAATTGCATCCGCGCCGCCAAGTCCGTCTCGTAAACCCATAGCCGGATTGCGGGGAATCGCGGCGCCAGCACGACGGCAAGCGCCGTCCCCCAGCTTCCAGCGCCGATAATCGCCAGTTTCTTCAAGACTTGCGGGCTCCGGAGGGGAAGACGTTTTCGGTCCCGAGACGAAGCCTGGCAATATTACTACTATGTTTGTAGATGATAAATGCCCCGCCGATGATGGCGGCCACCGCGGCTATCGGCGACCTGGCAATCAACCAGACGGCCAGGGGAAAAGTAGCGGCTCCGGCAATCGACCCCATGGAGATGTGCCGCGTCCAGGCCACAACTACTACAAACACAATAAATTCGGCGGCAATGGCGCCCGGGGTTAAACACAAGAAGGCTCCCACAAAGCTCGCCACCGCTTTTCCGCCCTTGAATTTCAGGAAAACGGGATAGGCATGGCCCGCCATTACCGCCAGGGCGGCCGCTGCCATCCAAGGCGGTTCCTGTGAAGTGAGGCGGCCGGCAATCCATACCGCCGCATAGCCTTTGGCGATGTCCAGCAGCAGGGTGGCGATACCGGCCGCCGGCCCGCCGGTGCGCAGCACGTTGGTAGCGCCGATGTTGCCGCTGCCCGACCCGCGGACATCGGCGCCGGTTTTCCATTTCACCAGCAGGTATCCGAACGGAATCGCGCCGAGCAGATACGCGACCACCACAGCCAAAAACGGCATCATCACTTTGAGAGCGGAAACTCCGCAAGTTTAGTGTACACGGAACCCGAAGGACCCCGCGTGCTTTGATACAGAAAGAAACTGCCGGCTTCGAAACGGCCGAAATCGAGCGAGGGCAGCGCCGCCACCGCCTCCCGCAGCGTCTGCAGGTGCGGCCTTTCCTTGATCCGGGCCAGCGTTAAATGGGGACAGAAATCGCGGGTTTCCCTGGCGATGCCCAGCGCTGCCACGGCCCGGTCGGTATCGGCCGCCAGTCCGCTCAGCCCCGCTGCCTCAATGCCGCACCAGAAGCTCCGCGGCGAGTGTGGATTGGGAAAAAATCCGACTTGGCGGACTTGCACTTCGATCGCCGCCCTGGAAGGCAGACCGCCTAGCGCCACCTGCAACTCCTGCAGCCGATCCTCCGGCCATTCGCCAATGAATTTCGTGGTGATGTGCAGGTTCGCCGGAGGGCTCCAGTTGAGCCGGGCGGCCGGCCGCAGCCGGTCCAGAAGCCGCTCCAGATTGCGCACCACCTCACCAGTCAAATCCAGTCCGACGAACAATCGCATAAACGCATTTTATGATGGAGAGGCTGCTATGCTTTTTGGTCCCATCCTCAAGCGCCCATTCTACGCCCGCCCCGCCATCGAAGTGGCCGGCGGACTTCTGGGCAAGGTGCTGGTACACGGCCCCACGGCCGGCATCATCGTAGAAACCGAAGCCTACCTGGGTGGCAGCGATCTGGCTTCCCACTCGGCCCGCGGCGTCACCGGCCGCACGCGCGTCATCTTTGGCCCGCCCGGCCACGCCTATGTCTATTTCATTTACGGCATGTACGAGTGCCTAAACATTGTAGCCGAACCCGAAGGTTCGCCGGGCTGCGTGCTGGTGCGCGCGCTGGAGCCGGTGGCTGGATTACCCGAAATGCGGCGCCGGCGTCCAACCGCGCGCAAGCCCGAGGACCTGGCTGGCGGCCCCGGCAAGCTGACGCTCGCCATGGCGATCACCCGAGCGCACAATGGCGTAGACATCACCCGCGGTGCGCTGGTGGTGCGGCAGACGGCCGAACGCCGGACCTTTGAGATCGCCGTGACGCCGCGCATCGGCATCACGCAGTGCGCCGAGCTGCCGCTGCGGTTCCTGATTCGCGGAAACCGGTTCGTCAGCCGCGGGTAACCTGTGTTTCGGGCCGCCAGAGTGGTTTTTTACTGGGATCATAATTCATCAGCCTGGCCTCGACCGACGAGTGCGTGAAGGAATTGAAAGGGGTCGCTTCCACGATTTGGACGACAGCGTTACGAAAGGCATCGATGCTCCCAAGTGAAAAGGAGAAGGACCTGCTCGGAGGCTTAATCCGCCAAAACGGCCGAGGCCAGAGAGGAACAAAAGCCTTGTTGAGCCATTTGCGGCGCCGCGCAGTTAAGACTACGAATTCCGTGGGGGGGGGGACACTGTTTGCAGCGGGCGACGCTTTGCCCCGTATCCCGCCTCTGGTCCACTGAAGTCCGGTTGGACCTCACCGACCCATATCCTGAACCTCGGCGATAAGTCCGAGGGGACAACCCCAAAAGCCCGGCCGCCCGCAACGAACTTTCTTACCGCTCGTACACCCGTAGTGTGCTCAAGCTCCTGGGGGCAGACATGGCTACAAGGCCGCCTTTTTAGGCGACCCCAGCCGGCTTGCGGCCAGAATTGGCCGCCCACAATTCAGGGAACTATACGGCGAATTTCTAGCTCGGGACACTACTGTTTACTTTTGGGTGATGACGGTGTAGCGTCCGGCGGGGAGGTTTGTGTACCGTTCGGTTTTGGCATTCGGGCCGGGCCATTGCACTTCAACCCAGTCCGCTTTCGAGGCGCGGCCCAGACCGAGGATTTCGCGGGGATCGTGCGATGAAAGGTAGCTGCCCCCTCCCGTCTTGAGACGACAGCAGCGAACGCCTCCGGCTGACCAGGTGATGCGCGCGCCTATGGCATCGCGGTTGGCGCGCGTTCCTACAAGTTTCAAGCCTAGCCAGTTATTGGCCTGCCCGCTTTGGTTCCTTAGCAGCACCGGGGCGGCTCCGTTGTTGGCGATGAGCACGTCCAAACGGCCGTCGTTATTGAAGTCTCCAACAGCCAGACCCCGGGCCGTGTAAGTGCGGGAGAAGGCGGGCCCGGCCGTGGCTGTCACGTTGCGCAGGCGTCCGCTTTCCTGATGAAACAGCAGCAGGGGCTCGCGGTAACTAACTCCGGGAGAGTAGCTTTCCACCATGTCATCAGGGTGTGCGTTGGCGAGAATCAGGTCTAAGTCGCCGTCATTGTCGTAGTCGAAGAACTTGAGGCCCCAGCCGCTGAGCAGACGGGTGGATTGGGCAATCCCTTGGTCGAAGGCAATATCGGTGAAGGTTTCGTCGTGCTGGTTGCGGTAAAGCGAGAAACGTTCCTGATCGATGTTGGAGACAAAGAGATCGGACCAGCCGTCGCCATTGAAGTCCGCCGCGTCAACACCCATGCCGGAACGGGGTCGGCCGTCGCTGCTGAAGCCGACTCCGGCTGCCAGGGCGGCCTCTTCCCACTTGCCGCCGCCGCGATTCACGAAGAGGAAATTCTGCGCGGTGTCATTGGCGACGAAGAGGTCCATAAGGCCGTCGTTGTTGATGTCCGTGGCGACCACCCCCAGGCCTTTGCCTGGGCTTCTGCCGATTTCGGTTCTTGCACCTACCTCCGTGAACGTGCCGTCGCCATTGTTGCGAAATAAGAGGCTGGCGGTTGGATTGAACAGGCGGGGAACGCAATAGAAGTTCCGGCCGAGCTTGTTGTTGCCGCAGGAGTAGTGTTCGTGGGTGCCGTAATCGATGTAACTCGCGATGAAGAGATCAAGGCGGCCGTCATTGTCGTAATCGAACCAGACTGCGCCTGTGGTCCAGCCTTCCACCAGCAGGCCGGATTGTTTTGTGACATCGGTGAAGGTGCCGTCGCCATTGTTACGGTATAGGATGGTGCGTCCGTAGGCGGTGAGGAATATATCGGCGTAGCCGTCGTTGTTGTAATCCCCCACGGCTACGCCCATGCCGAAGTTACCGCCGGTTACTCCGGCTTTCTTTGTGACATCGGTGAAGGTGCCGTCGCGATTGTTATGGTAGAGCGCGTTGCGGACGGGTTTATTCGGGGCCCAGAAATCGCAGGGGCCGCTGTTGACGAGATAGATATCCATCCAGCCGTCGTTGTCGTAGTCGAGGAAAGCGCAGCCGGGACCGAGGCTTTCGGGGAGGTAGCGCTTCTCCGACATGGCGTTGTCGTGGACGAAGTGTATGCCGCTTCGGGCAGCAGGTATCTCTTCGAACAGGGGCGGGTCAGCGGCCAGCAGGTAGCCGGGATTTACTGCCAGCGACGCGTAAGTTAGTAACTGGCGGCGGCTGGGCTTCACTGCGGGTAGGGCTCTCCGGGGCGTGCGACTCTGATCCAGTGGTCGGTGAAAGCAAAGTGGATGCCGGGAATTTCAGCCTTTGGCATGTGGCAGGTTACGCAATCCTGGCGGGCTACGCTGCAGACCTTGCCCTCTGCATGGCAGGCCATGCACTTGCCATCGTAACTGGCGGTTTGATGGCTGGTGACGGAATGCGGGTCATGACAAGCGGTGCAGGAAATCCGCCGGTCGGTGGCGTCGTAGCACTTGCTGTTGGCCAGGCGATAGGGCTGGAAGCGAACGTTCAGGACGCTCTTCGGGCCGCTGGCGGCGATGTCTTCCCAAGTGCGGTGACAAGCGCCGCAGAGGTTTGAGATTTCTTCAGCCGGGGCCTGAGACAGGCGGGTCATCTTTGAATGCGAGGTCACATGTGCGGCGGCTCCGGTGTGGCAATGTTCGCATTGCACGCCGGCTATCATCGGGTCTGTCTTGTTGTTGGCGTGGCAGTTGAAGCAGCGGCGGACTTCAGCGGGATCGATCAGGCGTCCGGCGGCTTCTTTGATGTTTCGGCGGGGGCGATCGAGATGTCCGGGGGTGAAGTCGAGCGACTGAGTCAGGGTGTAGTAACTGAGCGTAGACTCATAGAGCGCGCCGTTGTGTTCATACAGATAGGTCTGGCCCATCTCTCCGAAGCCGAAGGCCCACTGGAGTTTGGCGGTAATTGCCTGGTTCCCGTCGGTGACTGAATAGACCGGCTCTCCGGCTTCGCGTGCGATGCGCCAGCGGTAGTTACCGTCTTGATATTGAAGTTGCGGATTCGCCTTGAGGATCGCGGAGTCACGCGCGGGGGTCAGGGCGTGCATCATCGGCGTGGCCGCGTGCGACTTTGCCTCGGCAGGGTGGCAGGTGGCACAGGCGGGGACGGCGGCGGCGAGGAATAGGAGGATCATTTCGCCGCCGGTTGACGGGCCTGCGCTTCAGCCGTGAGGCGGCGGACCAGGGCTCGCTCGCGGTCTCCGTCTTCTTTTCGTTTCAGCCGGTAATAGACACCGGCGAGGCTGACGTGAGCTTCGGTGAAATCCGGGCTGAGTTTTACCAGTTCTTCCAGTTCGCGACATCCTTCGTCAAGCTTTCCCGACGCTATATCTACGGTAGCGGATTGATAAAGCACTGCTGCGTCGCCCGGGCGCAGACTCAGGCTTCGGGCAAGATACTTGCGGGATTCTTCGAACCTCTGTTCCTGCTTGGCGAGTATGGCAAGCTGAAATACGGCGGCGAAGTTATTGGGATCGACATCCAGTTCTTTGCGGAACTCGGCGGCCGCGGCATCAGCCTGACTCAGACCGAGTAGCGCGAGTCCCAGTGAGCCGTGCACTTCGGGTAACGTCGGATTCAGCTCGGCGGCCTTTTGCAGCTCATCGCGCGCGCCAGTGAAATCGAGGGAATTCAGCTTTGCCGTACCCATGAGGAGACGGGATTCCGCAGACTCTCCCTTTCGCAGGATGCGGTCAATTACCTTCGCGCCGCGGTCTAATTGCTTGTCTTTCAGCAGGGCCGTTCCTAGCAGGTAAGCGAGGCCCATATCATCCGGGGACTTCCGATCCCAGGGATCGAGCAGTTCGACCGCTGCTTTGTACTGGCCGAGCCGGATATCGCAATCGGCTAGCAGAAAAGATATCTGGCGGTGCGGGGGTGAGTAGGGCTGAAGGCGCGGCAGGACGCTTTGGAAGCGATCTCTTGCCTGGGTGTAGCGGCCCGTCTTGTAATAGGAAAGAGCGAGATTCAGCAGTACCTGCGGGTTGTCGGGCGCGATTGTCAGCGCCTTGCCGTACTGCGCGATGGCTTCGTCATACTGGCCTTCGTGGGCGAGCGCGGCCCCGTAATTCGCCAGGCCGTCGACCGACTCCGGATGTGTCATCAAATATTCGCGATAGAGCGGCAGCGCTGCGCGAATGTCGCCTGACTGGTGAATGCGGAGAGCCTCAGCGAGCCTCTGATCAGCTTGGAGCCTCTGATCAGGTGGTTGCGCAAAGGCGCAAACGGCCAGTAGCGCAAGGATCGCTTGCGCCCTGGCCGTTTGAGTTCTTAGCTTCGAAGGTCTCAGAAGTAATACTTTACCGCCAGTTGCATGATGCGGTGTCCCAGCTTGCTGGTGGCCGTGCCGAACAGCCCGTTGGTCTGTTTGCCCGCAGCGTCGAAGACCAGGTTGAGGTTCTGATCGGCGCCGAAGGTGTAGTTCGGATGGTTGATGAAGTTGAAGCCTTCGAGCCGGAACTGGAGACGCTGGCGTTCTTTGAACTGGAAGTTCTTGAACAGAGACGCGTCGGTGTTGAAGAACTTCGGTCCGAAGCCTTCGGGTTCAATGATCGCGCCGTTGTTGCCCGCGGTGGGCAGAGCGAAGCAGTTCGGGTTCAGAAACTGGTTCGCGCCCAGACCGCTGGTCGGGTCGCAGGTAAGTACGGGCATGGCGGGCACGGACTTGGTTCCCGTGATGTTCAGCGCGGTGACGCCCTTGGGCAGCGTCAGATTAAAGTTGCTGTTGGTGCTGTTGAGCTGCAGGGGGGCTCCGCTTTGCAGTTGCAGCACGCCGGACACCTGCCAGTCATTGATGAGCGCTCCGGCGAGTTTGTTGTTCCGCATCGGGCGGCCTAGGTGCACGGAGTAGGCGGCGTTGAAGATATGGCGGCGGTCAAAATTCAGCGGCCCATAGTTGTTATTCAGGGTCAGTTGATCGATGGTGGTGCCCGCGGTGCCCGCTCCGAGGACCTTGGAGAAGGAGTAGTTCACCAGCCAGGTGTAACGCGAATTCTGATGATTCAGGCCGACCTGCAGAGCGTTGTAATTCGAGTAAGCGTTGTGGTCGACGATGTAGAGGTCGCCGTAGACGGTGTAGGGCCGGTACAGGTTGTAGTTCACGCTGTTGGCGTTGGCTACGCTCAGCAGTGTCCCATAAGGCACGGCATTCAGGTTGTCGATGCCGGTCTGAATCAGGACATGGCGGACCAGGTTGCCCACATAGGCAACTTCGAGGAGCGAGTTGCCCGGTACGCGCTGGGAGAGGGTCAGGTTGTAAGACCAGGTGAGCGGATTCTGATCGTCGGTGGAATTCACGACGGGGAACGAGCCGTTCAGGGTGGATCGCGCGATGGGAGGCGCGGCGTCGATGGCTGCCAGTGTGGTGCCCGAGGACGTCGTCAGATTTTGCGTGTAAGATCCCGTGGCGGGCGCAGTGCCGGTGCCGCTCTGGGAACCCCGATAACGGAACAGGCCAATGCCGCCGCGAATTACCGTCCTGCCATCGCCAAAAAGGTCGTA
>Ga0210402_10002768_pt1 | contig 16846 bp, 13 predicted proteins | sample IncBWC7MmetaG_FD_161055 | JGI IMG/M metagenome (GOLD analysis project Ga0210402, IMG submission 161055) | Forest soil microbial communities from Barre Woods Harvard Forest LTER site, Petersham, Massachusetts, United States - Inc-BW-C-7-M | ecosystem: Environmental > Terrestrial > Soil >... | reverse complement strand
CTCCTTGACCACGCGAAAAGTGAGACGCTCTTCCTCGTGCTGAAGCGCGGCGGTGCCGCAGGCCGTGAGCACTCCCAGGATAGACGCTCCGACGAGCAGCCGTCTGGCAATCGGATGGCGTTCAGCGCGGGCCGACGTTGACATGGGTGATGATTTTCGAGGGGAGGGATTCACAACGAAAACCCCGCCGCAGCCGTTGACTTCGTTTTGGCGAAGCCTGACAGACCATGGCCATCGCCAAGGGTTCCGCGTGGCGCGCGGCGCCGCTGCCGATCACCTATAATTCCGCGGTACGCGCCGAGTGTGCGGTCATCCGTTCCCGCGAAAGGAACATCATGAGCACCACCCGTAATGTAGCGGTCATCGTCGGCAGCCTCCGCAAGGAATCCTTCAATCGCAAGATGGCCAAGGCGATGATCGCGATGGCACCTGCGTCGTTGAAGCTCGAGATCGTCGAAATCGGACAGGTGCCGCATTACAACCAGGACTTCGATGCCGACCCGCCGCAGGAGGCGAAAGATTTCAAGGGCCGCATCCAGAAGGCGGATGCAGTGCTGTTCGTGACGCCGGAGTACAACCGCTCGGTGCCGGGCGTGCTCAAGAACGCGATCGACGTCGCCTCGCGGCCGTACGGAAAAAGTGCCTGGAACGGCAAGCCGGGGGCGATTCTCAGTCTCTCGCCGGGTGTTATCGGCGCTTTCGGCGCCAATCACCATCTTCGCCAGTCGCTGGTGTTCCTCAACGTACCGGCCATGCCGCAGCCCGAGGCCTACCTCGGCGGCGCCGCCAAGATGTTCAGCGATACGGGCGCGATCACCAGCGACGAGACACGGGAGTTCGTGAACAAGTTTCTGCACGCGTTTGCGCAGTGGATCGAGAGGAACATCGCGAGTTAGCTCCGTAAAGGGGCCGGGCGCCGCCGCGGCGGCCGCAATGCTCGAGCCCGTTACGCTAGACCACACGGCGCAGGTTCGGCGGTTCGCTCGCCGGCCTTGTCCACACCGAACCGCGCATCCAGACCGCCGTTTCCGCCACGCCCATCGGGCGGGCGAGCAGATAGCCTTGCACCATATCGCAGCCCATGGTGCGCAAGCGCTCGAGGGTCGGGTCGTCCTCGACCCCTTCGGCAACCACTGACAAGCCCAGGTTGTGCGCAAGGTCGATGGTCGAGCGCACGATGAGGGCGTCACTTGCGTCGGTGGCCATGCCGATGACGAATGATTTGTCGATCTTGAGCTCGTGCACCGGCAACCGCCGCAGGTAGGCCAGCGACGAATAACCGGTGCCGTAGTCGTCGATGGCGAGCCAGCAACCCAGCGCATGAAGCCGTTCGAGATTCTTGATCGCATGTGCGGGATCGTCCAGGATCGCGCTCTCGGTGATCTCCAGCGCGATCCACTGCGCCGCGCACCGATATCGCTTCAGCAGCGCCGCGAAGCGATCCGGCAGGGTCGCGTCCATCAGATCGCGTGCCGAGAGATTGATCGACACGTTCATCCGCAAGCCGTCTGAGCGCCACTCCGCGCATTGCGCGATCGCGTGCGCCAGCACCCATTGCGTGATCGCCCGGATGTAGCCGGTCTGCTCGGCAAACGGGATGAACTCCATCGGCGCGACCAGACCGCGCGTCGGATGCCGCCATCGCACGAGCGCCTCGGCGTAATGCTCGCCCCCGGCGCCGCGCAAGGCGACCTTGGGTTGATAGGCGAGCGTGAGCTCGTCGTTGTCGACCGCCTTGCGCAGATCGCTCAAGAGCGATAGGCGCTCGCTGCTGTGCTTATCTTCGGCCTGGTCCCAAACGGCGACGCCGCAATTGTCGCGCTTGGCCGCATACATCGCGCTATCGGCGCGACGAAGCAGCGTCGCGCCTTCGCCCCCATGCTCCGGAAACATCGCTATGCCGACGCTGGCACGAACATCGACGACGTGCCCTTGAAGGGTCATCGGCAGCTCGAGCGCGTGCAGCATCGCCTTAGCGAGACGCTGCGCATCGACGACATCTCCTCCCGGCAGCAGCAAGGCGAACTCGTCGCCGCCCAGCCTGGCCACGACATCGCTCTCGCCTTTTCTTGCCGCCTGCAGTCGCGCCGCGGCCTCGCGCAGCAGCAGGTCGCCAATCGGATGTCCGAGCGTATCGTTGACGTACTTGAAGTGATCCAGGTCCATCAGCAGCACGGCAACGGGCGTCGCGGCGACTGCAGCGTCGGCGATCGCCTTGTCGAGCAGGTCGGCAAAAAGCGCGCGGTTGGGAAGGCCGGTGAGCGTATCGCGGTAAGCGAGATCCATGATGCGCGATTCACGGCTGGCGATGCCCTGCTGCATGTTCTTGAACGCCGTGGCGAGATCGCCGATTTCGTCGCGGTGCGAGGCCGCGGGCACTTCGCTGTAATTGCCCGCCGCGATGCGCCGCGCCACACGCGCGAGCTCGCGCACGGGGCGCGTGATGCCGCGCGCAATCGCGATGCTGGCGATGATCGATACGACCACCGCCAGGGCGGAGATCAGCGTGAGCTGCCGCTGCAGCCGCCGAAACGGCTCCAGCGCCGATGACAGCGGCTCCTGCAGCACTGCAGTCACGGTCTCGCCGGAGCGGGTCGGCAACTCCAGCACGCGCGTCACCGAGGCCTCGCTGAAGAGCGCATTGCCTTGCTCGTCGCTTTGTGCGTAGCGGCCGGCGCCAAGGTCGTCCATGAGGGCTAGCCGCTCCGAATTCGTCAAGGTGCTGCCCTGGATACGCCAGGATTCGCGGCTTTGACGGCTCAGGAACGATACCTGCAGTTGCGTCAGCCGCTTGAAATCCTGCGCCAGTGCATCGTTGACGGCGAATCCGATGGCCACCCAGGCGATCGGTACCGGCGCCATCACCGGCACCACCACCAGCTGATAGAGTTGGCCGCGGACGAGCACCATCGCCGACGATTGCTGGTTCTGTTCTGCCTGAGCGATCAGATTGGGAAACGGAAACGGCTTGTCGATCGCCGCGCCGAGCGTGTCGCCCAACACCCGCTGATCGAGGCCGATCACCATCATGAGCGAGGCGTCCATCCGCTTGCCGTAATTCACAAGCACCGAGCCGATGGTTTGGCGATCTCCGGTCGCGATCACCTCGCGAAACGCGTAGTCCGCCGACATCAGCCGTGCGCCCTGAACGATGCGCTGGGTATCCTGCTCGAGCAGACGATCGAACACGCGCGCTCCCGCCACCAGAGCTTCGCCGACTGTCTTGCGTGCCGCGGACATGCCGACGGTATTGATCAGGACACATCCGCCCATTTGCACGATGACCATCAGCAGAAGAAAAAGCGCCAGAATTCGGCTCTGTAATGTGCGCATCGACAAGGTGCGAAACACGTTCATCGGCGACGGGGATATGCGAAGGGTTTCAAGCGCGCGTGCGTAAGCGGTTGCAAGAGAGCGCTCATCGGTGTGCACCGGACGATAAGTTCGGAACCGAGGTTCGGCCGCGTCTTCGGCGTCAGCCGTCGATTCGGGTCCATCGCAATTTCCAGGCGGTAAGACATGTTTCTCCCAAAGAGCCCACCTGTGCGACTGCCGCAAATGGGCACCTGCGCAGCGGAATAGGGCGTCAATCTCCGCTTTGCGCGCGACCAGCCACGATCGCGACGCGTTTAAAGAATCGAGCACACCCAAGAAAATTACTGGTAAAACAGTGACCTGCAATATGACGCCGGGCACCGGCATTCGCGGTCGCCGGCTCGCATCAAATGTGCTTACCTGAGCTAAGCTACCGAGCCAGCCTAAGCAAGTTCCTTGCCTTTCGCCCCATGGATGCTCCTGCCGCCATCGTTACCCGCCGCCGCCAAGTAGATGCCGTGCCCCTTCCCTTTGCGAGGCGCCGCGCGCGTCATTCGATATCGCGCAGCGCTTTGCGTCTGGCGTTGGGGGGAATGCTCGCCTTGAGCTGGAGCGCGCCCTCGCGTGCCGAATGGCTGTTCGATGTCGACGCGGGTGCGCGTTACGAAAGCAATCTGACCCGGGCGCAGCAGGATCCGGATGTTCGCGGTGATGGCGCGGCGACGCTGTTCGCGTCCGCCGGATCCTTTTTTGCGTTGACCGGCGCGGACGGACTGACGCTTGACGCCAACGCCGCAACCGAAGCGTGGCACCGCTTCCACGGGCTCAATCGGATATCGATCGGTGGAACGGCCTCGTACAAGCACAAATTCGGCCTCGGCTATGCCGCACCGTGGGCCTCGTTGGGGCTCTCCGGCTCGCGCGATAATTACCGCGCCGACATACGCGACTCGGACCGTCTCGAGGCGCGCGCCGAGTTGGGCCAGCGCTTCAGTGAAATATTCGATGCGTCAGTCGGCGCCGTCTACGACCGGCGTTATGCCCGCAACGACCTGCCCGTCGTTCCCGGCATTTCCGGCAGGGTCTTCGATCTTCGGGGCAAGAGCGCATTCGTACACGCCGGATACGCGCTTACCGAGCAGCTTCAGGCCGGCGCCAATTTCGCGGTGCGACGAGGCGACGTGGTGTCGACCACCCGGCGGCACCTCGAAATTTTTCTTGAATCGGATGCCATCGCCGCCGATCCGGCCTTCGGCGACGACTTTTTCGCCTACCGGCTGCGCGGCACGAGCACGACGCGGACCGCGGCCGTGACGCTGAGCTGGGCGTTTTCAGATCGTTCGTCGCTGAATTTTAGCTATGCCGATGAGCGCACGAGCGCGTATGAAGGCCTCGATTATCGCGGTCGCATCGCCGCGCTATCGCTCGCGTTCAGTTATTGAGGAGAAGCCTCTCATGCGAATTCGCAAGCGTTTGCTGGCGCCCGTCCTGGGTTTCGTCTTCGCTGCCGGTCTGGCGCATGCACAGACCGCGGAGATCGCGGCGACCGTGACCGACCAGCAGGGCCGCCCGGTCGTCGACGCAGTCCTGGTCGCGGTGCCGGTGGACGGCAACGTGCGCTCGCGAGAGCGCCCGCGCGACGGGTCGATCGACCAGGTCGACAAGGAGTTCGTCCCGCGAGTCACCATCGTATCGGTTGGGGGGTCGGTGACTTTTCCGAATCACGACGACGTGCGGCATCAGGTGTATTCGTTTTCTCCGGCCAAGCGCTTCGAGCTCCCGCTGTACGCCGGCGTGCCCGCGCAGCCGATCGTTTTCGACAAGCCGGGAGTCGTGGTTCTAGGTTGTAACATCCACGACTGGATGGTGGGCTATGTCTACGTCTCCGAATCGCCTTTTTTCGGCAAGACCGGCAAGGATGGCAAGGCGGTCTTGTCCGAGCTGCCGGCGCGCGCGTATGTGGTTCGCGTCTGGCATCCACAACTCGAAATGAGCGAGGAAGCGACGCAGAAGACCATCGACGTTTCGCGCGAGCGTCGAATCGAGGCTGCGTGGACGGTGAAGCTCAAGCCGGAAGTGCGGGTGCGTCGGGCACCGACTGCCGAGCGCGGCGGAACAAGATACTGAAGCGCGCGGGCGTCGTTGCACCGGTAAGCGGTTGACCCGCCTCGAAGGTGCTTTAGTGCGCCGTGGCGCGGGTCATGTTCGGAGCGCGCTTGTCAGCTCGCGATTGCCGGCGTAGAAAGCTGAGCGCGAGCCGCTCCGACTTGCGTGGCGCTGCGCTGATGTCGTCGCGGATCGCCCTGTGCAAGCTCCCGCTCCGCCACGCAACGAACACGACCGGGTTGATGTACGACTTGCGGCAGACCGCGGGCGTGTTGCGCAGCTCTGCGGCGACTTTTTTCACCGCCGCCACGATGCACTCGTTCTGCGCTCGCTGGCTCGGGTCCTCCGGCAGCGGTGTTGCCGCCATGAGCGCGATGGCGCGCAGGGTTGCGCCCCAGGTGCGAAAATCCTTGGCGGTAAAATCCTCGCCCATGACGTCGCGCAAATACGCATTGACCTGATCGGAATCGATCGGATGGCGGCCGCCATCTTCGTCCGCGTACTGAAACAGGCGCTGCCCAGGAAGCTGATGGCAGCGCCTTACCAGCTTGACGAGATGCCTGTCGTCGACTGCAATCTCGTGATCGGCACCACCCTTGCCGCGGAATCGAAAAAGCAAGCGGCCGTCGCGTATGAACTGTACGTGGCGGTTCTTCAACGTGGTAAGGCCGTAGCTGTTGTTGTCGCGCGCATACTCCTCGTTGCCGATTCGAAGCCAGGTTGCGTCGAGCAGGCTGACGACGACGGCTAGCACTTTCTCTCTGGGCAAGCCGGGTAGTGCGAGATCGCGGCGCAGCCGCCGCCGCAATCGCGGCATCGCTTCACCGAATTCGATCATGCGCTCGAACTTCGCGCCGTCGCGTAACAGCCGCCACTGCGGGTGATAACGGTACTGCTTGCGCCGGCGCGCGTCGCGTCCGGTCGCCTGAAGATGTCCACGGGGGTTGGTGCAGATCCACACGTCCTCGTACGCGGGCGGGATCGCGAGGCGCGCGATGCGGGCGAGCTCCGCGGCGGCGACCAGCTGCGCCTCGTCGGGCTTGATGTAGGCGAAGTTCTTACCCTTGCGCAGCCTACGGATGCCGGGATCGGAGTCGGAGACGTAGACGAGCCCGGCCGCGACAGCCATTTCCGCCGCGTCGGCCATTGCCTCCGTTATGCTTTCCGCCTTCGCCGCCCGCGCATCTTCCATGCGACGCCGTACCTGTAGTTGAACGCGTCGCTTTCAGACCGCGCGCCTGCCGTCTGGGTTCAGTCGATCGTTATCACCCAATCGAAGCAACCGCCGCCGATCAGTCCTCGAAACCGCCATTCAAGCGAAGCTCGCGTGCGCTCTCGCCGCTCAGCAGCTCGGCAAAGCGGCGCGCGAGCTCCGGTTGATGAGCCTTGAAATAGACGCCGACCGCGTAGGTAGTCGCAAGCTCGAATTCGGCGGGCAGCGGTCCGACCAGCCTTACTCCGTGGGTGTACTTGATCTCGGTCACCTGCGTGCAGCCGATGGCGGAAGATTCCAGGCTCTGCGCGAGCTCGCGCATCGCCGTCGCACCGTTCGGGTAGGAGCGCAACCGCGGCTCGACCGTCTCGTAGACACCGAGCGCATGCAGCACCTTCACGAAATGGATTCCAGCCGTAGCGCGCTCGGCATCCGGGAGGTAGATTGCCGCGGACGCGAGCACCAGCCTGTGCAAAGCTTGGCGGCCCGAGATGTCCGGTAGCGAATCGCCGTCGCGCACCGCGATCGCGGTTCGCACGCGCCCGAGCGGCGCGATAGTCCCGGGAAGCACTATCCCGGATCGCGCCAGCTCGTCGATCATCTCCGCTGTGAGGATGATGACGTCGCACGGCTCTCCGGCGAGCGCCTTTTCCCTGATAGCGCCTACCGGCCGAAATGTGCCGTGGATGCCGACCCCGGTCTCGGCGCTGAATTGCGCCTGGAGCGATTCGACCAGGCCTTTCGAAGCGCCGGCGCTGAGAACATCGAGGTCCATGTCGTGTTAGCTTGGCCTCAGCGCCAAGTGTATTCGGTCGATGAAACGTAGCGGATGGATTTACTGGTCCGCCTTGGCACCGGAGAGCTTGACGATGCGCTCCCACTTCGCGATGTCGTCGACGATATAGCGGCCGAACTCCTCCGGATTCATTTTCACCGCGACCGCGCCCTGGCGGGCCCAATCGTCGCGCACCTCGGGCCGCCCGACGATAGTGGTGATTTCGGCATTGAGGCGCCGTACGATTTCCGGCGGCGTACCCTTCGGCGCCATGACGCCAAGCCAGATCACCGCCTCGTATCCGGGTACGCCTGCTTCTGACATGGTCGGCACGTTGGGCAGCACCGACGAGCGAGCTTTGCCAGTGGTGGCCAGTGCCCTGACCTTGCCGAGCTTGGCGAATTCGCTCATGGTAGTGACCGCGTCGAACATCATGTCGACCTGCCCTCCGATCGTGTCGGTGCGCGCCTGCGAGCTGCCCTTGTACGGAACGTGCACGATGTCCACTCCCGCCATCGCCTTGAACAATTCGCCCGCCATGTGATAGGGGGTGCCAGGTCCCGACGACGCGTAGTTGAGCTTGCCCGGCTTCGACTTCGCTAGCGCGAGCAGCTCGGCGAGATTGTTCGCCGCGACAGAAGGGTGCACGACCAGCACCAGATCCGAATAGTTCACCGGCGCGATTGGAACGAAATCGCGCAGCAGCGCATAAGGCTTGTTGGGCACGAGCGTTTCGTTCACCGTGTGCGTATTGGACATGATCAGAAGGGTATATCCGTCGGGCGCGCTTTTGGCCGCGGCATCGGTGCCAATCACCGATCCGGCGCCCGGACGATCGTCGACGATGAACGGTTGCGCGAACACGACCTCGAGCCGCTGCGCCAGGAATCGCGCATAAATATCCGCCGGGCCGCCGGCGGCGAACGGCACGATTATCTTGACCGGCCGCGCAGGGTATTCCTGCGCCAGCGCTGGAATACCCGACATTACTGCCAGCCCGGCAGCGAGCATCGCTAATGCACGTAACATGAAACCTCCTCCGGCACTTGGGAAAGCCTGGTCAAGATTCGATCGACGCGTAATCTACGGCGCGGCCGCGCTGCGCCGCCGACAATGTTGCGCATAGGCGCCTCGTGTGAGGTCGAGCCGCGCCGCGGAAGCCACGAACAGCGCCTCGTCGCGGCTATCGGAACGCGCGCGAGGCGCTCGGCTACGCCGGCTTGGCCGCAGATTTCGCCGCCGCGTGCTTCAACCGGGCCTCTTCCTCGAGCTCCTCCTCGACGTCGCGGCGCAGCCCGCGCTGCATCTGCGCATGATCGAGCTCCCGCTCCCACTTCGAGACGACGATCGTCGCGACGCCGTTGCCGATGAGGTTGGTGAGCGCGCGCGCCTCAGACATGAAGCGGTCGATGCCCAGAATCAATGCGAGGCCGGCCACCGGAATCGTCGGCACGCTGGACAAAGTCGCGGCGAGCACGATGAAGCCGCTGCCTGTCACCCCGGACGCGCCCTTCGACGTCAGCAGCAGCACGCCCAGGATGGTGAGCTGCTGCATGAGCGTGAGGTCGGTATTGGTCGCCTGCGCGACGAAGATCGCAGCCATCGTCAGATAAATGGATGTCCCGTCGAGATTGAACGAGTACCCTGTTGGAATCACCAGCCCGACGACCGACTTCGAGCAACCGAGCTTTTCCATCTTGGCCATCATCCGCGGCAGGACCGACTCCGACGACGAGGTCCCGAGCACGATCAACAGCTCCTCCTTGATGTAGGCGATGAATTGGAAGATGGAAAACCCCGCCCAGCGGGCGATAAGGCCCAGAACGACGACGATGAACAGGATGCAGGTGAGGTAAAAGCTGCCCATAAGCTGCGCGAGCTGCTGCAGCGAGCCGATGCCGTACTTGCCGATGGTGAAGGCCATCGCACCGAACGCGCCGATGGGCGCAAGGCGCATGATGAAGCCGACCACGATGAATAGCGCGTGGGCGACCTTGTCGATAAAGCTCACCACCGGCCGCCCCGCTTCACCCGCGGAGGACAGCGCAAAGCCGAATAGCACCGAAAAGAGCAGCACCTGGAGGATCTCGCCCTTGGCAAAGGCATCGATCACGGTGCTGGGAATGACATTCAGCAGAAAATCGACGGTGCTTTGCGAATGGGCCGCGGTCGTGTAGCTCGCCAGCGCCTTGGTATCCAGCGCGGCGGTATCGACGTTCATCCCGACGCCGGGCTTCAAGGTATTGACCACAACGAGGCCGATAATCAATGCAACCGTGCTTACCGCCTCGAAATAAAGCAGCGCCTTGCCGCCGACGCGGCCGACCTTCTTCATGTCCTCCATGCCGGCGATCCCGGTGACCACGGTGCAGAAAATGATCGGCGCGATAATCATCTTGATGAGCTTGATGAAGCCGTCGCCCAGCGGCTTCATCGCCGCCCCGGTATCGGGGTAGAAGTGACCGAGCAGCACCCCACATGCAATCGCCACCAACACCTGCGCGTACAAATGCTTGTACAGCGGCTTTTTTTTCACTGGAACCTCCTCGGACAATGTTGGGACCGGCAATTCTTATCCGACGGTGACGGGACGAGCGCCCCGTCCTGTTGCCGACGCTGAAAAGAGGAGTTTAGCGTTTTGGGGGGAAGAGTGCTTGCGACGCCGTCGCAATCATGCGATGGCCGCAACGCAAATCGTGCCTGCAATTGGCCTCGCATCGCTTAGCGAAGCTTATCCGCGGAAACTCACCGTCGCGACCGCGCGGGCTTTATGCGGAGGGCCCGTGGTCGAACAGGGGCGTCGTCGCTTCCCGCGCGGACGCCTGGCCGGCGGCTTCTGCGACGCAGAGCGCACCCACCCTCACGCCCAGGAGCCGTATCCTCCGATCGAGCGGCACGCGCTTCAGACACTCGCCGGCAGCGCGCCGGATCGCACGTGCGTCCTGCGTCGGCTCGATAATGGTCTGGTCGCGCGTCACCGTCTTGAAGTCGTCGTAGCGAAGCTTGAGCCCGATCGTCCTGCCTGCGTAACCCTTGCGCTGAAGGTCGTCGGCGACACCGACGCAAAGCTCGGTAAAGATTCGTGACAGCACTTCGCGATCGCGCGCGGGATGGAGATCGCGCTCGAATGTTGTCTCGCGGCTGATCGATTTGGGCTCGCTGAACGTCTCCACCGGCCGGTCGTCGCGTCCATTGGCGGCCTCGTGCATCCACGCACCGTGGCTCTTGCCGAAGTGCTCGATCAGCCAAGCCGGGTCGCGGTGCGCGAGCTCGCCGATGGTACGCACGCCGAGCGCCTCGAGCTTCGCGCTTGCCTTGGGTCCGATGCCGTTGATCTTGCGCGCCGGAAGCGGCCAGATGCGCCGTGCGATATCGTCGGCGGCGACCATGGTCAGGCCATCGGGCTTGTCGAGCTCCGAGGAGATCTTGGCGAGAAGCTTGTTTGGCGCCACCGCGATCGAGCACGACAGCCCGGTCTCCGCGCGCACGCTTTCCTTTATCGCTTTGGCAACCTCGCGCGCACGCCACCATGCTTCTCCCGGCGCCTCCGCGCCGGTGTCGTGCTCCGGCAATCGCACGCCGGTCAAGTCGATATAGATCTCGTCGATGCCGCGGTCTTCGATCTGCGGCGCGATGGTCCGCACCGCTGCCTTGAACCGCCGCGAATAGTCGCGATACCGGTCGAAATCCGTCGGCAGTAGAATCGCGTCCGGGGCAAGCTGCGCCGCTTTCATCAGGCCCTGCGCCGAATGCAAGCCGAGTGCGCGCGCTTCGTAGGTCGCGGTCGTGATCACGCCCCGGCCAACATAGCCGCGCAAGGTGGCAAACTTGCGCGTGACCTGCCCGTCGACCGGATCGATGATCTCCTCGGGTTGATGACTGCGCCCCCCGCCTATCACCACCGGCTTGCCGCGCAGCTCCGGATAGCGCAGCAGCTCGACCGACGCATAAAAGGCATCCATGTCGAGATGGGCGATATGTCGAGGCGGTTCGGTCGACATGGGTTACGCCATTATGCAACGACGTCCGAACAATGCACGCTCCGGAAAAAACCTTGCGGTAAACTGCGCTCGATGGCAATCGCGGACATCGATGCGCGGGACAATGCACGGAAACTCGCGGCCAGCTTCGATCTGACCAGGCTTCCGCCCGCCTTCTACGCCGATCCCTACCCGTATTATCGCGCACTGCGCGACCACGAGCCGGTCAAGCACATGCCCGACGGTTCGTGGTTTCTGACCCGCTACGACGACATCGTGCCGGTTTACCGGGACTTCAAGCGCTTCAGCTCGGACAAGAAAAAAGAGTTCGGCGCGAAATTTGGCGCGACGCCGCTCCTTGAGCACCACACGACGAGCCTGATCTTCAACGATCCGCCGCTGCACACGCAAGTACGCCGTGCCATCGTCGGCGCCATCAGCCAGCGCCATATCGCCGCCATGGAGCCGGGGCTGGTCAAGTTGGTCGACGGGCTCCTCGCGGCCATGAACGAGAAGCGCGAGGTCGATCTGATCGACGATTTCGCGGCGGCGATTCCGATCGGCATCATCGGCAATCTGCTGGGCGTGCCGCATGACGAGCGCGGGCCGCTGCGCGGCTGGTCGCTGGACATTCTGGGCGCGCTCGAGCCGGTGCTCACAGCCGAGCGCGCGGCCAAGGGCAATCGCGCGGTCACCGACATGATCGCTTATCTGAAAACGCTCGTCGACGAGCGCTGCGCGAACTTGCGCGATCCTGAAACCGATGTATTGACGCGCCTCATCGTCGGCGAGGAAGGCGCTCCGGCCCTCACCGAAAACCAGCTCTTGCATCAATGCATCTTTTTGCTCAACGCCGGCCACGAGACGACGACCAATCTCATCGGCAGCGCGCTGCACGCTCTGTCGACATGGCCGGACCAGAAGGCAAAATTGATCGCGCACACCGACGACACCGAAGCGATGAAGACGGCGGTCGAGGAGTTTCTTCGCTACGAAAGCTCGGTCCAGCTCGGCAACCGCATCACCACCGTGGACGTCGAGGTCGGCGGCTTGAGGCTACCCCCGGATTCGCGCATCACCATAGGTATCGGCGCCGCTAACCGCGACCCGGCCCAGTTTTCCGAGCCCGATCGATTGGATGTCGCGCGCGCTCCGAACCGTCATCTGGCGTTCGCTTTCGGCATTCACACCTGCGCGGGGATCAATCTCGCACGCCTGGAGGCGCGCGTCGCCCTGTCGCGATTTCTGAAGCGATTTCCCTATTACGCCCTGACCGCCGATCCCGTGCGCGACGGGCGAGCACGCTTTCGCGGATTCCTGCATCTGCCGGCCAGCGTCGCCGCATGAACTACTTCCGTCGATCGAGGTCGATGTCGAGATACTTCCAGTAAGTCGAGAATACCGGCGGGCTGAAGCCGCGCAGCCACGGCTGCACGAAGTCGTTCTCGAGACGGAAGATCGCCGGCAGCATCGGCATGTACCTTCGCGCGAGCTCGGACATCCTGCGCGCGGCGGCGATCTGCTCGGCGGCCGTCTCGCTGCGCAGAAATTGGTCCGCTGCGCGGTCGTACTCGGGCAGGTTGAAGAGTCCCGCGTTGATTCTCCGCGGCTGCTTGCTGTAGAGCTGGAGGAGCTCGGGATAGCCTGACGGCGAGCCGCCAAAGCCGCGAAAAATGATCTGGAACTGCCCTTGCTGCATTTCCTTGATCGCGTCCTGGAACGGCGTCACGTGAAAGTCCATGCGCAGGCCGATCGCGTCCATGTTCTTCTTCCACAACGTCTGTATCTCGCGCGACAGCGCGCCTGAACGCAAGGGCACGGTGATCGTCAACGGCTTGCGATCGGGCCCCGTTCGGAAGCCCTCGGCATCCTTGTTGGCATAGCCGAATCGATCGAGGAGCGCCTTCGCTGCCGCGGGATCGTATTGCGGTTTCGTCGAGATGGTCGGATCGTGGCCGGCAACACCCGGCGGCGCGATCTGATTCGCCGGCAGCGCCTGGCCACCGTAAACCACCTTGACCAGCGTGTCGAGATCGAACGCCAGCCCGATGGCGCGCCGCAGCGCCACGCGATCGTTGCTCATGCCGCCGATGACGGGATCGGCAATGTTGAAATTGAATGAGAAGAGATAAGGCTCGGCGTGCACGTGGCGCGTCACGCCTCGCGCCGCGTATTCCGGCTTGAGCTTTCCGTTCGCCAGAAGCCTGCTTGCGACCTCCCCCCTGAGCGCGAGATAGTCGATACCGCCCTGCTCGAACTGCAGCAAGCGCGTGATCTCCTCGTCGATGATATTGATTTCCACCACGCCGACGGATGGCACCGCCTTGCCGCGCATGCTCTTCACGAGCGCCGCCAGTGCCGGATTGTCGCTCGCCGGAAAGCTCGCCTGGCGGTAGGCGGGATTCGCGTCGAGAACAATGCGCGAGCCGCGCTTCCATTCCCGCAGACGGAAGGGTCCCGTACCGACCGCCCGGCTGCGGATGTCACCGCCGGCCGCTTCGACGACCTCGCGCGCCGCGGCCGGCGCGAAGCCGATCATGTCCTGAATGTTCGCGTAGTCCACGTCGCTCAAACGCAGCTGAAGCGTGTAGCGGTCGAGCGCGCGCAGCCCTTCGATCGGCCGCCCGTAGTCGAACTTGCCGTCCGCTCGCGCAGCGTCCACGACGGCGCGAGCGCCGACGATGAGGTCGGTGATGATCGGCGCCCCGCCGCGACGCCCGTTCGGGTCGAGCCAGCGCTTGTACGAGTACACATAATCCTCGGCGACAAGCTCGCGCGGCTTGCCCTTGAACGCGGGATCATCGGTAAAAAAGATTCCCGGCTTGACGCGCATGGTCCAGCGCTTGCCGCCGTCGCTGATCTCGATCGGCGCCGTGGCGGTGAGCGGCGACAACTTCGGCGGCGACTCGAGATAGTCCCATTCGTACAATGGCTCGAAGATCGCGATCAGAACCTCGAACGACGGGGTGTCGTTGTACTGGTGCGGGTCGAGCGTGTCGATATCGTTAGCCGCCACACGCAGGATCTTGTTCGGATCCGCGGCCGCCGCGACGCACGCGAAGACGATCGCGGCAATGGCCGATATCCACCGCAATCCTCGCGCATCGGGCTTCATGGTGACCCTTCCGCTCCGTTCAGCGCCGTGGCCGGCAGGACGCGCTCTCGATTATGCATCAGGCGTCGCCGATCGCATCGGTCTCCAGCAGAGTTCCGCTATGATTGAACGCCTGAACGATCGAAAACAGCGAGGAGGCTCGATGAACAAACCCATCATTTGCGGCGTGGCGGCGGCGATGTTGACACTGGCCGGCGCGGCGCACTCGCAGATCAAGATCGGCGTCACCGTGTCGGCGACCGGACCCGCGGCGTCGCTCGGCATTCCGGAGAAGAACACCATCGCAATGTGCCCCAAGACCATCGCCGGCAAGAGCGTCGAATACATCGTCCTCGACGACGCCAGCGACACCACGCTAGCGGTGCAGAACGCCAAGAAGCTGATTGCAGAGAGCGCAGTCGACGCGATCATCGGTTCGACCACCACGCCCAACTCGCTGGCGATGACCGATGTCGTGGCGGAGGGCGAAACGCCGACCATCTCGCTCGCGTCGTCGGTGCGCATCATCGAACCCGTCGATGCAAAAAAGGCGTGGGTGTTCAAGACTCCGCAGACCGATGTCATGATGGCCGGCGCCATTCTGGAGCACATGGAAAAAAACAATGTTAAGACACTTGGCTATGTCGGTTTCAACGACGCGCTGGGCGAGGCTTTTTTCGCCGAGATCGACAAGGCCGCCGCCGCGCGCAAGATTACGCTGACCGCCAATGAGCGATTCGCGCCCAAAGACACCAGCGTCACCGGGCAGGCATTGAAGCTCATTGCCGCCAAGCCGGACGCCATCGTCATCGGCGCCTCTGGAACGCCCGCGGCCCTGCCGGCGCGCACCCTCATCGAGCAAGCCTACAAGGGCAAGCTCTACTTCAACCACGGTGTGGCCAACAACGATTTTCTGCGTGTCGGCGGCAAGGATGTCGAGGGTGGATTCGTGCCCGCCAGCCCGGTCATCGTGTCCGGTCAGTTGCCGGACGCTCACCCGGCCAAGAAACGCGCTCAGGAGTACGTAAGGATGTATGAAGCGGCACAAGGCGCCGGCAGCGTCTCCGCGTTCGGCTCCTACACCTGGGATGCGTGTCTCGAGCTTGCCAACGCGATTCCTCAGGCGCTCAAGACCGCGCAGCCCGGAACCAAGGAGTTCCGACGCGCGCTACGGGAAGCGCTGGAACAAACCAAAGGGCTGGACGTGACCAACGGCGCGGTCAACATGAGCAAGACCGACCACTTGGGGCTCGACGCGCGCGCCCGGGTGATGGTGCAGATTCAGAACGGGAAGTGGGTGCTGCAGAACTGATTGCTTGCGGCCGGCTTCATACGGAGCCGGAAACGATCGCGCCGCTGCGAGTGACACCGCACGCGGCGCGGTAACGACCGACTTACTCAACCCTCGGGTGGCATGTATCCCGGCGGCGCCATGCGCGATGGCGGGCCGCGATAGCCCGCGCGTACCGGGACCTGATTCCCCTTGGCGTACATGCATTGCACGTACGCTTGGTCGTATCGGCGCTGCACCTCGTAGTACGACGCGCCGGCGGCGTTGCTGCCCGCCGCGCTGCCGAATAGCAAACCGGTTCCTGCGCCGATCGCGGCACCCGGGCCCGCGCGGCCTGTCACCGAGCCGATAGCTGCTCCGGCGGCGGCACCGATCACGGTGCCCGCCACGGCATTGGCTGTCGCCGCGTCCGCAGCTGCCTGACCAGCGTTTCCGGTCATTTGCTGCGCGTACTGGTTGCAGGCGTAACCGTCGGCTTGAAACACGTCGAAGCTCTTGTTCGTTCCCGGCAGCACCATGACGCTCGGGCCGGTCGGCGCGGTGACGCACGCGCTCAACAGCGCAGCGCCGCACAGCGCTCCGGCCAGCGCAAGGCGTGATCTCGAAGTCCTCATTTGACTTTGTCCCCCTTCGGTTACGTTTCAGTTATCGGGGCGCGCGCGGCGGATTCTCGGGAACAACCTTCAGCCAGCCCTTGGGACAATTCTGCACCTGCGGGTAGTAGCCCGCCGGATCGGGACAGTAGTAGGAATACTGACCCTGACCACCTTGCACACCCTGGGCGCCGCTGCTCATATCGCGCTGAATATAGGTGCTCGGCGCCGGGTCGCCATAGGCTGGCTCATCCGGATAGTAAGGGTAGCCGCCGTAATAGGGGTAGTACGGGTAGCTCGCGTAGTACGGATAGCCATAGTACGAATAGTACGGATAGCCCCAGCCCGGCCCCCAATAAACCCCCGGGAAGCCGAAGCCTATGCTGAAATGCGTTCCACCGTGGCCGTGCCAACCTCCGCCGCCGTGCCAACCTCCGCCGCCGTGCCAGCCGCCGCCGCCGTGCCAGCCGCCGCCACCG
>Ga0210402_10002767_pt1 | contig 16847 bp, 20 predicted proteins | sample IncBWC7MmetaG_FD_161055 | JGI IMG/M metagenome (GOLD analysis project Ga0210402, IMG submission 161055) | Forest soil microbial communities from Barre Woods Harvard Forest LTER site, Petersham, Massachusetts, United States - Inc-BW-C-7-M | ecosystem: Environmental > Terrestrial > Soil >... | reverse complement strand
GCCGAAGCCGAACCACGAGTTCTCCGAAATGAAGTGGCTTCCGCGGCAATCGCTAACCGGCATCAGGGACATCGGCCGCAACACGCTGCGATTGATCGACAAAGCGATTGACTCGCACGAGCACGGCCCGGATGTGAAGCACGCACTGCGCTACGCCAAGGCGGCATTGGAAACGGCCGGCATTATGAACTACAGCCGAAAGTAGCTCTCGAATCTTGCAACCCACTAGCCGACAGCCTACAATCGCGGCTATGGGATTCCACGGCATCAATCGAGCAGAGATCAACCGCGATATAGCTGCCAAAGAGATCATCGCTGAGGTCTACGATGAAGAAACTCAGCAGACGATTGAAAAGCGATTTTCTTTGAGCCAGATCGAAACGGCACTCCGCTGGATTCAAGATCAGCTTGAACAAGTGAGCATGTAGCGACGATTACTCAGCATTCACAATTCCGCCTACTCCCGTTGTACAATCCCGGCATGCCCGCGCCATTTGAATTCTGGTTCGACGTGCGTCTCGACGCGCGAGCAGGGATCGATATCGAGCACGCAATCATTGACGCCCGAAGAATCGCCGACCAGGTTGGCAGAGGCCGCGTCACACTGCGGTTTAACGGCATCGACCTCGCAATTGAGCCGCAACAACCGTGGGGCGAGATTGCATATGACTACGTCCGCAAACGCCAGATGGTATCCGCATGACTCCCCAGCGCTGCGAATCCTGCCTGAAGCAAATCACCGGACACCGCGAAGGCAGTCCACTCGTCTGCGGCGACTGCTGGGAGAAGCTGACGCCAGCCGAGCGAATCGCCCACATGGACCGGCTGGCGATGAACAAGACGGCGCAGCAGTTGGCGGATGATGGGGCCGGCTTCATGTCGAAGGTCAAGCAGATACTCGAAAACGATGGCCGCTTTGAGCGGTTCAGCGGGAGAAATTGAAAAATCGTGTTGACATCTGCCGCTCAGTTTGCTTGAATTGAACTACCTGATAGGTATTGGACTACCCAAGCCCGCCGTTCCAACCCGGAACGATGCGGGCTTTTTTCATGCGCTGACATGGCGACAGCCGAGTTGAAACCCGACCGCTACGAAGCCTACGACAAGGGCGACTTTGTTTGCTTCGATGAAGTTCCCGTGTTCGATCAACACACTGGCAGCGACGGAACGGTGTACGACGAGAAGCTGTTACAGTCTATCTGCGATAATTTGAATGACCGCATAGCCGATTCAGGAGACTACCCTGCCATCACGGATGGCCATACCAACGACCACGGCAATCCACAGCCGGAGGTCTTAGGATTCGCTGGCCCGTTCCGCCTCAAGAAATTCGGCAACGTCCGGCCTCGATGGTGCATCTACGGTCGCTTCAACGTCTTCAAGAACAAAGAGGAGACGTTTCGCGCACGCCCGCGCCGCAGCGTCGAACTCTGGCCCGAAGACAAGCCAGAGAACCGCTACTTCGATCCCATCGCCGTGCTCGGCGCCGAATCTCCCCGCCGCGGTTTGGGATTGATTTATTCCAAGCGCAACCCTTCCAACGTGGAGCGTTACTCTATGGCCACGGCAACTTCCCCAGGCGGCACAAACACATTCGTGCCCGGCATGGCCGACGACAAGAAAAAGCCGGAGCGGTATGAAGAGCCGCAGCAGGCCGGCAAGTTCAGCGAAGAAATGATCGACCAGCTCATCGAGGCGCTCAAGCCAGTCGTTCGCGCGATCGTGGCCGAGATGACCGCGCCCGAAGATCCCGAGGACGCGGAGCAATTGGACGAGGAGCCGAAGGCCGAAACTCCCGAGCGCATGGCCGAGGAAGAAACCCAAACACCCGAAACCGAGGAACCCATGGCAACCGCCGCCGAACCCGAAAAATACGCCAAGCTTCAAACGGAGGTCGAGAAGTACCGCAAGGAAGCCGGCGATGCTCGCAAGGAATCCGAGCAGTACAAGAAAGACCTGACGACGCTTCAGGATCACTACGCCAAGCTGAATGAGCGTGTCGCGACGATCGACGGAGAGCGCCGGCAGGCCGTCCGCTACTCGAAGCTCGAGGCGCTCAGCAACCAGGGCTACTGCTTCGAAGTCGCCGAAGAGGCCAAGGACACCGCCGATATGTCGGACGAGGCTTTCGAGCGACACATCACGAAGACGGTCACGAAGTACACCAAGGTTCCGCTGAATCGTTCACTGCCAATCCCAGCGGCCGAAGCCTACGCCACCGACGAGAAGGCGCAGAAGTACGCCAAGGCCGCTCGTGACCTGTGCATCGCCGAGCGTTCCAAGGGCATCAACATGACCTACGTCGAAGCCCTCGAAAAGGTGAAGTCGCTGAACGGCGCCGCGAAGTAGCGGCCAACCAAACTACCGGGTATTGAACAAACCAAGCCCGTTCGAGTCCGCCTGATTTCAGGCCGACTTGGACGGGCTTTTTTCGTTTCAGGAGAGAAAACATGCCATTCGACCCCGTTCAGGGAAAAGCCGCTGGGACAATTCCCATCAGCACGTTCGTCAAACTCAACGCGGCCGCCAATCAGCAATTCCTCAGTTGCGGGGCCGGCGACCGACCCATCGGTATCTCGACCGAGGCCGCGCATGACGCCCCGATCCCGTCAGTCACAGCGCGGACGACGGCCGCCGTGTCGGGCGACCAGTTCAAGTATTACCCGATCGGATCGATTTGCCGGCTGCTGGCTGGCTCGGGCGGCTGGACGGCGAACGACATGCTCATCAGCGATGCCGGCGGCGCTGGTGTCACCGTTGCCAGCTCGACCGCCGCGCAGTTCGTAGGCGCGATTGCCTTGGAAACCGTAGCGGCTGGCGAGTATGGACTCGTTCAGTCGGTGCTGATGGCCTACACGGGGACATAAGCATTTAACCAATTCACCGGGTATCGGAACAACCGAGCCCACGCGGCCAATTTCGGCGCGTGGGCTTTTTTCATTTCAGGAGCCACACAATCATGGGCACGCCAGTTTTTCCTGGTGGAACAAACACCTATGTTCCATCACACGAAGCCAGTCACAACATGGTTGTGGACTTCAGCCGCAACCCGTCCAAGTTCGCGATCGCCAAGTACGCGCAGATCGTGCCCGTCAAGCAAAACGTCGGGTACTACCTCAAGATGACGGTCGAGCAGGCCGGCAGGATCGTCAACAGCGATCTTGCGGATATGTACTGGGGCGACGGACAGGACGAGCCGTCGTTCAACGACGGGACCGAGTCGTTCGATTTTCTCTCGTTCACCTCGAAGCGGTATGCGAGCGGTTTCCGCATCGGCTACCTCGCGGGCGAACAAGCCGGCTGGGATATTCTCGCGCAGCACAGCCGGATCCACGCCCAGCGGATGATGACCGGCCGCACGCAACTTGCGGCGACAGCGCTTCAGACGAGCGGCAATTACGATGCGACTCACACCTCGGCCGTGTCGTCAATCCCCGGCGTCATCGGCAAGTGGGACGTTTCCACCACGGCCCGCAAAGACATCAAGCGTTCGCTGGACTACGCGGCCGACCAGATCCGCATGGATACGCTGGGCGCGGTTGACATCAGCGATTTGATGCTGGTCATTTCCCCCGACTGCGCCCGCGCCATGAGCGTCAGCCAAGAGATCGTGGATTACATCAAGGGTTCGACAGACGCCCTCAAGGAAATCCGTGGCGAGATTGGCCCGCTGAATGGCTACGGACTGCCGGAAACTCTCTACGGCTACAAGGTCGTGGTTGAAGACGCGGTGAAGGTCACGAGCCGCCGCGGAGCGACGAAGGTATCGAGCTACGTCTTCGGTCGCACGTCGCCGGTTATGGTCGCACGGCCTGGCAGCTTGGAAGGCGTCTACGGCTCGCCAACGTTCTCGACGATCACCTTGTTCGTCAAGGAAGAAATGACTGTCGAGAGCAAGAACGATCCGGACAACCGCCGGACTCGCGGGCGAATCGTAGATGACGAAGTCCCGATCCTCACGGCGAGCGTTTCTGGCTTCCTCTTTACAAGTGCCGTAGCTTGATAGAGGGGTATTAGGGTATCAATCGGTTCGGAAGTTTTCTGTAGCCTAAAGGAACTCCTGTCATGCAATTCAACGAACACGTCACTTTCGACGAACTCTTGACCCAGATCGAGCGAGACCCGGAACGCGGGCCGCTCTTGATAGCCGGCCTCGGACCTGTCGCGGCTGGAATGCGGCTCAGTGCCCAGGCGCTCGACCGCGACTTCTCGCACGTTCGGGAACCAGCGCTGAAGGCGAACGATCCGCACGCCACGCCGACAACGACCGACGAGCGAATCGACGCCATTGACGCGAAGCACGGCGCGGGTGGCAATCAGGCTCGGATTCTCCGCGACCTGAAGGCGTGCATGGACTCACCGGAGCATGGCGACGTTATTTCCAGCCTGCTCGGCAAGCACCTGGTCGATCCGGCGAAGGTTGCGGCGGACAAGAAGGCGGCCGAAGCGAAGGCGCTCAAGCCGGGTGACGTGGGTTACGTGGCACCGGTCCTGCCGTAACGCGGAGACGGTATGAGCTACGCAACTCCGGCAGACCTATTGGCTCGCTACAACCTGCAAGTCATCGGCCAACTCGCCAGCGATACGTCCACAGCTTTGACCGCGTTGCAAATCCTCACCGATCCGAACGTGCAAGCGGCGCTCGACGATGCGGCAGGAGTCATTGACGGGGCGTTGCTTCGAGGCCAGCGGTATTCGGTTGTCGATTTGACGACACTGACGGGAAACAGCCTAGCACTTCTTAAGAGGATCAACTGCGACGGCGCTTTCATCAACCTTTGGAAACGCAAATCGTGGGACGGTCAAGAGGAACGCCTCGACCGAGCGATGGAGGATTTCGAGAAGATGCTCCGCAAGCTGGCGACTGGCGAAGAGATTTTCAACGTGCCGAGCGATATCGAGGCTGGCGTTCCTGAAATCACCGGCCCAACGTCCGTGGAATACGAGCAACTCAACACGATCGCCAGTCGGTGCCGGGGGCATATCTACCCCATGGCGCGGCTGCCGAACGATAGATAGGCGTCAATCATGGCCGTCACCGTCAACGTCGCTGGAATCGCCACGATCCAGGTGGATACCGGCTCGAGCAACGCACTCGAGACGCTTGGCCTGACAGAGAACGGGGCTGAAGTCACTTTCGAGGGCTATTACGGCGACGTGCCCTGCGACGACAACGGCGGCAACGAAGGGCCGCCAGCCGACGTGCAGTATTTCGGGGAAACCGCCGAGATTCGCCTGACGCTCAGCAAGTTCGACCCGACGATTCTGGCCAAGGTCAACGCGCTGCTATATGGCGGGACCGCTGGCACACCCGGCATAGTCGGAACGCTGATGTTCGCCCAGAACTTTACTTATCGGCTGCTCATCAACTCACCGACTGCGCCGTTGAACTTCCCCCGCGTCATCTTTCGTCGCCCAAGAGAACTGGGCAAAGGCACCAAATATAGCCGCATGGTTCTCGTGGGCACGGCCTACAAGAACGGTAGCGGAATTCTTTACAACGCGACGAATACCTAATGTGGCCATTCCGAAAACGCGACGAGCGAGCCATCTTCCGCTACTTCGACGGCGTGAAGGAGAGGGCTATCGATCCGATTTTCGCGCTTCGGGCGCTCGACGCTCACCAGAAATTCCATTTCGACGAGCACGCCAAGCAACTGCTGGCCGGAGACTTCGAGACGACGAAGATTGCGGTGGATGCGATCCGAGAAATTTTCGGAGTTCAGCCGTGGTCGGAGAATTCTCTAGGGTTGACCGAGGGCGAGACGTTGGCCCTGCTTTGGAAGTTCGTCGCCTACAATGACGATATAAAAAAAAACATCAGCCCGCCGCTGACCTCGCCGCCGCCTACGGGGCAGAATCGCTCGGAACCATCGACAGCGAGACCCGCTATGGCCTCTGGCTCAATCTCGAGCGCGCAGAACGGCGGATAACGGCTCGCACTCTGTTCGGTTCGCGGCTCGCCCGGGCGAAAGAACTGCCGTTCAGCTACTTCGAGGCGACCGAGGACAACGAGCAGCTTGCCCGTTTCCAGCACGATCTTCACTTGAGCTATCTGCCGGAAGAAACGCAGTAACATGGCCCTAACCCTCAAAGACCTGCTCGTCGGTGCCCTGGGTAGCATGGCTACGCGCGGAGGCGTCAGCGGCTCGGTCGGCAGGATCGGCCTAGCCGGCATGGCGGCGAGTCATGCAATTCCAGGCAAGACCGGCATCACTGGACAGATTGGAGAGTTCGCCCGTGAATTAGGAAAACTCCCCGAGGCCCTGGCGACGTTCAACGCGGCGCTTGTCACATCAACGAAGACGACAGGGCTGGGCGACTTCGGAACGGAGATTCGCAAACTCCCCCCTGCGCTGCGCGATTTTAACGAGGCGATTATCAAGGCGACGACCAGCCTAGGAGGAATTCAAGGCAGTAAGACGCCGGCCGGAAAATCAAGCGGCGCGGAAGCGGTTCTCGAAAAGCTAAGCGGCTTAAAAGAGTTCGCGGAGAAGAGCGCGGCGACCGAGGCCTCCTCCGGTGGTGCGGAGGCTACCGAGATCACCGCCGGAGAAGCAGCAGGAATCGCCGCCGAAGGGGCAGTTGGAGGCGCTGTCGCAGGACCGGAAGGGGCAGCCGTTGGGGCGGCTCTGGCCATCGTAGCTGTCGAGGTTGCGAAATTTGTGATTAACCTACGTTCCACCAATGCCGCGATGCTTGAGCAGCAGCGCAGCATCGGCCAGTACAACGGGCAAATAACAGCGGCTTTCGCCCAACTCGACATCGCCCGAATTCAAAGGCGAATCGAGACGGCGCGCGACACGGAGGACTCGACGCGCGAACTCGCCAAGCAGCAGAACCGGCTTGAGGAGAATTTGCGACCACTCGACGCGACCGTTGTCAATTTTAAGAACAGTTTAGCCGCCGCCGCCGCCCAAGCGGAGTCGGTCATCATTGAGGGGATTTTTGGCAAGCAGCCAAAGCGAGAGGCCCAAGTGTCCCCACTTGCCACGATGGCCAAAGAAATCGCGGACGGAAAGTTAGGCGGTCGGCATTATCCACCGATCGGCAGAGAACCTCTCCGGCACTCCAACAAGTAGGTCATTGCTTCGAGCGACTTGCGATGGCACTGGAACCTATGAAAATAGCACCCACAACGACAATCACTGAAGCGAGAGTCAGCAGATTCCTTCTGGCATCAGGGACTCTCGGGTCATCAATGAGAAGATGGGGACCGTTGCCGGACTCAATGTTGAACGCCCTGTTCACATCAATCGTGTCGGGCATCGTAAATGCCATGAAGAATAAGATGCAACCGATGATGCAGCACGTCACGCCAACGGCCATCAATCCGCTCGGCAGCCGTGAAGCCCTTGCCGGCTTAGCGGCCGGCTTTCGCGCATCATCTTGCTCAAGAAATCCAAGCGGATCATCCATCCCCAAATCGTAGAGCCCCGCACCGACTCGCTGCAATCCGCACAACCGTACACCGCCCTGACCCATGACCTCGCTCACCTACGGCCCGATCGTGCTGATTAACGTGCTGACCAGGGAGTTTTCCCAGGTGCCTGTGCGCGACGAGAGCAATACCGACACGTGGTTTTACAAGTTCACCTACCGCTGTTCGAGTTTGGTCAATGTCAACACGTTCAACGCCAACCAGCCCCCGGTCATCGGCGCTTGGAAGGGAAACTACTCGACCAACTCCCAGATTCGCAATGCCATCACGGCCTCTGATGCGCTGGCACTCATCAACGCTAATCTGGCGATCGATCGGCAGGCATTCACGCTGGCGATGACGGATGGATTGGGAAACACGACGATTCTGCTCGGCTCGGGACCTGCAACCGGCGATCAATCCAACGTGAACCCGAACTTCCCAGACGTGAACAACGGCCCGAAGGTGATCGAACTACGCACGACGCAGGTTTCGCCGACGACGATTCAAGTCGAGTTCGGCGCGGAGGTTTGCTTGTCCGGATGCTCATCGAATCCGGCCGTACTCGGCAACCGCTGGTCTCAGATCGACGACTACGACGAAGCCTACCGCCGCACGACGGTTTACCGCGGCAAACTCCGCATGGCGACTACAAAAACGACGCTGGCCGACTTCCGCAACCAGATCATGCCGCCGCTGGTAGCCAACTTCAAACGCGAGCGAATGCACTTCGAGCAGACGATGAATGGCCTGGAACTCGGCTACGAGATTCAAGACCGAGAGATGCTTGGCGCGGCACCGCCCAGCCCAGCAATCCGCATGAAGGGGATGCATACCGAGTCATTTGGACCGGACGGGATCAAGGCCGACGGCAGCCTATCGGTTCGGCTCGACGGACCATCGACGGCCAGCAAGTCCGACCTCTTGCAACGGGCGATGGACATTACTTTCCGCAAGATTCAACTTCCCGGCTTCAATGCTGACCCCAACTCGACGACGTTCCTCACGGCGATGGTGGTGGGCAATCATTTTAGCGACGACGAGAACGCGGTTGAGGTTGCGACGCAATACATCCGCACTGGCTCGAAAGGCCAGCAGGCGGCCGGCGCCGGGCAACTCGTGACGATCACTCAGCCCATGAGTACGCTGGGCATCCCGGCTTACGATGTGACCAAGGCCGTCACGCTCGACGCCTTTGGAACTGCCGGAACTGCCGGGATCCTCGCCTGCGTGCTTCAGACGCCATGCAGCCAGCACACCTTTGGGGGAAATACGACGCCGCCCGCGCAGACCGAGCAGGGCGGCCAAACCGGAGACAGAATCCAAGGGACCGAAGGCGACACGCCGACCACGGTGAGTATCGTCAACACGCTCTCCCAAGCGTTTCAGCCATTGCCATATTCGGACACGCAGACGAAGAAAAACCCCTACGTGTTTCATCAGGTCGATATCAAACGAAAGAAAAAGTACCACCGGATCATGTTGCCCAAGGCCAAGAGCCAAAGCCCCAATCCGGGCAGCCAAAATGACGGGACAACGGCGGTGCCGATCACTCTCGGGCCGGCGACATCAGAACTTCACGTCAGAGTCGCAAGTGAACGATACAATAATCCGGTCGAGTTGATTCAGGACATCGACTTCACCGGCAGCGACGGGATCAAATACTACATCCTGAACCACAATCCAGAGCACAGACCACCGCGGCCGATGGGAGATGGGAACACGGTGATTTTCTCTGCCGACGCGGAATACATCTGGGGCATGGACCAGGCACCAAAACCGGGTACATCGCTTTCGGTCGCGAGCTTGCCTTGGACGACGACGAGCCTCACGCAAGACTCGGCTGGCCAAACGTTTGCCAATCCAACAGATTCAACCCAGGGATTCGTCGCTGGGTAGAGGTTCTTTTCTAGCAAAATTGGTCGATAGTTGGTAAGCTTCGGTTAATTCACTCGCAGGTATTGGATCACACCAAGCCCGTTTCTGGCCGCCCGGCCGGACGCGGGCTTTTTTCGTTGACGAAAGCCCATGGCCATTTCATTTTCCACGCTTTTTACAAGGCTCGGAAAGCTGTTTGGCTCAATCTCTGCGGTCAACACCGCTTATTCGTCTACGCTGCCGCCGCACTTCAACAGCATCATGGCGCAGTTTTCCTCGAGCGATTCGCTCCTGATGCAACAGACGGTCTCCAGCGTGAATCCGGCGATGACAGCGCTGGAAAACTCGATCAACAGTCAGCAGATCTTGTCGTCGGCCGCTGCCAGCGTGCTCTACCAAACGCTTCAGGAATTCGCGGCGCTGCCGAACTCCAATATCGCCACAGTCATTCCAGCGCTCATCGTCCAGATGAACGCTAACGGCCAGACGGTCAACGCCAGCTCGGCCACGGTCGCGGTGACGACGGGAACGAATCAGGGTAACGGAGTTTTGTGCGCCAGCACGACTCGAGCAGATGGGCTTAATCAGCAGAATGCGTTGCCCGAGGCGATCACGGGAAGCTACACGAGCAACGGCATCTCGCTTGTCAGCCCGGCGACCGTCACGGCGCTATCTCCTCTCTGGCCGGGCGGATCCGGAATAACGACCACGCTTTCGATCACCACACCGACGAGCGGCAGTCTCTTGAGCAACGGCGGGTTCGATAGCTTTACCGTCGCCAACACACCAGACGGCTGGCTCATCGGCACCGGTACGCCGGGAACCGACATCGTTCAAAACGTCTATACGGTCCAAACAATCACGGTCACCGGAACGCCGACGAGCGGAACTTATTTCATTCAGGCAACCGACCTCAACGGCAAGATTCAGCAAACGGGGAATCTCGCCTACAACGCGACCGGCGCCCAGGTCCAATCGGCCTTGATTTCCCTGACGGGATTCACCGGAGCCACGGTCACAAGCACGGGAACCACCCCAAATTTCACCCATACGATCACGTTCGGCAATATGGCCGGGGACGTGCCGGTTCTGTCAGTCACCGACAACACCTCGGGAGGGACGCACACCTTCACGCCGGCCATCGTCACCCACGGCACGAGCGTTTATACGATCCAGACAGTCACGACGACGGGAACTCCGACGAGCGGCAATTACACGATCACCGTCACGGACCTCGCAGGACGCAAGCAGACGACGGCCAACATCGCCTTTAACGCGATTGCTTCGGCTGTTCAATCCGCTTTGCGGCTGTTGAATGGTTTTGGGTCGGTCACTGTCTCGGAAAGCGGCTCAACCCCCAATTTCACGCACACGATCAATTTCATTGGGCTCGCCGGCGATGTCCCGATCATCAGTGTCACGGACGGCACGAGCGGCGGAACTCACGCGATTACTCCGGCCATCGTGCAGCACGGAGCTCAAGCGGTCAATCTGGCGATTCAGTTTGTCTCGACCGGCGCTGAGCTGACGACCATCTATCAGCAGATCACCAGCCTCAAGCCGCTAACCGCCTATTGCTTCAATGGCTGGTTTCAGGCGAAGCCGATCCCAGCAGCCGGGGCGCTCATGGTCGAGTTGGTCGACGGACTCACCGGGCAAGTCATCAATGACCAGCAGGGGACACCAAACGTCCTTACGGTCACACTCTCCGGAATCACGGCCAACTTCACGGCGCAAAATGCGTTCTTTCGCACTCCACAGGTTTTGCCGGCGCTGGTTTTTATCCGCATCCGGATCAGCACGGCCGTAACGTCCGGAACGACAACGACGATCGATCACTGTTCGCTTGTCGCTGCCAGTTCGCTCTATACGGGCGGCCCACTCGCCGCGGCATTCTCTGGTTCGGCGGCGTTCGCAGCCGGAAACTCGCAGATTCCCGCCGACAGCTTTACCGTGACGGTGACGAACGCTCAGGCGGGATCGTTCCAGACTTATTTCGACCGAGCTTTCAACATGAAGGCTCTTGGCGTGCAACTTCCTTCGTCGGGCAGCCCGACAATCAGCGATTCCCTCATCAGCTAACCACGAGAATAGTATGCTCACCGTAAACGGACACGATGGCTCAGGAACGACGGCGCAAAGACCGGCCAACGCAGAAATCGGCCAACCGTTTTTCGATACTCAGGTTGGCGCTCCGCTTGTATGGAACGGCACCGCATGGGGCATCGCCGGAACAAGCACCTACACGGCTGTAAACGGAGCACTGACCAGCGTCGTCACACAGATCGGTGGCGCACAAACTTCAACATCATTCGTTGGCAATTTTCCTTATGCCAGTGGCAACGTCTTTACCGTGGCCGTACAGACGGCCGATCCATTCGCTTGGTACAAGACGGGGGGAACATTCCCCGAAGTGGCGCTCGGCGGCGAAGTCGTGCTCGACCTGTTCGGCGGTTGGCTCCAAGCAAACGGCATTTTGGACGAGACGCAACTCGGCTCGATCGACATCCAGGGGCGTCAGTTGTGGGGCACGAGCGGCAGCGTTGCGACGGCTGCGATGAAGTGGGGCGATGGTGCGGTAGGATTCTGCGGAGCCGCTCCTCACGCGCGAATTGCCCTCACGGGAGCCAAGGGGGGAAATACTGCCTTAGCGAGCGTTATCGCGGCCCTAGTGACCTTTGGTCTCGCAACAGACAGCACGACTTAAACTAATCACTTTTTCAAGGAGAATTCTAATGCCACTTGTACGAGACGGACACGATACATCAGGTCCAACCGCCAACCGGCCTACAAACGCTGAGATTGGCGCGCACTTCTTCGATACGACTACACTCCAAGACCTCGTGTGGAACGGAACGGTTTGGCAACGAGCCGGAGAAAGCGGCGGTGCGACTCCCACACTCATCCCCGGCGACCTTGCGATTCCCCCGCACCTTGCCTCGAGCTATTTGGTCACAAAGGGAAGTGCATCGGCTTTGACGCTGGCGGCGCCGACGGCAGGTGCTCCAGGGACCGGAGACGACGGCAATGTGATTTCCATTTATTCGACGACGGCCTTCGCGCACGTTTTGACGGCAACCGGATTGCTGCAAACCGGATCGGCCAATGTCAACGTCGCGACCTTCGCGGCGTTCGCAGGAGCTGGCCTGACTCTGAAGGCATACAACGGCAAGTGGATCGTAACGGCATCCACGGGAATCACCTTCACCTAATAATTCATGGCCAATGGATCCAACACCCTCGACGTTCTCTTGCTCGCAATCGTCGCTCGGCTCATCAGCCAGATCGACGGCACGCAGGGCGCTTCGAGCGGTACGGGCGTGCTGACGGCCGACGCCGCTTCCGGACAGCCAATCGTCTTCACCAATCTCGGGACGATCCCGATTGGCTCTCGACTTCTTTTGGGAACCGCAGGAACGCGAGAGGTTCATACCGTTTCTAGTTCCGGGGCCTTGAGCCTCACACTCGCGGATAATCTGCTATTTTCCCACTCGAATGGATCAGCCGTCAGCTATTACGCCGCAGGCTCACCCGTCGTCACGGCAGACAACTGCTTTATCACGATCGATCCCGGTGCCGAACCGCCCGTTAACGCCGGCGATCGGAGCATCGCCGTTATTTGTGAAGGGGGAAGCTTTGACCAAGGACTGCTGGAAGGTGGGGGCGAGCAGCAGGCCGGCATCGAATTATCGATCGCCACTCGGGTCTATTCTCCCTCGCAGCTTGACGTACCGCGGCAGGATGCCCAAATGCTGACCAATTCGGCCGTCGGCGTCATGGGGATGGTGACGAACATCCTCAAAGCGCTCACAAACTGGTCTCCGCTAGACGGCAACAGCAGCCGCTTGACCCGCGACCCGTTATTGCCTGTGGCCACGGCCGTTAGCAAAGATGGCCGACGTATCGCTTGGTTCGAGGTCCAGTGGCGAGTTTTCTTTGACTGGGATTTGACGAGCGCCACGCCATGATTACGCTCGCGGGCTACCCGCTGCCCTATTACGACCATGCGGGCGAACTACAGCAGTTCCAGGCCCGCTTCCAATCGCTCTGCGAAGCCAACGTCTTCGCCAGCGAGCCGGCGGCCGTCAGGAGCCTGCGCAGCGGTACACGGACGCTAACCCGAAGCGGCGTCGGCCTGCCACGCCCGAACTATCCCCCGCCGACCCAGCCGCGTTTACAGTCGCTCTACTGGCCTACCGGGGCAAGCCGCTGGGCGCGGGGATACTTTTTGGCCGACGATACGACCAAAACCCAAATCGTCCGGGCGGCTGGACTGTCGAGCGCAGGGACCGGCAGCGATACGACAATCACGCTCCAATTCGGGGACGATAGCAGTTCGGAGAACCCGATTTTCTCGGCGAGTATGTATCTGCTGCCGCCGCGGCCAGTCAGCGCCCAGGAAGGAAGCGGGCGGGTTTGGGTTCTGCCCTTGGTCGACGTCCGATATTGGTGGCAATTCGCCGACTCGGGGAATCTCTCCCTCACCTCGAGCAGCACATGGGCGACTCTATTTTCCTCGCTCGGATCCGGCCTGATTGGCGGCGGACTCAACCCCGATATGGTTAATGCGGCCTACCTTGTGCCGGACTGGGAGGAGTTGAATCGGGCCTACGAAAACGTCGCGGTTATGCTCGACGCCGCGGCAGCGTCAGTCGGTCATCGAGTCGTTAGGGGCTGGGACGGCTCGCAGGCCACGCAGACGAAGGCCACGGCCGACACCAAGCTGAACGCCAACCAGCAGATTGCGGCCACTCTTCAGGCCGGAGCTGAGTTCAGCGACGAATCCGGCGACTTCCCGGCGCAGGTGCGAGTCACGTTCCCGAAGTTCTCACAGGGAGTCGGTTACTGCGGCGGCGACCTCTACACCTACACCAACGGACCCGGCGGCGGGGTCGTCACCAACAATACCGAGAAGGTAATCCACTCAAGCTGCTACGCGGACTTTTCCAGCGGCAGCGGCACGCCGAGCAACGACACGGCGCTGTCGGCGCTTGCCGCACAAATCGCCACGGATTTTTATGCGTGGAAAGCCAAAAACTACGATTACACGTTCAACAGCGTCGTGAACTGGCAGCCGTGCGGACACGACGACTATATCGAATGGACTTTCGGCGGCCAGTTGCCGAACGGCCAGTATCTCGCCCAGACGCGGGTGCAGAATTTTGCCCACGACTTCGGGGTCGATCAGCAATGCTCGCAGGATTCGACGCTCCATATTATCGACTCTTGGGGAATCAAGGGCCTCTACAACAAGAGCGACAACAGCGGGACCGATCCTTGGACGAGCGGAACTTATGCACAGGTCAGGGTCTATACCGGGTCGGGCGCGGGCTCTTATGCCGGCTACAAGGTCAAGGCTTTTAATCTGTTCGGCTCTATTCCGGACGGCAATACGGTTTGGCTGTCGCGCGACTGCGATGGGTGGTATCCGACCTCGACAGTATGTCCATAAATAATGTCTTTCAACAAATTCCAGCCCGGTTGTTGCTGTGCCGGCGATTGCACGAATTGCGCCGACGGCCGCCCTCCGAAATGCGCCGACGGCAGATATCCGACGTGCGTTAGCGGAACGTGGGTGTGCGCCGATGCTTCAACGCCGACATGCGGAAGCGGGACATTTCTTTGCGATGGCTGTTGCTCGTCCGGTCACGGCGCTGCTGACATTGCTACTCTGAGTTGGCCCGGAGGGGTCACATCCGCCGGCGGTTGCCCAACTTGCGACGAACTACCGGCTGGTACTTACGACCTGGGGCCGGAGACAAACATTACGAACGGCTGCCAGTGGGTTTACGGATCGGGCGGCGCAGATTGCAATGTCGATTGCAACACGGGTGGCGCCACAGCCGATCTACTGACCGGCTGCAACCGTTCTTGCACGCCATTCGGCGACAACAGCGCGACAGGCTGTTTTGGCAGTTTCATATCGAGCTTGGTAAATAATCACGACGGGACGTGTTCGGTTGAAATGCAAGCCTGCATCGAAGTCTGCGAGGGCAGCAATAGCACCGGGGGAGAGACTGGATATTGTGCTGCCGCGGCGACGTATAAATCAGCGCCATTCGCTACCGGCTCTAGCTGCCCCGGAACTCGCACGCTTACGAAGCAACCTGGTGATTACGTCAACGACGGATTCGCCTTCCACGGTTTCTGCGCCGGGGCTTGGCCGGCAACCTGCACGCTGACGATCTAATGGATTGCCCGCTAGAATATCTTGGACCGGAACCGGACGGCCGGCATCGTCTGCGCTGTCCGGATTGTGGTGTGACCGTTGTCGTCTCGGACCGCGATCCGAAGCGCCATCATCGGATGTGTCCAACTAAACCACGGCTAAGGCGATCTATCCTCGCATCGCCCGCTCTGGCCCACGGCCCCGGTACGGAGCTAAGCATACTGCTGGCGGCAATCGGCTTACTACCCAAGCTCGGCTGCCAATGCCAAGCGATCAAAGACAGTGCAAATGCGGCCGGCGTAGAAGGATGCCTGGCACGTCGCGCGGAATTCGTGAAGCGCCTGCAAGAGAACTACGCGCAGCACTATTCGTGGCTCGACCTATTCGCGGCAGCCCGACGCGCTAAGAAGCTGGACGCCGCGCGAATCTTGAAGAAGCTACGGACGCTCAATCCGAACACGGCAATCGAGCGGCTATTTGACGAGGCTATTAAGAGGGCGCGGGAGAAGGCGAGCGCCGCACCTTCCGCGACCACTGAATGAACCATACGTTGCGGCAGTCCATGCACCGTGGCACGCAGCCGGGATATTCGACGCGCTTCTCGCCATCCCGAGCCGAGGAACTTGAGATTCTGCGAGCCGCAGTAGGGGCAGAACTTCAGGGGGGGCGCTGGTCAGACATACCCGGATTATAGCCCACACTGGACGAAACGCTAAGGCCGTTCTAACCGCGCCTTGCGATAAGCGGCCCGGTTAACGCGCTCCCGTTGCGCCGCCAACGTGCCATCGGATGCCCCTGCTAGGCTCATTCGCCCGTAAACGTCCATCTCGTCTTTCCACACGCTGAGCGCTTCCGCATACGTCGTCGGCCCGTTTGTCCAGTCGGCGTCACGTCGAGCGGCTGCCGCTTCCTGAATCTCGGCAGTCGTTGGAACATGTGGCTTGGGCGGCACGTCCATCGTGCCCGAGAGAATCCAGACGCCGGCGAGAACGGCCGCGAGCGCGGCGCCCATGATGCCTAGGATAAGCTTCGCGGGCGATTCGCCTTGGCGTTTGGCGCGCAGCCATCCCGGCGTGAAATACGTCTCTTGCGGCGACTTCAGGAATTCGAGTGGGTCATCGGCCATGCCGCTAGGCTACGCGGGAAGGGGCGAAAAGAGCAAGCCGAACAGGCGTATAGCGGCTAGCCCCCGATCGGCGGCGGGAGGACCGTCTTGGGCTGCCTTTGCCAAAGTCTTGAGGTCGGCACGTCCTATGGCTATACTCCGCACATGACCGACTTCTCATTCTGCCCGCGACTTGAGCGCCTCATCGAGACCGGAGAGTCGGTTTCTGACGATGGCTCTGTCATTCCGGCGGCTGGCCTATCTACGATCAATAA
>Ga0210402_10002764_pt1 | contig 16862 bp, 32 predicted proteins | sample IncBWC7MmetaG_FD_161055 | JGI IMG/M metagenome (GOLD analysis project Ga0210402, IMG submission 161055) | Forest soil microbial communities from Barre Woods Harvard Forest LTER site, Petersham, Massachusetts, United States - Inc-BW-C-7-M | ecosystem: Environmental > Terrestrial > Soil >... | reverse complement strand
GGTCCAGTCCACCTCCCACATTCTTTTAAACTGGAACAAGTCGAAGACACCCGGACAAGCCAGGCCCGGACTTTGTATCACCCGGTTCATGAGGGCGAGCGGGATATTCTGAAACTTCAACGTGCCCGCTATATTCAGCACCAGGACACCATTGGCGATATCGGACGGGGCGGCCACCGGACTACCCGCGGTCAGCGGCGAGAAGGCGAGCGCCTGGTTCATGATCACATCGATCGCCTTTATATAGACCGTTTGATTGCCCGTCGTGGATTGCAACTGGGGTTGTTGCTGAAAGTAGGTGAACTGGTTAAACCCGGTTACCGTGGCCGGGATGATCAATTCCACTAGCTGAAACATCGGTGACTTGATCGTCATATCCTTTTTGTTGCGGGCAGCTGCCGCGGCGATCGCCGCGGCACTGACCAGGTGAACCAATTAGTTGACGACCGTCGAATTTTGCGCTTGGATCCCGCGGAACATCAGGACCAGCCGGCTATTCGGATCGACGGCTGACGGCGATACGGGCAAACTGATATTGATCTGAATGTTTTGAGAGCCGATGAGCAGGATATACGGTTGCATGGGATAAAACCCGTCGTCAGAGCCGGCGAACTGGTCCTCCGGAGATCCGGCGCCCAGGGCGGCTGTCTGCTGCGTCTGGTTCGTCTGCCAATGCCTCCACAGATCCCACTTTTGCGTATACTGGACATTGTTGATCATGATTGACAATGTGCCATTGTAATACGCCTGCATTTGCAAAAAATTGGCGAGGACGACCGGATTGGGGTAGGTCATCAGTTTGAACGTTGTATCATTGACCCCCGACGGCAACGCCAGGAAAAACCCGACGTGCGTCGGCACGAACGAGTCCTGAAGGTTCAACCGGATCTCCGTGTTGAACTGCTGTGCCTGGTTCTGAATGCTGGTCAGGACCGGGAAAAGATATTGGGTACTGGTATTGACGCAAGGTTGCTCGAGTCGCAAAGCCGACTGTGATAACCGGAACGCCGATACCGCGTCAAAATCCGGGTTATAGTTTGGATTTACCTGCCCATTGGAGAGCCGGACTGGGTTGAAGGCATTGTTAAAGATTTGGACGGCTATGTCGAAATCCTGCCTTGCAGCGATTGAATTCATCTTTTTGGTTTTTTGGTGTATGTTGAAAATCGAAGGTGAAAGAAATCACTTTCCCTTATCCGTATACGCCGGCATATTGATTGGCCATCCGGCGCCGGTCACGCTGCGCACCGATCGCAGTAGGTTTGGGAAAGTTGCCGATCTTCGGCACATCCCGGAACCCTTGCAGCATCGCCCGCGCCGGCCGGTGCATAACATCCGGTCCGTAACCGATGGATGCCGGCAATAGTCCAAGCCCTTTCGATCCCAGGAGGTACACCCCACCGTTGCCGGCAACACCAAACCCCAAAGCCTTTATAAAAAGATGCTTTGCCTTGATAGCCACATATGCGCCCCCGGCCGTTTCCGCAGCTCCTAGCACTGCCGGTGGGACGATTGGAACTGTGACGGTGCCCGCTGCGCTGTTCGTCGAGCCGCCAATGGTGTTATTCAGCAACCGGCCACCCAGGACGCCCAACGTTACCCCTGCACCAGCTGACAGAATATCCATGATCAGACCCTTACCGCCGAAACCGCTGACGCGCCGGCGGTGATGTTTCTTTGCTTTTTTCCTTCTCTTTGCCATAACATTTTTTTTGAAGTGAGAGAATTGAGACTATATCGAAAGCCGCCGGTAATCGGCTTTTAGCTTCGTTATCTGTTTTTGAATTTTTCGCTTTACAGGTTTGCGCTTCGCCTTGAATTTGTCGCCTTCCTTTTTTTCGATCAGCAAAAGAGTTTTCTCCCTTGCCCGCTTTTTATCCTTATTGATGGAACCGACGGTGATGTTCACCTTATTCCGGTTGTAATCCGTATGCCGGCGGGATGTGGTAGAAATACCGGATCCTGCGACGTGGAGACGACTCCGACGGATACGGGTTATCTTTCGTGGCTTGGGCGCGGCCCGTTTCCTTTTTGCCATAGTCGATTTTTTTTTGGGTGATCGGCTTACGCCTCTGTTATAGGCGGCAGTGGCGGCATCAATGCATTTTTGCCAGGTTGAATAAGCCTTTCTTTTCCAAAGCCGCGAGGCATCTTGAAAAATCCCGTTTCCTGCTTTTGTCTTTTTCTTTGCCATCAGTCTTTAAACATTTCGTATAACAATAAACCGATCGCCGCGGCGATCCCGACTGTGGCCAGCGGGTTAGCCTGGGCGAAAGAAGTGATTGCACTGGTGAGGTTGGGCAAGGATAGGGTGCCCGGCAGCTGAAACCCTTCAGAGGGCGCGATCTGCTCCGGGGCATTACTATAGACATTTCCTGGAGTCTGTCCTTTGTTCGCCGATCCTTCAGCGGCCACCAGGGCAGATCCGGCAGCTGCCACCGCGATCCCGGATCCGGGTACGATAAAATTGGCGGCCACCGATATCACCGGCAGGGCGCTTTTCACTACCTGCGCCGTGCCTTGCAGGATCTCCCCGCCGAACGTTTTTTCCCCCAGCTTCGGGTATACCAAAAAGTTATAATTCCGGAACAGCGGGTTAGATACGGCGGCTTGGATCTGAGTCGCTAGATCCTGGAATTGATTGCCCCACGGGTAACTACTGTAAGAGTATATGAGATTTTCGATCGCCCCCACCATTAAAAAAAGCAAATAGCGGTTGGTGTTCGTCAGGTAATTGTACGTGGCGAAAGGATTTGTTCCCAAAGACTGAATGGCCGTGGGATAGATCAGTAGTTGCCCGTTGACGTTGGAGACATTGAGCATATCGGCCGGGATCGAGTGACCCATAAAGGAACTATCCCACACCAGGCGGATATTCACCGGCAAGGGTGGAACGGGCTGCCCCGGAGCGGTCACCGGTGGCGGTAAAGCGATCTGGTTGTTGCCATCGAAAAACCGGACCGGCGGCCCCTGAGCGATCGCGGCAGCTGCCCCCGGATATTCGTTCCGCCAGTTAAAGACGGCTTGCATAATCGGGATACCCTGCTGTGCAGCCGTGAACGACGGGACCAGGGGCGCCCCTACCCGGTGATAGCCCGATAACGGGCCACCACAACAACCAACCGGCGCCGGCCGTCGTGGGGCGGGGGCCTGGACAGCTGCCGGCTGGAACCCTGACAACCTGGTGAGCATATCGGGGGGAGTTTTATCTACCCAGTCCGTCGGCGCCGGGTATCGTTTATTGAATTGAGACAGTACCGGGTCTATCCAGATCTCGCCACCTTCGCGCTGCCGGACGACGACAAACACATGGCCCGGATCATCATCATCGACGGGCGGATATTCTGCAAACCGGTAGCACCATTTATACCGCCCCTGACCGGACCGGTTCAGCCCGTCCAGGACGCCGGCGATAAACCCAGCATATCCCTTACAGTCACACCGGCCATCCTTTAACAGTACCGTCGGGGATTTGGTCGTCTGATTTTTTTCCGATTCGACGTCGTAGGTCAGATTATTGCGGCAAAAGTCATATAGCTTTTTTTCGACCGATCCGCCGGCAAACTCCGAGCAGATCTTGTCATAGTCCGGCGCAAATATTTGGTGCGCCTTCAACATCTCCTCCATGATATCATCGACATTTTGCCGACGGACAATCATTTCTTCTTCTCCTTTCTCCGGCGGCAACTTTGCTATGAGTGCTGATTTATTCACGGGGCTAGAACGGTTGATAGGTTATGTCCAGGGGAACGACAACGCCGGAGATATTGGCACTGCCTTTTATTTCGAGCAAGACGGACGACCCAGCCGAGCCGGAAAAGATCGACACCACATCGCTAACCACCCCGGTGACGTTCACCAGGATGGAAAGCGGGATGAGCGATTGCGAACGAGCATTGATCAGGACGGGTTGAAAGCCGGCGACATTTCCGATGAAGGCACCATTTAAATAAGCATTGGCGGCGAGCGCATTGAACAGGACCGAGTCATTGGTTACATTCTGCGCTGTCACATTGACGTTAATGGTGGGGTAAAGACCATTGGTGTTGAACGAGTAACCGGAAACAATGAAGTTCAGGGAATTTACGGTGGCGGCTGCCGAGACTTTCGACAGTATATAGATCCCGCCCACGCCGAGTAATATAGCCGGCAATAGCTTCACGCTGTTTTTGGTTGTGCAGTGAAGCTATACCATTTCGAAGGTGAAAGAAATACCCCCGGAGGGAGGGGCACAAAAAAAGTCCCCCTTTGGGGGACATGCTGCATCACCTAAAAAATATGCCGATTTTCCGGATTTAAAAAATAATTATTTGCGGTCCTTGTGATGCTGCCGGTAATTTTCCAGTAGATCGGTCATGTCTAACCCCTGCCTATCCACGTAAAAAATGGCGGAACCGATCACCAAGGCAGCAAGTTGCGGGGATTGATACATCGCCGTCTCCATCATTCCGCCCAAATCGGATTGCTCCCCCTTCAAAATTACTTCGGCCAGGAATTTACCATCCGGCAATTTGGCCATGACTTTGATAGTGAATGAAATTTCTGTCATTATCTGAATTTGAATTTTGTTCTGTTCCGGTACCGGTTGCGCAATTCCAGGATATCAATTTTTTCATGTTCGCAATAAGTCAGCGCGGCCAGTATCACCATTGGCGCAAATATCACATTCTCCGCATACATCGCAGAAGTCAGCATTTGTGTTAGAATCTCCTGATCTCCGTTCAATTCGCAATCGACCAGGATCCCGCCCGGCACGTTCGCCTTTGCCTTTATCTCAATTAGCTCGTTCATTGTTCGCGCTCCTTTTGTTTTTTGATATCTGTTATTACTGCTTCGATCTCTTCCAGTGCTTTCACCGTCAACGGCCCCAGCATCCGCGCATTGATCTGAATGCATGTTCCCGATATGGACCGCCGAAATTGACGGGTAAACAAAATAACCGGTACCTCCTTTTCGCCGAGTCTAAGCTCCTTCTGCTCCGATCGCAATTTCATCAATCGCCTATTACTTTCCCTATACATCAACCAGGTTGTAGACATTTGTGCTAAAGAAATCGTCGTGACGCGAATAATTTGCCAAAAACTGGTTTCCGGGTGCAATGGAATGTGCAGCGACCACCGCCAATCGACAAATGCCCAAATGCCGTAAAATGACAGGACTGACACTACGAATAACCCGAACGGGTATAGCACCTTTGCATATTTCATTGGTCAAATTTGATTTGTTGTTTGAAATCTCCGGAGATCCCGCCGTAGACGTTGACATGGTGGATCTCCTGGAATTTGCTTTTCAGAAAATTGGCCGTCCTCAACCAGGCGGCCGGCTTATCGACTTCAATGTTCCGGTACTTCGCGAATGCCGGCCGGCCGTCCGGCCCCTGGTATTGGACAATGATCTTGTACAAGTTTTCCCGGCGATACTGATATTTCTGCATAAAAAAGGTTTACATTTGGACTGAAAGAAATCGACACTCACGTGCGTTTCGAGGTGCCGCTCCCCCAGGGGCGGCACTTTTTTATTTTACGATCGTCATGCCCGGTGCCGCCATGGCCTTCCCCAATTCCATGAACTTTGCCAATGCGTCTTCGTCTTCGAGTTCCACGACCGCACAAGCCATATAGCTCATTGCCCCACCCGGAAATTGGATCGAAGGCGGCTGCATCGCCGGAAAAACGGAAAGGGATATGAGGACAAGTTCCGGGATCTCCTTTCGAAAATTAGCCACTGTATTCAGTACCCCGTCAATGGACTGTTGCGGCACCGGCGACGAGGCAGTCAAATGCGATAGACATTTCATATACTATTGTTTTTTGGTTTGCAAGTTTTCAGGCCAGGCGAGTCCGTTAAGTTTGTCCACTAAGGCTTGTCCTTCGATTATTATATCCCTTGTCTGTCCGCGAGTGATAGCATCGGCCTCGTTCTGACGTGTGGCCATGAAAATGGAGCCATTAGCGATCATCAGGCAGATCAGCGCGATTTCTCTTTCGGTCAGTGTCAACTGTATTTCTCTCATATCAATTAAAATTTAGTGCGAGTTCCGGCAGGGTATAGCTCCGGGTGACGTCTACCTGATCCATTTGTACCACTGCCGCGGGGATCACTGCCGCGGCCATTTCTTCCCGCCTGGTGCGATCGAGTGAAAATTTCAAATACTCCGTAAAAGCCGCTGTCTCCGATTTGTTGAGCAGATCGGGCGGATCCACATCATCGCAGTAGATGATCGAAAAATAATCGTCCACCACTTCCCGCGCCCGCCCCTCCTTCACCCACTGTTCGATTTTACGTACATGCTCCTGCGTCTCCCCCAGGGTAAAGTAGTTGACGCCGGCGAGGTCTTCCGAACAACCCCAAATTTTGCCGACGGTGCGGATCTTCTCCGCTTTGATCCGCTTTATTTCTTCGTCCGCCTGGTCTGCCGGCAGCTCGCCGGCGGCAACCTTCGCCCGCACTTCCCGGATCGCCTCCAATTGCAATGCCGATATCGTTTTGCCGAGTTCCTTGATCAAATACCGATCGGCTTTTTTTACGTGCTGGGTCTTGTGTACGTCTGTTCCATTGGGATCAAAATGGCCATGTTCCAGGGCGAAGTCGTCTAACAGTCCGGCTTCCCGTTGCAGGGCATTCCATTTTCTCCGGATATCGCGCCAATGAATGAACGCTGGGGTTGTTATGTGATAGTGGATCTGGCCACGCTTTTGCAATTCTGCTTTCCAAATGTAAGTCTTTGCCGCCGGGTTTTCCTGCGCCACCGTCCGGGTCATCCAATCTAAGAAGTGCGACAGTAGGGCATCATATGCGGATCGGGCGGTGATGTTCTTATGACTGGCCACCGTCAGGGTGACAAAGGTAAATTGATGATAGTCCAGCTTGTTCGTCACGGGGTTGCGTATCCATTTCGGCTTTATAGCCTGACTCATGATCGTCACCGCTTTGGCCAGCCGCTTACGCGTTCCCATGCTCATCCCGCCACTGTAGGCAAGTTTGGCCTGTTTCTGCATATTCTGCTGACGGCGGATCGACTTAGCCGTGCTATATAACCGGACAGGTTCGTCGTACAATAGTAGCGAAGAACCGCGCACCTGAATTACAGGGCAGCCCGTCAACGTATAGAATTTATTGGTTTATATGGGTAGTAAGCCCTTACCGGGACGGATTAAAAACGGGCGGGGATCTTTTGAAGGTGAAAGAAATAGTTATCGAAATAGGCCCGCCAGGGCCCAGCCCAGGGCAGCCATATCGGCCAGGAACAAGAAGGCGCCCCAGGTCAGATGCCAGATGTACCAGGACTCAGAGCGTGATGATGGATTGAAATTTTTTCGTCGTCCTACCAGGAGCGCACCGACGACCGGGATCCACCCGGCAAAGCGTAGTTGTGTCATGTGTTCGATTTTAATATTGATAGACTTCATTTGTTAGAAATGTCCAGGTGCCCGGTGTTCGCAGGACCTTCCCGTCGAAGGTTGCGCTGTCCGAAAGACAAATGCGTTTCCAGCCGGCGGTGCCGGCCGGGTTAGTGGCGACGTCAACCAGGACACCATAGTTGTCGCCGGTCTGCATGATCGTCAGCGAGTCGCCGGGTTTCATCCACCGGTAAAAAATAAAGAGTCCGCCATCCCTGGAAAGGAAATAGGATTTGCCGTGTTGGTGCGCTTTACGCATTGCCACTACTTCGACGTTCCAGGGGATCAGTGGCGCCGGATCCGGCGCGGTCTGACCATATGCGCGGACGCCGGCCGATACCAGGAGAGCGATTAAAAACAGATATTTGTATAGCATGATCGAGATTTTAGACGTAGCTTTCAAACTGTTATTTCTTTAAAATTTGCTGACGGCCCCGGTTTCCACTGGGGCCTTTTCAATTCGGGTTACTTTTTTTATTATCGACAGATCCCATATACATCCGGATGGCACATCGATCCCATAAAGCCAGGTAAGTAGGGGGCCACGATCATTGAACATTTCGGCTTTTACCTTCCAATAGTTTGGGAATTCGATGCCCGGATATACAGGCTTTAGTTTATTCCAATCAATATGCAACATCCCATTGATATACAGTTGTTCATCCCGATATTGTTCGGACAACTCCCGCGCCTGTTTTAGAGATCGGACATATAGCAGCTTTCCTTTCTTTAGCTCCAATTCAAAAAAATTCGGGTATACCCGTTCTTCAAAATTATCCTTGCACCAATTTGTCCAGGTGCGATCGAAGGAATACCATAACCCGACCGGTTTCAGCTTAAAGTCATTCCCCTGGTCGTATTCTCCGTCTAGGAAAATTTGGTCAGCTGCGGTATTGTGAATTCGTTTCATTGTTCGGTTTGTCGCAAATGGCCGGGATCCGGGCCGATCGCGTCAGTTTATTTTCTTCAGCTGCTTAATTGGATGATACACAACGATCTTTTCAGAGAAGGCATCGGCGCCGCGGCCGTAGTATTCAATGGCGAATTTGATCGGTGCCTTGGCTTCTAAGCATTCATCGCACACCACTGCGCAGGCAATCCCGGTTGTGCCCTGCAAGACATTCCCCATTACCGGATATTCCCAGGAAGCGAGGTATTCCAGTTGCACTAAATTGATGCTGGTCGGACCAGCTTCTTTAAGAAGTCGCAGACAGCTGCAACAGCGGTGCGTTTCAAATATCCATTCCGTTGAGTCCTGGTACATTAGTTTTTTCATTTTTTTGTTGATTTTCAACGTCCCCGGAGCTTTTTGCACACGGATAATTGCAATGATGAACCAATAGGAGCGGGCGGCCCGCTCCCCTGGTTCAACCTTGCAATTATCCGGTGCCCCCAGGCGATAGTGGCATGGGATATACGGCATTGTCTAGGCTATCTAAAAAATCCTTTAGCATAACTTTTAGCTGTTTTTTATCCTGATCATTGAATCCAAAGACAATCAATCGCTTATCAAATGTCAAGGCGCAAATGACTACAGGGAAAGCATTATACCTATTAAGGGTTTTCACCTGGGCAGATGCCCGGTCAAGGTTCAATTCCTCCAATTCCTTTGCATTCATATAGTTGATTTTTAAGTTATTCTGGATCCGGGATAGCCGGGTTATATTTTCCTTTGGCATAGTCACAGGCGCACTCGGTCACTACTTCGATCATTTTCCCAGTGAGGACACCAAGCTTAAAAGCTCGTTCAGGGAACAGATCACCCATGATATCTATTTCAATATCAAATCCCTGATCCTTAATATCGTATGGTACTTCTGCTATGTGCAACGCCAGGAAAACAGCGGGTACAAACTGGGATTTCTTCGGCAGGACGATTTTGTTCAACTTATCCATATAGGTGTTTTAAGCTCATTACAGCCCAATAGCGGGCAGATATTTCGACCGCTCCCCTAGCCCACCGGGTCAGAGATCGCGGATAAACGGCCCGTCAGAGCCCTGATACAGTTTGAAATCGTAGGACCAGGGCATCGAAACCGCTTTGAAAATTCGCAGCTTCCGACGGACATCCTCCATATCCCTACAGTTACAGACCAAGTTGACCGGCTGCCGGCTGGACAATTCGGACTTCATTTTAAATTCGATCCGGTACTTTGGCGCCCGGCTTTTCGATTTTCGGGCTTTGCTCATATATCTGTTCTTTTATCGGCAATGTCACCGCCAGGGCCATACGACTCGTTATCATCGTCCGCTATATTCAAGGCAGCATTTATAAGGGTGTTACGCAGGTCCCGACCAGTAAAGGACTTTCCAACGCAAAGCATTGCATCGACCGCTCCGATTTTGCCATGTTCCATAGCGACTAAGACAGCTGGGAAAACGCCAGCATCAATACATTGCTTCGCCCAACTGGACATGAGATCATGCAATGCATCTACCTGTTTTTGCGTCAATGGCATAGCTTCAATTTTTTACAGGTGATGGCCCGCCGGCGACGTTCGGCAAATTCATTAACAGCGTTTGTAGCAACTTGCGAACATCGTCAGCCGAGAGATCATCCGACACCATCACATCGCCGTCCTTTACTACACCAGGCGGACCAGGTTCAAGAGCGATCAGGACAACAGGCATCATCCCCTTTGCCGCGGCTTCGGCTGACCAAAGCCTCACCCGATCCCATACGATTTTAATCTGTTCTTCGGTCAATGGCATTTGCATAACGTCGAGGTTTATTCGTTGAATTGAGAAAGGGAAGGGTTGAGTACGCGTAAACCAAAAACATACGTGAAGCTCGTCCCCTCCCTGAACCGGCGGTGTTTCCGGTTATTCATACACCATCTTTGCCGCAATAAAAAAAGGGACCAGTATTGCTACTGATCCCCGGATCCCATTGCGGGTTCATTCATTCCCATCGCATTCAGCTGCCTATAAATAGGCTGAGCCTCTTCGAACAGCTTCACCCGTACTGCGCTGAGTCGAGCATGTTGGAATCTCAACTCTTCCAGAAACAACCGGGTGGAATAACAGCTTTCGAATGTATTTAAGTTCAGAACCTTAACGTCGAGTGATGCCTGACCAGTTTCGAGGAGGGAAATCGTTACGTTGAGTTGACAAATATCTGCACTGTTCTGCGAGATCAACTTCCGGAGTTCATCGGCCCGTTGCCTCAATATATCAGGAGGGGCCGGAAAAAGAGAATTTTCCATGTTTTTGAATTTTACTACTACAAAGGAAGGGTTTTTTTTCGAAACGACCAATACACATTAACCCCTATAAATGCCGGCCCCCCCGATGGAAACCGGAGGGGGAGACATAGTAAAATTCAAAATATACTTGGAAGCGGGCGCCGCAAGGTGCCCTATCCCCTGCCACAAAGATAACATTATTCGCATGTCGTCACAATTTTTTACGGTTCAAAAATAGAAGGATTGCTACTGCCGCCACCCCCACACCGATCGCTACCCCACTGCCGTTTACCGTCGCCGGCCCGCTCCCGGTCACCGTGTTGACCGCTGCCTGCACCGCGACGGGGACCGCTTGCATGAAAGACGAAACCGGGCTGCCGGCCATCGCAACGCCCTGGGCGATATCCGCATCCGACACCATCGCCGAATAGTTGCCGCCTAATTCGCGATTCATGATCGCCCGGATAAGGCCCGACAAGGTATCGGGATCCGTTCCCAGCTGTAGCCCCGGATCGAGGCCGGTATCCGCCGACACCGCCCGAATATAAGCCGCGGTATCATTTTCAGAGGGTGGGGCATATTCCGTGATCAAGGCCGTGATCGTGTCGTTGCCTTTGTTGATCTCCGTCGTCAGGTCCTTGGCCATCGCCCGGATGCCCCAGACGATATCAGAAAAGACAATAAAGCCGCTGGAGTCAGCCCCGATCATGCCCTGCCAATTGTCGCCTGTTCGGAGATCCCCCGGATTGTTGTTTCGAAGGCCCCGCGGCAAATTCGACTGCCCGATGAAACTTTCAGCCATGACCCTTTTTTATGCCTTGTCCAACACGCTAAAGCGATCGTCCAAAAATTGCAGCACTTCGCCGAACGTCGCAAATACAAAGAGATTGGGATCCTGACCAATGACCGGATCCGGGGCGGCCGGCGCCTGGTCGTCCGGTTCATCTTCCGCCAACTGCTCATTTCGTTCCCTTATTTCCGACAGTACGGAGTCCTCATCCCGGATCTTGATCATCTGTTTAAATAAGGGGATCACCTGGTCGAAGATCCCCGCCGTCGGTTCTGGTTCGACAGTGGGCTGCTTGACCGGAAGGTATACCTCCCATCCATTAGCCACATGGACCAGGCGGATCTCCCGCTCCATATAAAGAGGATTTTGATAGATAATAGGTCCACGCATAAAAGCAATTTTGAAGGTGAAAGAAATTCACTTTTTGACGACATGCAAGAGCAGGTCCGGGTCATCCCATTTGCCGGGATCATCCGGCCAGTCCTTGCCTTCGCCTTTCCAAATCAGTACGGCCCGAACGTCAGCCCCCTTTATTGCCATGTGAGCAAACGATTCAGCCGCACCAGGCGACGACCAGTAGGTTTCCAAAACCGGTTCATTGTACAGATAGAGGCTAACGGTTACTTTCTTCATCCGGGTTTACATTTGGTACACTTCCATGATGCCGCCCTGTATAATAGTCAGCGTGGCAGCCACCGAGGAATTTTGCGCAAACTGAAGGGTGACATTTCCCGCGTTGACACCGTTGATCAAAAATAGCGTACACTCCATCAGGTTACTGCCGGCGCCGGCGGCGGCATTGGCGAAAGACGCCGAAGCACTTTGCACGGCCGTGTCGAGCAAGGTTCCTGGTCCGGTACCCCCCTGAAACAATTTCCAGGCGAAGGTATAAAGAGTCGGGGCAGCTGGCGCCACTACTTGAAATTTTACCCCACCCGTTGCCCCTACAGAAAAGGGGATCCACCACCGGAACCACCAGGTCGTATTCTTCGCCACCGCTTGCGTCAGGCCGGTCACTGGCGCCAGGACCACATTCGATATCGTGGTCACCAACGCAGGGACGAAAATAACGGTACGAATGCCGATTTGATTTGCCATATCTTAAAATTTAAAAGTTACACACTTGTGACCGTCTCCCAGGTCAGGCCATTGCCGAAAACACACAACTTTCCCAGTGTCGTATCAAAGACGACCAGGCCAGGTCCTCCCGTTATCGCGATCGCATTTTTTTGCGCCGTGGTCATCTTCGGCGGCCGGAAACCCATTAGCACGGTTTGAATATCTACCTGCGCATCCCCCAAAGGGCTATCGGTATTAACAGCTGAGCAGACGACCGGGCTGACGATGTTATTGTAACTGGTCGCGTCCATGATCACCCGCGGCGATCGCAGATCAATATCAACCGTCGAATTGATATCCATCAGGCCATCTTGATCTGTGATACTGCCGATGGCGCCCGTCGTGTTATTGTTAAATCCGATCGCAGCCACCCCGCCAGGGTTCTGACAGTGGAAGGCCATGGCGGCCAAGTCAGATGTAGCGTTATATTCCAGGAGGGCATAGAAGGCACCACCCGACGGATTAAAACCCGTCGAGTACCACTGCATATTATCAATGACGAGTTGGCGCATACCGATCCCCGTATTACGGCTGACGTAGGTACTATCCAGCCGGAAGATCGTTCCGCCGACGGTTGTCATCTCCGGGGTATGCAGCTCAAACACGGGTTCGGTGCCGATGATGAAAAAGGTTTCAGTGGCATAGCGGAAGGCCGCCTCAAACGCGTTGAACCGCCCTTGCGTATACTGGGTATTGTATCCCCAAAACATGCCGACCATGTTGGGCCGTGCAGTGACGGGCAGATTGACCCCCGGATAGAGTGAGTAACCGGAAAAGAACCGCTCCCCTAATCCGAACGGCGCATAGCTAATACCGAAATTTGCGGGTTGCCACATCGACCAGTTGGAACTATCGTTCGAAAACCAGCTGGTCGGAACTTCCATGCCGGCACCTCCATTGAGGTTGCCGATCTGAAAGACTAACCGCGGCGGTCCGACCATTACAAAATCGATAACGGACGCCTCCATCGGGATCTCCCGATCATTCAACAGCTGCGCCGGATCGCCCAATGCCCCAATGTCCTGCCCCAAGACAACGGCACCGGTGCCGTCGATCGACAATCCATTTCTTGCCGTGGCGGATCCTGCCGACGACGACACCGACGAAACACTGGTATAGGTGATGCCACTGGCGTACATAGCTATTTGCCTTTATAATATTTCTGAATGATGCAAACCAATGGGTTCGCACCTGGTACGTCGTCAAAGACGATCCATATGCGTCCCCGGTAGACTTCACCAAAATTCCCAGGGATGGCGATCGCGGATCCGGACAGCTCCGGGTGACCAGGTGGAAAGGGGAGTAGCGGGATCCCGCAGACCCTCACCAGTGTGTCGCCGGTATTGATCGCCGTCCAACCGTTACACCGTGGATCGACCATGATTTCCCCGCCGACAGCGTAGGATTGGGCGATAATATCGTATGGCTGTTCTTCCATCAGAATTGGTAATTGATGTTGGTATCGGCCAGGAATTGATTTATCGTCTGCAAGTGAGCCGCGTCCAGGTAAAATTTCAGAAAGCCTTGCAGGTCGAACGTGTCGCAGATCCAAAAAACACAATGCCCTTTGCGTTGACCGAACGCATTAATGAGCAGTTGCAGGTCGAGCATGGTATTGACGTTTATAACGTCGTTGACGATTTTGTCCTGGTCATCGGACGATAGCGTTGCCGACCAGGACCCGGTAGCGATCGTGTAGATATCATTTGCCCACCCGGTATACTGATCCGCCGTATAAGATGGATCTATACCTTTCGATTTTGCATCGGCCTGGGCGGCGGATAGTGATGCCGCCTGCGCATTGGCCGTCGCCTGCTGCTGCGGTGAAGGGGTAGAGATCACCCCCAACTTTGTCAAAATCGCTTTGCCGGCGAAATAACCGCCGACCAGGACCCCGCCGGTTATGGCGACCTTTGTCCAATCAATCGGAAAATCGCCGCTGACTCTCGATCGCCGGCGCCGTTTACCTTTTCCTGACGCCAACACCCCCACGACTATCCCCCCACCGATCACCCATGGCAGGTATTTCGCTGCCGGCCGGATCGCCATCACCGTCGCCGATGCAAGTGTATCGGCCGTTGGGTTCAATCCGATCATGCCACTAGACACAATGACCCCCGGATCCGCGATCACCGACGAATACCCTACCGAACTAACCAGCAGTTTCGCGCCACTGTCAAATTGCGGCGAGGTGATGTTGAACAATCCCCCGCTGTCCGCCGAGGTGCCTCCACCCAGCGGGGACCCGGACGGCGCGACGATCGATAGCGACGCCCCCGGCACCGGTTGATAAGACGTCGTATCATATACCACCCCTTGCAAATTCATGCTTCAGAATTAAAAATATCCGTCGTGTCGACTGACCCATCCGTGTTGACAGATGAATCACTCGCAGCCGGCGCGGTCATCGGGATCGACGGTGCGGACGGATTGATATAATTGATTCCGCCGGCCGGCGAAACGGAGTCCATTGTGGTGTTGTTCACTCCGCCGGTTGGCGCAAGGCTGACGGGCGCGAAAGCCGCGGCCGTCCCCGGAGCCGCGTTCGACGATCCGCCACCAAAAAACCTACTCAGGGTCGATACCAGGCTGGTCGCCTGGGTGATCACATTGGAGGGGGTGGACGTACTGCCAGGCATCAAGCGCGGCGCCGTCGTTGTGGTCATCGCCGGTTTGCGGGTGACCAGATACAGGACACCCGCCCCCAGGAGTCCCAGACCGATATATAAGCCTGTTTTGTTCTTTGCCATGGTCAACAAGGTGTATTAGTGAGGATGGAATATTTTTTCCGCCAGGCATCCCAAAATTGTGTTCGGGCCGTCGTGGTGCCCTGGCCGCCGATCCAATCATTGAAATAGATATCATACAGGCCATTCCATTCGGCGGCCGTGAAGTTGGTCTGATCCAGGTTCCAGCGTGCCAGGTCGCACGGGTTCATTGTCGAGATCGCCCAAGATTGTAGCGTCTGCATCCGCGGATCATATGGAACCCCCGCGTCAGTGGTTTCCCCCGGCCCAATCGGACCGATGGACGACGACAACATAACCGGGTTGGCCGTCACCGGCGAGGGCGCCACTACTGCAGGTGCCGGCGCGACGGCCGACGGCGGTGGCGCCGGTGCCGCCTTTAACATCATATCGATCGGCATTGATGGCGCGGATCCCGGCTGCAAGGCCGTCGCCGGGGCAGGCAACGCCGGCGGTGCAGCTGCCGGCGCCGGCATGGTGGCGGCCGATGCCTGCCGTTTCTGATAAAGTACATATGCACCCACCGCGGCGCCAATTCCCAGGACCCACCAGATTGCTTTATTTTTTTGCTTCGCCATTGGTCACCCTTTTGAAGGTGAAAGAAATCACTTTCCCGTTATCATCTTCAGGTACATTTGAAACAGCGGGGCATTGCGCTCCGCCAGCTGCGCGAGTTTTTGCAAGGTGCCACCCACATCGGGGACCTTTACCGATAACCGGTTCAGGGCATCGACTACCCGCGGATCATCTTGCCAGGCGATCGCAGCCGGCGCCGGCTCATCCTGGTGGCCAGGGATCCCGCTTACCCGTTTCAGCTCCCCTACCTTCGCGAACTTCATCACCCCGTCGGCGATCACATTGCCGATCGCTAACATGATCGGTTGCACTGCCTCCATTTCCATAATCTCCCCGATCAGGCCAAGTTTGTTATCCGCATCGGCCGGCTTTTTCTTCAGGTCTTCAAGTTCCTTTTTCATGATTCGCAGCTCGCCTAACAGTTGGCCATAGCCGCCACCCCACATTTCCCCCGGAACATTTCCGACCACCTGGTCACGTAGCCGGAAGCCCCAGGAGAGATCTACCGGTGTTTTGTCGGTGATCCGGGTACCTGGTTCTTCATACAGGCATAAGGTGTAAATGGCCGCGCTTTGGTTGTCGGTTATCAAATCTAAAAAGCCTTGCAATTCTGCCGCTCCATCCTCAATATTTGGCTGTACGGAATCATTCCGGGGATATTTCCAATTGAGGGAAGAACCCTGTTTTACGCCAAAGGCCGGGATCTGCATACTCTTATACATCGCTACAATGCTGTCCGCATCGCGGAACTGAACGGACTTTACTGGTGTCGCCATAACCTATATTTTCTCGATATCGAAATTTGTCCTATTGCGTCGCAGACTATTCAAATTCGTCCGGCTCATAACTGTAATGGATTCCGAACAGGTACGAGAACGGGGCCGCGAGCGGTGCCGATACCGTCGTCACATACGATTTGGTCCAGTCCACCTCCCACATTCTTTTAAACTGGAACAAGTCGAAGACACCCGGACAAGCCAGGCCCGGACTTTGTATCACCCGGTTCATGAGGGCGAGCGGGATATTCTGAAACTTCAACGTGCCC
>Ga0210402_10002763_pt1 | contig 16872 bp, 14 predicted proteins | sample IncBWC7MmetaG_FD_161055 | JGI IMG/M metagenome (GOLD analysis project Ga0210402, IMG submission 161055) | Forest soil microbial communities from Barre Woods Harvard Forest LTER site, Petersham, Massachusetts, United States - Inc-BW-C-7-M | ecosystem: Environmental > Terrestrial > Soil >... | reverse complement strand
GGGCGGGCACCAGCGCCTTTGGTAGGCCCGGTTTCAGATCCCACGCGTCCATGGCGAAGTTGAATGCGGAAACGCCTGCATCGCCAAGCCGGTCGGCGAGCTCGGGCTTTAGCAGGCGGCCGTTCGTGGCGATATAGACCCAAAAACCGCGTTTGGCGGCATAGGAAACGACCTTGTGTACGAATTCCGGCCGGAGGAGTGGCTCGCCGCCCATCAGGGCCAGGACACGGCATCCGTGGTCGTGGAGCCAATCGATGGAGCGGCGCGCCACATCTTCTGTCATGCCCTTGATCTTGTTGTCGTACGACCAGCAATACCAGCAGTCGAGATTGCACTTATACTCGATGAAGAGATACGCGGTGATCGGGTGAAATTCTCCCGGGAGCACGCGAGATCGCAAATAAGGGAGCAGCCAGCCGCGGGAGGTGCGGTAGATGTCTTGAAGCCCCCATTTCCGCCTTTCAGGCGGGACGTCAGGACCTGGGTCGATCAGCCGCTTCGGATGCTGCGGGAACACCGGATTAGGCAGAGAAAAACCTTTGGGCTGGACCGGAGCCGGCGGCCGCTGATTCGCACTTCTTAAGAGATCGTTAATGGTTATGTCGATACGGAATTTAGGGGTCGCGGTCATTGATTGTCACCTTCGCGCTGGATTTCCGGCTAGCAGCCGTTGTTCCCTAGAGAAGCATCGGATGTGCCACTTTTCTTTGGCTGAGATTGACCGTGGATGCATTGGAAACACAGTAGGTTTGAATCGCGGCACGACATACAGAGTGTCGTCCGGTGTCAAATAACTGGCATTTGTTCGGCGGGCTGGCACCACAACCGGCACGATGCACGGGGCGAAAACCGAATGCGGTTGAAAGCGCTCCTGCGACGTGCGCGCTGGGGCACACAGCGGTGTGGATGCCGTAGTTGTCAAGCATCCACAGGTTGAAACGCCGGAAGGCCGTGTAATAAGACGGATACCTGGGCTGCAAGCAGCGGTTGCGGCAAGCTGTCAACGATAAGATTGGGCTGGAGTAGTCAACTGGATTCGGTTCCTCCGGCAGCCACTCCAGCCTAAGGGAAGAGAAGCCCACTTTCGGTCAACTGGGCGGACGCTGGTGAACGCGATGACGTCCGGGAAGACCGGCGCTGATGGCCCAACTTCCTTGACCGCTGGTGACATCGTGCAGACCGGCCTTGAACGAGCACGCCTCTGCGTTAATACGCCTGGCTTCATCACATCGGCCAGCATGTGTACGATGGACAGATAGTTACGCCGGTGGGCGCGACCCGGAAGTACTGAAACATTGGACACCGTGGCGGCATGTACGACCGCTCCAGAACCCCTCCGCCGTCGGTGGCGCCGGGCCTTCTGTCGTATCCAATTCAATGCTCTCCAAACAGTTCGGATTGCAGACGTAGCCCAACCACTTCCGGCCGGCCGCTCAACCGCCCGACGTGGTATTTCAGGTTTACCCGCTGCCCCGCCCGCAGTTTGTCATGATCGACTGCCAACTCGATCCGGCCCAAGATCGGCGAGTCAATCGCGGCCATCCATGCTCCTGGAATTTCCGTTCGGATCGGTACTGACACGTCGCCGACTTTCATTTCGGTAGTGGTGGTCATCCCTTCCACGAATCGCGTAGACAATATCGTTCCGTAGGTTTGACTGTCTGGCCCGGAGGAATCCACGATCAGGCAGCCGCCCATCAACGTAAACAGGCCAACCACAGCCCAGATAGAGATTCGCAGCCAGCGACCTTGATCCATCCGCTACCGATTATCTCGCACGCAGCCTGCCTGGAGGCTGTGGTGCTGGACCCTTTTCTGTCTCGGGCGAGAAACCTTGGAGGATACGATTCGAATCCAGGGTCGTTGCCTTTGCATCATGGTGGCACCCCCAGACCTTTACCGATTGCTGCGCCGCAGACCTTTCCAAGGGCAGAAATGAGGGATGGTCTGGCGCCTAAAAACCTACTCCACTTCCTCGGGCGGTTGGAGGCGCACAAATGCTCTGTAGAGCAGCAGGTCGTAGGCGATCTTCAGCGCCCCGGCGATGAAGAAGGGCAGGTTGATCAGCGAGGGCCTGGCAAACAGAAGTCCGGCAAACACCGGAGCCAGGGCGGCGCCCGTGGTTCGGGCCACTCCCGTTATGCCCGCGGCGGCAGATCGCTCTTCCGCGCGAACGATGGCCATGGTGTACGACTGCCTGGTTGGTACATCCATCTGGCTGATACTGAAACGCAGCAGAAGCACCAGGATGGCTAGGGAAAGGTTCGGCATCAGCGGCACCAGGATCAGCAGAATGTTGGAGGGGAGATGCGTATACACCATTGTCTTAACCAGGCCGAACCGCGAGGCCAACCGCGACGCCACCAAGGCTGAAACGCCCGCGAACACATTCGCTCCGAAGAAAATGCCGCCCAGCGTCGCGGGGTTCACGCCGAAACGAAGATAGAACCAATACGCGGCGAAACTTTGAACCACGAAGCCGCCCCCAAACGCGTCGAGAGCAAACAGGCCCGATAGCCTGAGGACAACAGCGCGGGAAGACCCGATGCCAAGCGAGCCCTTCACGGTTGTGCTGCCGCCTGCATCTCGATGTGCTTCGGCAGCCGAGGAGAGGCGGCTGAAGAGCAAGGTGAGGAGAAATCCCAGAGCTGCATAGACGAGGATGATTGCCCGTTCGCTCCCGACAGGCGTGACCTCGGCCTGCTGGAGCCTTTGAGTGAGCAACCCGGCAAACAGCGAGCCCGCCGCAGTTGCGACCGCTCCGATAAGCGTGTACCACGCAAATACGGCTGTGCGCTGTCGAGCAGGAATTACCTGAGACAGGGCCGCTTGCTCGATCGATAAGAAAGGCCCCACTTCGTTTCCACTTGGGCTGATGACGCCGATAGTGCCAGCCACCACCAGGAACAGAAAGTTGTTCGTCGATGCGAAGATCAGGCCGGCGCCCACCATCAGAATTGCCCCCGTGATGAGCATCCGTCGCCGCCCGATCCGGTCAGCCTGAGTCGTCAGAAACAGTGACACCAGGGTGTCGCCCAGCAGCGTCAAAGTCAAAAGTATTCCGGTCTGCGATTCGCTGAGGCCGAGGCCGGTCAAGTAGAAGACCAATACTACTGAGAGCGCGCCGTAAGAGAACAGCCGAGCGAATCGCGTGAGGAACAACAGTGCGCCGTCACGGGTGAGATGCTGAAGGGCGCTGCGGTTCAAGATGCTCGCCAACGTATTCATCGGCACACGTGTAGCTCTCCCGGACATCCTCCGGACCGAGCTTACCATTGGCGCCAGGGAAAATCCGTGAAATACTCGCTGACAACATTGCTTCTGTTGACGGGCGTCATTCTTGGACAGGAGCGACAAACCGCAGTTGCGGACAGGCCGGCTTGAACTGCAAAATGTCAATGGCCGAATCGATCGCTTCAGCGCCGATGTGAAAGGAAAACGGCTCTTCGTCTCCGCGCTTGGTAACCAGACCGCGGAGGTGCTCGCTGTGGATAGCGGCAAGCATCTCCGGGCTCTTGCCGATCTCGCCGAACCGCTGGGACCGTTCTGAGAGGATCGGCAAAGAGCGAAAGGCGGATCGCAATGACCGCGGAGCGTTACAATTGCAAGTGGCATGACTGGGCGCCTTCTCCTCACAATAGAGCTATGTTCCTTCATCGCGGCCGCGCAGCCCGCGCTGCCTGAGCCGGCTCAGCGCAAGGTTGACTTCGCGGAAATCGCTCCTGTGTTTCAAAGCCGGTGCCAGGCGTGCCACGGCGCCAAAATGCAAATGAACGGATTGCGGCTGGACGACGGCAACGCCGCCCTCCAAGGAGGTGCATCCGGTCCGGTAATCAAACCGGGTCACAGCGCCGACAGTCCGCTGGTCCTTCGAGTCTCGGGCGCTCCAGGCTTCGGCCAGATGCCGCCCTCCGGGGCCAAACTGACTTCCGAACAGATTGGTCTCATACGCGCGTGGATCGATCAGGGAGCCCTTTGGCCGGGTGTCGACCGTACTCATTTGACGCAGCCGCTGCCCGCCCAGGCAGGCTCGCACTGGGCATTCCAGCCAATCCGGCAGCAGGCGCCGCCGCGGGTGCCTGACGCGGCCCGGGTCCATAATCCCATCGACGCGTTTGTTCTCGCGCGCCTGGAACGGGAAAACATCAAGCCATCGCCGGAGGCTCCGCGACCCGTGTTGCTGCGCCGTTTGAGCCTGGACCTGACAGGTCTACCGCCTACCCCTGGCGAGATCGACGCCTTCGCCGCCGATACCCGTCCGGACGCGTATGAGCGTCAGGTGGAACGTCTGCTGGCATCGCCCCACTTCGGCGAGAAATGGGCGCGCGAGTGGCTCGACAAAGCGCGGTACGCCGATAGTGACGGTTACGAAAAGGACTGGTTCCGGCCCTGGGCCTGGCGGTATCGCGACTGGGTCATCGATGCCATCAATGCCGACATGCCGTTTGACGACTTCACGATCAAGCAGATCGCGGGCAACCTGCTTCCGGACGCGACTAGCGCCGACCGCATCGCTACGGGCTTTAACCGCAACACTCTCACCAATCGTGAGGGCGGGGTGGACAACGCGCAGTTCCGATTCGACAACACCGTGGATCGAGCGGGCACCGTCGGAGTGGTGTGGCTTGGGATGAGCTTGGGTTGTGCCCAATGCCACAACCACAAGTACGACCCCATCCCGCAAAAGGATTTCTACAGCATGTTCGCGTTCTTCGATAACGTCGAAGAAGCTGATATCGACGCGCCACGGCCCGGTGAGTTGGGACCCTATCTGCGGCGCCACCGCGAGTACGACCAAAAGAGGCAGGTTCTGCTCACCGAATACCACGTCCCGGAACTGCAGGCCGCCTGGGAACAGCGCATTCGCCAGGCCAACGCCGAGCCCGGGAAATACACGGATTGGGACCTCGCCTGGGATGTCGTCAAGAAACTGACCGAAGGCGGGGACGGCGAAAAAATTCTCCTCACTGCTGACGAGAAACGCACCCCACGCGAGCGCGAGGTTCTCACTGAGCATTTCATCCGCAATTACTTCTTCGCGGTTGGGAAGAAGAAAGCCGACGAAGCGAAATTCGAGGAACTGGACAAAAAGCTGAAAGCGCTGAAGACCGAGTACCCGCAGTTGAGCCAGGCCATGACGATGGCGGAGTCGCCCAACCCGCATCCGTCGTATTTGCGAGTCCACGGCGACTACCGCGTCGACGGAGTGCAGGTGACCCCGGCGGTCCCCTCGGTTCTGCCGCAGCCTTCCAAAAAGGACCATCTGACGCGTTTAGATCTGGCCAACTGGATGGTCTCCCGCGACAATCCCCTCACGGCACGCGTAGCGGTCAACCGCATCTGGCAGGAGCTGTTCGGCCAGGGCATAGTGAAATCGTCGGATGATTTCGGCACGCGCGGGGATAGACCAAGTCATCCGGAGCTCCTCGACTGGCTGGCGGCGGACTTCCGCGACCATGGCTGGAGCCGTAAGCAAACCATTCGTGAGATCGTGCTTTCGGCCACCTACCGGCAGTCGTCGTCGGCACGGCCTGAGCTGGAATCGAACGACCCCGCCAATACGCTGCTGGCCCGTCAGTCGCGCCTGCGCCTCCCGGCGGAACTGATTCGAGATTCCACGCTTGCCGTGAGCGGTTTGCTCGACACCGACATCGGCGGCCCCAGCATCCGACCGCCACAGCCGGCGGGAGTCACCGAACTCGGGTACGGAAAGAAAGCGGGAGCCGGTTGGGACGAGACAACGGGCGCCGCGCGATACCGCCGGGGCCTGTATATCCAGTTCCAGCGCTCCACGCCGTATCCGCAACTGGTCAATTTCGATGCGCCGAGATCGGATGTGCCGCTCTGCAAGCGCGAACGCTCGAATACCTCCTTGCAGGCGTTGAATCTTCTCAACGACCCCGTCTTCGTGGAAGGCGCGGTCGCACTGGCTTACCGGATCGTCACCGATGCGCAGACGCCGGCCGATCGCCTCCGATTGGGATTTCGGCTTGCCCTTGGCCGGCAACCGGATGAGAAGGAAACTAGGGCCCTGCAGTCCTATCTACAACAGCAGAGCCGGATTTTCGCCGAGCATCCGCAAGATGCCGCCATGCTGGCTCCGTTCGCCGCCGGCGGGAGCAGCCAGATAGAACTGGCCGCCTGGACCGGAGTGGCCAGTGTGCTGATGAACCTGGACGAATTCATAACGCGGGAATAGCGATGAACGAACAAGACTTCCACCTGATTCAATCGCGAAGAAATTTCTTTCGCTCCTGCGCCGGGGGGATCGGCTCCATCGCTCTTGTCCATCTGTTGAATCGCGACGGGTATGCGGCCGAACCGGCCGACCCGCTGGCGCCGCGCCCACCGCACTTCCCGGCAAAGGCGAAGAACGTGATCTTCCTGTTTCAAGAGGGCGCGCCCAGCCAGATTGACCTTTTCGATCCAAAGCCGGAACTCCGCAAATGGAGTGGGCACCCATTGCCGCCCTCCATGACGAAGGATCTGAAGTTGGCCTTCATCAAGCCCAACGCATCCATCCTCGCCAGCCCGCGGGAGTTCAAGCGCTATGGCCAGTGCGGAATGGAACTCTCCGATCTGCTGCCGCATACGGCCACTTGCGCGGATGACATCTGCCTTCTGCGTGGAATGCGGTCGGATGCCTTCAACCACCATCCCGGGCAGTTGTTCCTCTTCACGGGTCATATGATCGGCGGCCGCCCCACTATGGGAGCCTGGGTTACGTACGGTCTGGGCAGTATGTCGCACGACCTGCCTGGATTCGTGGTTCTCTCCTCCGGCGTCGGCACCAGCGCCGGTTCGGACAACTTCACCAACGGATTCCTTCCTTCGATTTATGCCGGGACGGTGCTTCGGAATACCGGCGACCCGATTCTCTACCTTTCGAACCCTCCCGGCATCAGTCCACAGAGCCAACGCGCACGACTGGATGCGATTCGCGATCTGAATCAGGAACGCCAGGCAAGCACCGGAGACGCCGAAATCGCTTCTCGAATTCACTCCTACGAGCTGGCGTACCGAATGCAATCGTCCGCTCCCGAACTGCTCGATTTCAGCAAAGAGTCCGCGGCGACTCAGGAGATGTACGGCATCAACCAGGAAAAAACCCGCCCATATGCCACCAACTGTCTGCTGGCGCGCCGGCTGGTGGAGCGCGGCGTCCGCTTTGTCCTGCTCATGCATGCAAGCTGGGATCACCACAGTGAGATCAACAAGCTGCTCCCCAAGCAGACTGAGGCCACCGACCAGCCGGCCGCCGCGTTGATCAAGGATCTGAAGCAGCGAGGCATGCTCGACGATACGCTGGTCGTATGGGGCGGCGAGTTCGGCCGCACACCGATGAGCGAACTGCGCCGTCCTGAGGAAGCGGACAATGCCGGCCGCGACCATCATCCCGAGGGATTCAGCATATGGCTCGCCGGAGGCGGAATCCGTGGCGGGCAGGTGATCGGCCGAACCAGCGATCTCGGTCTCGGCATCGATGAGGATCCCATCCACGTTCATGATTTGCAGGCCACTATTCTGCACTGCCTGGGGATGGATCATACGCGCCTGACGTATCGCTACCTGGGACGGGATTTCCGGCTTACGGACGTGGGCGGCAACGTCGTCCACAAGATGCTTGCATAAACAAGATGCTTGCATAAACCAGATGCTTGCATAAGCCGGCAGGCGCGCCGGTCCAACCGCCGCCGAAAGTGAAGCGGCAGTGGGCTTCATCGGGGCCGTCCGTCCGGCCGTCCCCGCCACGGGTAAGGGCAATGACAAAGCTTTGACACCACGGCCCGCGGCTTCGCCGGCCTCGCCACGGGGATCGCGCCCACTCGCGCAATTCGAGCCGGGTCCCGCGCGAAAAATGCGAGCCGGTCGTCGCTGGGATCGAGTGGGCGCCCGTGACGTCGGAACGCGACTATCGCGTCGAGCAACGCCTGGCGGTGCCACTCGCTCACCGCGTGTTCGCGCCCCGCGTAAGTTCGGCACGCGCTCCGATTCGGTGTTTTTTGGGGCAGACACAAAAAAGGCCAGCCGCGTGAGCGACCGGCCTTTGAGCCGTGGAGCGGTTAGCGGCGGAAGGTGTTGGAATAACTGTTGCCACGGTTGTCGTTGTGGTTGTCGTGGCGTTCGCCACCGCGGTTCTGACTCAGGTTGTCGTGACCACGATCGCGATCGCGATCGTCGCGATCGTTGCGATCACTGCCTCGATACGCGTTGTCGTGACGCGGTTCTACGTGGCGCGGGGCCACCGTGAAAGCGGGCTCACGCCAATATCCATCCACCCACGAGTATCCCGGGCCGGGGCACGGTGGCTGATACTGCGCGTAGGCAGGAGGCGGGTAAGCACCCGGACCGTAGCCTCCAACGCCGACGCCGATGGAAAGCCGTGACTGCGCGAACATCGTACCCCCAGCAATCAGCGCCACTGCCAGAAATCTTAGTTTGGTTTTCATTTCTACTACCTCCCGTCCTTCTAAAAAGCACTCTGGTGGCCAATCGACAAGTGGCTTCAAGTCTTTCGATTGCGGCGGATCGCTACTGCCGGCGGTGGTGGAGGCGCACCGACACGGTGGTTCTGGGCCACGCCGAATTCGGTTTCGCTTCCGAGGATTCTCGTGCGCGGCGGTATCCTTTCGCAGGTGGTACGCAGCAGGTCCAGGGAAATCCCGCGCCAGCGAGGTCCGGCTTTAATTAAGGGTCTCGCCGCGGTTGGTCGCGTCCGCACCATTCGAGCCGTTCGCGGCTGGGGCCAGTCTGGAGTGTGGCGTTACACCAGTCAGCCGGCGCGCGTGTGAATAATGGGCAGAGATAATCATGAGGAACAGGACGGTACTCTCAGAGAACCAGATGCATCTGATCGCCAAGGCCCTGGCTGATCCGCGCCGCTACGAGATTCTCAGACAGATCGGCGCGAGGAACGGCAGCACGCCGTGCACCGATGTGCGTGGGTGTCAGCCGGTAAGTGCCGCCACCCTCTCGCATCACGTCAAGGAATTGGCGACGGCAGGACTCATCACCGTCGTCCGCAAGGGAAAGTTCGCCGACCTGGTCCTGCACCGCGATGTCCTGCAAGCCTATCTGATTCACCTGGGAAAGATCTAGCCGCGAAAGCTGAATCCTCCGCCAAGGGCTGCTAATCAATTAGACAGTTATCGAAATGAGCGCGTTGATCGCGGCTCGAATCGGAGAAGAGATATGAACAAACTCGCGAATAAAGTCGCCGTTGTAACGGGCGCATCGAAGGGTATCGGCGCAGGCATCGCCAAGGGCCTGGCGGCGGAGGGCGCCGCTGTAGTCGTGAATTACGCCACCAGCAAACAGGACGCCGACCGCGTCGTGGCGGAGATCACGGGACAGGGCGGCAAAGCTGTCGCAGTGCAGGGTGACGTGTCCAAAGCGTCGGATGTGCAGCGCCTCTTCGCCGAGACGAAGCGGGCTTACGGAAAGCTGGACGTGCTGGTGAACAATGCGGGCGTCTACCAGTTTGCCGCGCTCGGCGACATCACCGAAGAGCAGTTCCACCGGCAGTTCAATACGAATGTGCTGGGGCTCCTGCTGGCGACGCAGGAAGCCTTGAGGCTGTTCGGGCCGGAGGGCGGAAGCGTGATCAACATCGGTTCCACCGCCAGCCGCCTGACGCCGCCGGCTACGGTGGTCTATACGGCGACCAAGGGCGCGGTGGACGCGGTCACACAGGTGCTCGCGAAGGAACTGGGACCGAAGAAGATCCGCGTCAACTCGATCAACCCCGGCATGGTTGAAACCGAGGGCGTCCGGGCTGCCGGGATAATCGGAAGTGACTTCCAGAAGCAGCTTGAGGCGCAGACGCCGCTGGGCCGCATCGCGCAGCCGGACGATATCGCCCCGGTCGCGGTGTTCCTGGCGTCGGCTGACTCAGGCTGGCTGACCGGCGAGACCGTGCTGGCTTCCGGCGGCTTGCGCTAACGGTGGAAACACCTGATCCCGTCGCGGGCGCGCGGACTACATCCGAGCTTTGCCGCGCCCATTCGCGGGCCGTTTTGAAACCCCGCCCTCAGCCCAGCGTGACTTGGTGGTGAGGAAGATCTGCTTGCGAAACGGCGGCAGAACATCTCCATACACCTGCTCGGATTTGCCGTCCTGCCGATGGTATCGTGCTGCTGTGGATGCCCAAGGAGCCCTGCTGAAACATTTTGTTGCGGCGATCGCCTATCGCACTCAGAAGGCACTGAGGGGAGCACCCGATTCGTTTGCCGACTTCCGGGCCGGTGTCAATATCCGCACACCGCACGAGATAATCTGGCACATGACGGGCGTACTCGGTTATGCCCGCACTTTCTTTCAGGCAGGAGTCTGGCAGCCCGACCGGCTGGACGACATCGGTGATGAGGTCCGCCGCTTTCATCTGGTGCTGGAAGACCTCGGCAGTCTGCTGGAGCGAGAAACTCCGCGCCACGGAGTTTCCCTGGAGCAATTGCTGCAAGGGCCGTTAGCCGATGCCATGACTCACGCAGGCCAGTTGGCGATGCTACGCCGGCTGGCGGGATCGCCTGTACCTCCGGAGAATTTCGTTTACGCGACGATTCACGCCAGTAACCTTGGTCCGGATCAAGCGGCGCCGGCAGCACCCGATCCCGGCTGGAACCCGGATCTGCCTCCACGGGCGCCCGGCATAGGTTTGCCTGAGAAGTGGTATCAGAAATAAGGCCTGGAAGCGTCAATCCGTAGGAATGCCGTTGTCCTCACACCACTCGGCCGCAATGTCGCGTAGCGCCTCGTCGCGGAAATGATACCAGTCCTGCTCGATACGGTGCCGGCGCAGGGCGCTCTTGAAGCTCCGAAACGCGCCCGGCCCGTGAATGGCGTCCTGCAGGTCGTCGCTAACGGAACCCTTTTTCACCGATTCCGCGAACTCCTTCATGATCTCCCACTCGTGGATGTCGTGTTTCGTGGGGAGCCGCAAAATGCGGTCGCTGGCCACAATCCGCTGTGCCAGTTCCCATTCGTCTTCCTGCCATTCGGGGATGTCCGGCTCCTCTTCTCCCTCCTCCGCAGCGCCGATCATTGCGAGCGACACCTGGTACACCTCACCAGTGTCGAGATCGAAGTATGCCCGCGAATCGTCCGTCTGCATCTCCAGTGCGTCGATGATCGCTTTGAGATTGGCCTTTGCCGCCACGCTGCCTGCTCCTCTTCGCAATATCATAACAACGGATGCCGGTGGCCAGTGGCCGGATGCAGTGGCCGGTGGCCGGTGAAGAGTTTCTCTCGCCCGTGCTTTCACCGGCCACCAGCCATCGTGCATCCGCTTCATGTTATCGTCGAGTTCGGCAACACCACTTCATGACTCCCCCTGTTCTCAGCCGGGAAGACGAACTCTACTGGCTGGCTCTGAAACTGATCCCCGGTCTGGGTACCAGAACCGCGGGAAAGCTGCTGGATCGCTTCCGCACCCCGCAAGCCATCTTCCGCGCATCGCGTACCGAACTGGAAGGCGCCGGCCTGTCGGGCGCCGTGGCGCAATCCATCGCCAGCGGATGCACCTTTGACGATGCCGCGGCGCAGCAGGAAAAAATGCTGCAGGCCGGCGCCGTCGCGGTCACCATCGGCGACCCGCGTTATCCTCAGGCTTTACGCGACATTTTCGATCCGCCCACGCTGCTCTTCACCCGGGGCCGCGTCTCACTGCTGCAATCGCTCACGCTCGGAGTGGTCGGTACGCGGCGGCCCACACCGTACGGACTGGCCGTGGCGGAACGGCTTTCGGCCGATCTGGCGCACGCCGGCCTCACTATCGCCAGCGGGGCGGCGCGCGGCATTGACAGCGCAGCCCACAAGGGCGCGATCGCAGCCGGCGGCGATACCGTGGCCGTGCTTGGCTGCGGCGCCGACGTGGTGTACCCTTCGGAGAATCGCAAACTCCTGGCGGAGATTGCCGCCAAAGGGTTGATCGTTTCGGAATTCCCGATGGGCGCCACGGCGTTCCCGCAGAATTTCCCGATCCGCAACCGCATCATTAGCGGGATCAGCCTGGGCGTGCTCATCGTGGAGGGAGCCCAATACAGCGGATCGGCCATCACGGCGAAACTGGCCATCGACCAGGGCCGCGAGGTTTTTGCCGTGCCCGGCAACATCACCTCCAAGCTCAGTTGGGGCCCTAACCTGTTGATCAAGCAGGGCGCCAAGATTGTTCAGGACTGGAACGACGTGATCGCCGAGCTGCCGCCTGAATCCCGCCGGCATCTAATTGAACGAGGGCGGCAGAAGATCCTGGGACAAGACGGCGGCGGGGCCGGTGCAACCGAAGTGGGCGGCCAAGCATCATTATTAAGCAGCCAGCCTCCGGAGATGGGAGCCATCACCCGGCGGCTGCTTGAAACGTTGCAGGTGGATGCCGCCATACACTTGGACGATCTGCTTGAAAAAATTGCAGATACATCGCCTTCCGAGCTGATTGCCGCGCTCTTCGAGCTGGAGATGCTGGGGCTTGTGAAACAGATTCCGGGCAAGAACTTTGTTAAAGTGTGGTAACGTCAAATCGGTAATTCGGGTTTGACTTGCAAACCGCGGCCGAAGGTGCCGCCCTCTGAATTCTCAATATGCCAAAGGCTCTTGTAATCGTGGAATCGCCTGCCAAAGCGAAGACCATCAATAAATACCTGGGTAAGGAATTTGTAGTCAAAGCCTCGCTCGGTCATATCAAGGATCTCCCGAAGAAAGATCTGTCGGTGGATGTCGACAACGGCTTCGAGCCGCACTACGAGGTAATCGAAGGGAAGAAGAAGATCATCGCCGAGTTGAAACAAACCGCCAAGACGGTGAAGGAAATTTACCTGGCGGCCGACCCTGACCGTGAGGGCGAAGCCATCTGTTTTCACCTGGAAGAGGAACTCAAGGGAAAGGGCGATCAAGGCCCCAAGTTTTTCCGGGTGATGTTCAACGAGATCACCAAGAAGGCCATCGATAAGGCTTTCGAAAAGCCGACCCATGTGAACATCAACCTGGTGGATGCGCAGCAGGCGCGCCGCGTGCTTGACCGGCTGGTGGGCTATAAGATTTCGCCGCTGCTGTGGGACAAGGTGCGGCGCGGCCTTTCCGCCGGGCGCGTGCAGACAGTGGCTCTGCGTGTGGTGGTGGAGCGCGAACGCGAGATACGCGCATTCCAAAGGAAAGAATACTGGACCGTCGACGTCGATCTTTCGGCCAGGAAGCCGCCCGTCCTCAGCGCGCGCCTCTTCAAGTTGAACGACGAAACGCCCGAGATCGGCGGTAAGGAAGCAGCCGATGAGCTGCTGGCGCAGATTGAAGGAGCGGACTACGTGGTCAAGTCCGTGGGCACGCGGGAAAAGAAACGTAACCCGGTGGCGCCGTTCATTACTTCCACTTTGCAGCAGGAATCTTCGCGCAAGCTGCCGTTTAGCGTGAAGCGCACCATGATACTGGCGCAGCGCCTGTATGAAGGCGTGGAGATGGGCAAGGAAGGCGCGGTGGGCCTGATCACCTACATGCGTACCGATTCCACGCGCATTTCCGATGATGCCGTGCGGGATGCGCGCGACTACATCGCGGAGCGCTATGGGAAGAACTTCCTGCCGGAATCGCCCAACGTCTATAAATCGAAGAAGGAGGCGCAGGACGCGCACGAAGCCATCCGCCCCACCTCCATGGCTTACGCGCCGGAGTTAGTGGAGAAGTATCTGGCCGAAGACGAGATGAAGCTTTACAGGCTGATCTGGAACCGCTTCGTGGCCTGTCAGATGATGCCGGCGCTGTTCGACCAGACCACCATTGATGTGGCCGCCAAGGGAAAGAACGGCGTGGACTATACGTTTCGCGCCACAGGCAGCGTGCCGAAGTTCGACGGCTTCCTCAAGGTCTACCAGGAGGGCAAGGACCAGAACGACGAAGAAGACGAGGAACTGAAGCATCGCCTGCCTTCCGTGGCCGAGGGCGAGATTCTGCCGTTCCAGGACATCAGGCCCGAGCAGCACTTTACCGAGCCGCCGCCGCGCTACAACGAAGCCACGCTGGTGAAGCGGCTGGAATCGGACGGCGTGGGCCGGCCGTCCACCTACGCCACAATTCTTTCCACCATTCAGGAGCGCGAGTACGTTAAGAAGGAAGGCGGCCGATTCACCCCCACCGAATTGGGCATGATCGTGACAGACCTTCTGCTGGAGAGCTTCGCCGACATCTTCGATGTGACCTACACGGCGCGCATGGAGCAGGAACTGGACGATGTCGAAGACGGCAAGCTCGATTGGCGCGCCGCCATAGGCGAGTTCTACGAGGTTTTCGAGAAGGACATCAAGCACGCCGAAAAGCACATGACCGACATCAAGCGGATGGAGAAGCCCACCGACTTGATTTGCGAGAAGTGCGGCAAGCCGCTGGTGATCAAGTGGGGTAGGCACGGCAGCTTCATTGCCTGCAGCGGCTATCCCGATTTTTCCTCCAAGAGCGCGGAAACCGACCTGAAGAAGGTGGAGGCGGAGATTACCCGGCAACAGTTTAGGGTACTCAACAAGGTCGCAAAGATTCAGGTCCGGTATTCCGAGCAGGCGATCCAGTACCAGCACGGCGGGTTAGTCAGTGATCCCCGCTTCGGCAAGAAAATCGTAGCCGCCCTAAAGAGTGCGGAGAAGGAAATCGCCCAGCAACGGCAAAAAGATCGCAAAACGATTGAGCTGCGTCTGGCGACGATTCAGGCCCGGTATCCCAAGATGAATGAGTTCTACGACCTGAATCTGCAAGACACGGCCGACGGCGTCAGCTTGCTCTGGCGGAGGAAAAAAGATTTCTGCACGTATACCCGTGAATTAACAGTCGATCTGCCGGACCTGGACAAAGCGGACTTGAGCGAGCCGCGCGAAGAGGAGTTTTGCGAAAACTGCGGTCGCCCGATGGTGTTGAAGAAAGGCCGCTTCGGCACGTTCTTTGCGTGTTCCGGATACCCCGACTGCAATACCACCAAACAGATCGGCGGCACGCAGACGAAGCCCGACCAGCCGCTCCCGGACAAGTGCCCGCAGTGCGGCAATCACCTGGTGCTGAAGAGCGGCCGTTTCGGCGAATTCACGGCCTGCAGCAACTACCCGGCCTGCAAGTATGTGAAGCAGAAAACCATCGGCGTGAAGTGCCCGGAATGTTCCGAAGGCGAGATCATCGAGCGCCGCTCCAAGAAGGGCAAGACGTTCTACGGCTGCAACCGATACCCCGATTGCACGTTCGTCGCCTGGGGCAAACCGGTGCCCGAGAAGTGCACCGAGTGCAGCAGCCCCTACATGGTGGAGAAGTGGCTCAAAGCCGGCCCCATATGGCAGTGCCCCAACCCCGAGTGCAAGCACAAGATGGACGCGCCAGTGCCGGTGGAGACATTAGTGCAGTAAGTAGGATAGGCGTCCCCCGCCTGTCCGGCCTGCTTGCGGGCGTTCCTGCCCCCCGACCCCCCGGACCCCCGATCCTGAGACACGCTATGATCGGAGTCATGGGAACGGTCCATATCACCGAAGCCGAGCTCGCTCGCGATCTCCATGCCGTGCTGGTTAAGGTCCAGCAGGGCATCGAAGTGGTCGTAGAGCAAGACCTCCGTCCTATCGCCGTCATCAAGCCTGCGAAGCCAGCGGGCCGGATGATTTCGGAAGTTATCGCTGACCTGAAGGCGCGAGGCTCCACAGCCGTAATGGATGACGACTTTGCGAGTGACATCGAAGAAGGGATCGAGGCGCAAAGGCAGCCATGGAATCCGCCCTCCTGGGACTAGTCCTTGACTCCAGCGTCCTGATCGCCGCCGAGCGCAGGAAGCTTACCGCCAGTCAGGCAATCGAGAGCGTTCTGAAAGCGGCCGGTGAGATTCCTATCGTCCTTTGCGCATTGTCCGTCGCCGAAATCGGCCACGGCATCTATCGCGCCATCACACCGGAAATCCGCGCCCGCCGCCGGGCTTTCCTTGACGAGTTAAAGTCCACCGTTCCGGTTTATCCCGTAACGGCGGCTACGGCTGAGATCGTAGCTCGGATCGGCGGGGAACAAGCTGCCAAAGGTCTAAGCCTGCCGCTTGGGGACCTCATCATCGGCGCGTGCGCCCTGGAGTTGGGATACGCTGTCGGGACGGGCAACGTCCGCGGCTTCATCCGAATCCCTGGCCTGACCCTTGTGCGGCTCTGAACCGCCGCGCGAACCGCCGCGGACGGCAGCAAACCGGTAGCCGTGAGGTATCCCTGGTGCGGCAGTCCTACAACGTGGAGAAGTGCCTCAAAGCCCGAATCGCACACCACCGCCAACAGAATCCCTGCGACGGTATCACAGCGCGCTCCTGTGACGACCCACTCCGCCGTCCGCGCCGCGATCCTGCGGGGATACATGCCGAACTACCAACGTGCTCTGCACTCGTGCGCCGAGGCAACCAACAGGGTGACTGACCACCGTTCGCCAATTCTGGTTTGAAACTGTGGACCACCGTGCCAGACCGGGTTACCTATTCTCCGTCGTGCTGGGTGTCTTTGCTCCCATGATGGCGCGGGCGAGAAGTGCGTAGTCGCTGTCAGTGCTCGTTTTGTCGAGGAGCAGTTCAGTCAGGTTGTCTGGTGGGAGGTTGGCGAGTGTGCGGATGACGATGGGCGTTGCAGCGGCTCGTGATTTGAGTTTGCCGTGCGGTACGCCGGTGCGGTCAAGGAACCGCTGGACGTCGCGCAACTGGGGGAGGAAGGTGCGGTTCTCATATCCGACAGCGAGAGCGCGCAAGGTTCGGCGATCTCGGGGCGCTCTTGTGCTGCCACGCCGACGAGGTCCATGGTGCTGGGTGGTGTGCGTTGAGCTTTGGTTTGTGCTGGATCGTCTGTAGTTGCCGTTCGAGATCTTCTACGGTCTGGTCGTCGAGGCGGGCAGTGCTTGGAG
>Ga0210402_10002762_pt1 | contig 16873 bp, 5 predicted proteins | sample IncBWC7MmetaG_FD_161055 | JGI IMG/M metagenome (GOLD analysis project Ga0210402, IMG submission 161055) | Forest soil microbial communities from Barre Woods Harvard Forest LTER site, Petersham, Massachusetts, United States - Inc-BW-C-7-M | ecosystem: Environmental > Terrestrial > Soil >... | reverse complement strand
GAGGTGCCGGTCAGGGACCGGCCCGAAGTAATCGTATATTGGCCCGTGGTAACGGTGCTGTCCGTCATGCCGGTTTTAAAGGCCATCGCCTTGAGCGTGGTCGTGACGCTGATGAATACGGAGCCGCCGTTGGCCAACAAGGTGCCGTGGGTGACGCTGCCACCGCTCTCGGTTGGCGTGCTGCCGTCCGTGGTGTAGGCAATCGAGGCGCCGCTCGTCGTCGACGTAATCGTCACCGACTGCGCGCTCGTGTAGGTGCCAGGCCCTGGGCTAAACACGGGAGGGGCCACCTGAATCGTATATTGGCCGGTGGTAACCGGGCTCGGGCCGGAACTGTTGGTGCCGATCGCCTTCAGTGTCAGGCTGGTCGAAATCACGATTGGACCGGTATAGGGCGTGGACGAGCTGGTCGGTGTGCTGCCATTCGTGGTGTAATAGATGGCTGTCGCGCCCGCGCTCGTGATGGTGACCGTTGGCGCACTCGTATAGGTTCCGGCACCAGGACTAAACACCGGCGCAGAGGGCGGCTGGGTAATCGTGTAGGTGCCGGTGGTGACCGGGCTGTCGATCAGGCCGGTTTTAAACGCGAGCGCCTTGAGCGTGGTCGTGACGCTGATGTTAACGAACCCTCCGTTGGACAACAAGGTGCCGTGGGTGACCGTCCCGCCTTTCTCAGTCGGCGTGCTGCCATCGGTGGTGTAGGCGATCGAGGCGCCGCCGGTCGCCGAGGCGATTGTCACTGACTGCGCACTCGTATACGTGCCGGCCGAGGGGGTGAAGATCGGCGCCAAAACTTTGGGCACTTCAAAAACCACCCCGTCATTGAAAGTTCCACCGGAGGCGGCCGTGCCGTAGAAATTGCCGTCACTGCCCTGCACCAATCCATTAGGATTACTCCCATTGCCGCCGTAGAAAGTATCCACGGTGGTCAAGACACCCGCCGGCGTCATTTTAAAGACCGTGCCATAAATTGCGCTGCCGCCATTGGCAGTTGTGCCATAGAAATTGCCGTCGCTGCCCTGCACCAAAGCGCCGAGAGGATTGGATCCATTGGAGCCCGTAAATGTTACCAAGTTGGTCAAAGCTCCCGCCGGCGTCATCTTAAAGACCGTGCCATTGCTGAAAGTGCCTCCATTCCCGTCTCCCTCGGTCATGCCGTAAAAATTGCCATCACTGCCCTGCACCAGCGCTGCCACGGGATATAACCCATCGGTGGTGTTATCAAAAGAAACCAAGGTGGTCAAAGCTCCCGCCGGCGTCATCTTAAAGACCGTGCCAAAGCCATAACCGCCGCCCTGTGCATCCCCCATCGTCGTGCTGTAAAAGTTGCCGTCACTGCCCTGGATCAATGCTGCAGTAGGAGAGGCTCCGTTGGGCCCGGTGAATGAAACCAAGGTGGTCAGGGCACCCGTCGGCGTCATCATAAAGACCGTGCCATAAGTGCCGCTGCCGCCACTGCTGGTCGTGCCATAGAAGTTGCCGTCGCTGCCCTGCACCAAAGCTCCCGTGGGATTGCTTCCATTGGCACCCGTAAATGAAACCAAGGTGGTCAAAACTCCCGTCGGCGTCACCTTAAAGACCGTGCCATCAGAGGCACTGCCTCCAGTGTCGGTCGTGCCGTAGAAGTTGCCGTCGGTGCCCTGCACCACGCCTGCGTAGGGATAGCTTCCATTGGCTCCGGAAAACGAAACCAAGGTCGTCAGGACGCCCGCCGGCGTCATTTTATAAACGGTGCCCTCATTGGCGCTGCCACCTAAATTGGTTGTGCCGTAGAAGTTGCCGTCGCTGCCCTGCACCGGAGCTGCCTCTGGAAATATCCCTCCGTTGTTCGCTGCGTTAAAATAGCACCGGACAATCACGGGAGTGATCGCGTAATTGCCATTCGTCACCGTGCTGTCCACCATGCCGGCTTGGTAGGCGATGGCATTGAGCGTGGTGGTGCTGCTGATCGTTACCACGCCACCGTTGGCCAGCGATGTGCCATGGGTGACCGTGCCGCCGTTCTCGGTCGGCGTGGTGCCGTCCGTGGTGTAGGCAATCGAGGCGCCATTCGTCGCCGAGGTGATCGCCACCGATTGCGCGCTTTGATAGCCGCCAGCCGGGGGGCTGAACGCCGGCGCACTGACCTGCGTGCCGAGAACGTAGCTCCCCGTGGTGACTGAACTGTCCGTCTTGCCGCTCTCGAAAGCCATCGCACTGAGCGTGCACGTGGGGCTGATGGAAACGAACGCGCCATTAGACAGCAAGGTGCCATGGGTGACCGTGCCCCCGACTTCCGTCGGGGTGGTGCCGTCCGTGGTGTAGGCAATCGAGGCGCCGCTCGTCGCCGAGGTGATCATCACCGAAACCGAACCCGCATACAGGCCGGGGGGAGGACTGAACGTCGGCGCAACCACCTGTAGCGTATACTGGCCGGTGGTAACCGGGCTCGGGCCGGAGCTGTTGGTGCCGATCGCCTCCAGCGTCAGGCTCGTCGAAACCGGGATTGGACCGACATAGCGCGTGGACGAGCTGGTCGGAGTGCTCCCATTCGTGGTGTAGTAGATGGAGGTCGCGCCCGAACTCGTGATGGTGACCGTTGGCGCACTCGTATAGGTTCCTGCACCAGGGCTGAACACCGGCGCAGAGGGCGGCGGGATGATCGTGTACATGCCGGTGGTGACCGTGCTGTCCGTCATGCCGGCTTTATAGGCGATGGCCTCGAGCTTGGTCGTGGTGCTGATGGAGATCGAACCCGTATAAAGCGTGCCCACCGTCTCCGTCGGCGTGGTGACGCCGTCGGTCGTGTAGCGGATGGAGGCGCCGCTCGTGGCATCATTAATGATCACGGTCGGCGCACTTGAATAGGTGCCGGCACCCGGGCTAAAGGAAGGCGGGGAGACCTGCTGAAGTCCGCTGCCGACGGCAAGGTTGCTCACGGTCACCGAGCCGCCCGGGGTCGCATTCACATCGATGGTCCACGTATCCAGGCTGGTCGCGGCTTTGCGAAACTTATAATTGAGGCCCACCGTCAACTCGGAGCCGCCGGGTGGCGTGACATAGACCGAGTAGGTGTTTGCGGGCGCATTGACCACCATCCGGAAGTGGTACGTCAGCGCTTTGGAGTACGGGATGACCGAGGCCGCCTGATAGGCGGTGCCGTTATAGGCATCGATATCGCCGGAGGTGTTGAAACGTGCGATGCAGGAAAGGCCGGTATAGGCCGTCTGCGTTCCCTTGGACAATCCGATCACGGCATTGCTCGGGGAGAGCGAAGGCGAGGCATCGAACGTCGCCGTGAAAGTACCGGACTGCGACGACGACATCGGGATGTTGTCGAAGCCGTTGCTCGACGAGATCGTATAGCTGATCGTGTAGTTGCCAATCGTTACTGCGCTGTCGGCATAGCCGCTCTCGTAAGCCAGGGCCTGGAGCGTGGTGGTCGTACTGATGCTCACCGGGCCGGAGTACAGCGTGCCATTCGTTTCGCTCGGGGTGCTGCCGTCGGTCGTGTAGCGGATCGAGGCGCCGCTGGTTGCCGAGGTGATCGTTACCGTCTGGGCACTCGTATAGGTGCCGCCGCCCGGGCTGAAGGCAGGCATCGCCGCAGTGGGAGGAAACGCGACCGGAGCCGAAACGAGGCCGTTGGCCGAAACCACCAGCGAATAGGGGTCCTGAGGGAGACCGGCCGGGAGCGTGAACTCGGTGGCGATGACGGTACCGCCCGTCATCACGCCGGTCGAAGTCCAGTTGTAGGTGCGGGCATAATACACATTGTCGGTCGCGTTGTCGGTCAGATGCACGATCGGATAGTTCGTGTTCATCTGTTTGTCATCGCCGAACTTTGCGCCTTCAGAGAGTCCGGTGAGACCCGTGCCAATGAGATGATACGAGCCGTCGGCATTTTTGGTCACGCTGGCGATCACAGGTATGCCTGCGGTCAGCTGGGTGCCGTCCGGAGTATAGATGTAAGACTTGGAGTCGGCACCACAGTAAAACACGCTGCCATCCGGGAGATCGATCATGGACGTGTCGTATGCCACGATCGGATCGCTCAGATCGGCCGTGTGATTGGGATCGGGAATTTGAGTGAAGGTATTCGTGGTATAGTCGTATTCGTAGAAGAAGGTCTTGGTTCCAAAACTGGTCGTGGAGTCGGCGAAAGCGCAGAGGATCTTGCCATTGGCCATCATGGCGGCAGGCGCATCGTTTGCGCCATACCCGTTTGGAATAACCGGGCCCGCGACCCAAGATCCGGGATTGGTGTTGCCGGTGGGCGTGTAGATCACGGTATTGGAAGTGGCGCCGAGCCAGAACACTTTTCCGTTGGGCAACAAATGGGCGGAGCCAAGTTCGCCCTGACTATTATACATATCGACCGGCACCGGCGGTTCGCTCACCCACGTGTTTTGCGACGGGATGTAGCGTTGCGCGTTGCGGCCATAAGCAATAATGGTCAGGAGGCTGTCATCGGGCAGTTTAACCCAGTCCGCCTCGTTCTGGTCGCCCGGCGCGGCCGCCAAGCTCCACGTGTCCGTGGTGGGATTATAAATCGCTGCGGACGACTGGCTGTCCGATTGCAACACATTGCCATTGGGCAGCAAGGCCGAGATGGCATCGGAAAAAACCGAAAAAGGGCTGGGTGCAGTGTGCGTCCAGACGTTCGTCAGCGGATTGTAAGTTTCGGACGTACCATGGCCCGTGCCGTATTCGCCGCCGGCGACATAGACTCGGCCATCGGTCAAGACTTGTGCCGAATAAAAGAGCCGAGTGTCGTTCATGGACGCAATCTGCGACCAAGTGCCGTTGACGTAGCTGCCGTGGCTGTCGGGCGTTAAGCGATACCAGGCGCTGCCGCCGTCGGCGCAGATAAGGGTGCCATCGGATAGCAACAAACAGTTGGAAAAAGCCGTGGGGGCCGGATTTACAAGGGGAGTCCAGGTTCCGCTGGCCTCGGCCCGCCAGCAGGATGCCGCCAGCAGCGCGGCGACGAAGAAGAGTTTCATGATGATTCTTTTCATAGACTTTGATGTATTTAGTTGACGGTTCTTGCGAAGGAGAGTGTTGCCGCCAGCCGGCAAATTGGCTTTCGACCCGGCTGGTATTTGTCCAGGGGCCCGAAGCCGGTATATTTGTGCAACGGTGGCATCATCATGGAGCCGGCGGAATGATTTCGTGGCGGACATCAAGAGCGCGTGGCGAGGCAGCATGAATACAGCCAAACGCTGGGAGAAACGCCCCAGAAAATACAACGGCAAAATGCGGATTCCCGGTTAAGATTGGGCGACAAACAACAGGCTGATGAGGGAAAGACATTCGGTTCATTGGCTTTACCCATATAACAGCCGCTCGTTTCAAAAACGAACGGACAATCTCGATCTTTTTTTACGCGAGGGTGTGTTTTTGAAATAAAACGCGTGTCGCTGTGTTACGCGCTGGAAAAATATTTGTCGTGCCCTGAAAACGGCAGGGATCCGTTCGCTTGAAAACAAAAGCGCCCGCCGTTGGATACGGCGGGCGCTGAACCGACTGGTTATATTTGATCCGGTTACGGGTTAAGGTTGTTGGCCGTGAGCGAGCAACCCGAGGGCGTGGCGTTCACATCGAGGTTCCACGTGTCCAGGCTCGTTTGCGTGACGCGGAAGGCGTAGTTGAGTCCGACCGTCAGCTCGGTGCCGCCGGCTGGCGTCACATAGACCGAATAGGTGTGCGCAGGGACGTTCACCACCATCCGGAAGTGATAGGTTATGTTTTTTGTGTACGGGATGACCGAAGCGGCCTGATAGCCGGTGCCGTTATAGGCATCGATATCGCCGGAGGTGTTGAAGCGCGCGATGCAGGAGAGACCCGTATAGCCCGTGGCCACGCCTTTCGACAATCCAACCACCGCGTTTTCCGGCGAGACCGACGGAGTCGCGTCGAACGTTGCGGTGAAGGTTCCCGTCTGGGCTGCGGTCAGCGCCAGCGCATGCCACCCATCGCTTGAGGTGCCGGTCAGGGACCTCGTCACACTACTGATCGTATAGACACCGGTAGTCACCGTGCTATCCGTCATGCCGCTTTTGAACGCCATCGCCTTGAGCGTGGTCGTGACGCTGATGGTAACGGCTCCTCCGTTGGCCAAGGCGGTGCCGTGAGTGACCGTACCGCCGCTCTCGGTCGGCGTGCTGCCGTCCGTGGTGTAGGCAATCGAAGCGCCGCTCGTCGCCGAGGTAATTGTCACCGTTTGTGCGCTCGTATACGTACCGGCCACGGGACTGAACGTCGGCGGGGTCACCTGCGGCGGCGGGTTGATCGTGTATTGGCCGGTGGTAACCGGGCTCGTGCCGGAACTGTTTGTGCCGATCGCCTCCAGCATCAGGCTCGTTGAAACCAGGATTGGCCCCGTGTAGAGCGTCGACGAGCTGGTCGGAGTGCTGCCATTCGTGGTGTAATAGATAGCGGTCGCGCCCGAGCTGGTGATGGTGACCGTTGGTGCACTCGTATAGGTTCCGGCACCAGGACTGAACACCGGCGCAGAGGGCGGCGGGATGATCGTGTAGTTGCCGGTGGTGATTGTGCTATCGGTCATGCCGGTTTTATAGGCGATGGCTTTGAGCGTGGCTGTAACGCTGATACTCACCGGGCTCGAATAGAGCGTGCCAGCGGTTTCCGACGGCGTGCTGCCATCGGTCGTGTAGCGGATCGATGCGCCGCTCGTCGTCGAGGTAATCGTCACCGTCTGCGGGCTCGAAAAGGTGCCTCCGCTGGGATTGAACACCGGCGGGGCCACCTGCTGCGACAGGTTAATCGTGTAGTTGCCGGTGGTAACCGGGCTCGTGCCAGAGCTGTTGGTGCCGATCGCCTCCAGTGTCAGGCTGGTCGAAATCGTGATGGGACCGGTGTAGAGCGTGGACGAACTGGTCGGTGTGCTCCCATTCGTGGTGTAATAGATGGCGGTCGCGCCCGAGCTCGTGATGGTGACCGTTGGCGCACTCGTATAGGTGCCGGCACCAGGACTGAACACCGGCGCAGCGGGCGGCAGGGTGATCGTGTAGGTGCCAGTGGTGACCGGGCTGTCCGTCATGCCGGTTTCATAGGCGATGGCCTTGAGTATGGTCGTCGCACTGATGGAGATCGATCCGGTATAAAGCGTGCCGGCGGTCTCGGACGGCGTGCTGCCGTCGGTCGTGTAGCGGATGGAGGCGCCGCTCGTGGAATCATTGATGAGTACGGTCTGCGCCGTGCTGTAGGTACCGGCACCGGGGCTGAAGGAAGGCGCGGCGACGGTGCCGCCAGATCCGGACACAGAGCGGTTGCTCACGGTCAACGAGCCACCCGGTGTCGCATTCACGTCGATCGTCCACGTATCCAGGCTGGTCGCGGCCGTGCGGAACTTATAATTGAGCCCCACCGTCAACTCGGAGCCGCCGGGTGGCGTGACATAGACCGAGTAGGTGTTCGCGGGCACATTGACCACCATCCGGAAGTGATAGGTTGTATTCTTGGCATACGGAATGACCGAAGCGGCCTGATAGGTGGTGCCGTTATAGGCGTCGATATCGCCAGACGTGTTGAAACGCGCGATGCAGGATAGGCCGGTATAGGCCGTCTGCGAGCCCTTGGACAAGGCGATCACGGCATTGATCGGGGAAATCGAAGCCGATGCATCGAAGGTCGCTGTAAAGGTACCGGACTGCGACGACGACATCGGGAGGTTGTCGAAGCCGTTGCTCGGCGAAACTGTGATGCTGCCGCTGCCAATCGTGTAGAGGCCAGAAGTGACGCCGCTGTCGATAAAGCCGGCCGCGTAGGCGATGGCCTGGAGCGTGGTGGTGGCACCAATGGATACCGACCCTCCGCTGGACAACAATGTGCCATTGGTGATCGAACCGCCGCTCTCGGCCGGCGTGGTGCCATCGGTGGTGTAGATGATCGAGGCGCCGCTCGTCGCCGAGGTGATTGTCACTGCCTGCGCGCTCGTATAGGTGCCAGCCGCGGGACTGAAGACGGGCGCGGCGGCTTGCATCAACTGAAAAATCACCCCGTCGCCGGTGCCGCCACTGCCCCCAAATGGAGTCGTGCCATAAAAATTGCCGTCGCTGCCCTGCATCAGAACTGCGGGCGGCTGGGCTCCATTGGGACCGGCAAACCAAACCAAGGTGGACAAGACGCCAGCCGGGGTCATTTTAAAGACCGTGCCATCATTGGAAAAGCCGCCGCCCTCATAAGTTGTGCCATAAAAATTGCCGTCGTGACCCAGGACGAGGCCCGCGTGCGGAAAGGCCCCATTGGCGCCGCCAAATGACACCAAGGTGGTCAGGACGCCAGTGGGGGTCAGCTTAAAGACAGTGCCGCCCCCCTCTTCAGTCGTGCCGTAAAAGTTCCCGTCGCTGCCCTGCACCAATGCGGCCCAAGGAGCAAGCCCATTGCCATTGACGCCAGTAAACGAAACCAAGGTGGTCAGGACGCCCGCCGGGGTCAGCTTAAAGACGGTGCCATCACCCTGAGGAGCGCCCGATGAACCGTAGGTGCTGCCCCCCTCTACGGTTGTGCCGTAGAAGTTGCCGTCACTGCCCTGGATCAGGCTCGCGGTGGGAAACAACCCGTTGGCGCCGGAAAACGAAACCAAGGTGGTCAGGACGCCCGCCGGGGTCATCTTGAAGACCGTGCCACCGTTGGCACCACCGCCCACTTGGGTTGTGCCATAGAAGTTGCCGTCGCTGCCTTGCACCAAGGTTTCATAAAAAGGATTGGCCCCATTAGCGCCGGTAAACGACACTAGGGTGGTCAGGACACCCGCCGGAGTCATTTTAAAGACCGTGCCTAAATTGCTGCTGCCTCCATAGGTGGTCATGCCGTAGAAGTTGCCGTCGCTGCCCTGCACCAAACCCGCGAAAGGCGTGACCCCATTGGCGCCGGTAAACGAAACCAAGGTGGTCAAGACACCGGACGGAGTCAGCTTAAACACTGTGCCATCACCGCCACTGCCCCCATTTGCGGTCGTGCCATAAAAGTTGCCGTCTTTGCCCTGCATCAAGCCCGCCCAAGGATTATACCCTCCGTTGTTAGCTGTCGTAAAATTATAAAGGACGTTCACGAGACTGACCGTGTAGAGACCGCTGGTCACCGGGCTGTCAATGGAGCCGCTCTTGAAAGCGATGGCCTGCAAGTTTGTCGTGGGGCTGCCGATGCTCACCGGACCAGTGTAAAGCGTGCCGTTGGTTTCGGTCGGCGTACTGCCATCGGTCGTATAGCGGATCGATGCACCGCTGGTCGCGGTGGAAATTGTCACCACCTGCGCAGTGAGATACAGGTTCCCGCCGGGGCTGAACGTGGGCGCGGTTACTTGGGGAAGGAACGTGTAGCTGCTGCTCGCCACCGGACTATCAGTCAAGCCAGTCTCGTAGGCGATGGCGGTGAGCGTGGTAGCCGCACTGATCGAAACCGGGCTGGAGTAAAGTGTGCCGTAGGTTTCAGTCGGTGTGCTGCCATCGGTCGTGTAACGGATGGAGGCACCGGGAGTCGCGGAAATGATGGCTACATTTTGCGCATGGCCGCTCAAATAAACACCCGCCGGGGGGGAAAAGGCTGGTGCGGCCACTTGCGAGGAGAAGCCTCCGGCCAAGGCCGGGACGAGTTGATTGGCAATGGGAGACCCCAAACCTGTGACCAGATCGTAGCCGGTGCCGGCAGAATACGCCCCATTACTTCCTGAAATTATGTCGTGGTAGTAGCCCGCGTAATCCGAAGTCGCGAGCGAGTAGAGAATGCCGGGGGACGAATTGATCGATTGTGAACGCAGGGAATTTGCAAGGGCGCAAAGCGCAGCCCATTGAGGGCTGCCACTGCTTGTGCCGCCAACTGGCACCCAGCCGGCTTCAAAACCACCTCCATCTTGATAGACGGGAACTCCTGGGGTGGGATTGGCATAGTAGGCGACATCGGGAACGCCGCGGGTGGTGCCGCTCAGGGTGTCCCAGCTTGCCTGATAGCTTGGGAGTGTTTCATAAAGGCTGCTGCCGCCACCACCTCCGTAGCCAGTATTGGGGTCATAAGACCAAGCCGTCTCCGAAAGAATATTGCCGGTTGAATCAAGATTGAGAGTGGTGCCTCCGACCCCGACTACATAGGGGGAACACGCGGGATAGCTTACGCCAACCGCGCCGTTCGCGCCGTTGTAGGCGCCAAAGTCCCCGGATGCAGCGAAAAACGTCACCCCAGCGACATTAAAATGAAAATCAGAGGACGTTTCTGTGGAATATTCCGAAGAGCCCCAACTCATCGAAACCTGGGTGGCCCCAAGGCTCACCGCGTAATCCACCGCCGCGTAGAGATCAGCGTCATTTGCGGATTGGGCAACCACGAGAACAATGGTGGCGCCCGGGGCGATGGCGTGCGCCCACTCGACATCGAGCGAGGTTTCCGTCACCCACAGGTTGACTGGCTGGGGTTGACCTTGCGGATAATATACTTGGACCGCGGTGCTCGGAATGCCAAATGCCGTACAAAACGTATTTAGGTCGGCCTGGATGGTGGGGCTGCCGTAAGCGTCAACGATCGCGATGACCTGGCCTTGTCCCGTGGCTCCCATGGCGATGAGCTGATCGACCCCGTAGGCGTGCCGCATTTGCTGGGGAGTGTAGCCATTGCCCGTTGCGCTCGAAGAATCGAAGGCTCGTTCCGATATATGCACCGGCGGATACATCTTGTGGCCATGCGGGATGCGTTCGTTGCGCCGGTCGGCGTCGCGATCGGCCCGTAACAAGCCGGCGGTGGTGGAGAGAACTAGAAGGCAGCAGGTCAGCGAACGGAGTAATTTAATTTTCATCTGGTTAAGGTTTGGCTCATCCCGGTTGGAAATGTCGAGACACAGGCTCGGCACTCAAATTATAGGCAGTGGCTGACGTTACCATTTAAATGGAAAGGTCAACCGGAATAATGGCGCTGCTCATAGCTGGCATTAGAACGCGACACCGTTGGTTTATTTCCAACCGTCACTTTCAGGTAGCCTCGGGGGCCTTTCCCGGTTTCAAGGAGGGCGTGAATCTCGATTCCTACCGCGCCTTCGCCCTCGACCTCGCCGAAAAAAGCGGTGAGTTCATCCGGCCGTTTTTCGCCAACCCCGGCCTCGTGGTGGAAACGAAGGCCGATTCCACGCCCGTGACGCCGGCCGACCGCGGCGCGGAGGAGCTCATGCGTGCACTCATCGGCAAAAAGTTTCCCGGCCATGGCATTCTTGGCGAGGAGTTCGGCGAGGAAAATGCCGGTGCGGAATTCGTTTGGGTGCTCGATCCCATCGACGGGACGAAGTCCTTCGCCAGCGCCTGCCCGCTCTTCGGCACGCTCATCGCCCTGCTCCACCGCGGCCAGCCCGTGCTCGGCGTCATTCACCAGCCGGTCTTGCGGCAACTGCTGCTCGGCGACGGCACGGCGACCACGTTCAACGGCCGCCCGGTGCGCTGCCGCGCCACGACGCAGATCGAAAACGCCACGCTGCTCACGAGCGACCCGCTCAATCCGGCAATATATCAGGACGGCGCAGCCTTCGACTCGCTCGCCCGCCGCGCAAAACTTGTCCGCACCTGGGGCGATTGTTACGGCTACCTGCTCGTGGCGAGCGGCTGGGCCGATGTGATGTGCGACCCGGTGATGAATCCGTGGGATATCGCCGCGCTTGTGCCGGTCATTCGCGGCGCGGGCGGCGTCATCACCGACTGGCAGGGGCGCAGCCCGATGAACGCAAAATCCATTGTGGCCGCAGCCACCCCGGCCCTGCACACCGAAGTCATCGCGGCATTGAATACATCGCCGGCATCGCCTCCAAAAATCATATAATGGGATGGGGAAACTGAGCTTGTATTGATTTACTTTTGTGCGGCATGCCAAAAGCCGACCAACAATCGCCAAACGCTCGCTTTGTTGGTTTTATTGCAAATCAATAAAAAGAATAAACGGAATTCATTCACTTGTTAAACAGTTATTTACAGGCATTCATGCGCTCATTTAACGATACAAATAAAAATGCTGTCGATTTACAAATGACCGGCTTTCAAGATGACCTCTTAGATATAGTTCCCTACTGCTCGGATGCCCCCTCATTCGCAGCACTTGTCAGTCAACCTCAACCCCTCATCGGAATCATGAACGTCAAAAAGCGTTATGTTAAACGATTAGCTGCATTTGCTGTCATCTGCGGCTTATCTGTCTCCGCCCAAGCCCAAGTCGGCTCCGGCTGGTCGCCCGGCGGAGAAACTGTCCAAGCCCAGCAAACGTCTGCTGGGTGTACCATCACCTCTATCCCAGGAGGTTCCGAGTTCCACAGTCCCTCCGGCCACGGCCGCGCGGAGAATCGGTGGTCCGGTGCCGACCTCACCACCACATGGCAGTGGACCGGAACGGCCAAGATCGTAGACTGGCCCGCCGGCTCCTCCTCCACCTGCATCTACCAGTTGTGGGGCTCGCCGAGCGGCGACGTCATCATCGATATGGATGCCGGCGGCGGAACGACCACGAACCTGATCTCCCTGCACGACGCAAGAAAGCTCGTGGGCAACGTCCAGATTGGCGTGCCGTTCAACTTTGCCGCGATTTATGATCACGCCACGGCCACTGAGAATATCTTTATCAATGGCTCGCACACCGGCACGACGATCCTGATCGATGCCCCCTCGGGCCACTACGACAAGAATGGCACCTACGTATCGAATTCCGGCAATGGCCCGGCCACAGTCGATTGGACGAACATGTCAAATTGGAAGGGTGGCACCTTCGCCGGCACACCGCCGCCACCGCCACCCCCACCGCCACCGCCACCCCCACCGCCACCGCCGCCACCACCACCTCCTCCTCCGCCGCCACCGCCACCGCCTGGAAACCCACCACCACCACCACCGCCACCCCCGCCGCCGCCACCGGGTTCTGTTGAATTGGCAGTTTCCTGTTCAGGAGTGACCGCGAGCTCATTCCAGAGCCCCAATGGGCCATGCAACACCATTGACGGCAGCTTGAGCACACGCTGGTCGGCCAAAGGCATGACGGAGTGGATCCAGTACGATCTCGGCTCAGCGAGCACCGTCACCTCCGTGAAGGCTGCCTTTTATAAAGGTACGAAGCGCGTGGTGACCTTTGACATCCAAACCTCCGACGATGGTACGACGTTTACCACGGTTGCGGCCGGTTTGAAGAGCAGTGGAACGACCCTGGCTTTGGAAGATTTCGCTCTCCCGACGCCTGCAACCACACAATTTGTGCGGCTCCTCTTCCACGAGAAATCCAAGAAATCTTGGACCAGCTTAACTGAAGTGCAGATCTGGGGTAACAGCGGCAGTGGCACACCACCTCCTCCGCCACCTCCTCCACCGCCGCCACCGCCGCCACCGCCTGGAAACCCACCTCCTCCGCCACCGCCGCCACCGCCGCCACCACCTCCTCCTCCGCCGCCTCCTGGTGGCGCATGGGTGGGCAACTTCGATGGTTTTCCCGGTGCTGCATGGCAGGCCGCATGGGGCGTATCGACTACGGACACGGGAGCCCCTGCGGGTGCCCGCAGTCCGGATGAGTATGGCTTTAATGGCCTCTATGGCTACAATCCCCCCGCCGGCGGAATTACTATCTCCACCGAAAACGGGCCGAGCGGCCATGCCGCAGCGACAACCTATTATGCGGCGAATTCATCCGCATATTCCTGCGGCTGCGCCAGGGGCGGCGCCCAGTTCTACCAGGAACTGCAAGACACCCGGAACACGACCAACGCCAACCAACCTGGTTTCAACGGAGGACCCGGTGGAATCGGCAACAATCCCGGTGCGGGTCGCCCTGACCTCGCTACTTCGAAGGTTCTTTATCTGAAATACTTCGTGAAGTTCCCGGTCGGCTTTAGCTGGGGCACGGCCGGCAAGCTTCCCGGCTTGTTCGGTGGCAGGGAAGGCGACGAGAGCGGCTTCAACACCGGCCCCGACAGCTTCTCCACGCGTTACATGTGGCGTGGCACAGCGGGTGAAGTTTACGAGTATGACCCATCTATGGCCCCAGGCACGGTCGGCAACGATATTGGCGCGGGCAAATGGAACTGGCAGGCCGACGGCAAGTGGCACAGCATCGAGCAGATGGTTAACCTCACCACCGGTGCGGTTACGGTCTGGTATGATGGAGCCCAGGTCTTTTCCGGGACTAACATCGTCAAGGGAGACACCAATGGTACGTTTGGCGGGATACTGTTCTCCACCTTCTACGGTGGCCATGCCGCAAGCTGGGGTCCCAAGACCAATACGACGATTGATTGGGCTGACTTCACGATCGACACCAAGTTCATCCCGTAATGCCACTGGCTGTTTGGTAACATCAAAAGTTATATAGTTTCGGGCCGCGCAACATCCGTTGCGCGGCCCTTTTTTTGGAACTGTTTCCGGCGTGGAGCGACACAAGGAAAGGCCTCTAAAGGCTCGCCACTTCTGCAAGAGGTTGCAAACCTGAGTCCATTGCTCCAACTTAAACCCTTAATCCATGAATTACATCCCCATTACCACCAATTTCTGGCACGCCAAGACCCTTGGTTTTGAGGCAAAGCCAGTTGATCTCGCCCTTTGCGCCAACCCACCCGGCGCAGGGCTTTTCGCCCGCACACTGGAAGGTGTGCGTGGCGGTTTGGCCCTGCTGGTTTTTGCCGGTGGGCTTGCGGCCAGTCCAACCGGGCTTCGCGGCGAATCCAGCCCAAATACGACCATCCATCTGACCGCCACCTTGATTTCTCCCATCGATGTCTCCTTGGAATGGAAGGATCCCATACCCTGTGTCGGTCATGTCCCTCAAATGGCGCTGAAACCGGACGGCCCCTTCTACATCCTTGCTTTTTGCCCGCCGGGGCAGACGAAATATATTCATCCCAAGTTGATGCCGGAAACGACGCTCTACTATCGCATTTGCCCGATCTTCGGGCCGGCGACCAATGAAGTCGAGGTTGCCCTGCCTAAAAGTTTGCCCGATGCCGAGTATGTCGATAGGTTTCACAAACCGGAAGATTACGCTTGGGACGCGCCGAAAGTTCTCCCCGATGCAGGGCCGGTCGCGAAGGTGTCGATCCGGAACCCAGCGACGGCTGCGGCCGGGGCTCCCACCAACTTTAAAGCCACCTTGGTCCCGAGCACCGTTAGCGGCATCCTGTTCACATGGACCAACCATTCCAGCGATGAGGAAGGATTCTTCTTGGAGGAAAAAACCGATGACAGCTCGGACTTCAAAGTCATCGCCACCATGGGCGCTAAAACAAACTCGTTCGGCATTGGTTTTCGTCCGCCGCAAAGGAGCGGCACGTTCCGCGTTCGGGCCTATTATTTTGGCGAACCCTCCAATCTGGAGTGCAGGACTACCGGAAATTAGGGGATTGGAAGATTCCCGCGACGCCAACCCCAGCCGACACATTAGACCCATCGGACCATGCACACAGATTCCGGCCATCCTAACCAACGCAAGTTTTCCTGGTGGCTCTTTGGCGGAGTAGCCGTGGCAGGCTCGGCCATCGTGTGCTGGTCTTTTCTTTCAGGAAATAATCCGGCACCTCCCTCGCAGCCTCTGCCGGATCTGGCCGCTCCGGCCACTTCAACGCAGCAAACGGCGGACGACCGTCAACTCTCGGGCAGTCTCCGTGATAAATTGCCAGAGGACACGCTGGCCGACCTTAAAGTACTCGCCCGCAGTCAGCCCGAGAAGGCGATCGAACTCGCCGAAAGCCTCGGCCATACGGCCGCGGAGAAAGCAGCCTGGATTCAGGCCCTCGTAAAACAGTGGGCTGATCGGAATCCGGGAAATGCCTGGGATTGGGTGGCGCGACCGAGCAATTCGCTCGCGAACAGCTCGTTGCTCACCGTTGTGATGGACTCCATGGCAACGTCCAATCCAGAAATGCTCATTGGGAAAATAACCGACGCCCTCGTTGTGGATGACAAATCAGGCAGCCTGCTTGCGGCGCAGAATGTGACGACTTTGGGCCTGCAGGCTGTGGTCAAGAGTGGCAACATCGATCTCGCCAAGGCTGCCGTCGAGGCATGGGCAAACGACCCGAGCAAGCCGAAGCTGGGAGAAGCGGCCTATGATATCGTGGCCATGGCCATGGATCAAAAAGAGCCGGCAACCATCGGCACATGGTTGAGATCCTTTCCGGCTTCGCCAGAACGCGATGGCGCCATCGACTCGCTGGCGTACACTTGGGGAAAAACGGACCCCGTTGCGGCGCTCCACTGGGCTCAAGCCCTTGGGCCGGAGGAAGGCCAGCCCAACGCCGTCAGTCGGGTTTTTGGCGAATGGATCCAAGACGATCCCGCGAAGGCCACGAATTGGCTCGAAGATTACGTTGCCCACGCCCCCAGCAACATTGCCAGCGATGAAATGATTGGGAGCGTGGTTCTTTTTTCGCCCGTCACAAAAAATAATCCCGACGAGGCCGCAAAATTGGCTGATTCCGTCGCCGACCCGGACAAACGCTTCACCTATCAGCAACAGATTTTCCAGGCATGGGGCCGCAGCGATGCTGCCGCCGCAATGGCGTATGTGCAGAGCAGCGCCACGATTTCCCCGGAACAGAAGATAGTGCTGACTAAGGAAATTCAAGAAGCCAGTTCGCCCAACCCGTCTGAGCAGTAATAGGCGCTGTCGATTTGGCCTGTGACCGCCAGAGCTCTGCGCCAATCGGGCCGCCCTTCACCACCTTCTCGCACGGGCTTCTGGCTTGCCTTGCAATTGGCAGACTCGATTTCGCGACCCAACAAACCCGGGAAATCTATGAGCGCAGGTTTATCGGCCATGGGGCGCCGTGACCCGACCGCTGCAATCAATGATGCACGGAACAACCGGGCGATTGAGCCAGAGCAGAAGCAAATGTTGATCCAACATTCAAGAGGCCGGCTCGCCCAATCAATCG
>Ga0210402_10002761_pt1 | contig 16878 bp, 33 predicted proteins | sample IncBWC7MmetaG_FD_161055 | JGI IMG/M metagenome (GOLD analysis project Ga0210402, IMG submission 161055) | Forest soil microbial communities from Barre Woods Harvard Forest LTER site, Petersham, Massachusetts, United States - Inc-BW-C-7-M | ecosystem: Environmental > Terrestrial > Soil >... | reverse complement strand
CCGGGCCACGGCCACGATGGTCACGCTAGGCGGCGCTGGCGGGCAGGGAACGATGAAACGGAGGACTACGTTTACGCTAGTGGCCGTCAGGTTTCGTGTCAGGTTTGTGTCAGGTCGCCAGAAGGGAAAGGATGAAAACACAAGGGAATGCCGAGCATCGTAGCGGCAAGAAAAGCCGTGTAATTGCAGTCATTTAAGGGGACGTAAGGGCAGATAGGGAAATGCGCAAAATCCCCGAGCACTCGTCTTGAAAACCGGCGTGCCCGCAAGGGTACCGTGGGTTCGAATCCCACCCCTTCCGCCAATACCATTGAAATAATTGATAAATTTCGAACTTATTGGGCCTGCGTACAGTCAAATGTACAATGCCCTTCGAGGTGTCGGACGATCGCAATGGCTCTCTTACTCATCGCCGTATGGGCGCCGATCATTTGGTTCGGCGTCGTGATCTTTCTCAGCCATCCACCGGGGTGAAGGGAAAGTAATTGTCCGGGACGTGAACCGGTTCATACCGGCCCACTCTCTTCCGGCGCAGACTGCGGGTAGCAGGAGGACCAAGCTATGCCCCGTATTCCTGATTGGCTCGCCGTCGACCTGGCGATTATCGCCCTAACGATGGTGTTCATCGGAGTCACGATTGCTCCCTAGTTTCGGGAAGCTGCTGAAATAAAACGCCGCCGGGACACATATTTCGAGTCCGGCGGCGTAATTTTTTGAGCGCCGCTGCGGTCAAAAAAATCCCCGCCGCATTGGCGCGACGAGGGGAGTGTGTCCTTCAGTAGTAGGGCCCGGCAGTCATCTGTCGCCGGGCCCTGATCGTTTAGCAGCTGTCGGCCGCTAGTTCGGTGCACTTGTGTACACACGCCCCTTATGCTGCGGCGCTCTCGGCTCTCAACTCGATGAGCCGCCGGAACATCTGGATGCTTGTGCGCACGCCCAGCTTGCGACACGCCACTTCGCGACAGCTTTCGACCGTCCGATGACTGATGCCGAGCACCCGCGCGATCTCCTTGGCGGAGAGGCCCTTCATAACAAGATCGCAAACTTCGCATTCTCGGGCCGTGAGCGGCCGGTCATAGCTCTTGTACGGTCTCATGCGAACTGATCCCGCAGCCGATCGCCGGGCTCACCGCCGATGAGCTCGATCAATAGGTTTCGGGCGTTCAGTTCCTGCCACTCGGTCTGCTCCTCGACCGAGGTCCATCCATCGCCCATGATGCAAACCAGCAAGACCTGCACCTTGGCGCGCCTACCTTCTGGCGTGTGAGCTGGTGTCGCCCACATCTCCTTTATCAGCGCCTCCATTTCGATGACGTGGGGTTCCTCCAGTTCGCACAGCCGGCTGTGCTCTGCGCACTCGGGGATGTCAGTAACCCGCGCTCACCTCTCCCGAGCGCTCAGGTACACACCAGCCTGTTTTTCTTTCGCAAGAGCCTCCTCGTACAGCCGCCTGCTCTCGGTCTGCCAAATCTCAGCAAGGCGCACGATCTCGGGCTCGAACGCCTTGGCCGCCCGCCATTCCTCGAAGATTTTCTCTTCCAGTTCGATCAGCCGACGGTCGTCTTGCACAGGCGGCATGGCCACTACCGCGAGGGAGCCAGCACTGACGGCGCTGGCGGCTGCGGCGAAGGCTATAAACCGCCTTCGTGACGTATCGATTGTTCTGGTATTGTTGGAATCAGCCTGTGACATGCTCCATACCTCATGTTGCGGGTTAGAGCCGGGGCGGAAGATGGCGTCTTCCCCTCGGCTTGCTTCTGTGTTAACACGGTTTCCATGAAACGTCAAACTGTGATAACAAAGAAACGCCGGGGCCCAGCGCCCACTGGCAAGGGCACGTTAATCGGCGTGCGACTCCAGCCTGACCAGCTTAAAGCACTCGATAAGTGGATCGATGGTGATCTGTCGCGGCCTGAGGGCGTCAGGCAGCTCGTTGAGTCCGCCCTTGCTCCGAAGCCAGAGGGCTTTTTCCTTGGTGCCGAAATGAAATCTGCGATCGACGCCTGGATGCAGGGTAAGGATCTGAGCCACGCACAAGCGATCGCGAAGTTGATCGAGCTGGGGCTGGCAAAGGGAAAATGAGCAAAAGCTGGACCTTCCGCTTTCTCGACAAGCGTCAGAACTCCAGGCAGTCCCGCGTGTTCTCCACGAAAGATCTGGCCCTGCAGGAGGCCTGTTCCTATAGCGCGCAAGGCTTCGCCATCACGTCGCTTGAGGGACCCGATGGCCGATTAACGGGGGCCGACGTTGCGAGGTGGTGCTTGGACCACAGCGCGCGCAAACTTAACTGAGCGGTCCTGCTGACGGGTCGTGATCGGGCTGAAGGCGAAACCAAAATGATCGGTCGCCCGGCGCGGGGCCCGGAGGATTAGCGATGCCAAAGCGAGCTGCAACCTGGAGCTATAAGATCCAAAGAGAGCGATCACCGAGGTCCGAGGTTGTTTGTGACGAGTGTAACGGGCGTGGCACCCCGCCAAGAATCAAGGACAGCGCAAAGGGTCGGAAACTCTATCCGGCTCCCTGCACGAAGTGCCAAGGCAAGGGGAGATTGGTAGTATCGCAGGAAGAGGCGCTCACGCGGGACGCCTTCGTTGAAAGGCGGCTCTCCTTCATGGTCAAACTTTGAATCGCCACACGACGCGCAGTAGCCCGCCGCCGTCCTTCTCAGCGCAGCCCGTCTAGGGCGTCCGCGCGCATTCATGCAATTCCTAGCCGCTTTCCTCCCGCCCGGATCGGCGGAATCATGGGAACATGCCGGTCAGACTGATCAAGCACGAGGCCGTGCCCAGGTGCGGCAGTTTTGTAATTCGGTACCCGGATGGGAGACCGTCGAAGTATTTCTATTGGGACGACGTTCCCGGACGCCGGCTAAGGGTGGAAATTCTCACCAGCGACCAGGCCATAGAGGCGGCACAGGCGTTCGCACGGAGGGCCCGCGATGAAGCTTGCGGACGTTGAAATCCCACCCGAGGTCGCGCGGTGCTTCGTCGAGGACATGTATGCCTATTTCGCCGAGATCAATTCTATCAGGCGCGACGAGATCGCCGCTCGGCAGATGTCCGTGCTCAGGCAGTACCAGGGACCGCAGGAAAAGCCGATTCGCATCCCGGATGTGAAAGAAATGTTCCGGCAGCTGATGGACGAGCTGTGACGAACGATAATCAGGCCGGTGACGTTCGGGCGCACGCCATTCTTCTGCGAACGCTATCGGAGGAGAACACGGTCTGGGTCTACATCAACACCGCGAAAGAGGTCGGCGATGAGGATCACCTGAAGGTCTTTGCCAGCGAGGACGCTGCCAGCGCCTGGTTCGCCGAGCATTATCCAGAGGGCGTGGCGTTCGAATACCCAGTTATTGGCCAGCCGATTATTTAATTCGCGTATTTAATTTGCTGGAGCCGCCCAACCGGTTTCGATTCGCCTCTGCGGCCCCGACTCCCAGCGAAATAGGAGCCGCCATAACCCATTTGGGTAAAGTTAGGCCCGGTATCTGGGCACTTTTTGCGTCACATCAGTTCCTCATCCGGAACCTGCAACTGCCAGTTGGGAAAAAGCATCAATTTCAATTGACGGAATGTCGCAGGCCTGCAGGTCTATGTTTGATTTAATTGAATTTAATGGGGGCGGCAATGAAATTCAGAACCACGGCACTAGCGCTTATTGGGCTCGCCTTCATGTCAGCCGACAGTTTGGCGGCCACTGTATCGTTTACCGGCGTCCTAAATCTGAGTACTCCGGGTATCTTTTCGACGAGCGGCATTAGCGACAGCGGGTTAGGAACTGGTTTTTCAGGAGTAACGCCTGCACTTGTTTCCCAGGGCGATCAGGTTCAGATCAAATACACGTTTTCCGGAGGTCAGGGCCTTTCAGCTTCCTCAGTCTCGCAAGAATGGGCCAATATTTGGGATTGGAATCCAAACACTAACAGTACTCCAGACGGCAAACCTCAGGAATCTGTTGGATGGACTGGATCCTTCTCGTTTTTAGATGCTGCGGGGCACGCGATTTTCACCATCGGTCCACAAGCGGGCAGCGGCTGTTGCGTTCACATCGGTGATTTTTATAACGTCGCCGTCGGCCCGATTGTTTTCTACGGTGTGGAGTTTGATGGCACGATTACCAGTGAATCTGTGGCTCGCACGTATAACTTGCCCGGCCTAGACCTGACCGGTACTAACTTTGCGGAGGTGGCTGCCGTACCAGAGCCGTCTGAGAGGTGGCAGACGTGTCCCGCCTTTTGCCCAGACTGGCATTCCTCGCCGTCATCACTTTTTCAGTGGGCGGTTGGGTTTGGCTGTTGGGCGTCGGGATAAAGTGGTTGATCGTTAGACTCTAGTGCCGACGTCTCGGTCGGGACGCAGCCCAATTCCTTCCCGCCAAAGCAGAAACGCGAGCAAGGCCACGCTCGGCGTCAAGGCGAGCAACATACCCAAAAATACAGCTTGTAGCGTAGTCATCAGCGTCACCACGTCAGGATTTACGTGAGATTAGACTGCTGGAACGCTAGCCTGTCATCCTCTGCATGGGGGATGTCACCCGTTTTCCCGCGAACCCCGGTTTTGCACGGGAATCGTCCATTGACTCAACCCCCGCGCGAGGAGTGAGATAGGCCGTTATTTCGGGGGGAAGCTGGGGGATGCGAATACTCATTGGAATCATTATTGCGATTGCCATCGGCGAGTTAGCTCCTGCAAAGGCCAGCGTTTGTGAGTTTATACACAGCGGGCAGGCTTACGCCTGTGGCGTCGGCTTCGTCACTATTCAGTCGCCGGCGACTACGGACATCCACGTGGGAGACACGGTCACTTTAGCGATCAATTTTGCTCTTCCCGGCGACGGAGCAACCGGCGTAGGCAACTGGTCGCTTCAATTCACCGATCCCTTTCAAGTGCAGTCACAATCGCAGATTTCAGCTACGTCTTTTCAGGAGGTTGGGTCCTTTACGGCACCAGATCCGCTTGTCTCGGTTGGCGGCAATTTCATCGACAATCTCGGCCAAGTCGGCGCCATTTGCTATGCTACTTGCGGCAGCTTCTTCGAGGTACTTCCTTCGAATGTTAGCGCAGTCCCAGAATCTTCAACATGGGCCATGCTGCTGATCGGCTTCGCTGCAATCGGGCATGTGAGTTACCGAAAGAAAGCTACAGCCCGCAGCGCCTGATCGATCGAGAGATACAAGTGGTCCAAGACTGTATCTTTTGCGGTGCACCGGCAGATTCCCGCGAGCATGTTTGGCCCGAGTGGATCAAAAATTATCTGCCCCGTGCATACTCTCGCCGTCAGCACATAGTGAGGAGCCGGCACACCGACTTCAAAACAGTGATTACCGAGAAACCTGGCGACCCACGATCAGGACGGCTGAACGTAACCTGCGAACGATGCAACAATGGCTGGATCAGCATCGTCGACGCAAACGCTAAGGACGTTCTTTTGGCGCTGATGGAGGGCAGATGGGGTCAATTCACATCATGGGATCGTCGCGTGTTCGCGGCATGGGCCACTCGGTTCGCAATGGTGTATGAGTTTGCAGACCCGCCAACCGTTGTAGCTACGTACGATGAGCGCGAATATTTGCGCTTATGGGGACAGCCGCCGAAAGAATGGTATATATTCGTTGGATATTATGCGGGCACGCAGTGGGCCTCAAAGTGGCGCCATGTTGCGGCAACGGCGCTAGATGTCGCCCCCACTCCTGCCATCAAATCTAATGTTCAATCCACTGTGGCCGTTATCGGATCGCTCGTTTTCAACGTCGTTAGCGGCCCGCTCAGACCCAATATGCTGGTGTCTGCAGTTTACTATGCGACTCATTTTGGACTTCAAATTCTCTGGCCGAAAAGTTATCCAAGCTTCGGGGCGCCCGCCAATGTTTTTAGCGACGCTGAGGTCGATTCCCTCGCCGACTTCATTGAGCATCCCTGCGAGTTCCGACTCTGATGCAGCGTCGGAAAGGAAGTCATCTATAGGATTTTTTACGCGCGATGTACTCATCTCCACGCTACCTTAGTAGAACTTCTTTCCGTCCTTTCCGAACTTGAACAGCATCGTCTCAAATTCCTTCTGTTCGAAATGTCAGGCAATGCCCAACGGTTGATAGTGATTCGGGCGGTTGAAGTCGGACATTGCGCCGTGTGCTTTATTCCAAGCATCGCGACCAAGTCGGCGGGCGACATTGCGAGGATCTTCTTTGCCGAGCCGATAAGTCGTTCCCGTTGGCTTGCCTGCTTCATCACGCATCGTGAGAAGGCCGTCCGCGACCGAGTAATAGGCCGCCTCGGCGCTTCCGGTGTCGCCAGGGCCGAACGGGTAGCCCGTTTGAAACCACACCAATTTGATTTCCGGCTTCGAAGTCGGAATAGCGACTTCGGACACGACAACAGGCACAGCAGGCGCGGGGCTGCTCGCTTCCTTCGTGCGTGTCAGGATGGCATCAAGCCAGCTCATCAATGCTTCCCGTCGTGCATATGCACGCCTTCAAGTCGCCGCGAATCTCCAGCGATGTAGCCGCGCGGGGGCTCGTAGCTTCGTCCTACTCCCGCTGTGAATGCCCCGTCCCGTTTTTCCCACACCCCACAAACGGGGCGGGGTTTTTTGACGCGCATCAATGCTTCCGGCGAAATGGGATCACGTTGCTCTCGGCCGCAGCCTCAAGCTCCTGCCGGCGCTGCTCGGCGCGCCCCCGCTGAATACGGAAAGCCTCGTCAACAGAGACGCCAAGCTCGTCCTTGATCTCGTTCGCTTCGGATATGAAGCCGAGCAGGCCCATATGCTTTGTCATGCCGCGGCACCCTTCTGGGCGTCGTTCTTGGATTTCAGCTCGAGATAGGCCGCACACTGGCAGCCCATACCGCGGGTGATGGAATTTCGGATGACGCCTGCAGGAACGCCCGGGCAGCCTTCTGCGATCTCGGCAACGCGCGCGTCAATCGCGGCGTCAAGCTCGGCTCGGAGTGCTGTTATCTGATCTTCAAGCGGAAGTTTGCGTAGGAGTGCCATTGTCGTCCTTCAATCTGTCTCGGTAAAAGTGCTTCGGCCGCTTATCCAGGCCGGCTGCCTTCCGCGCGTCTGCGGCTTCCTGCATCGCGATCTTGACCACCGCGTCCTGCCGCTTCTCTTGGCCAGCAATGAACTGTTGGAGGTCGAAGGGCAGTTCGCCAAAGCGAGCCTTCTGCTCTTTCGGCCAGGAGCGCGGCGGAGCGATCTTGGCAATGCCGTTGATCGTCTCCGCCACCACACCCCCTGCCGCTGGATCGGCAAAGCCGTTCAACAGATGAGACTCTGAAATCTCCCGCACCGCTTCCCAGATTTTCGGCAACGGAATAAGAGGTTCGCAATCCCGGACAAATGCGGCGACGTGTGCAGGCGCGGCCGGCATGCATCTAACGCCCTTCAGGATGCACCATTTGCCGAAGGCGGAAGCCTCCTGCATCTTGGCGTTCATCAGGGCCTGCATAACCGGATTTGCCGTCACCGGTTCACTTTCAGAAGGTTGTGGTGAACATCGTCGAGGGTCTGTCGCAGCTCGACCATCTCCGCAGCGCGGCGAATAGCGGAGACATTGTCCGAGATTTCTTCAATGTTGCGAAGTTCAGTATCAAGCTGATCAAGCGCCTCAGCCCGCTTGCGGGGGCCATACAATTGGAAATTATGGACGGCGTTTTCCGGCGAGTACGACAGCCCGCGGTTACGCCAATGATTTTCCGTGCGATCGATAAAGTCATTCATTTCAATTTACCTTTTAGCTGGCGTGTTGAAGCTGAAGAATCTGTCTAGCGATCTTGAGTTGCTGGGATTCCGACGCGGTGCTGTCGAGCTGACGCTGGAGAGCTTTGATGTCAGCTGCTGGCCCGGTCGCCCTTGGCACGTAAGTGCCAGGCCTCTGCACGGGTGGCACCTGCCTCGAGGCAATGGCCTTCGGCGCATTCATGAGCGCGTCGTACCTCGCAGCCTTCCAAACCGTCTGACGAGCCTCTGCAGTCCTTAAAACCGGATTCTGCATGATCACGTTCAACTGCTGGTTTCTCGGAACACCGTTCTCGGTCAGATAGGTGATCATCGCCGCGTTGGCTTCATTCGCGGCCTTCTCGCCGCCAACCATCTCGATCAGACGCGCATCCTCGGCCTTCACCTGGGTCTCGAAGTTCTGTTGCTGCTGGTGCTGCTGGTGATATTCAAGCACCTGCTGGCGCTGATTGAGAGCGGCAACATTCGAAAGCAGATTTTCGACTTGCATGCCGCGTGGATCGCCTGCCTGCTTCAAGGCGCTCGCGAGTGCGGGCCACTGCTCGAACGGATATTGGGCAAACTCTGGTACTACGGTGATGACTGCCGCTTGACCAAAGGTGTGGCTGTTGCTCACCGCAGCCTTGAGAGATTGAACCGCCTGTTCGGTTTCGGCGGCGTTCTGCTCGAGGAATTGCCGGACTTGCGGCTTCTTCAATGCCTCCCGGGTTTCCTCTTCCAGGCCTTCAACAGAGTCGAAAGGATCCGGCTGCTCGGACTTCTGAGCGATCTGCTCGGCCTTCTGCTCGACGGGCTTCGGAGCGGGCGGCTCAATTCCCAGCTCCTCGGCAAGCTTGGGATTGTCCTTGATCGCATCGGCCCGCATCTGGTCGACCATGTCGGCAAACTCGGAAGAGATCGAGCTTGCCCTGTTATCCACCACCTGAGACTCATAGCTAGCCAGGTCTTGCGCCGCGCGTTCAAGCTTGACGGTTTCTTTCTGGTCAGCCAGTTCGCCGGTTTCGAGATTGTGATAGACGATAGGCGTGGGCTCGGGTTGCGCCTCTTCTGGCAGTGAGTCGAATGCCTCGCGAGCGGTCGCGTATTCTGGCTGCTCTTCCTTCTCCGCGGAGGGCATTGGCTTATAGCCGGCGTCATGCTCCAGGCCGGCCTCGCCAGTTAGCTGCTCACCCGAAGTGAATTGTCCCGCGTCGTTCCGTTCGTCGCTCATTCAAATTTCTCTGTCGTTTGGATCGTTGGTCATCACGATAATTCCGTGACGGAAAGAGTTGCGGTGCTGGCAGTGACGCCGGCAACCTTCTGTCCCGGCGTACAGGTGAAGACCTGCGGGAAATTGGCCGGCAGCAAAGTGTCAGTGGTTACTGCAGTTGGCGTCCCGTCGCTGATACGGATTTGAGACGCTGCCGTTGCGACCAGGAGTACCTGGTAGGTCTGGCCAGCGAATGCCGTAGATGCTGCGCTCGTGCTGGTCAGTGCGACATTCTGCGCCGCCCCAAGCCGGGGTGACGACGCCTTGGGGATGAATGCTGCCATCACAGCACTCTCAGGATCTTGTTGACGATGATCGTCGGCTGCACGTTGTTGTGCGCGCTGCCGCTACCAGCATTCGCGTTGGTAATGGACATCGGGGTACTGTTGTTGCTTCCGCTGGTGCCGGGGGTGCCATAGTTCGGAGCGCCGGCCCCGGTCACGCCAGCAGAGGCTGCAAAGCCGGAGCTCACATAGATGCCGCTATGGGTATGGCCGAGGTCGTTCAACGTATTGGCGTGACTGTGTGAGGCAAGCTGCGCCGTGGTAAGCGTGTTGCTTTCAAGGCCGCCAGTCGCGCCCAATGTCGTTGAATTGCCGCCGAAGAAGCTGGAGGTCAGCCGAGTTGCGCTCGCCTCTTTCATCGCCCCGACGCGTCCGGTCATGTCGATGACATTGAACGTCGTGCTGCCGTCGCCAGAGCCATAGGTCGTGCTGGTCAGCGAGAACAGGGTGGCGTAGGTCGTGCGCGAGATTGCCTGACCAGTAGGGAAGACAAAACTGCTGTTCGGCGTTGTCGAGCCGACAAAGTCAAGCATGCCCCCGATTGGAACGCCGTAGGGGTTGCCGTAAAAGTTCTGCAGGTAAAGGGCGCCATCGCTGTTGTTGAACAACGCTACGTAAGGCGTGCCCTGGATGATGGTGCCCGCCGGCAGTTCGACACCCGGGGCAGAGCGAAGCGGCTTGGCGCCTAGGCTATCGACATTCAGAGTGCAGGCGCCCGTGTTGGTCGTGTGCGGGCTGAAGGCGACAACTTGCCCGGACAGCCGGGTGAGGCTGTCGAACTGCTGAGAGCTCGTGACGGTGTACGCCGCGCTCGATCCGGAGGTCACTAGGGCACCTGCGATATCATCGCGGTACTTCGAAGCGCTCGCCATCAGTGCACGAACACCATCGTTTACAGCAGACGGGGCCATGCCCTCGGCCATACCCACCGTGGGATCGATGCTAGCGTTATTGGCCGCTACCTGGGACCACCATGCTAAGCCCGTCATGCGTGCTCCAGCGATTTGGAGACCACCGGGTAGCAGCAACGCACGCAATCAGCTTCGATCGAATAGACCGGAGCCAGGCGCCAGTGCTGAGCAGCATCAAACGGCTCGGAGTCCTCGTGCTTCACCGGCAACCAACCATCGCCGGGCTTGGCATCGTGCCAACCAATCGCCTTGATCTGATCGTCCTCAACCCAAGCCCAGCGTGATTGCCCGTTGTGGAGTCTGGGATCGTCGTACAGCGCGCCGGCTGTGGGGCTGGCCTTCGGTGCGGGATCAATCCCGGCCGCACGTAGAGCGTCCGTAAGGGCTTGGCGAGTCCATTCAGTGGGCTTGGTGCCAGCACGCAAGGCCGCGGTGTCGATCAGGGATCGAAAGCCGGGCTGCACTTGGACGGTCAGAGCCTCGCTGTAGCGGAGCGCGGTCATCAGTCCGGCTTCTTCACGATGGCGTAGCCGTGCATGTCGAGGTCAGCCAGGAAGTGCTCGATCTCGGAATGATTGAGCCTGCCAATCGCTCCCTGCCGGCAACTGATCAGTGCATCCCAAAGCGGCTTGTCGTCGCGATACTTCGCCATGCTGACCATCCAATTCCGCGCAGCATCATTCGTGCCCGATGGGCTGGATTGATCGCTCATCAGGTGCGCCCGTCAGAGTTTTTATCGGCGGTGCTATCGCTGCCAACCGGAGAGGGGTTCACCTCGCGCTGCGGCCGGGTGTCGCCAATCGAGTTGATGCGCTTGCCGGTCACCGGATCGCGAAAGTCTTTCATCGGCGTGTCGCCGAAATCCGAGTGCGGAATCTTCCAATCTCTGTTGCCCAAGGCGTTGTCCTTTGTGCTGCAAATCAGTCACCAAGGAATCTATGATGTTTTCTCCGAAAATGTCAGAGGTATTTGTACGTAGAGCTGTACGCGATCGGACTGCACTGGAATATTTCTGCGGATTTATTGGTATTTCCAGCGCTTCAGGGCGGAAGATGTATCCGTCAAGTATGTGACGCAGCTCACAGCCGAGGCTGTCTCTCGCGCGTACAATTCCATTTTTGCGAGAGGGTAAGGCAATGACCCATGCAATCGCGAAAGTCCTTCACCGTCGTCCCATGCTGATCGGCCTGTTGCTGCTGACGCTGTTGTCAGTCGGATACACGGTCGGGCACCACGCCTTATCGAAGAAAGAAAATACCTGGCATCAACCGATCGACGATCTCCTCGAGTATCTGGACGTCAAGGAGAAAATCAAAACGCTGGACAGAATGGTCCGAAAGGTAGTTCCTGAAGTTCAGGAACACGTCCCAAAGAGGATGCCGAAGATTTAACTTTGGCGAATTACCGCGAGTTGGTACAAAATTCCTCGCGCGCGCGTAGCGGTCGCGTTTGTCTGGCGCGAGGCGGTCATTTTTTACGCTGCCGTAGCCTTGCTTTCGATCTCGACCGTATCATCTCGCTGATACTTGGCCTGCAACAGCTTCTCAAATTCATCCATCACCTCGCTATGACTTCCTCGGGCGGGCGCTGGTCGGCCTTGGGTACATTGCGCTTGATGGCTTGTGCGATGCTGTAGAGGATTTGTCCCTCGGTGCGTGAGGGCAGGGGACCTGGATCGTATGTCAGTAACTTGGGGGGCGCAGGCTCACTGCTTTCAACGCCAAGCATGGATTCCAATTGCCTGATGCGCTCTCTAAGGACTGGCTCCTCAGAGCTGATGATCTTGCGCTCGATCCACTGAATTTGGGTCGGGCCAGCAGGGGGCAATTCAAGCTGGGTCTTGTCGCCGTAACGGCCCGGGTGAAGCTTGGCCATCAGGAACTTGAGCGTATCGACCTTCAGCCGCGAACGGTTGATCCACTCATGATTGCAGAGGTCGGGCTGGTCCTCGCGCTTGATGGTGTCCTTTGAGGTATCCCAGGCAACATCAATGATTTCGTCGGCGTACCAGTCCATGCAAGCCTGCCGCGCCTGCTCATATTGTCGTTTGCGGCCGTCGTCGTTTTTCACCCAACGCAAGATGGTGGCACGGTGCGGCATCTGTGGATCCTTGCAAATCTGCCGCAAGGTTTTGCCGTCAGACATGCGCTCGCAAATCTCGGTGAAAATCTCATCCGTAAATTCGCACGGGCGCCCGCTTTTTTTTTGGCTCCTTCTTCGCTCTAGATTTCATGTTATGCCTGCAAAATAAGGGTTTTTGATGATTCAGCTTGTAGTTTTCGCTCGGATTGAGAGGAAACGCTCGCAGTGGGTCTGTTCCAACGACGCTGATCACGCTGCTGACGTTGAGGGTCGCAACAAGTTAGCTCTACCCCCTGGTTAACTATATGTGTGCCGCTACAGGTACCGTTCATGCCGCCAAACCACCGTTGACGGTGCCGCTACAGGTACCGTGAGAGGTATCAGAATCCGGCACGGTGCCGCTGTGGGTACCGTGGTTTGTTTTTATCGGGAGTCCAGCGCGTGAAATCCTTCGTCGCGAAAGCGTTCGTCACGTCGCAGTGAAACTCAGTCAGCCGCCATTCAGTCGCGTGCCTGCTCGCCTTGAGACTGAAGGCGCCGCGCTTCGTGGCTACGATAAAGCCGCGGTCCTGCAGAGCGTCGAGACCGCGCTTCGCCGTCGAGGTGCCGATGTGCAATTCCGTTGCGGCCACGCGGATCGAATAGCCGATCCGGCCATTGTTGCTGCCTACGCCCGCGTACCGCTTGGCCATGTCGAGGTAGATGGCCCGCTCGATGGCCCCCAGGCTCTTCCAAGCCTGGGAATCCATCATGTAATGGCAAATGCGGACGTGACGCGGCCCTTTGTCTTTTTTGCCTGCCACGCGATTGTCCTATGGAAACGAGGGGATGCCGATTTCACGGGTCAGATTGTCGATAAACCCGCTCATGCGCTCATCGATAATCCGGATTTCGTCGTCATCGTCTGGCCAGTTCTTTTGCCTGATGATCCATTCGCCCAATGTCTCGTCATGAGCGATCGTGATTTCGCTCTGCTTTAGGAGAAGGGAGATTTCCTCAGGAGCATCGAGACCAACCACCGCCCGGGCGGCTTCTTCCTTTTCGATCTTGTCCATCTTAGCCATATCGGCTTTGAGGGCGGGGCTTTCCGGGTCGATATGCGGAGCCGCGGCGAGCAACAATTCCTCGCGGGTCTTGCCGGCGGTCAGCTCGAGCTGTTTGGGGGTGACGTTCTTGTTCATTTACGCAGCCCTCCACACCACAACGGAGCGGCCTTCGGAGTTTTTCTCCCGGAACGGCGTTTCGATAACCTCGCCGGTCGCAACGAGCTCGCTGATGCGCGGGCGAACCGAATACTTGGTCAGCCCGACCTTGCCGGCGATGCCTTCGGAGCTGAGACCGAATGTCTCGCCCTGCAGCGCGTTGAGGATCTTGCTGCGATGGGTCTTGGCGATATCAACAACGGTCCTCGCAGCCTCGCGGCTGGTCTCTGGGGCGCTGTCCTTACTGCCTGGGTGGTTCGGGTATTTGCCGCTTGCGCGCGACAGTGCGAATTGATAGTTCATGAGTGTTCTGCTTTCTTGATGGGATTGAAATACAGAGACCCCGGCGGCAACCGGGGTTTCTCCGTTTCAGGCGGCGACGACATCGGCCACGGGCTTCCATTCGCCCTTCTGCCAAGCCTCAACCTCATCGGCCCACCACACGCTGGTTTGGCCGTCAGGATCCAGCTTCGTCCATTTCGGGAATTTCTTGTCGGCGATCTTCTGGTAGAGCGTCGATCGGCTCCAGCCTGTAGCGTCGATCACCGCGGGGGTGCGGAGCACCTTGCGAATTGCCATCGTCGAATTGCCTTTCCGTAGGTTTCACCCGGTCACGCCGGGACACGAGCGGAAAGTAACAACCCTGGACGGGTCGGCTTGCGAGAGTGGGCCAGAAATCAAAGATTGTCGTCGAGCTGCGCGTTAATCGCGGGCGCGGCGAGATCTTCGGCAAGCACCTTATTATGCTCGATCCAAAAGGCCCGCGCTTGGCGAGGGCTGACATGAAACTGTTTAGCAACGATCGAATAGATTTGTGGCCGAGTAAGCGGCTTGGGTCGGTAGCGCCTAAGGCTGATGACGCGTGATTTGGGTCCGCGCGATTCTTTCGCCGCGGTCGCAAGCTTCTTCTGAGCTGATTTTTCCCACGCTGCGAATTTTTCCCATTCTTTCCTGGCCGCCTTTAAAAGGCCGGCGCCCTTAAATCGCTCGATTTGGGCATGCTGCCTATCTCGTTCAGCATTGATGCTGGCGCGAGTTGCCTCCAGCTTCCCATCCCTCATTCGATCGGCCGCGCCCTTATCCGAGGCAGTTTTGCGGATTTCCTCGCACCGCGCGCCAATAAGCATGCGCCGGTAAAGGTTGGGCTCGGAAGGCTTACGTCCCTGTCCCCGGCCGGCACCGCCGCGACCGGTCATTTCCGTCCCCCGATCTTCACGACGTTGTTGCCGCCGGCAGCCTTCCCACTGCAATAGGCCGCCCAATCGGCCATCAGTCGGCGGCGCTTCTCGCGCATGTCGCCGCGGCGATAGGCAGCCTCCACCTTGTCGGAGACGGTATGAGCCATCGCCATTTCGGACATCTCGTTGGGATATGCCGTCTGCTCGGAACACCAATCCTTGAACGTCGAACGAAAGCCATGAACCGTGGCAGTGTCGGAGGCATAGCCCATTTCCTTAAGAAGCTCGGCCATCGCCATGTTGGACAAGCCCTTTCCCTCGACACCGCCGGGGAAAATGAAATCGCCATCCTCGGGCAAGTCGTCCAGGACCGCGAGCGCCTGCTTCGACAACGGCACCACGTGGTCACGCTTGCGCGCGCCCTTCTTGCCCTTCACGCGATCAGCCGGGACAGTCCAAAGCTTTTCCTTCTGGTCGATCTCGGGCCACTTGGCACCGATGGTGTCGCCGGTCCGGGCAATCGTCAGGATCGTAAACTCCAACGCTCGAGCGCTGATGCCGTCCCGATCGCGAAGCTTGGACATGAAGTCGGGAAGCTCGCGGTAAGGCAGGGCAGGGTGATGCTCCACCGGGGCAACCTGCGATCGGGCCGGCAAGAGCTGGTCAAGGTGACCTTTCCAGCGGGCAGGGTTTTCGCCGCTGCGAAGCTTCAAGGCCTTGGCTCGATCAAGAACCTTCTCAATCCGACCGCGTACCCGGTTTGCCGTTTCGGTCTTGGTGTTCCAGATCGGCTGTAGGATCTTCATCACGTGCGCGTCTTGCACTCCGCCAACGGGCAGGGTGCCGATAACCGGATAGGCGTAGGTTTCGAGGGTGGCGCGCCACTGGCCGGCATGCTTGTCGCTCTTCCAGCCCGACTTGTGCGCCTCGATGTAGCCTTCAGCGCATTCCTTGAAGGACATCGCCTTGGCTTGCTCGACAGCAGCCGCGGCCTTCCGGGTGTTGCGAGCCTCAATAGGGTCTATGCCGTCCACAACGAGGCTGTGAGCGGCAGTTGCTTTTTTGCGGGCATCCGGCAGCTTGACGCGGGCAACCTCTCCCAGGCCCATCTTGCGGGGTCTGCGGGCCATCATGAACCGGAAGACCCAGGCCTTCGTTTTTTGGGCTGAAACCTGGAGATACAAGCCGTTCCCGTCGCCATATAGGCCGGGCTCGAGGTCGCTGCGTTCCACGAACTTGACTGAAAGCTTGTTTGTCGAGCGCCCCATGTGTCCTCCAGCGGAATCAAACGTACGTACAAATCGGCGCTGGTAGCTATAACACTGGTTCGGACGGCATCGGAAGAGAAATCTTGAAAAGTGACTGATTTTAGCGGATAAGTCGGACACTACTGGACCAGTTCGGAGGATGAAATGTATCCCACCCCTTCCGCCACCTGTTGCCTTTCCACTTCACCCCGAAAACAGGTCATGAATCCGGTAGTCCCCGACGCCATAACGCCGCTTTCCGCTGGCTCTCTGCGTCGTGTCCATGTTCCTCCCGCGCCCGATTTCCTGTGAGGTGTGGCCACCGCGGTACACGCTGAAACGGTGGGTGATGTTAGCCAAGCCAGGGCTAAGGGCGCACCAACGCGGAGCAAAGCGGTGAACCACTTCTGGTACGGCGATCGATCGCCATGGACCGAACGGCGGCTTGAGCTCAGCTTCGACGCGCTGCAGTCGCAACCACCTGCAAAGGCTGTGATCATGGATCGGGAAAACCCGCCGCAGCCACGATCCGCTCGAGCTGTTGAGAGCGAAGATTAGTTCTAGACCACTCAGCGTAACGGCGCGGGGCTTCGATCCCGCGCTCAGCCCGTCGGAAGCAATCGTGCAGCCTGCAACGCCGCGATCACTCTTTTTGCGACAAGCACAACGTTCTGCATATTGGGCAGTTGGCCGTCCTGATAGTCCTTGGCAAGGGCCTCGCGGCGCGCCAACCGAGCCTTAAACTCCTGCCTTGCCCGATCCCATTCCATACGAGCATCTGACACTAGAAGCGCCTGAAAATTCCATTGTCCTGAAGGACAAGCGAGGCCTTCGGTTCCGCGCTCTATCAGTTTGACGAAAGGGTCGCCCCGCCTCCTACTGGGCGGCCCGATTCATTTTCAGGCGCCGGCCCGCACTCCGGAGCCCGCCAGCCAAACCCGCACCAGCGGTCGCCCTAGACTCAGCAATTAGATGGTGCGGC
>Ga0210402_10002760_pt1 | contig 16879 bp, 7 predicted proteins | sample IncBWC7MmetaG_FD_161055 | JGI IMG/M metagenome (GOLD analysis project Ga0210402, IMG submission 161055) | Forest soil microbial communities from Barre Woods Harvard Forest LTER site, Petersham, Massachusetts, United States - Inc-BW-C-7-M | ecosystem: Environmental > Terrestrial > Soil >... | reverse complement strand
CCGCCGCACTCTTTTTGTTCCGCAATGGCTGCCTACCCCGACGAATCTCCGAAAGGAACGGGCCATCCGGCTGATTGAAAAAGTGCTTTACCGAATTATCGCGGAGAAACGCGCCTCAGGCCGCGACGCAGGCGATCTCCTTTCCATGCTGCTGGCCGCGCAAGATGAAGACGGTTCCCGCATGACCGATCAACAGCTTCGCGACGAAGCCATCACGCTTTTTCTGGCCGGACACGAAACCACGGCGAACACTCTCTCGTGGACATGGTGGCTGCTCGCGAAGAATCCCGCAGTCGAAACCAAGCTCCACGCAGAGTTGAGAACGGTGCTTGCGGGGCGCGCTCCGACGCTGGAGGACCTGCCAAACCTTATTTACACGAATCATGTGATTACCGAGTCGATGCGCCTTTATCCTCCGGCATGGGGAACAGCGAGGACGGCTATTGAGGATCACGAGATTGCGGGCTACGCGGTGCCGAAAGGCTCCGGCGTCTCCTTTGCGCAATGGACAGTTCATCGCGACGCACGGTGGTACGACGCGCCGGAAGAATTTCGGCCCGAGCGTTGGGAGGGCGACCTGCTGAAGCGAATTCCAAAGTTCGCGTATTTTCCCTTTGGAGGCGGGCCGCGCCAGTGCATCGGGAATTCGTTCGCGCTGATGGAATCTGTCCTGACTCTTGCAACGATCGCACAGCGGTACCGATTCCGGCTGGTTGAAGGGCATCCGGTGGTGCCGCTGGCGTCGATCACGCTGCGCCCGCGGTACGGGATTCGCGCAGTGCTGGAAGCCCGTTCGGCCAAGAGCCGCGCCGCGGTTGACCAAAGCGACAGCTAATTTGGAGAGGTAAGACCCCTCCCCCCAGGGGGTTTTTTCGGAAGTGTTCATTCTAAAGGGTTTTAAGTCCTGTGTTTTGGAAGTGCGGATTCCAAAGGGGTTAGAGGCGCATTTTCCATAAGTGTTGATTCTAAAGGGGATAGTAGCGAGTGATGAGTGGCGAGTGGCGCGTAGTGAATCACGAGCAGGGACCAGTAGTGTGGATCTTGACGCCCGGGCCGGGGTGCGGAAAACATAGGGCACGGAGTCCACCGAGGTCAGCGGGATGGGCAGCGGATGATGATAATGATTGAGCGCGGGGGAAGCTGATTGGGTGGTGGGCGAGCTGAACATGGGATATGGTAGCAGCGTTAGTTACCATTTGTCAATAGATATTGTGATTACTGAGTAGGTTATTCGAACGGGGAGGCGCGGATTCGAACGGGAGTGGTGGAAGTCGATGGTTTTTAGGGAGTTGAGCGGGGAGTGAAGGGTTTGATACGGCTGTGGAGAAATGTGGAAAAGTCAAAAACGCAAGAGTGAGCGCCACGCGCGGAGCACGTGGCGCACTCGTTACCGAGTGGGGCCTGTGGGATAGTGAGAGGAATCCACGAAGAGCTTATTGCCAGAGGCCAAGGCCGAGGCCGAGTGGTTGAGTCGGCTGCAGGCTACTCCAGTAGGCTGAACTCTTCGGCTGAGCTCACTGGCAGCGGGTGTGAGAAGACTCCAAGCAACGGGGATGCAACCAGATGTTGTAAGGACTAGGGAGCAAAGAAAAGAGGCCGGTCAATCGACCGGCCTCTTTGAGTATGAGCTGTGGACTCGCCCGGGCTACCGCAGCGGCGAGTTTAGAACGTGAAGTGCGCCGAGACGACGACGCTGCGGAAGTTTCCTGTGTTCCCCCAAACCTCACCGAAGGTGTTCGGCGCAGGCGTGCCGCCGGAACCGACGCCAGCAGCATTCTTGTTATTGATGTTGAGGCCGGGCGCGCCGTAAAACTGGTGGTTAAAGGCGTTGAGGGCATCGGCACGCAGAGTCAGCGACAAGCGCTCGTAGAGCTTGAAATTCTTCTGAACGCTCAAGTCCACCTGGTTGCGGGGCTGGGTGCGAGTCACGTTGCGTCCGACGGCGCATGCAAAGGGATTGCCGCCGCATAGATTGTTGATCGCAAGGGTGTTGTTGACGATGAAATGAACGTCGGTCGGATTGATCGCCGGGCACGCTGGCGTTCCCAGCGATGCATTGCTGGTACTCTGGCAACTGCTTACGTTGACCAGGAAGACCTGGCCAGTTGTGGTGTTCTTGATGTAGCGGCCCGCGGTGTTGAACGGAGCATCCGCATTACTGAGAATCGGACGGCAGGAGTCGAGAGTGCTACCGATGAAGTTATTGTTGAAGAGGCTGTCACAATACGCGTCGCCATTGTTGGTGTTCTGAACCGGAGTTACGGCGACGCCGGTCTGATAGCGATGGGTGCCACTTAACTGCCAGCCACCCAGAGCGTGACCGAGGAAACCCTGCTGTGAACGCTTCCAAGGCACTTCATATAGCACGTAGGTGGTGAAAACGTGGGGATAGGACTCCGCCGAAATGCCGCGCTCCCCGCGGTCGGGGTTGAATGGATTGATGGCGATGGGGGTGGACACGCCGCCCGTACTGGAGAAGATTTCGCTGGTGTTGTCCAGGGCCTTGCTAAAGGTATAGGCGAAATCCCCAGTTAATCCGTGGAACGACCTGAATTTGAGTTCGTTCTGGAGTCCGTGATACATGGACCAGGCCCCGTTGTTACGCGTGCGAACTAGTGTGAAGTTGCAGTTAGTGCGCCCGAGGGAATTGGGCGATCCGGATGTGCTGGATAGGCACGGGGTAACGCCAGATGGGATGGCCTGCGGAAATTGAACTGCGAGGCCATCGGTACAGGCGCCCGCTGAAACGGTACAAATCTGCGGGTTAGCATTTATCGTCTGGAAGTTACCAATGCCGTGATTGCCTACATAACGGGATTCAAAAGAGATGCGGGAAGAGATACTCCGCTCCACACCCAAAGACCACTGCTCGACATAGGGGTTGTGGAAATCGGGACTGACGCGAGTCTGACTGCGGCCGCCAGGGTTGGAGCCAAGCGGGATCAAACCCAAATAAGCCGCTTGGACGGACGTGCCGGTGGCGTTCGCAGGCACGCCGACGTTGTTGATCGTGCCAGCATTCACCACGGGCGCGGAAGTAGCGACGTTCAAGAAAATATTGTAATAGGAGGGGTCATAGGCGATGCGGTAGCCCCCACGGATGACGGTTTTGCCGTCACCGAACACTCGCTTCAGGATTTGGGGAGTCCAGGCAAAGCCGATGTTAGGTCCGAAGTTGTTGAGGTCTTCGGGAATGTGAGGGATTTCCGTTACGCCAGCGGGTAAGCCGGCCTGCCAGAATCCATCTGCAACGTTCTGAACAGAGATGTCGTGAAGCAAGTTGATGGCTTGCTGATCCCACTCCCAGCGCATGCCGATGTTGAGGGTGAGGTTGCTCTTAATGCGGAAGTCATCTTGTGCATAGAAAGCCAGGTCGTTTTCCTTGAAGTTGAAGTTGAAAGGGCCTTGGGTGAGCGAGAGCTGGCTGCAAGTAGCCGGAGTGTTTGCGACGCCTCCGATATTAGGACAACCGGCGGCGTTTTTGATGAAGTTGCTAAAGGCACTGCAATAGACCGCGCCTGTTGGGTCCACGCAATCTTTTGGGGTAGCTGCGTTGTTGGTCGGAGTGGAAAGAAAGGTGAACCCGCCGTTGATGCTGGGGAGGAAGTGGTTGGGCGAGCTTTGGTGGTCAAACTCGCCACCGAATTTCACGGTGTGGCGGCCATGGGTCCAAGTGACGTTGCTCTGATACTGAGTATTGTGAACCTGGCGGTCTTGGGGGAGATTGGTTGCCAGACCGAAAGTGGTATACGAGTTGACAGCATCGGAGAAGGAGATGTTGGGCGGACATGCGGTGACGTTCTCGATGGTGCATTGAGGAAAGCCCTGGCCACCGGCAAACTTGAAGAAGCCCTTGCCATAGCTGACGCGAACCTGCTGCACCAAATTGGTCGTCCAGGTGCGAGTATAGTCCCAACCATACTGCCGGTCTTGAGCGGGGACAGCCACAAAGGCCCCGCTGGAGATGGTGCCAGATCCCAAGGCGGTGTTGCTGTTCTGGTAGATGAACCGGAAGAAGAAACGGTCCTTGCTGGTCATCTGCCAGTCACCGCGGCCTACGATCTGCCGATCGTCAAAATTGTTACCGACGACGCGATTTACAAAAGCAAAAGGCACGGAGACAAACGTCGTGCCGTTCGAGACGGAGACGTTTTGCACCGTGCCAGCCGGTTGAGGATTCCCAGCTGTGATGCCGTAGGGACCAAACTGCTTCAGCGCTGATACGGCAGTGTTGTTGGGGAACGCCGCCGCAAGTGCAGCCAAGCCATCGGGTGTAGGAGTGAGACTGGAGGAAGTTGAGCTGCTCCGGGCTCGCTGCTCCTCTTGCTGGTAACTGCCGAAGAACCATACACGGTTCCTGAGAACCGGGCCACCGAACGTACCACCCCAGCGATTATCACCGAAGCGAGGGATGACAGCCTCTCTGCATTTGGCAGCGAACGGGGTGGCCGTTCCAGGAGCTACACCGGCGGGGCAGAAGCCCAGCAGAGGGTTTTTCTGGCCGTTGGCGAGCGAGCGGTCCCAATCGCCTTCGTAGTATTCATAACCGCTGCCATGCCAGTTATTCGTGCCGGATTTGGTGATGTAGTTGACGACGGTGCCAGAGTTGCGCCCATATTCAGCGCTAAAGTTATTACTGACAACCTGGAGTTCCTCCATCACGTCCGGGCTGGAGAGGAAAACCAGGGGACCGGCGACGGAGTTATCGTTGTTCGCCTGGCCATCAATCTGGAAGTTGTTGGAGCGGCCGCGGAGGCCGTTATTGGCGATGGCAGCTCCATTGGTGTTGCTGAAATTGGTGGAACCATTGTTAGCCACACCCGGAACGAAGAGAACGAGATTGTCGAAGCCCGCGCCCGCGTTGGGCAGAGACTGCACTACATTAGTGTCGAAGTTGCCGCCAATTTGCGAGCTGGTGCTGTCCACCAATGGTGCGGAGGCTTCCACGGTGACGGTTTCGGAAGCGCTGCCGATCTCCAAGATCAGGCCGGAGAGCATGTTGGTTCTGCCAGCCACGACTATGACGTCGCTGAGGTGCAGATTGCGAAAGCCGGAGGCCTGGACAGTAAGACCGTAGGAACCGAGCGGAAGACTTCGGAACTCAAAGTATCCCTGGGAGTCTGTCTTGGCAGTGAAGGAGGCTCCGGTGGCGGCGTCCGTGGCACGCGCAGCAGCGCCCGCGACAATTGCGCCCTGCTGATCCTGCACGGTCCCTGCAATAGATCCGGTGACAATGCCCTGACCCATCACGCTGGGAGGGCTAAATTGCAGCAAGAGGGCCAGAACGAGTCCCAACCGAACTAGATTCCAGAAAATTACGCGATGGCAGGCAGACGAGCTGACCTGAAGAAGCCTCATAGATTCCTCCGTATTGACCTGAAAATAGAGAATGGAAGTACTACCGGTGACCACCACAGTCACACGTTTGGGACTAAGTGGGCATTTTTGAGGCCAAATTGACATAAACTTAATGTTAATTGCAGTGGCAAGAAAACAGTGAGCTTAGGAATCGACAAGAATTTGTGTCCATTCTATTTGGGTACGGAAGATATGAAATTTAGTAAAAAGTTTCCTACTTGTTTCTAAAAGATGGAGCATCGGTCTGAGGAAAGGAAGGCTTAGTATCAGTACCATCATGAGTAAGCCCTATCACGCAGCGAGATAGTCCTGCTGATGATGTTCAGCTGGAATGACTCCTGACAGGGGCGAGGGAAAAGTGACGATCGACCGGCTTGGGTCGTGGTTGTGTGGTCCGGGTCGGACTGATCGGGGCAGGAAGTGACTGGGATGCGGGCAGAAAAGAATAGAGATAGACAGGCCCTTCAGACGAGACCGGAGGGAGACCATGGCCCTTGCCCGGACAGGCGGAGCTGGTAGTCCACTCTCCGGAAGATCCTGATCCAGGAGTATCAGGCTGTGGGAGTCGAAGACTACTCCTTGAATTTTTTGCTGGGGGTGGCTTGGCGCTGGTTTTGGAGTTCGAGGATGTCGGCGCCGGTGTCGTAGGAGCCGAGGAGCCAGCGGGCGAAGAAATCGCCGCGGGCCATGGCGACGTAGCTGGCGATGGGCATGTAGGAATGGCGCATGCCGGGGTAGACCTGAATTTCGAAGCGCTTGTCGGCGCGGATGAGGGCGTTGGCTACGCGCATGGTGTTGACCATGCTTACGTTATTGTCCATGTCGCCGGTGGTGAGCATGAGATGGCCTTTTAAGTTTTTGGCGAGGTCGGAGTTTTTGTCGATTTCGTAGATGAATTTTTCTGTGCCGTCTTTTTGAGCTTCTTCGCGGACGCCGTGATATTTCTCGCTCCAGTCGCGGTTGTAGACGTTGTTGTCGTGATTGCCGGATTCGGACCAGCCTGCTTTATAAAAATCGGGGTATTGCATGAGAGCGGCGGCGGTCATAAAGCCTCCGCCAGAGTGGCCCCACATGCCGACGCGCGACAGATCGATGTAGGGATGAATGGCGGCAAGGCGCTCCGCGGCGACTTTTTTGTCGGCGAGACCGTAGTCGCGGAGATTGCCGTAGCCGTAGCTGTCATACCACTTATTGCGCTGAGGACTTCCGCCACGAGCGCCGACTTCGATGACGATGAAGCCGAGTTGAGCTAGCGGCGCGTTTGGACTTTTTGGCGAGAAGGTTTTGTTTACTTCCTCAGTTTGCGGGCCGGGATAGACGAACTCGATGAGGGGATATTTGCGAGTGGGATCGAAGTCGAAGGGCTTGTGCATTACGCCATAGAGATCGGTGATGCCGTCTTCGGCTTTGACTTTGAAGACTTCGGGGAATTTGAAACCGGCTTCGAGGAGTTGAGAGACGTCGGTGGTTTCGAGGTCGAGAAGGTGCGCGCCTTGGGCATCGACGAGGACGGATTTGGGAGCGGTGTCCACCCGGGAGTAGGTGTCTGCAAAATATTTGCCGGAGTCCGGAGCGCTGAAAGCGTGAGAAAAATTGCCAGGAGTTAACGATTGCAGGCCGGAGCCATCGAGGCCGATACGATAGAGATGCGTGTAGTAGGGATCCTCGTTGTGCTCGCGGCCGTTGGCGGTGAAATAGAGGATGTGAGATTTTTCGTCGAGAGAGACGATTTGATCAGTGACGAACTCGCCGGAAGTGATTTGGTTTTTGAGTTTGCCTACGGCATCGAAGAGGTAGTAGTGGCCCCAGCCGTCGCGCTCGGACCACCAGATGAGTTCCTGGCCGTTGCCGGTGAGGCGGAGGGGCTTGACGCTGAGCCAGACGTTGGAGCGTTCTTCGATGAGCGTTTTTGAGGCGCCAGTCGAAGTGTCGGCGACGCAGACATCGACTTTGCGAAAATCTCGATTGGTGCTGACGAAGTAGAGTTTGTCGGAGGAGTCGGAAAGCCAACGAGGGCTGACGCGAGAGAGGGGCATGGGGGCGCCTTCCTGAGTGCCTTCCTGTTCCTGGCGAAGCTCTTCGCGATCGCGCTCGAGGAGCGGTGCGTCGGAGATGCGGAGTTCCTGCTCGGGGAAGTTTTTGACTTGAACGACTACGATTTGCTTCGTGGAGATATCGAAGACTTCGAGATGAGAGATTGGCATGGCGTCCTCGCCGGGGAGTGGGTAGGGGTAGGCTTCGAGCGTGGGGCGGGGATTGGCGAGAGAGTGGATGACCCAGAAATCGGGGATTTTGCGTTCGTCCTGGCGAACGACGGCGAACTTTTTCGAGTCTTTCGACCAGTGGACCTGAATGGCAGGGGAGCGAATGCCGGCTTTGTTTGTGTCACCCTTGTCCTCTTTTTTGAGTTGGTCTTCTTGTTCGGGCAGGATGCGGCGGGCGTAGCTGAATTTTTCGATGGCATCGGTGGTGAGCTGGTTCTCGACGATGGTGGCATCGCCGGCTTTTTTCAGGGCTTTTGCGTAGTTGCCGGCGTCCATCATGTAGAGATTGTGACCGCGCGCGAAGACGACAGTTTTTTCGTCGGGAGATACGGAAGCCCACATGGGCTTTTGCTTCGCCGGCTCGACATTGTCGAGGCGCGTGACTTTGCCTGTGACTAGGTCGTATTCGAAAGAGAGTATGCGGGTTTCTTCGCGAGGCTCGGCGGGTTGGCCGGAGCCCTGGGCGCGCTGGCCTTGTTGTTCGGTCTGCTTGTCTTCTTTCTGCTTGTCATCGTTCTGCTTGATTTCACTTTCGTTGCCTTGCTGGCTGCCGTCGTCCTGGATTTTTTTCTCGGGCTCATTGGGAACGACGCCGTCTTTGCGGATCTCGACTTCGAAACGCATGCGAGTGTCTTTATCGACGAGCTTCAGGCGTTTGACCGGGAGATGCTGAGCGTCGTACGGGAAATTAGTGAGAGAAGAAAGAGCGGCGGCGACTTTGGCGTTGTCCCAGAGAAGGGATTTCGATTTTTTGAGTGGGTCGACGATGTAATAGTTCGTGCCGTCGGCAGTGCGGTAGCTGTACCAGAATTTGTCGGAGAGCGTGAACCAGCGCGGAGTGACGGAGAGGTCGAAGACGAGTTTGTTCATATTGGCAGGCAGGAAGCGAGCTTCGAGAGCGTAATTCGGCCCGTAGTTTGCGGTGGCGGATGGGGGCGTCGCGCCATCGGGAGAGGCAGCGGCGGAAGGCTCGGCGTTTGCCGAATGGCTCGAAGTTTGCGCGGCGAGGCTCGCGACGAAGACTACGCAAATGAGAAGCACAGTTGCCGGACGCCAACGGATCCGACGAGGGTGCTGTCTCGACAAAGACCTCCGCGCATTCGCCGATTTCATGGCTAGGCTTCCTCCACTTTGGTTTGGTGATTCGTGCTCAGGCTATCTACCCCACGGGCGGCGCATTATAAACCAATCACGCAGACATTTAGCATGTGGAGTTGTGGACGGGACGGGAGGAATGCGAAGCCCGCTTGAGCTGAATCGAGGCGGACCAGTAGGAGTAAGAGTTCGTTCGCGGCAGAAGCGCGGAGCGATTTGGTAGTCGACGATATTAGGGAGTGCTTGGAAGCTAGGTCAGGGCGCGCTTAAGACGTTTAGTGGTCTTCTCTAGTTGGTGCTTGAGGGCTCCGACTTGCTTCGAGATCGCCAGGAGTTCCTCTTTGGCGAGGGCTCCGGCCTCCACAACTTTGTGGGCTTTGCGATCGGCTTTGCCAATTGCGCCGCCGATTCTTGCTGCGACTCGTGTGAGCTTGCTATTTTTGGCCATACGCGACCTCCTTAATTGCATAGCTTAGGTTACACAACCATCGTATACCTAAGATGAATTTTGGAGTTAATAGTATACGGAGAAGAGTCAAGGCAGGGGATTTGCAGGGGCATAAACACCACGGGCACTGAATGGGAAGGGGTTTATTTGCTCGCGGCGCCGAAAGAGAAGGGGCCGAGTTCGGTGCGGGTTTGCATGACGCGAAGGATGGAATCGCGGCTGACCATGCCGATGATGTGGGCGGCACCATCATCGGAACCGGAGACGATGGGCATTTGGTTGACATCGGCGGTGAGGAGACGTTCGAGGAGGCCGAGAAGCGGCTCGTCAGGCGTGGCCCAGAGGATGCGCTCGCGGGGGATCATAACGGCTTGCACCGAGTTGTGAGCCCATTCCTCGCGCGGGACGGAATTGAGGGTGTGGACGTTCATCATGCCGACGAGGCGGTCGTCGGTGATCACGAGGTGGCAACGGCGGCCCGTGCGAAGGACCTCGGCGCCGTACTCTTCGAGAGACAGGGCGCGGCCAACAGTAGGAACTTCTTGGCTCATCACGTCAGCGGCACGGAGGCCGGAGAGAGTTTCGCGAATGGCGGCTTGGGCGACACTTTCCTGCGCAGCATTCAGGAGGAAGAAGCCGATGAAAACACTCCAGAGACCCTGCCCGATGAATCCCTTGAAAACTGCAAAGCCGCCAACGAGGATCATGGCGTAGGCGATCAATCGCCCGCTGGCGCCGGCGACGCGGGTGGCTTTAGAAAAATTCTTGGTTGCGCCCCAGATGATGGCGCGGAAGATTCTGCCGCCGTCGAGCGGAAAGCCCGGAAGAAGATTGAAGACCGCGAGCAAGAGATTCGTAGTCCAAAGCCATGTAGAAACCGCACTTACCATCTGGTTTGACGGAAACAATTGAAGCAGGCCGAAAAAAAGTCCGGCCAGAAGGCCGCTGGCGAGGGGACCGGCGATGGCGATGTTGAATTCCTGGATGGCCTTGGAGGGATCGCGCTCGATGCTGGCGACACCGCCGAAGATGAACAAGGTGATGGAGAGCACACGAATTTTATAGTGCTGTGCGACCACGCTATGGGCAAGTTCATGGAAGAGGAGAGACGCAAAAAAGAGAATACTGGTGAAAACGCCGACGCTCCATTGCTGGGCAGGGGTCCAGCGAGGATACTGCTGCGTGAACTGCATGGCGAGAGAGTAGGTGATGCCGGCAAAAATGATGATCCAAGTCGAATGGAGAAAGATGGGTATCCCAAGGACCTTGCCGATGCGCATGCCTGGGCGTGGAACCATGTCGAGTAGATTCTGGAGGCGAAACCTTCGCCGAGGGAAATCAGCGAGGCGGATTCGCGTCCTTTTTCCTTTCGGGCTTTCTCGGATGACTTTCGGGCCCGTTCCCTAACACTACTACAATAGCTCGGATTGGCCGCTTGGCCAAACGGAGGCGCGAGGGGCGCGTCTGGCTGACCACGGCGTGTTTCCCACCACACAAAAGCCTTTTCAATCGGAAAAAGATAAGTCCTGCATTTTCAACGCATTTAGGTTGGTGCTCAACCTGCCATTCCCTTTGCTGCAGGACATTGCAGGATAAGGGAGGCACACGATGATCGCCATGCTGCACTTCGCCACACTCGTCATAACCACCATTTTTGCCGCCGCTGCCGCCTTTTTGTTCGATTGGATGCTGTTGCGGGCGATGTTCGTCCTGATGCGGCCAGCGACGGCCCGGCACGCGGCTGCTCCTACGCACTTGGTACGTGGGACGGCTCAACTGGCGCGGGCTTACGCGTCGCAGCGCTGAGCGTAGCGACCAACGAGACCACAGCCTGAGACGGAGCGGGCAGGATTCCCGGCCCAACGTGAGCGGCGGATTGGACGGTCGCCTCTCCGCCGCAACGCCCGGGAGTGAGAGGGAAGGGAGCAACACCATGCTGGCTTTGAAATACTTGCTAATGATTCTCGGCCTCGGACTGTTCGGCAGCGCCGGGGCTTTGGTGGTCTACGACATATACATCTCGGAGCAACTTCGGCGGCTGTTGGCACGCAGTAAAACAATTGAGCCGGGCGCGGAAACGGGAGTAATCGCACGCCACCCTTTCGGACCGGTCCGCTGGCGGCTGGCCCAGCGGCTGGCGATCTCGGGCGTGCTTCCTATCTTGCTGGCGTTGAGCATCGTGGTGATTCCGGACGGGTCCGCCGGCGTACGCGTCAGCCAGGTTTGGGGCGCGCGGCGCGGCACGCTGTATCCGGGAATGCACTTCGTCACGCCGCTCGTCGATAGCGTGGCGCTATACGACACGCGGGAGCAGGTGTACTCGACGTCGGCAAGCGCCTCCGCAAAATCCGAGAACGAAGTGCTCACCGTTCAAGCGCGCGAAGGATTGAACATTGGCTTGGCCGTTTCGGTGAGGTACCGGCTGGACCCACGGCGACTGGATACGATTCACGCGAATTTGCCGCAGCCTGTTGGAGAAGAGGTGGTGGCGCCGGTGGTCTCGACGACATACCGGCAGCTTGCGCCGAACTACATAACGCAGGAGATATTTGCGACAAAACGCGAAGAGTTGCGTTCGAAAGCTGCGGCGGCGATTACTACGCGGCTCGAGAGCGACGGAATTCTTGTGCGCGAAGTTCTGCTGCGCGATTTGCAGCTTCCTGCGGAATACGCGAAGGGGCTCGAAGGGCTGCTCTTGAAAGAGCAGGAAAACGAGCGGCTGGGAACCGAGCAGGAGATCAAGCTGAAAGAAGTGCGCATCGCGGAGCTTGAGGCGGAGGCGCAGAAGGCGCGCGACGTGAAGCAGGCCGAAGGGCAAGCGGCGGTGCGCGTGCTGCAGGCCAAGGCGGAAGCGGACGCGATGCAGTACACGCTGCCGCTAAAACAGAAACAGATCGAGCAGACGAAGCTCGAAGCCGAAGCGCGCAAGGAAGCTACGCTGCAAAACGCGGATGCGGCGGCGCAAGCGAAGGTCATCGACAGCAAGGCGGAAGTCGAGCGGCAGAGGAACTTGTCGGAAGCGGAGGCCAACCGAATCCGTGTGACCGCAGCGGCGGATGCCGAACGCATGAAATTCGAAGCCAGCGTGCTGAAGCAGAATCCGATGCTGATACATAAGATTATTGCGGAAAGACTTTCGGACAAGCTGCAAATCATGATGGTGCCGATGGACGGCAAGAACTTTTTTGCAAATGACGTGATGCACTCTGCGTTTTCGGGTGTGACCTCCGGAAACAACAATGTTTCTCCGGATGATTCGGCGGATTCGGATGGTTCGGCGCCGGCGCCGACGGTGAGTGCGCAGAAGCGGCCGGCGAAGAGGCCTTAGAAGTTAGACAAAATCTGCACAGACTGAAGTCTGTGCTACCGGGTTCCGCTAGCCAATACCCCTGTGGGTGGCACGGGACGCGTCGCCGGAAAGGAGGAAAGATCATGAGCATGAAGGCAAGCACCGCCGCGCTTCGCCGAATTTGCCAGAGGTTATTCCTTCTCCAGCGACGTGGACCGCGCCACCCGGCTAGCGGTTGAATTATGGCCGACTGGAAAACGAAAACGGCCGACGGATCGGCGGCCGTTTTCGTTACCACTTGCGGGTTAGGAGCGATGTAGAACTGAACCGCTGCTGTTAGTTTGAGCCAGGGAATTTCGGCCGGGGCGGAAGGCCTTTGTAATCTTTCAGGGCTTCTTTCGCCAGTTCGATGGCTTTCTCGAGTTGCGGGTCGTGACCTTGGACGACGAGATCGGGACTCTGGGGAACTACAAAATCCGGATCGACGCCGTGGTTCTCGACGGCCCATGAGCCGCCTTTATCCCAGGAATAGAATCCAGCCGATGGAGCGGTGACGAAACCGCCGTCACGCAATGGCGCGCCGCGATTGATGCCGACAAGACCGCCCCAGGTTCGAGTGCCAACAATAGGACCGATTTTCTCAAAGCGGAAGAGCCAGGGGAACAGATCGCCACCGGAGCCGGATAGTTCGTTGACGAGCATGACCTTGGGTCCATAGATAGCCACGGGAGGATAGGGAACGTCCTTGCCATCGCGGTTAGAGATGACCGCGAGGAGTGAACGCTTGAGTTTTTCGGTATAGAAATCGGGGATCTGGCCGCCGGCATTGTAGCGCTCGTCGACGATGATGCCGTCTTTATCGAGCTGTCCAGTGAGTTCTTTGTCGAAGGAAATGATTCCGGGAATTGAGGTGTCCGGGACGTGCATGTAACCGACGCGGCCGCCCGTAGCTTCCGCGACTTTTCGGCGGTTATTCTCGATCCAGTCGAGATAGCGTACCCCAGTTTCATTGCCGATGGGTTTTACGGAGATTTCCCACGCGCCGTCGGCGCTGGGCTTGCTGTTGATTTTCAGCGCAACGAGTTTCCCGGCGAGGTCCTGAAAGTAGGAATAGACGTCTTGCGTTGCGCGAGCTTCCTGGCCATTCACGGAAATCAAATAGTCACCAGCTTTCACTTTGAGGCCGGGATCGGTTAGGGGCGAGCGCGTAGCGTCGTTCCAGTTTTCGCCGGGGTAGATTTTCGCGATGCGGTAGAAGCCGCCGTCCGGCTCGAAGTCCGCGCCGAGCATGCCCACGCTGACATGAGGCTTCGTCGGCTGATCGCCGCCGCCGACATATGTATGCGAGGTGCTGAGCTCAGCGATGAGTTCGCCGATCAAGTAGTTGAGATCGCTGCGATGGGCCACCCAGGGAAGCAGAGCCTCGTAGCGCGCGCCGATTTTGTTCCAGTCATGGCCGGTCATATTGGGATCCCAATAGAAATCGCGCTCGATACGCCAGGCCTCGTGGTAAATCTGGCGCCATTCTTCGCGTGGATCGATCTGGACTTGCAGTCCGCTGAGATCCAGTTTGCCGGCGCCGACTTTGGCCTTGCCGGGAACGGCGTCGGTGATGCCGAGCATAGGTCCAGCCTTGTAGAGAACTTTTTTGCCTTCTTTGTCGAGGTCGTAGCCGTCGATGCCCTCGAGCAGGACTTTGTCTTCGCGCTTAGTGACGTCGTAAACGTGAAGCACGTTCTGAGGGCCTTGGTTACCCGGCAAGGCGAATTGGCGGGCTTCTTGCGGCGTGGTGACGTAGAAGAATTTGTCTTTACGGGCCGCAAGGTTGCTCAAGATGCCAGGTTCGATGGAGACGGGAGCGATGCGGTGGCCAATGCCATCGAGATCGATCTGGATGGGCTTGATGGCTTCTGCTTTCTTCTCTTCTTTTTGTTCGTCGGGCTTTTGATCGCCGGGTTTGGAGGCGTCGGCCTTCTTGTCGTCTTTCTTTTTGTCTTTGTTTTCGTCAGCACTTTTTTCTTCATCGCTTTCAGGCTTGAAGGGTGAAGGCTCGTCGGCTTTGAGCGTGACGGCGAAGACGCCATCGGTCGAATAGTAGTTGTAGCGCTGGTCGAGCTGACCGATGCTCGGAAAGAAATACCGCGTGGAGATGAAATAGAGGTACTTGCCATTGTCGTCGAAGACGGGATTGTTGTCGCTGTAGAAGCCGGTAGAGATTTCCGTGGCTTTCCTCGACGCGAGTGAAAAGAGGAAAACGTCGTTGGCGCCCCGGCGATGGGGCTTGGAATAGGCGAGCCAGAGGCTGTCAGGTGACCACGCAGCGTCCGCGATGAGGCCGTAGTCGGAGGAGTCAACGAGAACGGGCTTCTTGTCGTCGAGGCCGACATACCAGAGCTGGTTGGACTTGTCCCAGTAAAGAAGTTTTTTGCTATCGGGGGACCACGTCGGACCAAAGCGATAGACTTTGCCGTCGGAAGTGATGCGCGTTTCTTCGCCGCCCATTTGAGGGCGTGTGTAGAGCTCGTATTCGCCGGTCTTGTCGGATAGATAGGCGATTAATTTGCCGTCGGGCGACCAAGCAGGATTGAGTTCGTGAATGCTGGAGTGTTGCGTCGACAACGTGCGTACGCTGCCGTGTTCGGCGGGGACGGTGAAGACATTGCCGCGGGCTTCCACGACGGCGCGTGCGCCGGATGGGGAGAGCGTAGCGCTGCCGATGCTTTGGGCGACACTTTTAAATTCCGGCCGGGCTTCGATGTCCTCTGCGCGGACGATGATGGGGAGATTGCGCGTTTTCCCACTGTTGAGATTGAATTCGTGGAGCAAGCCGCCGTTTTCGTAGACGATGGCATCCGGGCCGAGGCTGGGCCACTTGATGTCAAACTCCTGATACTCTGTGAGCTTTTTGGTTTGCTTGGAGGAGAGGTCGTAGCTGTAGAGGTTCATGATGCCGTCGCGGTCGCTGATGAAATAGATGGAGTTGCCATGCCACATGGGGAACATGTCCATGCCGGGCGTCTTGGGCAACTCTTCGTAGGTGTTCTTTTTCAAGTCGTAGATGGCGATAGGGAGGCTCCAACCCCCGCGGTAGCGCTTCCAGGTGCGGAATTCCTGCGAGGTTTCGAGATAGGCGATCTTGGTGCCGTCGGGGGAAAAGGAGGTGAGGTCGCCGCGCGGCACGGGGAGCGGATGGGCAGTGCCACCTTGGGGGGAGACGAGGTAGAGCCGCGTGGAGCGTCCGAGAGGCTCGTTGAAACGGTCGGAACGAAAGAGAATGTTCTTGCCGTCAGGGGTCCAGCCGAGGACGATGTCGTTCGAAGGGTGGAAGGTAAGGCGCTTGGGCTCGCCGCCTTCGGCGGAGATGATGTAAACGTCGGGGTTGCCATCGTATTCGCCGGTGAAGGCGATCCATTTGCCATCGGGTGAGAATTTCGGGTAGAGCTCGTCGCCGACGTGCGAGGTGAGCCGCCGGGCCGCGCCGCCTTCGCGGGAGGAGATCCACAAGTCGCCAGCGTAAGCGAAAACGACCCTGTCTTTCGAGATGTCCGCGAATCGCAGAAGGCGAGTGGCTCCAGGAGGCACTTGATCCGCAGCGGCGGAGGATTGTGCTTGAGCGGGCAGCGCCGACGGGCAGACCATCGTGGCGAAGGCCAGCCACAGCAATGCATTCAAACGAATAGCGATTCGGTTCATTCTAATCATCCTTGGAGACAGAGATTTGCCCCGGATACCAGACTACCTAGATGGACGCGCGTCCTCGCAAAATGTTTCGCTGCGAGCAAGTATTTTCCGCCGCGTCGAGCCCCGTGTAAACGATATTCGGATTGATACGGCACACCTGATCCGCCGCGTTCCGTAGCACAGATTGCAGGCGTGCTATCATCAACCGGCAAGCCAGTGTCCGCCAAGCAAAATTTGTCCTCGCCGCGCACGCGCGGCCGCGCGAATCTCTGCCAGTTCCTCGGATTAGTTCTTTTCTTTGTTCTTGCGCTGATGCCGCGACCCGCCCACGGCGATACTTTGGAGGAAGCCGCTCGATTGCTGGCTCGGAAAGTTTGGACATCGATTCACGGATCTTCCGTCAGCTTGGAGTTTCGGAATACTTCATCGCTTGGGGGCACGGAGTTTGCAAGCCTCTCGACTGCATTCCAGGAAGAACTGGAGCGGCGAGGCGTCAAGATTGTGCTCGCGGACGCTGTTGTGAGTCTTGTCGTGAGCGTCACGCAAAATCCCACGGAGTATATCGGGGTCGTGCAGATTCAGCGGAAGGAAAATACGGAAACGGTCATGGGACCAATCGGGCTGGTGAATGCCCCGGCGGCGCCCGAACCGGCGTTCGGCTTGACGCTCCACAGAGAATTTCTCTTTTCGCAAGACACTCCCATCCTCGACGTAGTGTTTAGCTCATACTCGAAAGACGCTTAC
>Ga0210402_10002759_pt1 | contig 16882 bp, 9 predicted proteins | sample IncBWC7MmetaG_FD_161055 | JGI IMG/M metagenome (GOLD analysis project Ga0210402, IMG submission 161055) | Forest soil microbial communities from Barre Woods Harvard Forest LTER site, Petersham, Massachusetts, United States - Inc-BW-C-7-M | ecosystem: Environmental > Terrestrial > Soil >... | reverse complement strand
CTGACCAAGGATCGTCTCAACCAGTCGGTTCCGCTGACCATCCTCGCCTTCAGGAACGACAAGTCCTACTATCAGGTCGCGCCGCTGCGTCAGGGCCAGCCGATCGATGTTCCCGGATTCTTTCTTCCCGGTGAAGACCAGGACTTCATTGTGCTGAACCTGTTCGAAGAGGAATCCTGGCGCGCCGTCGCCCACGACTTCGCCGCCATGCTGCTGAATTACAACTATCCGCCCGCGCAGGGATGGTTCGACGAAGGCCTCGCCGAATATTTCAGTTCGATTCGCGTCGACAACAAAAACGTCGAACTCGGCGGAGACCCTGAACTCCATCCGTCTCTCAGTGAGGATTTGGTCGGTAACCAGCGAGAAACCCAGCCGCCCAAATCGCTGACGGAATTGCTGGGCGCGCAGGTGTGGCTGCCCCTGCCCGACCTCTTCACCCTGAAGCACGACACCTCCGCACGCAACCAGGGCACGCACCACACGCTTTATTACGCCGAGTCGTGGATGGTAATGCATTACCTGCTCCACGAGAAAAAGCTGCCGGAAACCGGAACCTACTTCGACCTCGTCCTAAACCAGCACGTGCCGGTGGAAGAAGCCATTCAGAAGGCCTACGGCATGAGTTCCGCGCAACTGGAAAAGGCGGTGAAGGATTATTTTCACGCCCAGACCGCGTTGCTGACCGCGGTCGATGCCGCTCGGCAGGCGAACCCAGACGCTGCTTATCCTTCGAACGCCGACGGCCAGACCTACAGATTCCCGTCTCCTGTGGGGCCAGAAGATTCGGTGGTCACTTCAAAGGCTGTGCCAGAGGCCGATGAGCGCGCCCTCTATGCCGAGGTTGCAATCGGCATTCCCGAACGCCGCGATGTGGGCTTGCAGCAATTGCAGGCGCTGGCCTCGGCGCCGACTGTGGCCGACAAGAAATTCGAGTCCCGAAAACAAGAGAAGAGACCCGGCGAGGATCCGGACCTGCTTCCGACCAATGCCATCGGCAGTCCTCTCGCCCATCGCATTCTTGCCTGGGACCACATCCAGCACAATGAATTCGAAGAGGCCTTGACCGAACTCGCCGACGCCGCTGCGCTCAATCCGCGCGACATGTGGCTGTTCTATTACGGGTCCATCTTGAAGTACCGCGTGGCGCAGGCCAAGCACGCCGACATTCGGGGCCTGCCTAATATGCTGCTCGACCTACGGGCCGTGCTCGAGTGGTATCCCGAAATGGCGGGCGCCTATGACCTGCTCGGTCTTGCCCGCAACGAGGGCGGAAGCACGCCCGCCGCGCTGCAGGCCGAGCGCGCCGCCATCGGTCTCAGCCCGCGCAATGAGTTGTTTACTTATCACCTGGCGCAGATTTATGTGGCCAGCAAGAAATGGGAGGCGTCCCAGATTTTGCTCGAACGGCTGAAAGCGAGCAGCAATCCGCAGATCGTCGCGCTGGCTAAGGAACTGATCGAGCGCGCCGGCGCCGAACGCAAATACGGCATCCCGCTCGGCGGTACGGTGCAATCCAAACTCTCCCCGCAGAAGTCGCCCTTTGATGTTCTTGAGGAAGACGCTGCCAAACGCGCGGATGCCGAGAAGGCCGCGCAGACCACGGGGCCGGAAGACAAGCGTACGCCGAAATTTCTGAAGGGACGCTTGGTCGATGTGGACTGTTCACAGGCTCCCGCCGCCATCCTCACGGTTACGTCGGGAAGCACCGTGTTGAAACTGCGTGCGGCCGATTACAAATCCCTGCTCCTGATCGGCGCCGACGATTTCTCCTGCGAGTGGCACGACCTGCAGGTCACTGTGAACTACAAGCCCAACGGAGCAACGAGGGGCGACGTGGTTTCGCTCGAAATGCGCTGAGAGCTAGCGCGCTCAATTAGAATTCAACATCTCAACCGCGCTGCGTATGGGATAAGATGTTTGCGATTCCCAGCGCAAACATAATCGTGAGTGAATCGCCCCAGGAGACCCAATTGGCCCGTAACAAATCCGTCGTTCGGTTCTTTTCCCTCTTCGTATTCGCGTTGCTTTTCATTTCCGCATCCCACGCCCAAATCGACGACGCCACCAGAAAGCTCTCGCATGACATTTTCAAGCAATTGATCGAGATCAACTCCACCGATTCGGTGGGCAGCGTGACGGCAGCTGCCGAGGCGATGGCGCAACGCTTTCGCGATGCAGGCTTCGCCGAGACGGACATCCAAATCCTCGGCCCGAATGATCGCAAGAAGAACGTGGTCGTGCGCCTGCACGGAACTGGCAAGCACAAGCCGCTCCTGCTGATCGGTCATCTCGACGTCGTCGAGGCCCACCGCGAAGATTGGACCGTCGATCCATTCACTTTTGTCGAGAAGGACGCTTTCTTCTACGGCCGCGGCACACAGGACATGAAGAGCGGTGACGCCATCATGGCCACCACGCTGATCCGCTTCAAGAAGGAAGGGTACAAGCCTGACCGCGACATTATTCTGGCGCTCACCGCCGACGAGGAAGGCGGCAAATCGAATGGCGTCGACTGGCTCCTCAAGAACCACCGCGAACTCATCGACGCCGAATTTGTTTTCAACCACGACGGCGGCGGCATCCTGAGCGACCACGGCAAGCCCGTGATGATGACCGTGGATGCGACCGAAAAGCTGTACGCAGACTTTCATCTTTCCGTGACCAATCCCGGAGGCCACAGTTCGCTGCCCCGCCCGGACAATGCCATCTACACTCTCGCCGAAGCTCTGACTCGGCTGCAGCACTATCAGTTTCCGTTCGAACTAAACGAAGTAACGCGCGCTTACTACGAGCGCATGGCCGCAGTGGAAACGACCGACCGCGCGGCTGACATGAAGGCCATGCTGAAAAATCCACCCGATGAAGCAGCCGTGGCGCGGCTTTCGCATGATCCCATCGACAATTCCACCATTCACACAACTTGCGTCGCCACGCGTCTCAACGCCGGTCATGCCAACAATGCACTGCCCCAGCGCGCCGAGGCCAACGTGAATTGCCGGATTGAACCGGGGCATCCCATCGAGGAAATTCGGGCACAACTGATTAAAGTATTTGCCGATCCAAAGGTTGCCGTGCAGTACCTCGATAACCTCGGCAATCCCTCCGACACGGCTCCCGACCGAAAGAGTTTTCCTCCGCCACCCCTGCGCCGCGACGTGTTCGGGCCGCTGGAGAAAATCACTTCCGAGATGTGGCCGGGCATTCCCGTGATTCCTGAAATGTCCACGGGCGCCTCCGACGGAATTTATACAATGGCCGCGGGCATTCCAACCTACGGAATTTCCGGCACCGCCATTGACCGAGACGACGTCCGGGCCCACGGCCGGGATGAGAGGCTCGGTATTGAGTCCTATTACAAGGGCGTGGACTTCTACTATCGGTACTTAAAAGCAGTGACATCCGAGTAGAGAACCACGATGGCGCCGTGCAGTAAAACCGTTCGCAGGTCTAGTTGGGGTAGGGCTCTCCAGGCCTCACCACGCGGATCTCGTGGTCGGTGAAGGCTGCGTGTCCGCCCGGCAGGTTGACCTTTGGCATGTGGCAACTCACGCAATTCGCTCTTGCAACCGGACAAGCGTGAGCAACTGTTCGACCCGTGACAGCTACGCTTTGATTTGAAGATGCGTGGCAGTTCAGGCATTTTGCGTCGTAAATGGAATCTTGACGGACAACATCCTGGTGAGGGTCATGGCAGGCCAAGCAACTGATGCGGGGATCGGATCCGTCGAAGCATTTGCTGTTGGCAAGACGATAGGGCTGAAAACGCACGTTAATCTCACCATCGAAGTGCCCTCGCAAAACCGCCTCCCAGGTGCGATGGCATTGTCCACAAAAGTTGGAAATGTCCTCGGATGAGAGCTTCCCAAGTCTCGGTGGGCCGGAATCGTATCGTCCCTGCAGCGCATCCACAAGATGGGGAATCGTGCCGACGTGACAATGTTCACAAGTTACTCCGGGTTCCATGGATTCGAGACTTAGCTTGCGGTCGGTTACGGCGTTGGACGTGTGGCAGCCGAAGCAGGCCTTGGCCTCAGTCTGCGAAAGCTCTCTTCCCATCGCTTCCTCAACCGTGTGGGGCGTGATTCGTTCTTCTCCCATTGTGATGTCGAGGCCATCAATAGTCGGGTAGTAACTCACCAGACTGTCGTAGAGCTTGCCCTGCCGCTCCAGAACCCATGTCTGCCCGCCGGTTCCGAAGCTCCAGTGAATGGGCAGCGAGATCGTTGTCGTTCCATTCGTAACGGTGTAAGTACTCCTGTCGCCAACGGTTTCGACGGTGTAACTGTAATCGCCTCTGCGAAAGACCATCTTGGGATGCGCTTTGAGTATAGGATTTGCCCCTGGGAGTTCAACAGCCCGACCCATGGGCGTTTGCGGTTGGCTTGTCGCCTCAAAGGCATGACAGTGCGCGCAGGCGGTTGCGGAAACGCTCGTTCGCTGCTGGGCCAAAGCGTGGAGCCCCGAAACCCAGATGAATGCGGCAGCCAGGACGCTAGCGGCGACCCTGTTGGTTGGTCGCGCTCCTCTCCATCTGGAGGCAGAGCAAGCGCTCGCGCCTGGCGTCTTCTTTGCGGCCGGACTTGGAATAAGCCTTGGCCAGTCCGAAATGGATCTCAAGATTCTCCGGCTCAACTTGCAACTCCTTTTCCAGCACCTCGGTTCCAGCCTTCACGTCGCCTGTTTCCAAGAGTGCGCGGCCAAGCACAAGCTGGGCGACTGGCAACTTCGGTTCCTCGGCCACGGCCTTTTCTGCGTAGGCGAGCGCCGTGCCGAAATCGTTTCGCATGAGGGAATCCCACGCCACCATCAGTTGAGCGGGAGCATTGGAAGGCGATATCTCCAGCTCCCGCCTGAATTCGTTGGTCGCCTGGTCAGGGTCGGTTGAGAGCAGCAGGTAGCCGTAGAGGTAGTGTGCGTTTGCGGCCGCGGGAAAACGCTGGAAAAGCTTCTGAAACTCTCGTTGCGCGGCCTTCTCATCTCCAGACATATAGAGGAAAGCGGCGTTGCCGGCTGTGGCGAGTAGCTCATGTTTATCGGCTTCCAGTTGCCCCGGCAGCAGCGGAATCCGCAATCCCGCCAAGCCGATGGCGACCAGCAATTCCGGGTTCGGAACCTTGCTGCGAGCCAAGGATGCATACTCTTGGAGGGCACCCTCGAAATTCCCGTTGCGTGTCAGAAGCAGCGCCACGTGGTAACGCAGAATCTTTTCGTCGCGAGGTTGCTTTCCCGCTCCCAGCGACAACCCACGTCGCAGGTCGGCCAGAGATTCCCTGTACTCGCCGGTTTCGAACTCACTTAATCCACGCAGCGCCCATGCCGGGCCAGCGTCGGGAGCAAGTTCAATGTAGTGCGTCAACGCGTCTCGAGCCTGTGCGTACGCCTCCGATTCGTATTGCAGCGACCCAAGGAACCACCAGCCCTCTGGCCATTCTGGGTGCAGCCGGACTGCTTGACTGTAGAGTGTGACGGCTTGGGGCAGATCATCTCGATTTCGGGCGGTGATTGCTTTCTGCACAACGTTATCGAACTCAGACGGATTGGTCTGGGCGGAAGCGTACGCCTGCAGCATGAGAGAGAGAATTCCCAGGAGCGTACGGACTTGAATCAATTCTCCGAACTTCACAAAGCCTCACAGCGAGAAATTGATCCCCAAGCTGTTGCAGATAGGTCAAGAATACCGGCGACAGGAATTGAGTGTTCGTGGGATAGGTAAAACTTTGTAAAACTGTGTCACTTGGTTGGCGCTGTCCATGGCCAGTATGCCGAGAGGAGCTAGCTCAAGAATCGCCCAATTTGGCTACCGATCCGCCGCCGTCCACATTCACGACTGTCAACTATTACAGGTTCCGATGAAGAGGACTTCGTGCAGAATCGGTGAACAATTTGTTCATGCGAGATTCTGGCATGACCACATCAATTGACACCGCGATAACAATGGCTCTCGTCAAGTCTGCCGCGATAGCTGCAGCGGCATTGGCAACGCTTCTTTGTATGGCCTTGGTTGGCACAAAGAAGATGTAGTCACAGCGAGCACTTCGGGCGATTGCCCCAACAAAAAATCCTCCCGCTGGGAACGGGAGGATTCTGGAATGGTTCGCAGGTTATGCGCGGACGACGTTTGCCGCCTGGAAGCCTTTGGGGCCCTTCAGCAGGTCAAACTCCACGGTCTCACCCTCGTTGAGCGTGCGGTACCCGTTCTCCTGGATCGCGGAGAAGTGCACGAATACATCTTCCCCCGTGGAGCGCTGGATAAATCCATACCCTTTCGCCCCGTTGAACCACTTCACTGTACCTTTCTCTCTCACGGCAAAAACTCCTTTCACCAATCGCTAGGAATTGTTCTCCGGCTTTCTCGATCGTCGCCCCGGTCGTTTGAAGTCCCTTCAAAGAAGCAGGTAGAACCTGCAGTAAACGTTAACGGTGTACGGAAGAATTACTCCCAAAGAGGAAAAGACTCCTCAGTCCCCCATCGGCGGTGTGCGTTCCGCTGTAGAGTCCTTCGGAGCCCGACAATTTGGCGTGTTTTCCACCACACCCAACAAAACGTCAACGATTACTGGTCTCACCACCGGACCATTCCCCGGTATTGAGCAACAGATAATAAGCACTATTAAAACGATTCGCAAGAGGAATTAGAAAGAAATCGTAATATGACCGTTGGTCATTTCGGATAACTTTAACACGGATAAAGAAATAACCCGGTAACCACTTCCGGAACTTCGGTTTACCCCGTTCCGGCCCAAACGGCCGCCTCTGCTACGATGGATTGTCGCCGTGGCCAACCCTCCTATTCCGACACTCCCCAAGGCCGGGGCGGTACGCCAGCGTACCGTTGCACCCGCGCCTCGCAGCTCCAGCGGCTTGGTCCTTTCCACCGTGAAGTATCTGATGCGGACCGACGTACACACCTTTGCTTTCTCGGTCGCGGCCAACTCAATTCTGTCGTTCTTTCCCTTCGTGGTCCTGCTGATGACGCTCATCCGCCGCGTCTTTCATTCGCGCGTCATGTACGAGGTGGTAGTGGAGTTGTTACGCGACTACCTGCCGGCCGGTCAGGACTTCGTTATCCGCAATCTCAACTCGATGGTCAACTCCCGGCAACGGGTGCAAGTGGTTTCGCTGGTTATTCTGCTGGTAACTTCTTCGGGAGTATTTCTTCCGCTCGAAGTGGCGTTGAATCGCATCTGGCGGTTTGAAAAGAACCGGTCATACTTGGGAAATCAGATGATTTCGCTGGGTCTGGCTTTTGCTTGTGGCGTGCTGGCGCTACTCTCGATTGCACTGACCGCCGGGCCGGTCGCGTTCATGGAATTCTTGCTCCACGGCTACGGAACGGGCTTCGTCCGCCTGGTTGGATTCTTGATGATGAAAATTTTCGCCCTCGGGGCCAGTATTGCCATCTTCTTCCTGATCTACTGGCTGCTGCCCAACGGCAAAGTCCCGGCGAGAGCGGTGTTGCCAGCAGCCATCATCATGGGCTTGCTCTCCGAGGCCCTGAAGTACGCTTATATCCTGGCTCTGCCGTGGCTGAATTTTCAGGAGGTCTACGGCCCTTTCGCGCTCTCCGTGAGCATGATGTTCTGGGCGTTCCTGTCGGGTCTGCTGCTTTTGGCGGGCGCCAATCTCTCGGCGGAAGAGCATCTGCAGCACGCTCTGTAAAGGAGTTCACTCTATAACAGGCACGGTCGAAAAGGCGATGCCTCGCTTGCGGTTGATGCGGCAGATTACGTTCTCCAATTCCTTTGGCAACAGGTTGATTCCCTTCCCGGGCATTAGCGCACCTTTTTCCAGGTATTCCTCGGCGCCCGCTTCCATCAGCTTTTGCCGGTTCTTCTCCGAGAGACTGCTCAGCACCACCACCGGAATTGTGGTGGTCGTTCGTTCCGCCTTCAGGCGCCGCAGTACTTCCGGCCCGCTAAGCTTGGGCAAAATTAAGTCGAGCAGAATCAAGTCGGGCTTCTGCTCTTGCGCCATCCTCAGGGCGGTTTCCCCATCCTCGGCACAGATCACTTCGTATCCTGCTTTTTGCAGAGCGCCTTCATTCTCCCGTCGGATGGTCTTACTGTCCTCCACTAAGAGAATTTTCACGTTGTTCTCCCTCGCTGCCATCTATATCGGCAGCGCAGGTAGCAGCTTTAGACGCCCCAACCCACCAAAACAAGAGGCCGCCTTGCGCTCGCAGGCGGCCTCTTAGCCAAACTGTAATGTGAAGGCTGGGATCACCTATATATCTGGTCCCCGGGGGCCCTTACTTCTTCTCCTCCCCAATCGAGAGTAGCTCGACTTCAAAAATGAGAGTGGCCCCGGGCGGGATCCCGGGTCGGCCCGGATCCCCATAGGCAAGATCGGTCGGGATGAAGAGTTGCCATTTTGATCCCACCGGCATCAGCTGTAGAGCCTCAGTCCATCCCTTGATCACGCCGCCCACCGAAAACGACGCCGGTTGCCCGCGCTTGTACGAGCTGTCAAACTCCGTACCGTCAATCAGCGTTCCACGATAGTTGCAGGTCACTGTGTCGGCAGCCGTCGGCTTCGGTCCTGTTCCAGCGGTAAGGACTTTGTACTGCAGACCGCTCGGCAGCGTCACGACTCCTTCTTTGCCCTTGTTCGCAGCCAGGAAGGCGTCGCCCTCTTTGCGGGCCGGCGCGCTCGCCGCATGCTGCAGCGCCTGCTGTTTCCCGCGAAGTTCGGTCTGCAACTGCATCAACACAGCCTTTTCTTCATCTTCGGTCATCAGCGCTTTGTTGCCGGCGAGGGCGTCCCTCAGTCCCCGTGCGGTGAGCGCCGGGTCAACTGCCGCATTTACGCCTTGCTTGCGAAGATCTCCGCCGATCTTCATCCCCAGAGCGTAGCTGGCCTTTTCTTTCTGTGTCTTCAGTGTCAGGGTGGTTGCACTTTTCGCGGTCACGGGTGCCTTCTTGGCTGCTGGAGCCTGCGTTTTCGCGGGGGCTGCGGAAGCCGGTTGAGTGGATTGAGGGTTGGCAGCTGCCGGAGTCTGCTGCGCCGGGGCATTGCCCAGCAGCATCATTCCGGCGGCCAAGAGTTGGAGCACCATGGTGAGCGGTTTTTGCATATGTTGGTATTGTCCCATTGCTTGCGAGAGATGGGCAAACAGGCCGAAAGGCTCGGCCCTTGGTTTTTCGCAGGATTAAAGATTCAGCTCTTAACTCAAGCCGCGGCAAGTCTCCGCGGCACATCTTTGCGCCGCACGTGCGCCACCGGCTTCTCGTGAAGCAGCAGTTCCGTTGCCTGCACCCGCCGCTCGGCGTGAAACCATTTCTGCACGACATTGTCATTCAGAAAGTTGGCCAAGGCCAACAGACTCATCCCTTGATGGTGGGCCATCCAGCATCGCACCAGCTGTGGGCGACCTTTCCAGAATTTGCGCTTTGCAGCCGTAAAGTCCGCTGCTTCGTAGAAGCCGTGGCTCCCGAACCATCCCAGGTCAGCCATTCGGTGCAGATTGCGCACCGCTCCCACCGGATCTGTGTTCAGCGCCAGAAATGTTGAGTAGGGGGAGATCACAAGCGCATTCGTTTCCCGTCTCCGAAGCGCGAGATGAGAGAGTCCAAAAGCGTAGTACTGGTAATTTCCCGCCTCGTCCAACTTGTAATATGCGGATTCGGAAATACCCCAAGGTACGCCTTTTCGCGCAGCATAGGTTTGTTGCGAGCGTACCGCAGCCGTTCGCGAACGCTCCAGAAGCGTATTGGGATAAGTACGCATCCACAGCGAAGGCATCAGATATTCAAACAAAGTCCCGGTCCAGGAGAGCAGCACGGGCCGTCCGTTGTCCAGTGTGTGCGCTCGACCCAACAGGAACCAACTCTCTTGCGGAATGTCCTCTTTGGCAATCGCGACAAATACGGCGGTTCGAGACTCGGTCCCGAGCAGGTCATAGCACGCCGGGTGAAGATGACTCGTCTCCACGTCGAAGCCGACAGAGACCAGTTTGCGACGGTTGTTGAGCAACAATTCGAAATCCATGTCATCGGCAAGCTTGCCGGCCAGGTTTGCGATGGTACGGAGATCGGCGATCAAACGCTCGGCGTTCGATCTTGCATTGAGAAGTTGGTCGCGGAGGCTTGCATATGAAGCCTCAAGCCCCTCGGCTGTGGATTCCAGGGTGGGTTCGATTTGCCTCATTAGTTGGTCAATGAATTGTGGCAGTTGCTGCAGCGCGATGCTGTCCATCAATTTCATATTGACCGCGTCACCATTCCGCAAAGGCGCGAACTCCGGCAAGGACCACGGCGCATACTTACCCACCACACGCCGAATGTTCTGCAGCCTCAATTCCGCTTCTCTGGCGAACCATTCGATCTGGGCGGCACGTTTGGACTCGGCGATTGCTTCATGGCTCTGCGTGAAAAGCGTTTCCGGCAACTCGAGTATCGCTTGCAACCAATGATCCGTGGTGCGATGGCGCTCGCACGCCTTCAACACCTCTCTCGGGAACACGCGTTCTGCCGACAGGACACGAAGATAGTCCATCACTCCTTCTGCGAGGCAGGGCTGCAATATGGGCTGGTTCAGCCGTTCCAGGCAGCCTTGCTGAAGGGTCCATAACGAAGCCAGCAGATTACCGCTATCCACCGACGAAACGAAAAGTGGGGCCAGCGCCTCCAGCGTGCGAGTGTCGTACCAGTTCAACACGTGTCCGCGATGCTTTTTCAGTTTTTCTACGGTGGTCAGTGTCCGGAGCGTCTCCTCGGCAAACTCCGGCACCGTGAGGTACCCAAACTCACAGCCTACCTGCTTGGCATTGAGCAGAAATCCGATGTTCGTTGGAGACACGCGGGCCGCGACAGCGGCAGGTTCTTCTTGGACGTTGTCGGGTATCAACCAGTTATGTTCGGCGGTACTGTACTCGGCGAAATACCGCCAGGTTCTTAGCGCAATACGTCGGAGGAACGCGACATCCTTGTGCGAACTGCTGTTTCGTGCCGGGGCCGGCGCACGATTCAGCCAGCTGGAGACGATTTTGTTGCAGGCCCAAAGAACCAAGATCGGTAGCGCCGTCGGAAGCGCCCGCGGCCGGAACGCCCACACCAAAACCCCTAACAGGATTGCCAGCAAAGGCGTCCAGTTGAGATACACGTCCACCGGTGTGGGTCCTCGAGTATCGAGCTCGGATTCGGCCGCCGTCTCCCATTCCAAAAGCCGGGCTTGCGTGACGAATCGCCTCACTAGCGATCGAACCACCGCGTCCAGGGCAAGCATGGTCTGGTGAGGAAGGAAGATCAACGTAAAAAGAAGATTGACGTTGGCCGTGTAAAGCGCGCCCAGCGCATCTCGAGCGACTGTAAGGTCAAGTGCGAAGAGCGCGCGAAGCATATTGAAGCCAAACGCGACCCATGTGGGGATGAACAGAATGCAGAGCGTGGTCAGAGTCCATCGCCAAGGCGAACCTGGGACGAACCATCCAGCCACCAGCACCAGAAATGTCGCTGGTTCCACCAGGCTGCGACGCAGGTTGTCGACAATTTTCCACCACGAAATAAGCGAGATCGGATTGGCCACGCGGTCTACCGACTCGTCCGGCACCTGTGGGAACAACCACTCCACGATCTGCCAATCCCCGCGCAGCCAGCGATGTTTGCGGCGATTGTACGCGCTGTAGTGGGAGGGATAGTCCTCGATGATCTCGATGTCGCTCACCAGTCCCGAGCGCGCATAGGCCCCTTCCAGCAGATCGTGACTCAGCAGAGAATTTCGGGGAAAACGCTGGTCGAGGACGCGATGAACCGGATCCACTTCGTAGATTCCTTTTCCCGTGAAGCTACCTTCGCGATACAAATCCTGATAAGCATCGGAAATCGCACGGGTATAGATATCGAAACCAGTTTCCCCCGCGTAAATTGCGGCGAGGCGCGAGCGAGCCGTGCTATGCACGCTCACACCGACCCGCGGCTGCAAAATGCCGTATCCCTCGACCACCGTGTTCGTTTTTGGATCGACGATAGCTTGATTCAAGGGGTGTGCCAGAGCTCCCACCATGCGGTGTGCGGCGCCCCTCGGAAGTTCCGTATCCGAATCGAGAGTAATGACGAATCGAACTTTGGGAAGGATCGATAAATCTCCAACTTTCACCGGAAAACTGTCATACTGTCCTCGCAGAAGCTTGTTGAGGTCGAGCAGCTTGCCGCGCTTCCGCTCCCATCCCATCCACGATTTCTCGCGCGGGTTGTAAATCCGATGCCGGTGAAATAGAAAGAAAGAGCCGGCGTTCTGGCTCGCATATTTCGCGTTCAATTCCTGAATCAATTCCGAGCACAACACGATGAGCGGATTGTCTTCGCGCGCAGGTTCCCGAGAATCGGGCAAATCGGTTAGAAGCGCGAAATGAATATTGGGATCGTGGTTTCCCAGGAAGCGCACTTCCAGGTTCTCCACCAGCTCTTGCACCTGCTTTTCGTTTAGAAGCAAGGTGGGGATCGCAACCATGGTCACGCAGTTGTTGGGAATTCCGTCGGTCAAATCGAGCTTCGGAAGAATCTCTGGGGGCAGCAGCGACGTAACCAGGTAATTCATCAGCTGCACGGCGCTCTGGGAACTGGGCAAGAACAAGAACAGCATCGAGACCAGGATCAGGGCCAGCGAATTGTTGGCTTCGGTTAGAAATATGACCGCCGCCGACATGAGAGCGAGAGTCAAAAGGTGAATGCTCGTCAGGAAAAATTCGTCGGGATGCGTGCGCACCAGGTCCTGAATCTTCTGGCTGAAGGGCGCGTGGAAGTGCGCCTTCTGATGAAGAAGCGTCTTTCCCTTATCCACCAGGTAATAACCGACATGAGACTCCCGTAGAGCAGTGCGCGGGTCCTGGTAAGAACGCCCGCCGGCCTCCTTCGCCAAAGCCACGACCGCTTTTGCTACCTCCAACTCGGAAAAGTCAGAGTGCTCTGCGATGTTAGAAACACGGCTTCGATAGAGATCGCGGCTTTCGAAGTCCATCCGGCCGTAGGCGTCGGCAGGATCCTCCCATAACACATGGTCAATCGCCATCAGCGGCTCGAGGACGTCCTTCCATGTGGTTTGCCCAACGTCCCGCAAACTGCGCACACAAACACCCACGCGGGTCGAATCATCGTTGGGGCTGCTCAGAACCCGTTTGCCGCGCGCGGCAATCTCTTCCAGTAGAACAAGCTTCAGCGCAGGCGCAAGAGTCCACAGTTCGCGCTGTTGCAATGTCGTGGTTTGCTGAAACACCTCCACGAACAAAGTAAGTTCCTGTTCACTGAACTCGTAGCACACCACCTCGAGAAATCCCTGGGCAAGCGCCAGTACTCGGGGGACGCTTTCGCCATTCGGAACGCGCACATGCGCAATTTTGGCCTGAGTCTTCAGCGCCACGACTGCATTCTGGAGTTCCGAATACAGCAGGCGACCGTTATCGTAAAGCCAGCGGAAGTCTTCCGAGGTCGGTGATTTTGGTGCAGGCCGTTCGAGGGCCTCAATGATCGGCTTGAAATCATGCACTAGAGCGCGACTGCGCTCGGCAAATGTATGCGAAGAGGGACAGTTGGGCAGCCAGATCAGAGCGCGCGCGAGTTTCTCCGCACCTTCATGAATGGCTTGGGGATTCTGCGCCGCACGGTCGGGCTCCGGCAATCGTTCGCTTTCTGCGTTCAGCGCTTCCAAATGTGTGTTCTGCGGCATTCGATGTGTGCGTTCCTCTAACTGAGTTTCTACCGGTAACTGGCAGCCTGCATTTCAAACATGCCCGCGTAGCGCCCCCCAAGACTCAGTAGCCTGTCGTGATTGCCATCCTCGGCAATTCTTCCGTTGTGCAGCACAACGATGCGATCTGCCATGCGGACGGTCGAAAATCGGTGAGAAATAAACAGGGCGGACTTCCCGGCTGTAAGCTCGGCGAACCGCTGAAATACTTCAAACTCGCTGCGCGCATCGAGCGCGGCCGTAGGCTCATCCAGGATGAGCACTTGCGCATCCCGAAGATAAGCGCGGGCGAGCGCGACCTTTTGCCATTCGCCACCCGAAAGGTCCACGCCATTTTCAAAGCGCCGGCCTAACGTTTGCTCGTAAGTGCGGGGCAGTCTCTCGATGACTTCGTTGGCCATGCTCTTATCCGCTGCTCGCTGGATGAGCGGCAAGTCATTAATTTCATCGATCCGTCCGACCGCGATGTTTTCTCGCGCCGTCATTTCATAGCGCATGAAATCCTGAAAGATAACGCCAATCTCCCGGTACAGATCTTCGAGGTTGTACTCGCGAAGATCCACTCCATCCAGCAGGACCTGGCCTTCGACGGGGTCGTAGAGTCTCGTCATTAACTTCACCAGGGTGGTTTTGCCCTCGCCGTTTTCCCCGATCAGTGCGACCCGCTCCCCGGCGCGAAGATGCAAATCCAATCCGTTCAGAACCATTCGCGAAGTTCCCGGATAGCGAAATGAAACGTTACGAAATTCGAATCCCCGCACGATGGGGCGAGGAGCAGGCAGTGCATTTGGCTTCGAGGTGATGCTGGGCTGCATTTCGAAAAATGCCAGCAAATCGGTGAGGAACAACGCCTGGTCCGCAATACTGGAAAGGACGGAAAAAATCTGCTCGATATTTCCACTGGCCTGCACGATCGCGCCAGTCAGAAACGTGAGGGTACCGATCGTCAACGAGCCGGTTACAGTCCGCCAAATCACATACACATAGGCCGAGTAGTAGCCGACTGTGCCGATGATCGACAACAACGCTCCAGCAACCAGTCTACGCCGCGCCAGGTCGACATTCTCGTGATAAATGCGATCCGAAAGACGGGTGAACCGCGCGATCAGAAAATTCTTAAGGCCAAAGAGCTTGAGTTCCTTGGCGGCTTCGCGGCTCCCGCCCAGTACGCGAAGGTAGTCGAGCTCCCGCCGGACCGGAGTTTGGCGGAAATTTCTGGCATATCCCAGGAAAGCGAAATGACTTTCCCCCAGAAATGCCGGCAGAATTCCGGCAATCAACAGCAGCAAAAGCCAGGGCGAGAACAAGAGAATGGAAACCGACAGCGAGGCCGCGGTAATCACTAACTGCACCAATCGCCCAATGGACTGAATCATGCCCAGACGGTCGGTGGCTTGCACCCTCGCCCGTTCCAGCCGGTCGTAGAACACCGGGTCCTCGTAGGCGATCAGGTCCAGGTCCGCGGCGTGCTTCATTACCTGAATGCTGATGTGCCGTGTATATTTGTCCGCCAGCAAGGCATCGAGATAATCGATAACCCTACCTAGGATGCTGCCGAAGACGGCAATGCCGAATTCGGCGGCAACCAGCCACCAAAGCGTCGGCTTCACGGCTTGATGGTTGGAGACGGCATGGACGATGCCGTCAATAATGAGTTTTGTAATCCAAAGGGCCGCGAGCGGTATCAGGGAACTGACCAGCCGGAAAACCAGTCCGAGGGATACCACGACCGGGCCTGACTCCCAGACGATCCGCAGCACAGGGGGTACGTTACGCAGCGCCGTAAGACGCTCGCGCCAACCGCCCCAAAATTTCTTCGCCTCGGCCACGTTTTGATTCCTTCGGGCAGTGAGTAGATTAAAGATGCTAGAACCGCGTGAGAGGTTGAGCCCCGCCCAGATATGATGAGCAAATATACGCTCTTTTGACGGGTCCTGACCCTCCATACTCTACTTCACGTCGAAGTCCTATCCCCAGAATCGGCAGACGGCGATGGCGGATGCTCTATCGGGAAAGAAGCGGAACTCCGATGGCCTTCCTATGTGCCACTGAATGTGTGGCTTGCGAGAGCGGAAATGCGTGGCGCGAGCGTTCATCCCTGCGTAAAAACCGATGTGAACGATTCGATTCGCAGAGGCGTCGTGCATGCGACCGGGAAATAAATTCACGGTTGGAGGAAAGAATGTCTCGGAATCTTAAAACGGAATCTTAAACTAACGATCGAATCAGCCTCACTGGTAGCTCTTGAAACCTGCGCGTTGCAGGCCGCGCCGGGCCGCGTCATTCTTCATGAAGGTTTTCCAGACAAATCCAGTGCGCACATTCTCGGCCATCAGCAGGGTGATCCCGGTATCGATCCCGATCACGTCAGTGTCGTACCAGTTGGTGAGAGGGTTAAATGCGTTTACAAATCCGTATTTGCTCCACGCCAGGGGATAGCGACTCTTGATCGTCCGCAGCACGCGCATCACCGGTTGGGGGAGAAACGGCAATGAACCCGCCGATGCACTGGGTACAATTGTCCCATCAATCGGTCCAATCGCCGGCGGACCGCCCCAAATCACGTAGCCGTTCGGCGAGTCCGATGCTGTAATTCCCCACAGGTCGTCACTGTAGCTGGGGAATTGCTTGGCCAATTCCAGGCAGAAACGACGATGAACTTCGGTAGCCGTCGTCGAGTTCCGGAAATAGTCGGCATACTTGTCGCGCTTCCCGCGGAAATCGAACCAGGCCTGGGAATATTGGTGAACGAAAAGCGGCGCGAACGAGCCGATGTACCGCAACCCGTCGTACTCAAACGTCAAGCGCTTCCAGGCCGTCCATGTTTCCTGACGCAGAGGATAGGAAGTCGAACCCAGCCCGAGCAGGTACATCATCATCAGCTCGCTGTAGTTGTCCCAACGATAAGGAAGGAATCCCATCTCCGGAGTCCAACCGTGGGGCAGAAGTGACGTATCTTCCGACAACCAGGTCCACTCCACACGATTAAAGATTGCATCCGCCAACCCTTGAACTTCTGCAGTCGGAAAGTACTCCCGGCAGGCCAGGACCCCGCACAGCAGAATCGTTGTGTCCACCGAAGAAACTTCGGCATCCCAAACTCGTTCGCCGGTATTGATGTTGGCCCAGTGATAGAAGAATCCGCGATGATTCGGCAGTTTCGCCCAAAGGGACTCGAATGCGGCCAGGACGCGCTCCT
>Ga0210402_10002756_pt1 | contig 16890 bp, 18 predicted proteins | sample IncBWC7MmetaG_FD_161055 | JGI IMG/M metagenome (GOLD analysis project Ga0210402, IMG submission 161055) | Forest soil microbial communities from Barre Woods Harvard Forest LTER site, Petersham, Massachusetts, United States - Inc-BW-C-7-M | ecosystem: Environmental > Terrestrial > Soil >... | reverse complement strand
GGCGATAATGCCGTAAATAGCGCCTTCGATCATAAAAGGCCCCCTGACATGCATTTTGGAGGCGCCGACCAGGCGCATAACGCCAATTTCTTCTTTTGAAATGAAAATAGTAAGCCGAATAGTATTGAAAGTAATAATAATGGAAATAATGACCAAAAGAAGAGTTATGAGAAAGCCGAGCTTCTGCGCGCCCCCGATTATTGTGTTCAACCTGTCAATTACCAGTTTGTTTTGGTAATAATTTACTTTATCTATAATCGAAGCCGAGCCCACCACGAGCGCATTGTCTGATTTCATAAAATTCGCGATGCTCGCATACTGGCCTATTTCTTTTGCTTTTACGTTCAGATAACCGCCCAAAGGATTAGTGCCTATTTCATCCAAGGCTTGAATCGTCGGATAGTCACTTTGGTGCCGGTCACGGAAAAGCTTTAGCGCGTCATCTGAGCTGGTATAAGACACGCTCGCGACTTCCGGAAGTTTTTCCAGGGAAGACTTCAGGGCCAAGATATTATTTTCGGGCGCGCTGGTCGTAAAATAAATCGTAACATCAACTTTGTCTTTTATTTGCTCCAGTGAAAAATGCAATACCGCTTGCAGAAGGATTATCAGGGTAATAACCGAAAGAGTAATCGTGGTGACCAGAACGGCCGCCCAAGAAACCACTCCTCCCCTTTTAAAGTTTAAAAACCCGTTTTTGATAATTCTTTTGAATGTGGTTACTGCCATAAAAAATAATTATATCATACTTACTTGCTTCGCTTGGTATCCCTGATAATTTTGCCGTTTTCCATTGTTATCACTCTTTTATTTATGGATTCAATAACTCCGCGGTTGTGCGTTGTTAAAATCACCGTCGTGCCGAGGTCGTTTATTTTTTTTAAAATCTGCACTATTTCGTGCGTATTTACCGGATCCAGATTCCCCGTAGGCTCATCGGCAATAATTAACTCGGGCTGGTTGATAATGGCCCGGGCGATAGCCAGGCGCTGCTGTTCTCCGCCGGAGAGCTGATGGGGAAAGTGAGAAAGCCTGTGAGATAGGTCCACGAGTTCAAGCACGTGCGGGACGTCAGAAGCTATTTCTTCTTCGGTTTTGCCGACTGCTTCCATGGCAAAAGCTATATTCTCATAAGCTGTTTTATTGGAAAGCAATTTAAAGTCCTGAAAAACCACCCCGATACGTCGGCGGAGCTTGGTTAAATCTTTGCTTTTTAATTTATTAACATTGATTGACTCGAAAAATACCGTGCCATCGCTGGGGTTTTCTTCGGCAAGAATCATCTTTGTCAGAGTGGTTTTGCCGGCGCCGGAATGTCCTACTAGGGAAACGAATTCTCCCGCTTCTACGGTAAAAGTAACGTCCAAAAGCGCCGTGGCATCCTTATAAACCTTTGAAACATTGTTGAAATAAATCACCCCTGAATTATATCACAATTACAAATTTTTCTCTGCTTCAATGAAAATATCCAGATCACCCTCCAAAACCCCGTCAACATTGGAGGTTTCGGCATTGGTCCGGTGGTCCTTGACCATTTTGTAAGGATGCAGGACGTATGAGCGGATCTGGTTGCCCCATTCTATTTCGGTATTTTTGGTCAATTTCATACTTTCTTCCACGCTCTTTTTTTCTTCTTGCGCTTTTTTGAAAATCTTGGCACGGAGAATACCCATAGCCAGTTCGCGGTTTTGTTCCTGGGAACGCTCGGTGGCTACGTGAACTGAAATATTTGTCGGGATGTGAACAATGCGCACGGCGGTTTCCCTTTTATTCACATTCTGTCCTCCGGGGCCCCCGCTTTTTGCAAATTCTATTTTTAAATCTTCCGGCTTTAGGATTACGTCTTTTTCTTCAAGCTTGGAGAATTTCGGCAAAATTTCCACCAAAGAAAAAGAGGTGTGCCGTAATTTTTTCGCGTTAAAAGGCGATATGCGTACGAGCCGGTGCACCCCTCCTTCGTTTTTTAGCATTCCGTAAGCTCCTTTTCCTTCTATCTCAAATGAAACATTGCGGTATCCATTATGGTCATTTTTATGTTCGCTTAAAAAAGAAATCCCCCCCCAGTTGTTGCGTGCGGAGTATTTCATATACATAGCAAGCAACATTGCTGAAAAATCTTCCGCATCATCCCCGCCCGCGCCGGAGATAATGGTCATAATTGCATTGCCTTTGTCATATTTGCCGATTCCTTCTTTTTTATTTTTTAATTCCGCAAGTTCTCTAAGAATATTCTGCGCTTTATTTTTATCATTCCAAAAACCGGGGCTCTGCATTAAAGCTTCTAATTTTTCTATTTCTTTTTCAATATTATTTTGGTCTTTTTCCATAATATGCGTGGAGCCGAAGGTGAGGATTGAACTCACGACCCCGTCTTTACGAACAAACAGATAGGGTCATATCCAGAGAATACTCTTATATTAAGGGCTATAATCAGGTTTTGGTTCACTAAACATATACCGTTGTGAGGACCTGTTTATTACACTCAACAACTTAAAATAAATGCTTCTAAATACTGCGCTAGACATACTTAACTTATAATAATTTATTTCGACTATCCTTATCATAGAGAATTTTTAGCTAATTATCAAATAGACAATTTATTAATATCTTCTTGTAAATCCCCTGCATCAACTGATCTTAAATAAGCCATAGTCATTCTAATATCCGTATGTCCCATGAGTTTACTAATTTTTACAGTTTGAACATCGTTTCTAGCCAAATTAGTTGCAAAGCTGTGACGAAAACGATGAAGGTGAAACTTCACTCCGGATAATTTAATAAGTCTCTGAACCCAATGTTTTAATCCATAACGACTTAATCCTTTGTCTTCATTATAAGAAACAAATAAATCTGCAGTTGTATATCCGTTTGTATTCCTTTCCTTAATATATTCTCGTAAATGAAGTAATGCTGTTGGGTGTATCGGCACATAACGTGTTCTCTTGGATTTTGACGTTTCAGACCTTACGGTTAGTTTTTGTTCTTCCATATTAACGTCCATCACTTGAAGCGAAATAAATTCACCCAATCGCAAACCGCAGAAGAAAAGCACTGAAACCATAGCGGTATCGCGCTTTAGCATAAGTGAATCCTTAGAATGTAAAGTAATAGCTGCAAAAACCTTTCGAACTTCCTCATCTTCTAAGGCACGCTTATCTTTATATTCTGGGTGACGTAATTTAATGTATTCGAGAGGATTTTCTGTGATAATTTTTTGCTGAATAAGCCAGGTAAAAAAGGTTCCTAACTTGGTACCATAAGTTTTAATTGTAGAATCCTCAAGACCAATTTTTTTAGTGTTCTTGCCTACTATTCGTTCTCTGGTTGAAATACGCTTAAAAAACTCATTTAGCATTTCTCTTGTTAGTAATTCAGGAATAGTAACTTCAGGCATCATCGTTGAAAAATGGTCAAAAGTTATTTTGTACCCTTTTATGGTTTCTGGACGTAATCTCTTTGAGTGAACACATTCTGATATATATTCTGTAAATAATTCTTGTAAATCCTTTTTCATATCAGAATGTGTTATTAACGTCGTCTATTGGCGGTTGTTCTGGTAATTTTTGAGGAATATCAATGCCGTCTTTATCCTTATCGACTTTTTCGTTTAAAGAATCAACAAAAACATCAAGCCTGGATTTATGAATGTCTCCAAGGTGCCTTGTCTTATCCAAGGTGCCCACTCCTTCAGAAAGGGCTTCTTCGTCTCTTAGGGCATCTTCGGGAAGACTCCACTCCCAAAAACCATCTGCGAAAGTAGAAGACTTCTTTGGCTTGATACCTAATTTCTCACGTGCGGATCTTAACGGTTTTTTGCTGATACCGACTTGTCTTGCCTTTGTTTGGACATCATTTGCTTTAACCGGACCGTTAGCTAATAAATCCAGGAGAAAATCTACAGCTTCATCGGTAGCAGTACGTTCTTCTGTTGATTCAGAAGAATCAAGTACCTCATCTACTGTCATTTCAACTGCTTGAGATTCCCAAACGATTACTGGAGCATTGTTCTCTGCTTCCATAATCGAATATGCAAGTCCGGTTTTTTCTTTTGAGATATTACTTTTTAAGGGCATTAACAATCTGCGGTCGGGGTTTTCCGGGTCTTTTGCAACTATATAAGCGGTTCGTACTGCGGCAATAAAAGCCAGTGAACCTGTTGTTCGGTATAAGAGATTTTCTCCGCTGCTTTTATTCAAGTGGCTAACTAACACAAAAGCTGTTTTGTATTTCTCCGCTAGCTTTGATAGCGGTGCAAGCAATTCCCGTATATCTGAGTTTTTGTTACTATCTGCTCCACCAAGATACGCTGAGATCGGATCAATAATAACCAATCGGCAATTCGGGAGACTAGATAATAGTTCTCCCAGCGCTTCAAGGTCACGCTTGAAAGAAAACATATGCTGAACTGGTTCGCCTTCATTGTCTACAGATTCCTCCTGAATAGCCTCTACAACGTGTATGCGAGTACAATCAGCTTCTGCTGCCTCTAAGCGTGGTTTAATTGTATCTGCAGAGTCATCTTCTGCTGATATCAATATCACATCCCCAATTGGCGGCTTAGACTCGTCAACGGGCCAAGGGTAACCTTTAGATACGTGAGTTGCTAAGGTGGCGGTTATTAGACTTTTTCCTAGTCCTGGATCTCCCACAATCATTGTTAATTTTCCAAGAGCAATTCTTCCCTCCCAAAGCCAGCTAATAGGGACAGATTTTATGTCAGAGAAACATCTAACAATAGCTTTATAGTTTATGTTTTTCTCCTCTGGTATATTTCTCCACTGTTTTTTATTATCTTCAACATGTCTCTTTTTTATACTTTCCCAAACAGTTCTTAGTTCTGTTTCTTTTAAGGGTGGTGTATTTTTACTGTTCCAAATTTCTAATTGCTCCCAGCCTAAAATATCCCATAATTCAGGATCCATAGAACTAATGATTTTACCTGCCATAGAAGTCGCTGCGTCGTTTCTAGAACCCTCAGAGACACCATCTTTGGCAGATAGCCATTTCTTTTCTTCTTTTACACTTGCTGTTTTAGTAATCCATACTGGCCACTCCGAAAAATCGGAATCATCCAGTGAGACAAGCCACTGATATTCTCCTTTGTCGCTTACAGATGGTGCGGCGAGGACGTATCCGCCATCGCCACGAATATCTGTTAATTCTCTAACCCTTGCGCCATTTAGGACCTCGTAGCCGGGGTGCTTGTAGAAAAGGTGAATACCGTCTCCACCGCTTTTTGCCGTAACGGTTGGAGGATAGCCTTCACTACTTCCACCCTTCTCAATATCTACGACTACTATGCCGGAGATCTTACCTGTCACTATTCCGATATTTGGCGGATTCTGTACCTCGAACCATTTTCTGATCTGAGCTTCATCGGCTTTCTCGTCCTGATATTTTTTCCAAGATATGAGGGGTTTCTTGTCTGAACCAACTGGTATTACAGAGAAACCTTTTTCTCTGTAATACAACGCTGATTTTAATATATTTTCATTTATTTCTTTCATATAATTATGTATCTAGGTTTCCCCAATCATCACCCAGAATCCAATTCAAGGTTTCCAATCGACCGTTAATCATTCCCAGGTCAAAGTCATCATAAGGACTCAGGTTCTTTTTCCCGTATTTCTTTTCCATTTTCTTACCTATTTTTTCAGCTTCCTCATATGCTTTTCGCTTTTTAGGGTCCTTTTCCTTCGGATATCTTTTTAGCATGTTCATTTGACATCTGTGATACCAGACTTTGTCCCAAGCAATATCTCTTTCTTTTGCAATTTCTTTTATTCTCCTCATGATATTTTAATTAATGTTAAAACTTATAATGTTTGCGACTGCCGACTGCAATCTTTTTAAACTATTAATGCGACTCTTCGACAGAACCGCGTACCATTTAATGGTAGAAAATCCTCTAGACTCAACCTAGCTAGAGGGATTGAGAGGGTTTTTTCTTATTGCGATATAAAAAATACAAACAAAAAAAGGGTATATATAATACCCTCTGGTCTGCGTTATGCCGGGACGAAAAAAACCCTCTAGTCGAGTTTTATCGCAACTACATTTTTACTATTACTATACTTAAGAGATATATGTCCCGTGAGTCCTTCTATTTTTTGTAACTCTTTCATTGTGTTGTCTATTATAGTGCGCTGTCTGTTTGCTTTACTGGCCTCGTCTTTCAATTTTAAGTCTTTATCGTCTCTTGGAAGACGGATTGCATTAAATACCCCCTCAACCGTCTTTAATATACCTGGCTGTGGCTCAAATAAGGTAGCAACCAAGCGATACGCACGAGTAGTAATCTTGCCAATAGTGATGCGTTGACCTTGTTGATAATATTTTAAATACCCATATTCTCTTGTTGTGGTAACGCTGGCATTCTTTTGAGCCATTTCAATAACCTGGTTTTCCTTTAGATCTTCAAAAGTGTTTGCATTAGACTGATTATTTTTAAGTCTGGTGCTGTTCAAATATTTATCCAATATCTCAGTTTGATAGCCTATGATTTTAATCCTGCCGTTTCCCTGAACACTGTGTTTAAGATAATCGCCATGAATATTAATCCCGCTTAAAAATACTCTGTCGTTTTGTATGGAATACAACATTTCTACAGCCTTTGTTTTAGCCAGTAACATAGTTCTTATTCCGAATATTGCTCTTTCATCTAAAATTTCCCTGGGATCGAAAATTATATCCGAAGTATATCTTGGCGTACGTTCTAAATCTTTTCGTATATCAATCAGGCGTTTTACAAACCATCGCATTTCTCTTTTGGTTGGAACATTCTATTTTATTATTTATTATGAAAACTTAGCCAGGTAGCAATAATACTTAAAATTATTGATATCAAACTAAGCAATTTAGCAAAGTCATTGTTAAGAAAATCCCAAAACTTTTTATACCAAGGATTAAATTCCTGATAACCTTTTGCGGTTAATTCAAAATATGTAATTGGTTGACCTCCAGGTAAAAAAGATTCTACTTGATTTATGTCAATTTTTGATTCTCCTTGAAGGACCCGCATTATATGTAAAACTTGATCATGAAGGCCCCCAATTATAGTACCATCTGAATAATTGTATTTATTAATAAGATCTTGTTTCAGATCATAAAAATCTTTATGGGCTTTTGTATCCCTCAGTATACGTAATATATCTTTTTTGAGTTTTTCATCCATAAATTTTTTATTTTTAATATTTATTAAAATCACTAGGATTAATTGGATTTGTAGTAGCTTTGCCACCTTCCACGGGATTAAGAGTAATGTTGTATTCTACATATTGACTGCCGATAGTTTCAAAGTCAAAAGTATCATCAAATGCCTCCGCGCTTGGGTTAACGAGGAATTTTTTCTGACCAGAATCCCAATCACTGCCAAAAGCAAAAAGTAATCTATAAATACCATCATCTATATTCTTGATTGAATAACTATTGTTCGCACGTATATAAACAGAATAAACTTTTTTCCCGCCGCTTGTAATAAGTTTTACGACAGCATCCGATCCACTTCCGTTTGATATGGTTAAAACACCCGGACCACCAAATGAAGAAGAGCTTCTGAATAAAACAGTACCGTTTGCAAGATAACGATAGGGTGTTTTAGGAACAACAGAAACGGGAGACGGTAAGATATTATTATCTTCAACTGCTGTTGTAATAGGAGCTGGAAGCGGATTCGGTGCTCCATGATAATTTAGAATAGCGGTAAGTGCTATTGATCCAACAATGGAAATAATCCAACCGCTACCTTTCGGCATTTGGAATTGTTTTGGAGGAGTAGAAGATTTTGGGGGTGGTGTATAGTAAGAAGTACGTGCTTTCTGCTTTGGTTCATTCGGCGGAGGTGTTGTATTTGAATAACTTGAGTAAGTTTTACCGGAAGGTATTTTCTCGACAAGCACCATTTTGCAGATTGGACATTCTGTTGCACTCGACTGAATTTCGTTTTTACAAAATGGGCATTTCTTCATAGTTTTTATTTAGAATCTTGTAAAGCTTTTATCTTAGCCATAAATTCAACAATTGTATTATTGGATATAAGAATTCCTAAACTTCCAGCCTCATCACTGTCAAACATAGCAGGTATTCCTATAAAACAACCATTCTCATCTACTGCTATGCCACCGGAATTACCGTGAGAAATTTTTGCAGAAGTCACTATTGTGCCGTCATTAGGTAAACTGCTTACAACACCGTCAGTAATAGTAAGATAATATCCTCCTCCACTAATTGCCGGATAACCAAATACGCGGACCGATTCACCTAAACTAGGGTTATCATTTTCACACACAGTATCAAGAAAACTTGGAAAGACATTTGGGTAAGTTCCCCAGGTAACACCATCATTATCAGTATAAGAATCATTAATTTCAATAAATGCTAAATCATATTCAAGGCTTAATTTTGGGATAAGAATTGGCTGACCATAATATATTTCTTTCACTTTACCCTGTGCATCTGGTAATGTAACCACACAAGCAACCTGAGAAATATTACCACTAGAGCTATGAGGAATAATATGAGCATTAGTTAAAATTAAACCATCTGTATCCATTATGGTGCCTGAACCACCGGCAGATCCATCATCAGTACCATCAGAACACATAATGTTAACAACAGAAGAAGCTATTTTGTCTTGATTGGGGGTTGTTGCTATATTGGATTGAGATTCGTTTTGAACAGCTTGGCTGGTACTTTGTGTATTTGAATTATTCGTTGAAGAGCTACTGGAAGCACTGATTATAATTAATAAAATAATAATCCCGCTCAAAATCAAAATATTCTTTTTATGATTTTTTAGCCATTCAATAATTTTACTTTTTTGAGCATAAAACCATCCAAGTTTATTTTCTTGGCCACAACCGACGCAAAATTTATTTCCAGGCTCTAGTTTACTACCGCAATTTGTACAAAACATATAAATTATTTTATTTTAATCCAAACATATCTAGATATATTATTTATAAGATAAAACGGGGTTACTATAAAAGAAATTATACCGAACCAACCGATAAAAAGAGTGGTAAGCGTGAATTTCCAAAAATATTCATTAATACAATCTTTGCATAACTTACCTTTAATTTCTCTGTGGTACCGCATCACCAATGCTCCTTTGTTCTCATAAAGCTCAATATATTTTACTTCTGCTGGTCTTCTGCAGACTTCGCACAAAGCTTGATTAACATTTTTAGTTTCATTGTTCAATCCCGAAGTTCCAGAAAAAAAGGACTCTGGAACATTTTTACCGCACCTACCGCAATACTTATTATCTGTTGCTAGCTTGTTTCCACAATGTTGGCAGTGCATATAATTATTCTTTTGTATATCCAAATTTTGCTCCCGGACAAAGCTTCATTAATAACATGAGGTGTTGGTTAACACTTTCTTCCGGCTCTTTAATCGCGACGACTTGCTTTGGCCTAAAATGCATGACTATTTCATAATCTTTGCCTGTTGGTACAAAATTTACGCTCTTCTTTACGATCTTTTTATAGCTCCAATACATTTGAGATAAGGGATAAATCCTGAAAGAGAAATGATTATCTATAAATAAAAATTTATTACTTAATGTATAGCCCCCAATTTTTACCGTTCCAGTTTTTTCCGACTGAATAAAGTCATTTGATAATTCATCGATGCTGCTATACCCAGCTAAAGAAGCGACTTGGTAAGCATAATGTTTTTTATCTTCACGATCGATAGATCTTTTATAAGTAATATATCCACCTACGCAGAAGAGACCAAGACCAAACAAAAATAACCAAAAATCATCTAGCCCAGTCATTCCTTTATTTGAAATAATATAGGGAAGTATCGAAGCATCTAACCCTTTTAACTCTGGATCGTTGTTAAAATCAGACACAATATTATTCTGAAGTTCTGGAGATAAAGAATCAACTACTCCTTCAAAATTTCCACTTGGTGTGTTGTTAGGTGAGCCCTCGAGGACCAAGATATGTTTACCAATAATAGTCATATAATACTCTGAATCCGTCGTTTCGCTTTCAACTTGATTGGTGCCTTTATTTAGAGTTTGAGTTACGTGAGTATAACCAGCTTGATATACGGAATTAGGAGATAACTGTAGGTTTATATTTATGTCCTTTATGTTTCCGCTCAGAAGTTCATCTTCAAGTGCCGTGTCACTTATTGAGCGCGGTCCGGAAATCAAATTCGCAATATAATTATGCTGATAGATAAAAATTATTATTGCTGAAGCAAGAAGAAAGTAGCCAGCATATAACCTTCTGCGAGATTTATCGCGAATTATTTTTGCAACATAAGACTCGTGTAAATCTTCTGTGTTTTTAGAAATAGAATTTGATTTTTTAAAATTTTCTTCAGTAGAATCTTTCTGGTCAGCAGTGTCTGCGCCAGAAGCTAAAGTACCGCATTTGCCACAATATTTGCTATTAGCTGTTAGCTTGTTTCCGCAATTTTTACAGAACATAGAAATATGGTTTTGGGCACCCTATTATTAATATGCTAATCATACAACTATTGCGGGAAAAATCAATTTTCGTGTAATATCCATTTTCATTAACAAAAGACGTGATAGAATCATAGAATGGCACTCCTGCAGCTCCTTAAAAATCTTTTTACTGGTTTTCGTCCTTATAATTTCGTATCAAAGCGTCTGCGGGCAAGACCGCAACAACAAAAGCATTCATCCTCACAGCATAAACCACAAAGAAGATTCATGTCTAAACACAGATATACCCATACAACAAGGAAATGGGGTATTGGAAATACACATAGTTCAAAAACGAGATTAAATAAAAAAGCGGCCTTACCGCAATGATGCAACAAGACCGCTCAATTATTACCGAATCGGAACTAAGCTAGAGATAAGTTCACTTGCATCATAACGAGACATTCCGCTATTGATTTGGGTTAAGTATTCTTCCCTAGTTTCTGGATTGCCAATTTCCAGGACCAACTGCATTAAGAATTTTTTCTGCTTATCGGTCATTTCCGGCTCTTCTCCTGTTTCTTCCATTTCACTACTGCCTACTCGTATTGATTCGAGAATTTTCACGGCGTTGTTGGAAGCTGATAGGAAAGCTCCGTTGAGGGCACTTGAAATGGTCCGATCAACGAACTTGTTTAATCTGGAGAAAACCGCACAAGAGCGACCGAAAGCAAGGACTTGACCGTCTTTCTTGAGAGTGCAGAGAATACCAATTAGCCCAGGCACATGAGGAAAATGATTAACTGTATCTGTGTCCTCCTGAAAATTAACCTGAATGGTAAATGGATTTCCACATAACTTCTTAACTTCGTCTCTAGCTGGATGATTCTCACCTCTAATATCTATCGTGGATCTAACCTTGGGCTGTAGCGGAGAGAGTATTTTTTGGTTGAGTGTATTGTTCATGATTTTTTAATTTACTGATAATAATTTCGCCTGGTAAGTACCGGACCAGTACTTTATCACCTATAAAGAAACCGCAAAGATTTTTTAGCAGATGATTTGCTAGGGTAATTTTGGGCACAGGTATGAGGTCTTGCCTTACACCTTCGCGGTTCTGATAGCCGACAGTGATTTCTTTTTTCATGCAGGTTTGTTTTTGAGTTCCTGGACCTGACGGTAGTAAAAGAGATATATGCTTTTTATTCGCTTGACCTCTTTCTTTGGGTCTTTCTTGTCTTTGGCTTTGATGATAATGAAAGACCTAATGGCTTTCTCGCCTTTCTTAGGGACCATTCCTAACTGTAGCCAGTTCTTGAATGTGAGAGCTGAACGCAGAGGGTCATAGTTTTTTAATTCTCCTTGACCCCACCTCCGGATAATTTCGTCCTCTACGAGTGCTCGCGTCTTCTCCGAACCCATGTAGCTGGAAATCTCAGGACCTTGTAATATTTCTTTAATTGATTTCATAAATTAATAATTAGTTAATTTAATACAAGAGACTAGCTTGTATGTTTTGAAGATCTATATCGACCTGATCTTCTTAACTAAATAGTTTTAAAGTGCATTACTAAGTATTTTAAAATAGCGAGTGGGGGGTTGTTTCGTTTGTGGGTGTTAAGGGTTGGGCAGAATGGGTGTAACGTAACCTTCTGGAGTTCTGGAAAATATTTTCAAATTTAAATTGAGAACCTCGAAAAATTTTGCAGAAAAAAAATACAACTTTTCCACTTTCTTAAAACCTTTTATAGGTGTATAGTTTGAGTACAATTGAATAGAAATGACCTAACCCCTAGCCTTAAATCTAGGATATGGTTATAAATCCATCTCTGACACTAAACACCACGTTTAGCTCATCAGAGATGGTCAATAGCGGGAAACTGCTATTGGAGCCCTAAAAAAGCTCAAGCTAGCGTGGTGTTTAGTGTTTTTCTCACGCTAGCTATTATCAGCTAGCTTTTATTTTTATGAAGAATCTTTTTGGATTTGAGGGTAGAATAGGCCGTTTAAATTATTTTCTTGTTTTCCTGTTTACAGTGATAGTTAGAGTTGTTATTTTTGTACTGAATCCAGATTCTGCAATAGGTTCAATTCTTGGGCTTGCCATATTTGTTGGCTGTATCTGGCTGTATATCTGCGCTATCGTTAAACGCTTTCATGACTTGAATAAATCAGGGGAGAATTTTTGGTTTCTGCTCATACCGCTATATAACGTTTATCTTGCTCTTGGAATGCTTCTATTCCGTCAGGGTACAGTTGGAGTAAATGATTATGGCAATAATCCGGTAGGGAATAACAGTTCTCCTGTAGCACGGGAAGCTAAATCAGTTAGTGTTTCTGGGACTAAGACAGAACACAAAGGGCTTAGCACAGGAGCAATCTGGGGGATAATAGTAGGGATTTTTGTACTCGCTATCGTGCTTCATTTTATGTTTGACGCACCGAATTAGTATGACAAAAAAGTTAATTATAATATTAATCGCAATTATTATTCTTTCCTCTGTTCTATATTTTCACAAAAGCAAACCAGCTACTCTCCATTATGTAAGCAACCTCGGTTTTTCTTTTGATTACCCAAAAGATATGTCTGTGACAAACGATCCGGAAGAACCTCGCATATTCATAGTTCCTAATTCATATAACCCCAAGGGAAGTGAAGATATAACCGCAGTAATAATTAGTGCGTCTCCTAACAATCCACCAATGACACCTTTAAAGTGGCTAAAAGGTCCAGATTCCGGGGCTGATATGTCAAAAGGCTTTAGTAAGCTAAATATAGATGGACAAGAAGCAATTTCAGTAGAGGAAGGTGCGTGGATTGTAGTTGATACACCTGACAAAAAACGTCAGTTAAGTATTGCAACTCTTCCGTCGCAGAATCCTAGTAAATTACTGATGACTGGGATGAGCGTTGCGGTTGGTTCGCTGAGGTTTGATAGATAATTTTTGGAGTCTGGAGCAAAGTAATTTTTTACTTAGTAATTACTTACTGCAAATCATCCTTTACCTTATCAATATCGCTGGCGGGAAAATCTCCCACTGCTGGATTAAGATATGTCCGTATGAAATACAATCTTCTTTCTTTGGTCTCATATAAATAATCATCGCTACCATGCGTTTTTGGACCATTGACCAAAGTCGGTTTAAAACCAAGAATTTCTTTTGTTTCTTCTTCAAGCAACTTTATCGCATCAAGATAGTTTTTTTGATAATCAATAATGGCTTGGTGCCCGGCAACAGTCTTTTCATAGCCAGGCTGATATTTTCTGTGGGTTCCACCTATCACCACAGCATCTATAGTGTTTGGCAAACACCTGCTCTTAATTTCAGCAAGATTTTTTCGTAAGTCATCCGTGAATTTATCTTTCAGCTCGCATAAAACCCATTCCGGATCCTGATGGCTGGCAAAGGAAATATTTTCTCCAGTGTCTTTGTCTATGCCAGTCACGATTATTCCCGTACACGTCACGTGTTCCATAGAGATTTTATTTTTACCATCAACTGGAGACATAACATATGACTTTGCTCCGCCAGTTAAAAACTTTTTTCTTCGGAGTATTTTAGGGTGGCCCCAATAATCTAAGTTATGTGTACCCCCCCCCGCAACGTTAGTAATTTTTTCCCTCATCGCTGCTACTTCAATTTCTACCTCATGGTTGAAAGATTCAAGTATCTTGCGCTCTTCCCCCGTTGTGTCTTCAGTCTCGAAGTCATTGTTTTCTCCGATTAATTATGCAAGCAAAAATTGGCTTATTCTTGGGAATGCTTAAATCCAAGTGTGTTCTGGGCTCTGGTACATAAAATCCTTCTTTCATAGGTGAATCATATCAAAATATCAGACAAAGAAAAAGTTAGCCACCAAAGAGAAAAGGCTTAACATTTTCTCTTTAAAAAAGAAAAACCGTTAAGCCTTCTGATGTATTCATTCAGTGAATACTCCGACCAAAGTTTCAATGACTTTGGATTTTCAGTGGGGGTCCCGAAGGACCCCCAGAGGCCGCCATTCAAGGGCAGCGTGTGTGAACCCCGCAGCTAGCGGGTGTCGCCGTTGGTGTCCGTCCCGTCGATCGAGGTGTGATTCAGCGACGCCGAACCCGCACTGTCGATGCCAACGCCGTCTGCGCTGTTGATGGCCGTCGCGAACGCGTGCGACGCCGGCTGCCGGAGAACGAACCCTACGAACGTGAGATGAGTGCGCATTGCACCCTCCTTTACAAATGGTCGGTGATGACATACACCGTCCCATAAGCAGATATTACCCCAAATGCAAGTGGGTTATCCTCTCTTCAAATGCGACAGAACTATCGCCACCAACGTCTTCTTCTCAAAATCTTTCAATCCCCTATGCAGTCTTATAGCTTCCGCCACCGCAGCATTTACCCAACCCTCAACTAAGTTTGTCGTATTTGGAGTGCCCGGGTTATCAATATAGGTAAATAAATACGGGAGCGCTTTCCGGATGACAAACCTCACACTTTTTAACCTCTGATATTTGTATTCGTAACCTCCATAATTTTTTTCTTTTAATAAACTGTCATATTTTTTCTCCCACATCTTAAAGAAATAAATCCATGCATCTCTTCTGAAAGAGGTTTTAACCTCTTTCAGACCATACAGTAATTTTTGAATTTCTTTTGCTGCCTCGTCCCTTGGGTGTCTGCCTAAATATTGCATAGCAAATGAAACCACGTGAAACTGACAGCGTTGTATTTTTACATCCGGCCATAGCATTTTTGCAGCTGCGAAAAGTCCTTTTTGTCCATCCATTACCAATATCTCTGGTTCGGGAAAGTCAGAAAGAAAATGGCACCACGTGAGATATGACTCTCGCTTTGCGAACCTCCAAAAAACTCTGTCATTTTCATCGATAGCTACCAAGGCACACATTGTATTTTTATGAATATACGTCGCATCGAGTATGAGCATCTTCATTTTTTCTTTCGGTATTTGTGGTTCAAATGGAAAACTCATAAATGGCCGAAAATGTTTCCAGAAAGTTTGTCTCGTACTATGGTATCTTGCCGAGATTTCTTTCAAACTATCTTTGCCACCCAACCACAGATCAAGCTCATGCCTTTGATGTCTAATTCTCACATCAACACGCTTCTTTTTCGTAATTGTCCGTTTACACTGCGAACAAAAAAACCGCGCGGACCCTTTTCTTGTTGTACCCCAATGCTGAACCGAACTCCTACAAAATGGACAATTCTTCATTTTTTAATATTCCTTATAAAAGGGTTAAGTAAATTTTTGCGTTGGTATTTCTCTTCTTAAAAAAGCCGAGAGGAACCTCAACGCAAGATTTTACGCTTGTAATATATACACACTTCTCTTGATCTCATTAAAAAAATCCCTCACAATTTTTTCTTAAGGGTAATTTAAACATCTGCGTATATACTACTGTTCAAAACAAACAAAAGCACTTGATGTTTCAAGTATTTTTGTATATTTTGACCAACGCAAGATTTGACTTAACTCAGATGACTTTCGACTTCTCTTTTGAGTTTCCTAGTATTACCGTGTTTAAGCATTCCCAGATAGGACAAAATGGTCTCTGGTTTTGGGTTATTTTTAATGCTTTTCAGCATCCTCTTTTTTGTAGTAGTCCTTAGGACTCTGTGTTTTGGGAAACTTACCCAACCCAGGAAATCAACACCTGAAGAAATTGTTTTAATATAAACTTTATCGGGATGTAATTGTAGTTTCAATTTCTTCTCCAAAAAATCAGAAATTTGTGGAAGCAACTCTTCGAGATATTTTTTATCATCGCTCAATATCACAAAATCATCCGCATATCTAATATAGTATTTTACTTTCAATTCCCTTTTCATGAATTGATCAAATTCATTCATATACACATTCACCAAAAGCTGTGATGTTAAATTCCCTAATGGTAAACCAACTTCCCTATCTAAATGAACCGAGAAACTATTTATAACCTGCGACAACAACCAGACAATATCTTTATCCTTTATATGTTCTTCTAAAATTTCCTTTAATATCCTATGGTCAATATTTGCGAAAAACTTTCTGATATCACATTTTAAGACATAGCAAGTTTTTGTATTGTTTTTTGAAACTTTGCAAAAGAAACTGCGAAATCTGTTAACGGATTTATGGGTTCCTTTGTCCATCCTGCAAGAATATGAATCATATATGAATTTAGAATCAAAATATCCGTATAATTCTTGATATATCAAATGGTGAAGTAATCTGTCTCTAACTGTAGCTTTGTGTATTATTCGTGGCTTCGGATCAGATATATTAAATGCTGAATAACTGCCATGCATATACGCTCTATTTTTTAAGTCCCTATGCAAGTCAAAAATATGATCCATTAATCTCGCCTGAAACAAAATCACGTCTTTACGGTTTTTCTTATCACGTAAAAATTCCTCCCATGCTTTGAGCAGTTTTTCTATGGTTATGATAGTATCGTATGTATGAATAAATTGTCTCATAGTAGTGGTTTTACCCCCCCC
>Ga0210402_10002754_pt1 | contig 16895 bp, 14 predicted proteins | sample IncBWC7MmetaG_FD_161055 | JGI IMG/M metagenome (GOLD analysis project Ga0210402, IMG submission 161055) | Forest soil microbial communities from Barre Woods Harvard Forest LTER site, Petersham, Massachusetts, United States - Inc-BW-C-7-M | ecosystem: Environmental > Terrestrial > Soil >... | reverse complement strand
GGCTGCGGGGCTTGACCGTGCGCCCAAATCCGTAACCGGGAGCTATCAAGATCGCTAAGCACCACCGAAATATCCCCTTGACAGCGGCGTCCTCATATAAGTCGAGATGTGGCGCGGTGGCTGTAGGCTGAACATATCTGTTTCCGCCTCTTTCGTTTTGGCGGTGCCTTAGTAGATCAACCATGACACCGTTTCCACATCCCGCTCATCGGTAGGGTCGAGGACTGGTGCGCCGGTTTAGGTCGATGTTCGTGTTCCCTGTTGTCTCGCCTAGGCAAGGCGGCATCTTGGCAAGCCGTGCTTCGACCTGACCTCGCGACCACTTTTGACGCAGTACGATGGCGCCGCGCCGATCCAGACCAACGACATGAAATGAGTTCTTGCCGATATCGATGCCGATGACGTCGACTGCGCTGCTGGGATTCGGGGACATGGCGCGCTCCTTGTCCTTGGCACCCCTTGCCAGCTTCGATCGCTGGCGGCGCAGGAGCACGGCCGGACCATCCCATTAACGGACTCACCAAGCGTAGCGCAGCGTGCCAGTACTGGCGTAGGTCTGCGAGCCGTTAGCGAACTCGCCGTCCCCGATAAATCTATTGCCACTGGCTGGCGAACGTTGGCACGTCCGCTGAGCGCGGTGCGGACCCTCGGGCCGATAGGCGAAGTTCCGCCAGGCGCGCCTTGAGATAGCATGCATTCGCATCGGGAGCGGTTTGAGCCGCGATGCGGTAGAGCCGGGAAGCCTCATCGAACCGGCCGTCGCGGAAATGGCCTAGCGCGAGCGCCTGCGCGGGAATATGGCGAAAGAGCGCTTTGTCATAGGCAAGCTGCGGCTCGAAGAACGTTTCGGCATCGATCGCCATGAGCTTTTCAAGGATCGGCTGGGCTACCTCGATGTCGCCGCGCTCGACCGCAAGACGCGCGGCGAACCACTGCAAGGTCAGGTGATTCGGATAAACCGACACAGCTTCCGCGAAGAGCGCGTCGCTGAAGTCGCCACATTCATTCTGAAGTTCAATGAGAGACAGATAGAGAATACTGTCGCCGAGCTTCCGGTGCTCGGGCTCGATATTCCGCAGTCTCGATATTCCAGCCGACCAGGCCTCGGAGGCGGCAGCCGCGTCGCCCGAAAGCCGCAGACATTCACCGAGGTGCCACCAACAATAAAAGTTGTCCGGGTCGCGCGCGAGCTGCTTGCGCAAAAGGGGAAGATAGCGCGGACCTTTCGCATGCTGATCGGCTGCAGTCGCGATGTGAACCACCCTAAGGTCGCACATGCCGATCTCAAGTCCATCGCTGCGAGCAACCGCCCCTGCGCTTGGCTCGATCTTCTCGTGCGCCACACCACGGTACCGAATGCGGGGGTCGTTGCGGAACAAGCGAATCGTCGCATAAGGCGTCCATCCTGTGCGTGGATGAAGCCGTACTTCCCACGCCGCTTTGCCGTTGTCGGTCAGCAACCGCGCATAGGCCTCGCGATCGGGGATCTCGAACCGTTCATCGGCATCGATGGAAAGAATCCAGTCGCCGCTTGCGCGTTCCAGCGCGAAGTTGCGGGCGGCCGAGAAATCGTCGCACCAAGTGAAATGATGCAATTGAATCGGAAACTGGCGCGCGATCTCCATCGTATCATCGCGCGAACCAGTATCGACGAGAACGATCTCATCGACATTTCCGATAAGCGAATGCAAGCAGTCTGCTATGACTGCCGATTCATCGCGAACAATCAGGGCCGCCGAAATTCGGGCCATGAAGGTATAATCACCTAGTCCTGACTGACCAGTCCAAGTGGTCTAGGTGGACGCGGCTGCTGTATGCAGGAAACCATCAACGCTCAGAGCGGCCATGGAAAACGACGCGACAACCGGCACGACATACGCTCCCGACCCGATTAGACGCTTCAGCGCTGCACGCCTCGTCTCAGAAACGGCTTCCAGGGCAGTTTTGTGCTCGGGGTTGCCCTCATCCATCTCACACTCCCATCACTCGGAAATAAATCTGGTCCAATTGGCGGTTCCGGCCCGCGCCAGTAGGCGACTTCCACGCCGCGGATAATTTATTCGGCCGCTGCAGTCTGCAGGAAGCCATCCACGCTAAGAGCCGTCATGGAGAACGACGCGACAACGGGGACAACGTACGCTCCTGTCCCGATTAGGCGCTTCAGCGTCGCACGCCTCGTCGGGTTTGCCCCCTCCAGCGCAGCCTTTTGTTCAGGATTGCCCTCATCCATCTCACCCCCCCATATCCTTAGACAACCATATTGGCCCAATTGGCGCGTCCGATCAAGGCATAATGGAGGCGTTTACGACCTCTTCGTCCGCCCCACGTCACGATGCCGTTCAGTCACAGGAGAGTAGCACCCAAGGCACGCAGACAATGAGCCGGCGCAAGCGCGTGCCGTCACATCGAAGACGACAGGACCAGCCCTTCCTGCACAAGCGAATCCAGCGCGGTGCGAATTTCATCATATGCCGAAGGATCAAGCGCATAAATCTTGGCTACCTGCTCAACAAGGTCTTGAGGCCGGTGCGTTCCGTCGCAGAGTTCGAAGATAATCGCCGCAGTTTTATTGAGATAATGGACCCGGTCCCGCTCTTTCTGATAGACAATGTAACCGTCAGGCACCTCGTGAACCTCAAGATTGCTCGCCTGCGTCATTCCCGCGGACATTAGTTAACACGCCCCCCACCCATTGCACACGGACGCCTCATCGGGAGCGACAAGCCCGGCCACGCGTGACTGCCAATGTGCCGGAGCATAGTCCCGCCTCACCTTCGCGTGTGCCGCAACCGCCAACCGCCGCGAAAGCGAACCGTTTCGCGCGAGCAAACGGCAGGCCCGGAGAAAGTTCGCTTCGTCATCCGCTATTAGCATGTCCCTGCCAGACAGAAAAGTTGTCCCTTCGGCACCCAAACGAGTCGCAACGACCGGGACCCCGTGAGTCGCGGCCTCGATAATCTTGATCCGGGTACCACCACCCGCAAGAATTGGCGCAATGACAAGATCCGCCTCTCGGTAGTATGGGGCGACAGCGGATACGGGTCCGGTCACCTTTATCCCTCGCTGGTATCGCAGCCGGGCGATTGCCGCTGGCGGTGAGCCGCCGATTATGATCAGCCGGACCCGATGGCACAGCATGCGCTGGAGGCGCCGCCACACCCGGGAAACAAACCAAGTCACCGCGTCGGCGTTGGGCGCGTAGCTCATTGTGCCAACGAATACGATCGTGTAGGGGCGCCCGCGTCTTGGCCGCCTGCGCGGCGACGCCATGGCGGCGGGAGCGGTGTTAGGTGCGACCCGTGCCCGGATGCCGAACGCGGACAGCGACTTCACCTCCTTGTCTGAACCGGCAAACACGAGATCGAATGTCGGCAGCCATTGGGCCGAGAAACGGGCATAGGCCTCCGATTCCGCATCCGCCCAGTCGGCGGCGAAAGAGTCGTTGCGACGGCGATGCATGATTGCGAATCGGCGGAACACCGATGCCTCGTTCTCGTCGCAGTCAAGGATGAGCCGCGTGCCGCCACGATCGCAGTCCAGCCAAGGAGTTGCAATCTCGGCGAGGTAGACTCGGGAAACGTGTACGACCCGGTAGCGCATATTCTTGGCCAGATAATCGAGCGAGTGAGCCAGTGGACGGAAGAAGGCCGCGCGCGACGGGCTTCCGTAACGACGAAACGCCTCGACGCGGGCAATTGGATCGACAACCGCCGCGACCAGCGCGTAATGCGTGTCAGGACGAACGACGCCCAGTGCTGCGATCCGACGCGCGCGGGAACGCACGAACGTCGTCATTTCCCCAAGTCTGGAAAGCGGCGCAATGACGAGATCGACGTCGAAACGGCGGGAATAGGCGTCGAGGAAAAAGCCCATGCGCATCGCAAGCCCGTTACCGCGGTCCGATGGCATAACCGGCACGATCATCAGCAGGCGATCGCACTTGAGTGGGTCGACCAAGTGAAAGCGTTCCAAGTTCGGATCGGACCGCTTTGTCAGGTTCACGGCAAACAGTTCGCTTCTGTCCATTACGCGTTGCCTTCTCTCCTGGCCGATCAGAACCGACGTCAACAATGCGCATCGACCATGTGATAGAGCGCTTCAAGCTTATCGACGTCCACGTCCACGGAATCCTGAAAGCCTTTGCCGTTGGCGGAAGCGCAAAACAGCATTCCATGCACCAGGTCCAGTTTCTCCGAAATCAGCCAGAAGAACGGCCGCATCTCCGCCGAGGGCATGAACTCTATGACCTTGGTGCCAGGCTCGCAAAACAGCAGATTGGCCAAGCCGGCGCCATGCGGGCTGATGATGAACTCGGCGTTCTGAAACAGCACGATTTGATCGATGACGCTCATGCCCTCGAGATAGACGGTCTCAAACCCCCGTCTCGAGAGAAAAGAACGCACGTGTCTCAAGTTATGGATCATGCGTGTCGGGCCTTTGCGTGCAACCAACAGGCGTCTTTTTTTGCTCAGGCGCGACCCTGAATGAAGGGCAACAACTTTCCTCTGAAAGTCCTTCAAGTACGGTGCCGGCATCGTCTGGACGATATCGCGTTCTGCCCAGACAGCTTCCCGAACCTTGATAAAGTTCTCCGCGACCTCCGTGATGTCATATCCGTCGAGTCCCACTGCGCGGAGCGATTCGCGATGATCAAACACTGCATTGATGTATCTTGATCGAGGCAACACAATATTTAGATTCGGGTCTTGCCCGATCGTCTGCGACAGGACATACAACGGCAACAGGCCTTCGACCACCCAATGATAATAATTGTGAAGGTTGCCGTTGTAGAAAATGAGGTATGACTTATCGTAATAAGGCGCGTCGGCGATCGCCGCTTCACTGATCCAGATTCCCCGATCATTCCTCAACAACCATGCGTGCGCTGGCGAGTCATTCAAATAGCCGAACCCGCGCGACGCTCCCGAAGAGTCGAATACGGTGCCTTCAGAGAACCTCGACGTCGAAACGTATTGATGGCTGCGCCGGACAAAAGTGATTCTCTCTGCGATCGAACCGACCACTCCGTCCCTGGACTCATAGAAGATCCGCTTGTCCGTGTGATCGGCAAAGATCGGCGCGTCGCGATGGCTGATGAGGGAGGACGGCCAGTATGAGTCGGCCGAACTCAGAAATGCATCGAGGGAGGCCGCGCGTCGGGTGTTGTCAATCTCCACCGCGAGGGCCTCGATGCGTTTTCGACTATCGGGACGTCGGGAGGAATTTTGCCTGTCGACGGACGTCCGCGGCGCTGAGCCATCGGCCTGGAAAGGCGCCCGCCCGGAACCGCGTCCTTTCTCTGTTGCGCTGACCTGGCGCTCAGACGGTATGTAAAGAATTCCTTTAAGAGCCCAATACCCTGCGGCCCCTTCATCGCTCCCGCTCTGCGACCCCTCCAAAGATAGGACCGCCGATACGAGGTTGTCCAGTTCAACCTCGCATGAGAGGACAGCCAGGCTGTCGGCCAACTCGTTCAGCGATACTTCGGCCTCGGCTCCCGAGCCTGAGCGAATCCGAACGCGGCGAGCGCCGGCGTAGGTGCCTCTCAAGCGCATAAGCAGGCTTATTCCGGTTCCGGCTGGCGCTTCGACGCGGAATCGAATGACCGCCTTCGGTCGGTCCGCCCGTACCGCGCCCATTTCAGGCAGCCGCCACCCGGAGATGCAGATCAAATCGGCGGACAGATCACCCTCGATGGGATTCACGAGCAATGTGCTGCCGTCGCTGGTAATCGGCAGAAATCGGTTCGGCGGCAACTTGATTGCCGCAACGCCCTCAAACGGCTTGATTTGACCCGCCTGCGTCTGGACCGACTTGAGGAAAGCCTCGGCCACATTTTGCCAGGGCCGCGGCTTGAAATTGTCGGCGATCTCGCTTTCACGCCTGCGGCGCAAATCGGGATCATCGAGGTATTGCGACAGAACCCGCAGCCCATCGGACGCATTGTAGGGGTCGACGTAATCCGCCAACGCGCCGGCAACCTCCGGAATCCCCCCGGCCTTGGAGGCAATGCAGATCTTTCCACGGGCGATGCTTTCTCCGACCGGCAGTCCCCAGCCCTCTGCGAAGCTCGGGAACATTGTGAGGATGCACTTCCGATAGAGCAGAGCCAGTTCAACGTCGGTCGCGTCGTGCAGAAGAACGATTCTCCCGCCGAGGTGATCGCAAGCATTAAGCTGTTCCATGAAGTCCCGCACCAACCAGCCCCTGCGTCCCGCTAGCACCAGCTTCGGAATGTTCTTTCGTCCGTCCTGTATCATCATCTTCCAAATGTTGAACAGGTACGTTGGATTCTTGCGGACTTCGATCGTCCCGACCCCAAGGACGAATTCGGAATTGCCGATATCCGCAACGGCGCTAGAGACTTTTCCCGCGGTTTGCGAAACCCAGAGTTCATGGCCCAGCGGCACGACCTCGACCGGCAAATTCGTCTGCCGCGCTTCCAGATGTCTTACCAGAGACGCTTTGTTGTATTGCGACGTCGTGAGAAAAAAATCGGCAAAAGTGGTCGCCTCGACAAACCCCTTTACGTATTTGTTCGTCTCAGAAACATTGAAATATTCGGAATGGGTTATGTTCAGGATATCGTGAATGTAAAAGCCGATTTTAACTCCCAAGTTTTTCAATGTCTGCAAAAAAATGCCATCGCCGCGAATTCCCCAGAAGGCGCCTATCGAGATAAATGTGTCGCCCTGACGGATGTTCGGCGCGCCCGCATGGCTGAACGTCGAATCCAGTCTTGGGTCAAGCTCTGCCCGGATTACGGGGGTCGATCCCATATACGTCATAAGATTTAGCAACGTAGTCGTTTCGACCGCATGCGGATTGCACAAGCAGTCAAGCGCGACGAAGCGGACATTCGCCGCTCCGTCGAGTTCGATAAGATTACGCACGATCTCGCACTGGACCCGTTGAATGCCGGAAAGGGTCGTGTGATCGCGCAAGTAAAGGAGGAGATCCGTTACGTCGACAAATATCATCGCCGATCTCTGGAGCTCGAACGACGCATCACGGAGCGCCTGGGCATCAGAGTCGTCTGCGCGAAGCCGCACTTCCTTCATCTTGTTTCGACCGTCGATGGGCTCTTGCGCTGTCGTAAGTGAGCGCCATTTTTTTGCGCGGACCAGACACCGTTTGAGCAGAACGCAAGGGTTCTTTCGATTAATTCGCCGCCAATAGATTCCGTCATTGATATTGTGCCTCACTTGACGGCAAAGCGCGCCCAGAAATCACGATCGAGCCATGGCTCGTACGGTACGAAGCACTTTTTTTGGAATGTCGGAAGGAAGCATCTTTGTGCGGGTTGCGCAAGGATGGCTGCCATGCGGGAAAAGCTGCTGTTGCAGATCGCCAGGTAATCGGCACGTCGAAGGATTTCGAAGTCGCGGAGAAAATCCGGGAGTAATTGTGCTGTTCCGCCAAACGTGGCCAAAATGGTCTCGAATTCCTTGAATAGAGGCCGGATCACATTGGGTTCATCGGTCGCTACGAACAATAAGGGATCGCGGAGTTCGGGCCAGATCGTTCTCAGCCAGGCGAGGTACCATTCCTCCGGGATCAATCGAAGCCGCATATTGTCCGCCGGCGATTTCCGATAGTCACCGCGCCGAAGGTGGATTGCGACTAGCGTGCGCTGGCCGCTGCGCGTCACATCGGCGAGCCACGCATCGACCGCGCCTTCGAGCGGAAAGGGAAGTTGGAACAAGCGTCTCAGAAATTGCCGATGCTTGCGCCAGCACAGGGGCGTTTCCTGGAAGTAGCCCCGCATGTTAACGCCAAGGGGCGGCTCCTCCACGTCCCACAATTCGGCCTCCACGTTGACGTGCCCCGGGAAGCTCAGCTGCGGCAGCGCGAGCCCCGCAGGGGCCGGATCATCGAACCCGTAAAGATATTTGCCCCGCCATTCGGGCACCGTCGCGGTCGCCCCGTGCCTCAACGCATATAGTTTCAGAAAAGCATACTGAAACAACTGATTTGCAAAGCGGCCGTGGTTTCCCAGATTCGTCATGGCGACCGTACCGCGCGAGCCAGCGCCGAGGCCGCGCGGCTTGGAAACTGTATCGCTCGCCAGAAAGCAGTGCGCCTCGCCGCCGGCAATATGCATTGCCCCAATGCCGACCAAGCCATGGTCAAACAAGGCGCGCTGCAGCTTCCAGCCGCTTCGGCCAAAGTCTCGCGACGGCATGGTCACGACGCCGCGAAAACCGAAAGCTCCGTCGGGCGGCACCATCATATTTTCGAGAATGTCGCCGGGTAAGGCAATAAGGTGAACGCCAGACGGACTGTTGGCCAACTCGTCCGCCCGTCGGGCGAGCCGGTTTAGAGCATGTCCCGCACCACCAAGACCGTTCGCAGCAGGGATCGGTACGCGCTCGACGATCGTCAGGCTACGATCGTCAAAGGCTGCGGGACGAACAAATAAGGCTTCATTTGCGCCGGCGCGCCAGCGTGCGCGCTCGCCGCCGTCACCGTTCTTGGCGGACAACCCGTGACATCCAACCATGACTATCAAGTCCGGTGCCGCCAATTGATCAAGGAACGGCCGCAGGACCGCTTCAAGGTCCGCAGTAAGCTTTACCGTTGAAACAGCAGGATCGAGCGGTCCGAGTACTGCGACCTGCTCGGAATCTGCAACAACATGCTCAGTCATGGAACCCTTGCCGAAAGGCGCAGCCCCCATGGTCGGCAAACTACCCGCTCTTCGCTTTTCTGGAAACCTAATTCGCCGCAGCGTGTCAAGTGATAATACGCGGGAATATGCTCTTGAACGCAAGCCTGCCGAGAACCTATTATGCCAGTTAGATTTTACGTGAGACCCTCTGCGTGCGCGTGCTTTTCGAGACCCATCCATGGGCCTTTGCTACGCCGGGAGGTGGGGAGCGGCAGGTCATTCAATACGCCAAGCACTTGGCCTCGTATGACGTCGACGTCGTTTTGCACGATCACTGGAATTCCTGTTTTGGAAACCGTGGACGCAGTCCATTTTTTTCGTGCATCGCCGGTTCGTTGCATTTTTGCAAATTTGTGAGGGAGCGCGGATTGCCGCTCGTCATCACTTCGTCGTTGTGGGTCGATGGGGAAACCAAGCAACTCTACCCCATCGAAGAAATCCGTCCGCAACTTGCACTTGCAGACGTGGTCGTGACAAATTCCCGCGCGGAATAGCGCTTTCGAAGGTCCTCGGCCTTCCCCCCGACTTGTTCATGCCGGTCATGAACGGCGTGGATTCTCGCTTCGCCGCGCCGCACGATGGAAACGCGTTCCGCAAGACGTTTGGCATCGAAGGCCCGTTCATTCTCAACGTTGCCAATATCGAGAGACGAAAGAACCAACTCAACCTGATGCGGGCGTTGAGCGATTACGACCTCCCGCTGATCATCCTTGGGCAAGTCCGCGAACCAGCCTACGTTGAAGAGGTCTTTGCCGAAGGCGTGGGTAGGGTGCGCCATCTCAGATATCTCGATCATGAGAGTCCGCTTTTAGCGTCAGCCTACGCGGCATGCGCCGCCTTCGTGCTGCCCTCGACCCTGGAAACCCCCGGTCTCGCCGCCCTTGAGGCGGCGGCCGCAGGCGCGCCGGTGGTCGTGACGCGGGTTGGCGCATCGCCCGAATATTTTGGCGTTCTGTGCCACTATGTAGATCCGGCAGATCCGACGGATATCGCGCGCGGCATTGCCGCGGCAATCGAGCAAGGTCCGCCGCCGGACCTCAGCGCTCATGTCACTAAAAACTTTACCTGGCCGCATGGCACTGCCGCATTGCCAGACGTGTACAGCACTGCCATGGCGCGCCGGGATCGGCGCCGCAGCGCGGCCTGACGTCGCGTCATTGCACAGCAGCAGGATCGTCGATATCAACATTGGGGCGGTTACGCAAATGTCCTTGTCATGCTCCATAGGACGCTGATCAACGGCGCGATAGGATTCGTGGCGGCGCAAGTGGCCTATCCTCTGGCCGAGCGGCTGGGGGGCCGCGATGTGCGCTCGAAAGCCCGCGTACTCGAGCGTGAGATGGCTCTGCCATTTGCCAACAGACGATTGCGATCCTGGGCGGAGGTTGTCGAAACCGTAATATATGCCGCAGTCAACGTACCGTACTATCGCGATCTTTTCGCCCGCATCCGCTTCGATCCGGTGAAACTGCAGACCGACGCCCGATACTTTCAGGATATTCCTTATCTGACCAAGGACATCGTTCGCGCCGAGGGCGATCAGCTGCTCCGGTGCGACCACGCGGCCGTTCGCAAGCAAGTATCAAAAACAGGTGGTTCGACCGGTCCGGCGACCGTGATTGTCTACGATCAGGATGCAGCCGATTGGTCGTCGGCAACGACGCGCGTTGCGCGGGCCGGCATCGGCAAGAAGCACTTCCATTCGGAGCTGCATTTTGCCAGCCACTATCTCGAGAAATTTCCCTTGCGCGACCGCTTGCGCGAACAGGCCAAGTGTTTCGCAATGAACCGCTATAATCTGCTGTTCTCCGATTTTGAACCCGCCTCTCTCGATGCGATATGGCATCGCCTCAGATCGGTTCGGCCCTATCTCGTGCACGGCCACCCCTCGACGATGTACTGGCTTGCCCTTCACGTCCATGCACGGCGGGACAGGGGCGCCGCGGCCTTTCGCATCTTCGAGTCGTCTGGAGAATTACTCGAGGAGTACCAGCGCGACATGATTGCGCGGGTTTTTCAATGCGAGGTCGTCGACCGTTACGGCCTCGCCGAAGTCGGGATCGCCGCCTATCAGGCCGGCCGCGACGACCGCGGAATGCTTGTGATCGATCCACTGGTTTGGCCGGAGATCGCCCCAATCGGTGAATGCGTCGACCTTTCTTCCGACGAACAGGGCGAGGGCGGCGAGATTGTCGTCACTGCAATCAAAAATCGAATGATGCCGCTGATCAGGTATCGTACGGGAGACATCGCGGTCTTGTCCGAGACGGAGCGCGGCTTCGTTCTCAACAAGCTGGCCGGCCGAATTCACGACGTAATCGAGATCGGTGGCCGCAAAATGCCGACGCATTATGTCCAGGACGTGCTGGATCGGATCGGCGGCATAAGGGAATTCCAGATCGAGTTGCGCGATAAAGCTCCCGTGCTTCGCCTCGTTCCTGAAAACGCCGCCAACGTCGACGATATTAGCCGTCGCATCAAAAAAGTTTTGAATAGCGAGCTGAAATTCGAGTTCATAGCCGCGTCGGAGCTTCGGCTGCTCGGCTGGCGGCGGAAGTTCCGCCGCGTAGTGGAAGTGCCAAGCGCCGACCGCGCTGCCGCCGTCCCCCTCGCCGCGCTATGATCGAATGCATGGTGAGCACTGCCGAGGAGACGACCGTCGAGGTTGTCACAAAGGCATTCGCACGATCATTCACCCGCGGACAAGTCCGTCGCACCTGCGCTCCTAAGGACTCCGCGACGTCCGGCGTCGTCGTCGTTTTGGGGCCCGGCGACGACGATGCTGATTGGCTCGAAGCGCTCGCTCGCCGACCTATCAAGATCGTGCTGCTGGGCGCGCTGGGGCCGCGCATGGCGCGGCTTGCCGGCGTGACCGTTCCGGCCGTCTCCGAGGACTTGGCCGTTCATTGCGTGTGTCCGCCGACCCCGGCCCACCACACGCGCGAGAGTTCGGCGACACTGGTCTATGCGCCGAGTGTTCTTTGGAAAGGCTCTGCGCCGCTGCGGCGGTCATTCTGCCGTTTCGACTTCACCGACGAGTGGAATAATTTGGGTTATGGCCGGATCGGTGTTGGCGACGGCCCCTGGTCGATTCCGGGAGTGGCCCGCGGGACAACAGCAAAGGTCATCGCCGATATTGTGACCAGCGACGGCGGCAGCCAAGGCGCAGCGGCAACGCTGCGCGATCTGCCGAACGCCTCGATCCTCTGGTTTGCACGACCCGTCGGGCCTGTTGATGGACCGGACTGGGCGATCGTCGAGTCCTTTGTCGGGAACTACCGCCGCGGCGAACTGCCTTGCCGGCCATACCTTCGCGACATTCCGCATGGCGTCGGCGCTGCGGTCACGATGCGGCTCGATTGCGACGAGGATATCGCATCGGCTTGTCCCTTATTCGATCTCTATCGCGGACGCGGCCTGCCGATGTCGGTCGCGGTCAGGACCGGCCAGCTGGCGCACAACGCTAACGTCATGTTCCTGCGCGATCTTTTTGCTGCGGGAGGGACAATCCTCTCCCATTCAGTGTCCCACTCCCCGGAATGGGGCGGCTCGATGAGCGCTGCCGAGACGGAAGCGCGGGAATCGAAGGCGTGGCTGCAAGAGCATGTGCCCGGACTCGCCGTCCGCTTTGCCGTATCGCCCTTTCATCAAAATCCGACCTTCGTGCCCGCCGCGCTCGCCCGTGAGGGCTATCAGGGATTTATCGGGGGAACGATCGCTTGTCATCCTGAGTATCTTATGGCGCGTGGCGGCATCGTTCCCTGCGGTCCTGACGGCTTCATCTCCCACAGTCAAAGCTGCATGCTGCACGGTGATTGCCTGCTGGGGGACGACGATCCGCTCCGGATCTACAAGAAAGCCTTTTGCAATGCGAAGGACACGGGCCAGTTCTTCGGCTACCTCGATCATCCATTCTCCGAGCGCTACACGTACGGCTGGGCCAACGAAACGGAAAGGCTGAAGACGCACGGCGATTTTCTCGATTTCATGATGGTGGAGTGCGCTCGCGCCGATGCGTCACTACTGTTCGTGAACGAGGAGACTTGCCTCGATTTCATGCTGGAAAAATCCGCGGCAGACATCCTGTTCGACAGTGAATGCGGAACCTTTTCCGTCTCGCGGACACACGCCGCCGGGCTTCCGCTTTCCATCGGCTATGAGGAACGTGTGGTGGCGGCGGCGCATGGCTAGGGCAATCCATGGCGGCGCTCATGCTCGCGCCGGTCGTCGCCGCGCTCTGTGCGCACGACCGCGATTTCAGGACGATTGTCTGGTCGTCCGGCCAGCAGCGCGAATTGCTCGACCAAGCGTTGCTTGCTTTCCAGATCGCCGTCGATCGGGATCTCTTTGGTGTCATGCAGCCTGATCAATCGCTGGCAGAACTTACCGCCGCGCTGGTGACGGGATTTGCCGTAACCATTGCCGATATGCCGCCCGACCGTCTCCTAGTGCAGGGCGACACCACGACCGCCTTTGCCGCCGCGCTCGCAGCCTATTGTCAGCGCATTCCCGTCGCGCATGTTGAAGCGGGATTACGATCTCACGATCGTTTCCATCCCTTTCCCGAGGAGATCAATCGCCGTTACATCACCGCAATCGCCGATATCCATTTCACTCCCACGTCCGCCGCCGCGGATGCATTGCGGTCCGAAGGAGTGGACACGGTCGCAATTCACGTGACAGGGAATACCATTGTCGGCGCGCTTATGAGCGTGCGATCGCGGCTGGAGGCGCCGGACGGCTTTGGCCTCACATCCAGGGTGGTCCGTGATCTTGCCGCGGGCTCCCCTATTATTCTGGTGACCTGCCACCGGCGAGAGAATTTCGGCGTCAACCTCGCCGCAATCCTGCGAGCGGTACGGCGCATCGCCATAGCGCATCCTGCGCACCGGGGACTTGCCGAGCTTGTTGGCGTGGACGAAGATCGCATTGTGGCCCGGGCGACCGAACTCCTGGCGCAATTCAGCAGCATGACGAGTTCCCCGAGTTCCAATCCCTTTGGCGACGGGCGCGCATCCGAGCGCATCGCAGATGTGCTAGCGAACATCCCATGAGCTCAATTGGATCGAGTCAGGCGATTGTTCTGTTCTCGACGGCCGACTGGCATTGTCCCTACTGGACCAACAAACAGCATATTGCATCCAGGCTTGGCGCACGCGGGTTTCGCGTTCTCTATGTGGAATCGATCGGCTTGCGGTCGCCTGGCGTGAATACCAGCGACTTTGTCCGGATCTGTCGGCGCTTGCAGCGGACGATCGGCCCGATAAGCGAGGTACAGAAAAACGTTTGGGTATTGTCGCCGCTAACAATTCCCGGCGCTGGCCATTCTTCGCCCGTCGCGCAGTTCAACGACTGGCAGATGCGCAATAGGATTAGATCGTGGCTCCGCAGCGTCTGCTCAATCAGGCCGATTATCTGGACCTATCATCCCCATATGTTGCGCGTGGCAAAGGCGCTCGATCCGAAGGCGCTCGTTTATCACTGCGTCGACAATCTGGGTGCGATACCCCGCATCAACAGGGAAGAGTTCGAAAAAGCCGAACGTGAATTATTGGTTTGTTCGGATCAGGTTTTCACCACCAGTCCCGAGCTTCGCGAGCGCTGCAGCGCGCTTGCACCAGGTCGGACGGATTACTTCGGCAATGTCGCCGATACCGATCATTTCGCGACCGCACGCAAACCCGGTCCGATCGCGGCCGATCTCGCGGCCATTCCGCAACCGCGCCTCGCCTATATTGGCGTCCTTTCCGATTTCAAAACCGATTTTGCGCTCATCGAGGCCACGGCGCGGGTTCATCCCGAGTGGCACTTCGTCTTTATCGGTGAAGAGCGTGAAGGACAGCGAAGCGCCTCAGTCGAACGTCTGAAGGCGCTGCCCAATGTCCATTTTCTTGGCTGGAAGCCCTACGCGGAACTACCCGGCTATCTGCGCGGTATCAGTGTCGCCTTGCTGCCGCAACTGACGAACGACTACACACGCGCCATGTTCCCGCTGAAATATTTTGAGTATCTGTCCGCCGGACGACCTGTCGTGACAACGAAGTTACCGGCTCTCGCCGAGTTCTCCACCCTGCACCGCGAGGCGAGCGGAACCGACTCCTTTGCGAACGCTATCGCAGACGCGCTCTCGGCTCCAAATATTGTGCCCCTCGATCATCCCGTGCTTCGATCGCATTCGTGGGAGGCCCGGATCGATGCGATGCTGCAGCTAATCGATGCCAGAAACGCGCGGCAGCCGGGCAACATCTCCGCCCGCACAAACGGGAGCGAGACGCCGCTCTGATGCGCGTGCTGCACGCATACAAGGTGTATATGCCCGACATGATTGGCGGAATCCCGCAGGTTATTGCGGGACTCGCCACCGCAATGGCTCCCGACATTGAAAGCCGAGTCCTTGTTTGCAGTCATGCCCCCCAACAAACCACGGAAGCGGACACCGGGATCGAGCGTGTGAGGTCGTGGGCGGATCTGTTGTCGATGCCGATTGCGCCGACGTACCCGCTTGCGCTCAAACGCGCGGCCGCGAAGGCCGACATTGTCGTTGCGCATCAGCCATTCCCGCTTAACGATGCGGGCATCGCGCTTGGACTTCCGGACCGCGTCGCACTAGTCATTCATTGGCATTCCGAGGTCGTCGGGCGGCGCGCGATAATGGCGGCTCTTGCCCCAATCATACGCCACGCCCTTCGCCGCGCGGACGCTATCGTCGTTTCGGATGGCTCGATGATTTCCACATCCAGGTATCTCCGGCCGCAAGCGCAAAAGTGCTCGATTGTCCCTTTCGGAACGGATGTCGATTACTGGGGAGGCGTTGATGAGCGACAACAGGCCGAGGTCGAGCGTCTACGACAGGCGCATCCTCGGCTCGTGGTGGCCACCGGACGCCTCGTGCCCTACAAGGGCTTTCTGTCGCTCGCGCGAGCACTTCCGGAGGTCGACGCAACTGTGATGATCGTCGGAGAAGGGCCGTTAAAATCGAAGCTCGAGCAGCTTGCCAAGCGCATGGGCGTCGCCGACCGGCTCTTTCTCAAGGGTCTCATGACGCGCGACCAGCTCAAAGTTCTTTTGCACGCCGCGCGGGTTTTCGCATTTCCATCGATAGCGTCTCAGGAAACCTTCGGTATTGCGCAGATCGAGGCGATGGCGGTCGGATTGCCGATCGTAAACACCGCGCTGGCGACGGGCGTTCCAAACGTCGCCAGGCACGGAATTGAAGCAATAACGGTCCCGCCGAACGAACCGGCAGCGCTCGCTTCCGCTATCAGACAATTGTTGGATGACGGGATACTTGCGCGCCGCCTTGGCCATGCCGCATGGCAGCGCGCGCGGGCCGAGTATGGCTGGGCGGAGTTCGCTTCTCGGATGCGGATTGTGTATTGCAAAGCTTTAGAAAACCGCGCTAGAGCCGCTGTTCCGCTAAGAAAATAAATAACCCCACCGGGGGATAGTCGCCTTGCAATCTCACGATGCCAACGCCAGCTCCGTAGTTTTCGAGCAGCATGATGTCATTCTCGAAACGGGCGGGCGTTTCTGCCTGCGGTTCGCAGGCGATATCCAGCGCGGGGACGTCTTTCTGACGATCGACGTCTACGATCTTAACGACCCAGCCCATCCGACCGGGCATGTGGGTTGGTGGCGGTTCCCGCTCGAATCCGTGAACGAAACGATTTCCGGCTGTGTCAGCCCGGCCGAACCCGGCATTAAGGTATCTCTTGCCGATGCGGCAAGCGAGGACCATTGGATCAACGAAAAGCCCCCGAGCACGAATCGTTACATTGTAAGCGCTGTTTTGCGGTCAAAATCGACGAACGCAGTCGCCGCACTTGATCGCATCCCGGCTTTTATGACGGCTGAGCAACATGCTGAATTTCGTTCGCGGTTTAGCCGCAACTGGCTTGTGCCTCGATTTGCCAAGCCTCACTGCACGCTGCCACGGCAAACAACCGTGCGCATCATTTCAAGAAGCATCCGCCTGCGTGACGCCGTCGGCAACCTTTGCCTTGGCCTCTACCGGATGCTGCGGCAGAACGATGTTGCAGTGGAGGCCTACGCGGAGCACTTCAACCTGGAGCTCAACGATATTGTTCGTCCCATAAGCCGGCTGGCTTCGGATGCAAGGGAAGACGACTGCATTTTGTATTTTTACTCGATTTATGACGAAAATCTCGATCGAATCCTGGAAGTCAATGCCATGCGAAAGATCGCCTATTTCCACGGCGTGACG
>Ga0210402_10002753_pt1 | contig 16898 bp, 13 predicted proteins | sample IncBWC7MmetaG_FD_161055 | JGI IMG/M metagenome (GOLD analysis project Ga0210402, IMG submission 161055) | Forest soil microbial communities from Barre Woods Harvard Forest LTER site, Petersham, Massachusetts, United States - Inc-BW-C-7-M | ecosystem: Environmental > Terrestrial > Soil >... | reverse complement strand
AGAAGAAAGAGGCACAACCATAGAAGGGATACGCTCATGCTAGTGAATACGAGACTCCTACAGTTTTGTTCCGCATGATGCCTCGTCGTCTATGCGAATCTGAGGCGATTGTGGCACGGACGCTGACTTTCTCTGTTTCGCTTTGGTTGCCCACGTACCCGTCTCGTCAACTTCGATCTTCCCGGTTTGCTAGGTTAGCGTTTTTCTGGCGCTCATTTTTTCTGGGCACTGCTGCAGGCTAATTCCTGCGTCCGGCAGCTTCGTGGCTTCTGCTTTCCCGGTTCCGCCCTTACACCCACCATCGGGTTCCCTCCCATAAAGCAGCCGCGCGCCCGCAATCGAAACGGAAGTTCTTGAACCGTTGCCCAGAGATCGAAGATCGTACGTGGTGCTTCGGGCGTCGGCTCACCTGAATCCACGTCTCGCGCATCGCTTTTGAGATGGTTGCCAGCAGCGACCCTCGGCTAAATCTGCGACTGCCCGCCACGGTCCATTTAGCTAGAGCAGAGACCTCCTCGAATGGTAGGTTGTAGGCTTTCGAGGAGCCAAGACTTCATGAAGGCTTTCACGAAACTATTTCGCAGTGGGCTACTTTTGCTTGCCGCCGCAACAACATGCCACGCGCAGGGTGCGCCGGATGATTTCCTGGATGGCCTCGGCCTCGCGCGGCTCAAGAGTTACTCGAGCCATCGCGCCTCCAGCCAAAATCGCTACGTCGCCAGCAACGATGATAGCAAACGAATTCTGCCCGGCGAGACGCTGGTGATGGCCGAAGTGTCTGGCGCCGGAATGATTACGCACATCTGGGCGACCATCGCGAATAACGAGTTTGGCTGGCCGCGCTTGCTGCGCCTGCGCGTTTATTACGACGGCCACAAAACGCCCAGCGTAGATACGCCGCTCGGCGATTTTTTTGGCGTGGCCCACGGCTCCGAGCGCAACCTCAATTCCATCATGATTCACGACAGTTCGCTCGGCCGCGCGCGTAACAGCTATTGGCCAATGCCGTTTCGCAAGTCCTGCCGCATCACCGTCACCAACGAGGGCGAGCGCATCGTTCCGATGTTTTACTACCACGTGGACTATAGAAAGTACGCTTCGCTGCCCGAGGACATCGCTTACTTTCATGCTTATTACCGCCAGGAGCGGCCCGCCCGCGCCGGGCGCCACTATGAATTCCTCAACATCAAAGGAACGGGCCACTACGTCGGCACAGTGATGGGCGTTGTGCAAACGCAACTTTCCTGGTTCGGCGAAGGCGACGATCTTTTCTATATTGACGGCGCAAAGCAGCCGCAGATTTACGGCACCGGTTCCGAGGACTACTTCAACGACGCTTGGGGCTTGCGCGACTCCGACGGCCCCTGGGCCGGCACGCCCATGGCGGAGGGCGAGCGGCTCGGCTCGCGGCTGAGCGCTTACCGCTGGCACGTCCCTGATCCGGTCGCGTTCAAAACTTCGCTGCGCGCGGAAATCGAGCACGCCGGTTGGACCGCCAACGAAGACGGCTCGGTGCGCTCCGCGTTTGAAGAGCGCCCGGACTATTTTTCGAGTGTGGCGTTCTGGTACCAAAAGGGCGTGCAGGAAGACTTGCCCGAAGTGCCCTACGGCGCCGCGAGGCTGCCTTTTGGAAATGCCACGCAAGTGGCGGTTGAGGATTCGCTTGCCGGCGTGACCGCCGAAAACGGAACAGCGTCCGTGCAACGCGAAGTGGATTGGTCGAAAGACCTGTTGTTTTTCGAAGCCAAACGCGCTGGAGCAAAAATTAACATTCCGATCGATATCGCCGAAGCCGGCCAATACGAAATGATCGCCATGCTGGCGCAGGCCCCGGACTACGGCGACTATTACGCGCTCCTCGACGGCCAGCCCACGAATCTCGATACGCGCCAGGCTGCGACTTCCGAGATTCCATTCCCCGGCCCCGAGGTCTTCTACAACTATCTTCCTGAAGTTTACGTCTCGAGGGACCGCGCCCTCGGCATGTTCCAGCTCACCAAAGGCCGCCACACGCTGACGTTTGCCTGCAACGGAAAAGATCCGCGCTCCGCTGGATACAATTTTGGAATTCAGGAAGTGGATCTGGAGCGCGTGCTGCAGGCGCCGGCATCGCCCACCGAGGAAGCATCCGCTCCGAAGCCCGCTGTATCTTCGGATACTGCGATCTATCGCGGCCGCGCGCTTTCTTTCTACGTCGAGCGCCTCAAATCCGCAGTCAGCAACGATCGGCCGGACCTGCTCCGGGCCATCGGAAGCTTCGGCGGGAGCGCGGCTCCCGCGGTCGAATCCTTGATGGATGCGCTCTCGGATGGCGATCCCGAAACTCGCGGCGCTGCCGCCAATGCGCTTGCACAGATTGGCCCACCCGCCGTCCGATCGGTGCCGGAACTGGCGAAGCTGCTCGCCGATTCCGTGCCGCGCGTTCGTTGCCAAGCCGCGTTGGCGCTCAAATCCATCGGCCCAAAATCCTCCGGCGCCGTTCCCGAACTCACACGCGCTCTCAGCGATTCCGTTCCTCACGTGCGCGCCAGCGCAGCGGACGCCCTCGGAGCGATCGGTCCAGGCAGCCGCGCTGCGGTCTCGGCATTAATCGAACGCCTGAAAACCGATCCGGGCCCGAACTACGTCTTCGACAGCGCCATCTATGCTCTCGGCAACATCGGCCCGGACGCCAAAGAAGCGCTGCCCACGCTCGAAGAAATCTCCCATCGCGTACGGCTCACCGCGCCCGCCCACGAGGCCATCCTGCAAATCGAGGGCAAGCCCGTGCCCATGTATCACTGAAGATCCGCCGCTGTGGCTGGCGAATTGTTATTTCTCCAGCCACAGGGCATGTAACGTTGTTACATCCTTTCGCCGGGTTAGCGCGGGTTGTACTGCTCGGCGCACTTCGTCGATGGCTTTGTTGGCTCACACGTCCATAGATCGCGACTCGCGTGTCAGGCAAATGGATCCATTCGTCGCGAGTGCCTCGATCACGTGATCGCGTTCGATGAAGGCTCGTTACGACGAAGGCTCAATTCGTATTTCGATTGTTATCACCGATCGAGAACACGTCTCTCATTGGGGAAGGATTCACCGGAGCCACGAGCGATTCAGCCGCCGGAAATGGGGTCCGTCGTGGCCGTGCCCCAGGTCGGTGGACTGCATCACCGCTACGAACGACGGGCTGCCTGAAGAAGCCCGATTCCACCACGCTTACGCGCTTCTCTCCTTGGGCCATTGGAATTTGTGTTCGAACTGTGCTCCCTTGCGGAAGCGTGCATAGGCGAATTTCGTTCGCCTGACTCGGGCAGAGCCGCAAACTGCTTGAGGCTTACGGTCCGGTTGGGGGAATGACACCTTCTATGGACTGCACAGAATTCTCGGTAGGGAAAATCAGGACATCACGGGAGCGCGGGGAGCGCTTCACGACTTTGACAACGTGACACACAATGTGGCACAATCATCGCATGCCTAAGGTGAACATCCGTCAACTACGGGACACCCGAAAGCTGAAGGCCTGGCTGCGGGCGGGGAAAACTGTAGAACTCCGAGACCGCAACAAGGTTATAGCCCGCATCGTTCCAGCGGAGCAGCAAGAAACAACCGTAGCGGTTCCGGATTTCGCGGCGCGCCGCAAGAAGATCTTCGGCGATCGGGTTCTACCGGGAGCAGACATCGTCGCCGAGGAGCGAGGCCGCTATTGACGATTTACGCCGATACCAGCTTTTTCGTCTCGATTTACGTAAAAGATGCTCACTCCACCGAGACCGACCTCCTTTTGAGCCCAGGCGCCAGGCCATGTATTACGCCGCTTCATTTCGCTGAATGGGCGCATGCCATAGCGCAACAAGTCTTCCGCCGGCAGATGACGACTGCTGAAGCGAATCGCGTACATCAGGAGCTCCACGACGATCGAACCGCTGGAGTTTGGCCTAGCGTAGACGTACCCGAGACTGCCCTTGACGTGTGCGTTGACTTGGGCCGCCGCTACGGGCCAAAGCTCGGAGTTCGAACGCTCGACAGTTTACACGTAGCCTGCGCGCTCGAGCTCAAGGCGGAGCGCTTTTGGACCTTTGACGATCGCCAACTGAAGCTGGCCCGAACCGTGGGCCTAAAAACGACCTGATCTCACAGATTGATTGCACGAGCTAGTCGGTAGAAAAGAGTGTGGTTCCCAATAATTGAACGGCGCGCCGTGCCTTGCGCGATCCGGCGACAAAGCTGATCCTGCCCGAGCTTGCAAAAAAGAAGAACGCTTCCAACGAAAAAGCGAGGCGCGTGCTCGGTTGGGCGCCGCGTTCGAACGAAGAGGCTCTTGTGGCTACGGGGGAGAGCTTGGTGCGATTTGGACTGTTGAAGAACAGCGCGAGAAAAGCGGCGTAACTTAGACATACGACGCGCTTGTGGTCGGAAGGCATTCTAGCCGCGCGTAGGAAAAAAGCAGCGAAGAAAAGTCAAAAGCCCCACGTGTAACACGGACACGTGGGGCGCCTTGCAGGGATCGGACGACCATCCGCAGCTGCGGCGCATCTAAGTAAGTGGAGTGGCGTTTTCGATCGACGCTTCTTGACGCGTTTCGTTAGTTCTTTTCCAATTCGGTCGACCTCCCTATTACTTTTTACTACTTTTTAGAATTCTGAAACGCCTGGGTCGCACAACTCATCCAATGTAATGCAGTGAGAAAGAGGTGTTATATGCGAGTGCTTTGGATGAGAGCAATCGCGAGCTTCCTCTTCTCCGCGACTCTATCTGCGCCCGCTTGGGCAAATGCGAACGCAAATTCCGCGGTACCAGGAACTCTTAATTATGTGGAAGGTAGTGTGTCGATGGGCGGGGAGACGCTCGACTCTAAGTCGATCGGATCGGTCGAGCTGAAACCGGGCCAATCGTTGACGACGGGAAGCGGGAAGGCGGAAATCTTGCTGACTCCCGGCGTTTTCTTGCGAGTGGGGGACAACAGCAGCGTGACGATGATCTCGCCGGGCCTTACGGACACAGAGGTTCGAGTCGAGCGAGGCCACGCGATGGTCGAAGTCGAGGAGATACATCCGGAGAACGATATTCGCGTCACTGTAGACGGTGCCGCAGCGCGAATCCTGAAAACCGGGCTGTATGACTTCAACTCGGATACGGGATCGATGCGCGTGTATGACGGGCAAGCCCTCGTGAAGGACGGCGACAGGGAAGTCAAGGTAAAGGGCGGACGCGAGTTGGACTTTGCGGCAAACGGCTCGCTCAAAGCGCAGAAGTTCGACAGGAAAGCGGATGAGGAAGGCGATTTGTATCGCTGGAGCAGTCTGCGATCTGGTTATGTGGCAGAAGCGAATGTGGATGCGGCTGGGATCTACGCAACGAGCGGATGGGGTCCGTGGGGACCAGGCTGGTGGGGCGCGGGTTGGTATTGGGACCCGTGGTTCACCGGGTACACGTTTATTCCGGGAGACGGAATTTTCTATAGCCCGTTCGGTTGGGGATTTTATTCGCCGTGGAACGTGTATGGCGCGCCGTTTTATGGATACGGCTACGGACGCTACGGTTACGGGGGACACTACTATCGTCACTTCAGCACGGACGTGCACAACTGGGGGCCCGGAACTCACTATGTAGCAGGCCAGAATTATTCCGGTGGCATTTACCGCGGGCCTGGATCAGTGGGACGCGGCTTTCAGTCCGGACCCGGCGCGGCGGGCGGATCGCGAGGCTTTGGAGGCGCCCGTGGCGGTGGGTTTGAGGGCGGCGGCTTTCACGGAGTCGGGGGAGTTGGTGGAGGAGGCTTCCACGGTGGGGGCGGTGGCGGGCATGGCCGCTGACAGAATGTCGGATGGAGGTACTGTCGTCAGTCTCGTTGGACTGACGACAGCGCTTCGCTAGCGGAAGATGTGGCTGGCGGTGAAGAGAGCGCAGACTTTGAGAGAGCACAGACTGAAGTCGGTGCTACTGAGCATAGACTAAGGCCTGTGCTCCGTATTTGTTTAGGCGCCGCGCGCCTTGTGCTTCTTCCCGTCGATCATCTCGTGCAAATGGGCTGCGGCTTGTTCGATGTCATAGTGCTTGTATTGGCCGGCGCGGCTAGAGATTCCAGCCGTCCATCGTATCCTTCAGACCCAGGGACGCCTCACTTATAGCGCGGCCAATCTCGACGTGGTTCCTCTTGGAGTTGTCGGACACCTCCTCATCTAGACTCTTACTGAATCCGATATCCCGCTACTAAGAGAACCTTGTCCGCATACGCGCTGGTCGGGTCTCCAAATCCATTGTAAGCGTGAAGGCCCTCACGAATTCCGTAGAGCCGAACGTATCCAGCGAGAATCTTCGAGCCTGCACGCACGTTCGTCTCCGGATCGAGGAGTTGCTGCCGGGTATACTGGCGCCAAACGCGCCAGTTGACTTGCGTCGGCCCTACCGCGTCTTTACTCGACACGGCGTTCGTCCGACAAGTAGACTCGACAAAAATGAGCGCCGTGAGGATTCGGATGTTCAGCCCAAGGTCAACCGCGCTACGCGCCGTGGCCGGAGCCAGGTCCCCTCGGCAACCGTAGGAACGGAAGAGCTTCCGTGCGATGTGTTCTACTCGGTCGTATTCCTTCTGCTTCTGCTCGCGGGCAAATTCCGCGCGTATATCCTCGGGAGAGTAGGCGTGCACGTATAGAGGCTTCGGAGCCGCGCCCGGAGAGAGCAGACCAAACGGGAAGTGTCCCACAATTATCAGTAGGCTGCTGAACGCTAATCCGTGAGCCTGTCTCGCTCTTTTCATTCGGAACTCCTGTACCGCGCTCATAAGCCTAGATCTTGCGAGCACACTGGCCAATGGGTCAGCTGTACCTTCGTGGCTGGGCTGGGCGTACCACGCCGGGAGTAGTACCCCCGTCTTTGACTTTGGCGACTAAAGTGCGCCAGGCGAGCCTTGACCGGCAGGGACCGTAAATGATTGTGCTTACAGTCGTTACGGCCCGAGGCCGGTAAGGGTAGGCTTACGCCTCTCGAAGGGTGGATCGGCTGGGCGAGGGCGACTTCTCTCAAGCAACAATGCACATTTAGAAGGTTAAACAGTTGGTTTGCCGGTTTGCCCATCGTATCGGCGGACTTCGAAGCTAAGCTGAATTTTCGCGCAACACACGTGGCTGGAATTCGAGGTTTTTCAGCGTGAGCTGCGTCTTTGTTGATTTCACGGTTGGGGACGTAGTTCAGTTGGTTAGAACGTGCCCGTGCTGCGCGCCTGTGGTTCGCCACAATTCTCAGCGCACTGAAAATAGCGCGCTTCCCTGCCGCGACGGCTGTCCCATCTAGATTATATTCAGTGACGCTCTGGTAGTCGGCGGAATGCTTTCCCACGAAGAAATCGCCACGCGCAGCTCAATCGGCTCTTACGTGTACAGCCCGCCTGGAGAGAATGAACGACTCATTGCGCGAGCAGGGTTTTGCCAGATCCGCGTAACCGACACAACCGACTGCGCAGCCCGGATCGCGCAGCGCTGGCATCATGCACGGGAGAAAAGGAAAGAGGAACTGGTCGCAGCGGAAGGCAACATCAACTTTGAGGGCCCGCAACGGTTAGTGTCCTGTGTAGAACTCTTGACGAGCGAAAAGCGCCTGCTGAGGAATCTGTACGTTGCGAGTAAGGAGCCCTGAGGTGATCTCACCCGGCGATTGCGGGAACTGACTGTCGGCGAAGTGCTGACCGACGCGCTACGCGTTAAAGTGCCGTTCACGCCCGGCACATTCCGGGCGTATGTCGGCAACCCTTCCTTTACAAGATTACGGGAGAGTTGCCCGTCAATCGCTCCGAATCGCCTCTATGGTGGCGTCAGGTTGCCAGCTGACCATTTTATGAGTCAGCAACGCAACTCACGGGTTCAGGTCACGTGCACCCGTTAGGTCAGTTCACTTCCTGTCCTTCAGACGAATGCACAGCACTGCTCCGGAGGACCCCATGGCGCGTTTGCCGGCCAAAGATTCCTTTCGCCCCTATTCCTGACTGAAGTCGTAGCTAAAATTCCTAGGGCGCGGGCCGCACGGGCTGCAGTTGATTCCAGTTTCCCGAGAGTTGCCCGTTCGGGTTGAAGCTCGGATCATCACTCATGATGTATTCGTTTGCCCCGTTCAACCAGGCGTGATCGAACTGGTTGCTCAGTTCCATCGTATTTCCAGTCGTGGGATCGCGAAACGTTTGCACACCACGTATGTTTTGGTCAAATCCGAAAGCACTGTTTTGCGAACCCCGCTGTGCGTTGGCGGTGACGCCCATGATGGTGTCGGCGACATGCTTTTGAAAGGCGGCCACCATTGCGTCCATGGTGGCTTCCTTTTGAGCCTCCGCCTGATAGAGTTTGGCAATAACTCCATTCGAATAAGCCTGCCACTTCGGCTCTGGTCGAACGGAACTGATCATCACTTTGAAAAGCTTATCGTTGACATCGAGTTGCCCTTTCGGCGCCCTCAATGCCATCACGTCGATCGCGTGGCAATCGTAAAATGCACTCCGACCCTGGGGAAAGATACGTGTCACCACGACCAGCGACACCCAATCCTCAAATGTCTTGCCATCTTTTTGGAATTCGACACGCGCCCGAATCGCCTCGGTTCGAGCGCTGCCGCCGTTGCCCGCATCATCTGGCGGCAGCCCCAATTGCTTGCGTGCCATCTGGTTAAGCTCGGGGAACGGCTCAACCGAAACAACCGTACTCCCGCTTGGGAACGCGCTGAGCACGTTTTGGCGAAAATATTCTTCAGCTTTCATGGGTTTCTTCACCGGGCAAGGCTTGCCTTGAAGGCCGAGTGCGCGGCGATTGGGGTCTGTCAACTTGCGCAACGCTGCTGGATCATCCGTATATTGCCAGCTGTCGTTGGGGGCACCTTGAAAGGCGACTGACCCGTCTCCACTCGTGGCCTCCCAAGACATCGCATAAAGATCTGAAAAACATCCCTCGTTGGTGTTGCCGGCCACGCTACCCTTGAAGTCCCACGTGGAAGGTATCAACAGATCTATCGTCGGAAGGTCGACCTTGCCCCCCAATGCCGGATCTGCGACATGGGCGATGACTTGGACTTGCTTCATGCGCAGGTAGGAGCCGGAGGCAGTACCGCGCGCCGCCACTTTCGGCGCAGCATCGGCACCGTGGGACGACTTTGCGGCGGGAGTGGCCGCGGCGCTGGGGGCGCGGGGCGAGTCGGTGGGGGCGGCCGGAGCGGAAGATGCCGGGGTTTCGGAAGCGGGCGATGCACTCGAAGAACTGGGCGCAGAACTATTGCTCGGGTTGGCAGTCAGCCCCGCGGCTTGTTTGCACCGATCGGACAGCGAGTCCTTGTGTTCCTTGAGGCAGGCCACGATTCGGCCCCCACCGGGTTGCACTCCCGCGCACAGCTTCTGTGCATCCTCGGCACAAGCGGCGCGAATCGCAGCAAGTGACTGCTGATCACCCGCTTGTGCGGATTGCCCCGCTCTGGCAGAGGAAACAGAGAAAACAGTTAGCGACAGCAGCAGGCAAGACGCATTGGCGATTCGTCTCACTTTCATTTCGACCTCTCTTGATTGAAGTGCTTGTGAAAATTGGGGGGACGCAGAATTGAAAGCATAACATGACCAATTCAGTTGTTCAGAGTGAATAATCGGCAAGCTGGAAGTAATCTCCAGAACGGACGATTTTCGCCATCACTTCCGGCTTGCCGATATCGCTCGGAATCCGACGAACGTGAATTCCAACGCCAGGAGTTCGGCTCACTTTATGCTGCGGCTTCCAATGGTTGATCCTTTGCTCCCCTGATCAAAAGCCACAAGAGTATCGCGGGTTCCCCCAGCGTTAACGGGATGTTCGCAATCCGCCCCACAAGATCTTCGTAACTGGGCAGAAGCAACGACGTAAGGCTATCCGCCAGGTAGCCGAAACATGCAGCGATCAGCAGGACACCGAGGATGCGGGGGAGGAAACCTGACTTAAATACGAGAATCCCGAAGGGGAAAAGCCACAGGCCCCAAAAGATCCCGGCGACACCGAATCCCTCGGCATGCAAATTAAGGAATTGCATGGCCAGAGCTTGCCGTTGCGGTTGGTCGAATACTGACAGGAAATCCGCGCCGCGCAAAAGGGCCAGGGCAGCGATCTCGTTCAGCGAATTCACGAACATGATGGGAATAGAGAGCAGACCCAGGATCACCATCAGCGAAGCATGCGTCTTGTTCACTGCGCCGAGTAGTCGGTAAAGAACCCAGAGCAGGAAGACAAATTCGGCCGCGCAAATCAGTTCTGAGACGATGCCGAGCCGGAAAAGCCTCTCGGAAGCGAGAATGTTGTTGGCGGTTGCAGCCGCGTTACCAGAAACGATCAGTCTGCTGGGGACATAGATGATGCTGAAGAAGCCGGTCACCCCGTTCACTAGGTACAGCAGGCCCGCGATCCTTGCTGTCTTTTTGGTTGAGTTCATACCTTCCCTCTTTGTTTTGCTCATGACTCTCTCCTGAGCCACGGTTCTTCGCTGCAACCTGCTCTACTGTGTCACGTCCGGGCCGATACAGCTTCGCTCTTAATGTTGGCCATTTCAATTTTCCGAAAATTTGAATTCTCCCAAGTCTTCTCATCCCCTAAAGGCCACGCGCCTTGGGCGTGAATTCGGATGATTGCAGGGTTTGTGGAAGTGATTGAAAGAGAAGAAACTTTGGTTGCGGAGGCCGTGCCGAATTTACAATTACTCTCGATACGGTTTCGAAGCGAGCTCGTACATTCCGCAGCGTAAGTCTTCTAGCGAAAACGAACTCAGCGCAAGACCAGCCGTTTCCACACATGACGCTCTTGGCAATCTCGCCCGCCGAAGGCATACTTTCCTCGCCACCTAGCTAGCGATGCCGCCAAGGCCCAGATCTTTCCCTGACGAAGACTTTGTAGCGAACAAGGCGGCCAAGTTCGTCCCGGCGATGGAAGCACTGATTGGTGCGAGTCCGGACCGCTTTCGCTTTCGCCTGGTACTTCACATCATCCTTGGCTATGCGCTCTTTCTGTCCGCCGTCTTCGCTGCACTGCTGCTGAGCTTGCTGGCGATTTTTGCTGCGCTTGCGGCGCGCGCCGTCTGGCTGGCAGGCTTGGCACTCGGCTCGTTGGCCAGCGCCATAGCGCTGCTGCAGAGCTTGCATGTTGTCATTCCCCCTCCGAAGGGAATTCCGCTCGCGTGCGAAGACGCGCCTCTGCTGCACGAAATCGTCCACCGACTCGCTGGACGAATGGGAGCGCCACAAATTGACGCCATTCTCCTAATTCCTGAAGCAAACGCGTCCATCTCTAGTCGTTACGTCAACGGGCTCTTCGGCCGCACCTCCACGACGCTCCAGCTTGGTCTGCCGCTTCTGCAACTACTTTCGCCAACCGAGTTCCGGGCTTTGCTCCACCATGAATTTGCACATGCTTCGGGTGGCCACGGGCGTTCCGGAATCTGGACCGCGCGCATTTGGGAAACCTGGAGCCAGCTCCCGCTCCTCGAAGACGAAACGGGATTTTTCGCGCGCCAGATTCTGCCGCCGATATATCGCTGGTTTATGCCGAAGTTGGCGGGCTATAGCGCGGTCCTCTCCCGTGTTCATGAGTTTGCTGCGGATCACCAAGCGCTCACGCGGGCCTCGGACTCAAGGCCGGATCTCATGCTAATCCGAATCGGACTTGCGGGGCAGTTCTTGGCTCACCGGTTTTGGCCGGAGATCTGGAAGGACACTCGTATTCTGCCGCGCACACCTTCCGTTGTCTTTTCGCGGTTGCCCGAATGTGCTAAATCCGTCTCCAGTTCTGACATTCACAAATGGATCAAGGTCTTACTCTCTCAGAAATCAAATCCGCTGGACTCTCATCCCGACACAAGCACTCGGCTGAAGGCGCTGGAATCCACGGTCGATACAGAGGAATGGACGCGCACCGTCGAAGAGTTCGGATTTGTTCCGGAATCCACCGCCGCCTCCGAGTATTTCGGTACTTCCCTGCCTCGGTACGAACAATTGCTCACGGAACAGTGGGCTCGCGGCTCTTTCCTCATCTGGGAAGACGCATTCCGTAATTTTGACAGAACTCGTAAACGGCTGGCGGAATTGCGGGAACATGAAAAGACCGAGACGCTCAAAGCTGAGCAACAGATCGAGCTCTCGTTGTGTGTTTGGAATCTTGACGGTCCCGCGGCTGCCGAAAATCGCCTGATGGCTGTCTATGAGGCTCTGCCGAACAATCCGGAGGTTGCTTTTGTCCTTGGTCGTTGCCTGCTAGCGCAGGATAAGGAAAACGGCGTTCTCTTCATCGAGCGCGTCATTGGCCGAGCTTCATCAAACGCCCGTTCTCAGGGCACCATTGAGATCTGCAGGTATCTGGAACGCCATAACCGACACGAGGAGGCCGTCGCGTTTTACAACCGCATGGTCCGCGAAGAGGACGTGCATCAAAAAATCGCTCAGGAACGTAGCAATGTTTCTCCCTATGACACATTTAAAGGCCATGGTCTCGATCCCACTGTAATCGAACAGATTCGCTCGAAACTGGCTAAGCTCGCTTGGATTGTCTCGGCCCATCTGTGCAGAAAGCAGACGCCCCTTTCACCCGATCGCCCTCTCTACATTCTCGCCTTAAGACCTCGCCCTAAATTCCTGATCCCGGCATTTCGTCCGGGGATGACTGCCTTCGACCAGGTCGCTGCGTTGAACTGTTATCCTGACGAGACACGGTTTCTGCTCCTGGATGATTCGCAGCCCACTGTGGAGAAGAAAATTCACAAAGTTCCGGACTCTCTCCTCTTCAAACGCTAACCAGGGGCCAGTCATTCCGCAGATTTCGGTACAAGTTCGGTACTATTCAGGAGGTGCAGAAACAAGAGCGTGTTCCCGTAAGCGGCACCGGAGAAAAGGTTTATAGTTTTCGCTTAGTTGGTTGTTAGCCAGATGCTCTATCTGGCTGAGCTACGGGCGCGCAGCGAAACACTTCACGGTCAACAGTTTACGAGCAAGTTCTTCTTCGATTTCAACCTCGAGTTTCTGCTCATTCTGGGCGCTTGTGAGAAATCGCTGGGTGCGTTATCTATCTAAAGCGAAACAATTTAAATAAATTGACTTCATGCATGAGCGTCTAGCGATCTACCAGACGCTCGACTCGCGGGGAGCAACCGGACGAGGCCGTTGAAGTGGATGAAAAGAACGACCAGCTTGCGCTTCGTAGAATCGTTGCCTGCACTTCCCTTAGTAGGGAATGTAAAGCATTGATCTCTGGCTGATACAAATCAAAATAGGATTTGGGAATCAGAAGCGTATGGAAACTCCAGCGCATCCACAGCCCGCCGCCCCGGCGCCGACAACCGCAAAAGTTCGAGAGTTCAGTGAGCCTGCTCTTTTAGGCTACCTCGGAACTAGTGAAGCTTCGCGTCCTCGGACTTTGCAGCGATGAAGATAGGAATATCGGGGTCGGCACCTTTCCACAGCGTGAGGAAATCCTGATACGCCGCCTTGGCCTTGGTGGTGTCGGCTTGCATCGCATAGGCGCGAGCCAGTCCCAAACGGGCCAGTGCGCCCCACGGAAAGTTCACCACTACTCCACGATGGTCGATGAACTTCTGAAATTCCGCTGCCGCTGCGTTGCCGTCATGCAGCATCAGGTAGGCTTCTCCACGGATATAAACCGGGCATAGAAATATAGCGGTGGAGCTTGTGACTTGACCTAGTTCGATTGTGCTTGCTTCCTTTACTAGTTCGATGGCACGGTTCGGGTCTTTACGCTCCAAGGCGACGGCCGCCCGGATTGTGGGCAACCAGTTCCTCTGCACCAGCGTGTCCAGCGGGAATGTCTTGTCAAGTTCGGTCGCCAGCTTCTCCGCCCCTGCCGCATCACCTGCCCGCGCCAATGCCAGTGTTGCCTCTGCTAGTACGTCGCGGTTCGGGGCCAGCTTCAACGCGGCATTTGCTTCGACGCGTGCGCGCTCGCGGTTGCCCGATTCCACGTCGCGCAGTGCCGCCGCTGCCTGATAGGATGCTGCACTCTCTTTGGCGTCGTTGTGCTCGGCGGAATCCATCGCCCGGCGGGTCAGTTCGTGAGCGCTTTTCAGCCTACCGTACCAACCTTCCGTATCCGCTTGCGAGGCCAGCAGCAGGTCCTCTGCGCCCGGCTTTCCCATCGCAGCCGAGGCTAACTGCGCCATCTTGGGCGCGTCGCTCTTCAGAAACGCCAGCTGGTAGCTGCACTGCAGCAGATTCTCGCTTTCCAGCTTGCGATCTTCCGCCTGCTTGTACACCGCCTCCGCTTCATCCAGTCGGTTGAGGTTCACGTACCCCATGACATAGTTGTTCGCACTATTTGGTTCCAAGCGCAGCGCTTCACGGCTTTCCTCCAGGAACTTTTCGTAGTTTCCAAGACAAGCGTAAATGAATCCTAGGAGCGCGTAAGGCAGGTAGTCCCTTGGGTAGGTCTGCTTCCACAGTTCGCCAATCTGCGCCGCCTTCTCCAGTTCTCCCGTCGCAGTCAGGTAGTAGTTACCCTCGATTTCTAACCGTTCCCGTTCGCTTACCTTCTCCCGAAGGTCATAAGCTTTGCGCGCATACTGTGCAGCGAGGCCAATTTCGTTATCGTTGAAGTAGGCAATTGCCATCGCGCGAAACGTGATGGCGAACTTCGGGTCGAGTTCCAGCGCCCGTTTGAAGAAGGGCAGCGCGGCGGTGTCCCCTTTCGCAAACCGCGTCTTCCGTCCCAAGCTGTAGGCTTTTAGCGCTTCCAGTGATGGCGTGGTCGCGTCCTCCACTGGGGTGTCGTACTTCTGCACCGAACTGAGCGACTCGCCCAGTTTACCGCGTAAGCTGACAGCAGCTGCGTCCAGAGCCTTGAGCACCGCTTCCTTGCCCGTTGCCTGCTCCTGGGCTTCGGCCAATACGTCGCCCGAGTTGCAGTTCACCGCCTTTAGGCCAATCACGTATTGGCTGCCCAACCCCACGATCGAGCCTGTCAGCATGGCCTTGCTTCCCGTGCGCTGGCAGACTTCACGGGTGACCTCCGGCGTCAAGCGGTCCCCGGCGGAGCGGCCCATCAGCTTCAATGTCCCATTCACTTTGCGGTCGGAAACCAACTCCAGAAACGGCGATTGCTCCAGCTGAACGGAAAGTCCCTGCTTCAGCGTGTCATCGAATAGCGTATCGCCTGTCTTGTTGTCGAAATCGGAAAGAACAATGGTGTCCTTGTCGGTCAACGCCGCCGCCTTGCGTGTGTGGAAGAACCAACCGCTAACTGCCAATCCGATGACCAGCACTGTGGCGCCAGTGACCACAGCCCATCGGAACCACGTTGATTTTAGAACAGTCTTTACCCCGGTCTGGACTGCTGTGACCGCTGCACGGCCCGACTCGCTATCCCGCTTCAACCTCTGCAAGTCCGTGCGGAATTCCGCCGCACTCTGGTAGCGCAATTTGCGATCTTTCTCCAGCGCCTTGTTGATGATGCGCTCTAGGTCAAGGGGCACGTTGGGATTAAGCCGCACCGGGGATGTTGGTTCTCGGTTCAGAATGGAGTCGAAAATCACTCCCGTGCTTGCCCCATGAAACGGCCGCGCCCCCGTCGCTATCTCGTATAGGACGACCCCGAACGAGAACAAATCCGTACGCGCGTCCAGTTCCTTGGCCCTCACCTGCTCTGGCGACATATAGGCAACTGTACCAAGAGCCACGGCGGGACTCGTCAGTAGCTCCCCCGCCGTGACCGTTGGCATGTCAGACGCCTCCGCGCTCGAACCAGCGGGGACTACTTTCGCTAAACCAAAATCAAGAATCTTGGCTTGTCCGCGCTTCGTAACAAAGATGTTGGCTGGCTTAATGTCTCGGTGAATGATGCCCTTGGAGTGAGCGGCGTCGAGGGCATCGGCGATTTCAATGCCGAGATTCAACAGTGTCTCCGCCTCCATGGGAGGGCCCGCAATGCAGTGCTTTAGCGTCGCACCCTCCAGATACTCCATGGCGATGAAGGCTTTTCCGTCCGCTTCGCCAAAGTCATGAATGGTGCAGATGTTAGGATGGTTCAAGGCCGATGCTGCTTGCGCCTCTCTCTGAAAACGCGCCAGTGCGCGGGGGTCTTTCGCTAAATTATCCGGTAAGAATTTCAGCGCAACATTGCGGTGCAGGCGGGTGTCTTCGGCTTCATAGACAACACCCATCCCGCCACCGCCGAGCTTCTTGACAATGTGGTAGTGGGAGAACTCGAGCCCGATGAGGGAATCCAGGGATTCGGCCTGCTTCGGCATTGGAAGTTCGCTTCCATTGCGAATCATATCAGAAGAGCCAACAGATCAGTGAGATTTAGACTTGACCTAGCGAGTGGGGCCCCGCTCGTCTTGCAGTCCTCTAATCCTAGTTGACTGTAACAACCATTTGTAGACTATAATTGCGTCTATGAGAGACGCGATCATATTGACGAATTCGGAACTTACGGAACTCACGCGGCGAGCCAATAGCCGGACGGATCGGGCGGAAGATGCCCGACGGGCGCGGCTGATCTTGCTGCTGGCCGAGGGCCATACCTGGGATGAAGTGTCCGAGCGCATCGACTGCAGCCGCGGTTTTGTAGCCAGTTGGAGCAGACGATTTACCGAGCAACGCATCGCGGGACTTTACAGCCGGCATTTGGGGCAAGTCGCCACCGTGCTCACCCCGAAACTGGAAGCACGGATTCTGGAGGCGACACGGCATGTGCCGACCGGGGGAGCAACCCACTGGAGCACGCGCAAACTGGGAGCGCATCTGGACGTCAGCCACATGATGGTGGCACGAGTGTGGCGTAAGCACGGACTCCAGCCGCATCGCATGGAGCGCTACATGGCCTCGAACGATCCGGATTTTGAGACCAAAGCGGCCGACATTATTGGGTTGTATCTGAACCCGCCGGCGCATGCCGCAGTGTTCAGCGTGGATGAAAAGACCGCCATCCAGG
>Ga0210402_10002750_pt1 | contig 16906 bp, 14 predicted proteins | sample IncBWC7MmetaG_FD_161055 | JGI IMG/M metagenome (GOLD analysis project Ga0210402, IMG submission 161055) | Forest soil microbial communities from Barre Woods Harvard Forest LTER site, Petersham, Massachusetts, United States - Inc-BW-C-7-M | ecosystem: Environmental > Terrestrial > Soil >... | reverse complement strand
AAAAACCCGGTGACCACCATCAACGAAACCAGCGTCTGGTAGGCGGCGCGCATCGTGTCCCCCAGTTGGATCGCCACCAGCAGGAACGAGGCTACGCCGCCGAAGACCAGGATGGAAATGTGCGGAGTGCCCCAGCGCGGATGCACTTTGCCGAAGGCCGCCGGCAGCAAATGGTCCACTCCCACCACGAACGGCAGCCGTGAAACCGATGTGCCCCATCCGCCGAACTGCCCCACGGCGCTCGCCATCACCAACACGGCGATCGCGGGCCCCAGCCACGCCACTCCCAGCGATTGCGCGGCGGTTTCGCCGGCCTCCGCCAGACCATTCATCTCGCTGATTTTTTCCGGCCGCAGAATCACCAGCAGGGCGACCGTGGTAGAGGCGTAGAACAACGTGGCGATGCCGGACGCGATCCAACCGGCGCGCGGCAGCGTGCGCTCCGGGCGGTGAATCTCGCCCCCCATCAGCCCGGCCATCTCCAGGCCGCTCATGGCGTAGGCGATGATGGCCCAGAAGCTGATGGTTTCCCAACTCCAGGTGGGCGCGATGTGGATGGCGGTTGCCGAGCCGCGTTTCGACCAAAGCAGGGTGGCCGCCACGATCAGCACCGCGCCCAGCACCCAGGTTGCGGCGGCCCCCAGGTTCTCCGTCCACTTGCCGATCCGGATGCCCACCAGGTTCGTGCCTAGCGCCAGCCAGATCGCCACCAGCGACGCCACCACCAGATACAACCGGTTGTCGGCCAGGTGGGCGTAGGACGCGCCCAACGTGTAGGCGCCGGCGCTCATGTAAAACATGGCGGCGCTTGGGACTAAGAACGCGATGCCGATCCAGTAGGACCAGAAGCAGAGGAAACCGTGCCAGGGGCCGAAATCGTTGCGCGTCCAAAGGTACAGCCCGCCGGTTCCCGGATACTTCACAGCCAGCGCGGCCACCGCCACTGCCAGCGGCACCATGAACAGCACCGCCGCCAGCAGCCACAACGTTACCGAACCCGGCCCCGCGTGCGCCGCCGCCGGAATCCAGCGCGTGCCCACAATGCAGGTGATGGCGAACAGCGTTACGTCGCGCAAACCCATTTCGCGTCGCAGCGCCGGAACCGCTTCGGCCTGGTCGATTGGGCTACCGGCCCCACGACTGTCACCCACAGGCAGATTCTTTCCGCAATTCCCGTTCTATTCGCAATTCCTGGCCAATGCGGCGCAAGCCTTCGGTGAGAAACTCCGGCTTCCCGCCCAGCCATACGCGGATGAAGCCCTCCAACCCCAGATGGACGCCCGGCACAATCAGCACGCTCTGCTGTATGCGAATGCGCTCGCACAGTTCGTAACTCGGAGTGGTCGAGTGGTAGCGCATCAGGCAGAGCGCCCCGGCCTGCGGCTCGCGAAACGTCAGGAATTCGCCAAAGCTCGCCGCCCACTCCCGCATAATGGGCAGGTTGTGCTGCAGAATGGCCCGGGTGCGCGCGTACAGCCGTTCGCGGTTGGCCGCCTTCACGGCCACCTGGGCCACCGCATCGGAAAGTTTGTTGGGTCCGATGGTGATGTAATCGTGCTGGCTCCAGCACGCCGCCACCACATCCCGCGGCCCCACCATCCAGCCGATGCGCACGCCTGGAATTCCGTAGGCTTTGGAAAGCCCGCTGGTGACGATCACGCGGTCGCTCATCCCCCAGAAACTGCGCGTCCGCGGGCAGTGGATCTCCGCGCCAAGATAGACCTCGTCGGCCAACAGGTACGTCCCGGTGGCTTGGCAGCGCGCCACCATGCGTTGCATGGCGTCCTCGGAGAGCACTGATCCCGAGGGGTTGTTCGGGTTCGAAAGGTAAAGCAGCCGCGTCCGCTGGTTCACGGCGCGGTCGAATTCCTCCCAGTCCGGTTCCCAGTCCTGGTCGATGCGCAGGCGGAAGCGATTGACCTTCGCGCCCAGGCTGGGCGGCACGCCGCCGAACTGCATGTAGTTCGGGACCTGCAGCGCCACCTCATCGCCTGGGCTCAGCAGCGCCAGCGCCAGCAGGTAGTTGGCTTCCGAAGTACCGTTGGTGACCTCAATGTGGTCCGGAGTGGCCCCAGGGTAGTGGAGCGCCAACGAGTCACGCAGCTCTATGGTGCCGTTGGACTGGCTGTAGCCCAGCGGCATGTTCAGCATGGCCTCCAGATCCAGCCCCATTTCCATCAATTCGCGCAGCATGACCGGCCTGACGCCGCTCTCGCTCATGTCCATCTCGACGATGTTTTCCCACGTCGATTGCATCCGCTCCATTTCGAACTGATCGATTTTCAATTGGCCCTCTGGTAACAGTATTCGGCGATATAAAGATCTTCCACGCCCAGCCCGGTGAAGTCGCAGACTGTAACGCCGGCGCGGTCCCATCCGGAGGGGGCGGCATCGTTATCGTGTGGCTTGGGCTCGTGTTGCTGTGGCTCGCGTTGCTGTGGCTCGTGTTGCTCGGGGCCCGATTCGCAGAACGCGCCCAACTCCACGGCGCGCTGCCACTGATCCGGAGCGTGCTGCAATTCCCCCAGCTTCTCACACTGGCGTCTGGAATCCACCAGCAGGAGGGCTGCGTTCCGGAGGATTTGCGGATCCAATTCCTGCTTGCCCGGCGCGTCCGAGCCCACCGCCGATACGTGCGTACCGGGCCGCAGATCGCGGGCCGCCAACAGTGGCTGCCGCGACGCCGTCGCCGTGACGATCAGGTTGGTTTCCTGCGCCAGGCTTCGCGGCGAATCGGCTACACCGATGGTGGCCCTCGGCAAAAGAACTGCCAGGTCGCGGCGGCACTCTTCCACCCGCGCCGGGTTGCGTCCCCAGATCCAGACGTGTTTCAGGTCCAGCACTTCGGCATGCAGTTGCGCCTGTAACCGGGCTTGAATGCCGGTGCCCAGGATTCCGATGCTGGCGTCCGCGCGCCCCAGTTCGCGAGCGGCCATGGCGGCCACGGCGGCGGTGCGGAAATCGGTCAGATGCCCGGCATCGGCCAGGAAGACCTCTGGTTCGCCGGTCTCCGCCGACGAGAGCATCATCATGCCGTTGCCGGTGGCCAGACCGCGGCGGGCGTTGCCGGGAAATGTGCTGGCCATCTTCACCGCGAAGTACCGGCCGCCCCGGCGGTAGCTCGATTTCATGTGAACCTCGGCGTTCTGAGGGGCAATCTCAAGATGCATCGGCATGGGCGTATCGCACTCGCCGCGGGAATAGGCGATCAGCGCTTCGCGCATTCGAAGGATGGCTCCGGCGTACGCTTTGTTGGGCCGCCAAACGGCCAGCGCGCGGCGGATTTCCGGAAGTTCGAGGATTCGCATTCGTCTTGGCCCAGTGTCCTAGATGTATGACCGCCGCAAGTCCGCCACGCGTTCAATTATACTTGGCAGTACCTCTTGGACACCAATCGCAGCGGTATCGAAACCCAGCCCGGCCTGGTCCGTGGTTTCGGCTTGCTGGAAGCCACGGCCCTCAACATGAGCAACATGGTGGGGGTCGGCCCGTTCATCACCATTCCCCTGATCATCGCCGCCATGGGCGGGCCGCAATGCATGCTGGGCTGGCTGGCGGGCGCCGTGCTGGCGATGTGCGACGGCCTGGTCTGGAGCGAACTGGCGGCGGCCATGCCGGGCACCGGCGGTTCGTACCTATATCTGCGCGACGCTTTCCGGCAGACCCGGCTCGGCGGGCTCCTGCCATTCCTGTTCATCTGGCAATTCGTGTTCAGCGGCCCGTTGGAAATCGGCTCCGGCTACATCGGCTTCGTGCAGTACGTCGGCTATTTCTGGCGCGGCATGAGCGCGGGGCAAGGCCGCTGGATCTGTGTTGGCGTGGGCGCGCTGGTGATCCTGCTGCTTTACCGCCGGATCACGGCCATCGGGCGGTTGACCGTGGTGCTGTGGATTGGCATGCTGGCCACGGTGGGATGGATTATCGTGGGCGGCCTGGCCAACTTCCACGCCAGCGTGGTCCTCGATTTTCCGCCCAACGCCTTCACATTTTCGCGCGGCTTCGCGGCGGGCCTGGGCTCGGCGATGCTGATCGCCATGTACGATTTCATGGGCTACTACGACATCTGCTACGTCGGCGGCGAGGTGCGCAATCCGGAACGCGTAATCCCGCGGTCGATCATTTACTCGGTGCTGGCCGTGGCCGTGATTTATCTGCTCTGCAACTTGAGCATCATTGCGGTGGTGCCGTGGCGCCAGGCCATGAACTCGAAATTCATCGCCTCCGAATTCATCGAGAGATTGTACGGCACGCGCGCCGCCTCAGCCGTCACCGTGCTGGTGTTGTGGACGGCGCTGGCCTCGGTCTTCGCCCTGCTGCTCGGCTACAGCCGAATCCCGTACGCGGCCGCGGTGGACGGCCACTTCTTCAAGGTTTTCGCGCGCCTTCACCCCACCGGCCGCTTCCCGCATGTATCGGTCCTGGTGATAGGGGGCCTCGCCATCGTCGCCGGCATGTGGGATCTGGACAAGGTGATTTCCGCGCTGCTGACGTCGCGAATTCTGATTCAGTTCATCGCGCAGATTTTCGCGGTCCACTATTTGCGCCAGAACCCCGCCCACGCCCGGCCGTTCCGGATGTGGCTTTACCCCGTGCCGAGCGTCATTGCCTTGATCGGCTGGTCGTACATTTTTCTGACTTCGGGATGGAGTTACGCGGGCTTCGGATTGCTGACGCTGGCGGCCGGCTGCGCCGCCTATTGGCTATGGAAACGGTTCTTGTGAGGCGGGTTGGTAGGGGTACTCTCCGAGCGCCGATGCGGTTCAGCATCTGGTTGCGAAGTACGCTACAGCCGCACAAGAGGCCTGTCCATCATTGGCCGCGAAGCGTGTTTCGCCGCATGTTCTTTTGCCACACCACCGCGATGGTCCGAATTGCCCGATTCGCCCCGCCGTCTGCCGCAGCCGCCTTAGCGTTTGCTTGCCGGTTCGGCGAGAGGACCTACTTCGACTTTCGACTGAGTATTAGCCAGCGGCCCGAGTTCGGCGGCCACGCCGCGGGCGATCGCCGCCGTCTCACTGCCTGCCTGGAAGCAGGTGAAGTCCGCGCGGTCGCGCCATGCCAGGGGACCGCACAGCCGCTTACCCGCCTCAAGCGCTGCATCATGGACTACATTGATCAAGCGCTCATAGTCCGGCGTGCCCTGCGCGTATCCCGAGAAATTTCCCAGATCGCCCGAGGCCGCGAAGACCGCGGTCACACCTGGGACCTTGGCGATCTCATAGGCGTTCTTAATGCCTTCCAGCGTCTCAATCATCAGAATCAGCACGATGTTGTCATTGATGGTGGCGCGATAACCGCCGGGGACGCCGCCCCACATGGCCGCGTCAAACGCCTGGCCGCCGCCCTGGCTGCGCTTCCCGAGCGGAGGGAAATAAGTCCAATCCCGCGCCGCTGTGGCTTCCTCAACGGTATCCACGGTCGGCACCACAATGACCAGCGCGCCCGCGTCCGCCGCATGCTGAATCTCCCGTTCGTCGGTGTAGGCGACGCGAACGCCCGGCACGGCCTTGGCGTAAGGACAAGCGCGCCACATGCGAGCCACCTGCTCCCAATCTTTCGCGTTGTGCTGCATTTCCGTCCAGATGAAGTCGTACCCGGCATTCGCCATGGCACAATACGTTTCCGGATCGGTGGCGCTGAACAAGGTACCGCCTGTCACTTTGCCACCCTGCATCATTTTGAGCTTCACCGGATTCCAGATCTTCGAGCCCGCGGGTGGATTGAAATTGGGTCCATACTTCCATTTGGCGGCATCGAAGGCCCCGGTATTGGCCGCGCCGGGCGGGGCGGTTTTGATGGCGCCGCTGTCCTTGCCGGCGGGAGCCGCCAGCGGAAACCTGAGCTTTCCGGCGTCCGGGTTGTTGGCGTAGGGGTCGGCGTTCGGCTTCGGCGCTTGCGCAGGCGGCGGGGTCTGCGCCAAAGCATGAAATGTGACGACGGCAAAAGCCGCGAACAGGGCAATATTCGGTAACAGTCGATTCATTCGATTCTCCTTCTCGTTCGACCTCTGGTTCGACCTCTCGTGCGGTTGGCTTGCTTACCGGGATGATTCTACCTTCTAATACGAAACCCGCCGGCAGGCCGCGTCCTCGGCGGTGATCCAGATTCTATCAGAGAACAGCATCCAAACCGGCAATGGGAGCACGGCATGATAAAGAGCGCTGGTATTGGGTTGACCCCGGAACCCGTCCGGAGCAGGGTAAGAGCATGGACCTGACGATCCAGATTCCCGACGAATTCGCCCGGCACCTGGCCGCGGAACCCGGCGATCTGTCACGCCGTGTCCTGGAAATGCTGGCTCTCGAAGAATTCAAGAGCGGGCATATCACGAAGCCTGAACTGCGGCGCTTGCTTGGCTTCGAAACACGCGGCGCGCTGGATGGGTTCCTAAAGACCCATGCCGTTTTTGAAGAGTACACGCTCGACGATCGGGATCAGGAACGGCGCGACTTGAGCCGCCTCGGACTGTAGCGGCGTGCGCCTGGTGGTGGGCGATACCGGGCCGCTTCACTATCTTGTGTGGATCGGGCATATCGATCTCGTGCCGAAGCTTGTTGAAAAAGTATGCCTGCCGTGCGAGGTACGCGACGAACTCTCCCGCCGAAGCGTCGCCAGTGGTTCGTTCCTGGATCGCCAAACCGCCAGCGTGGCTTAGGGTGCTGCCCGCTCGGGCTGTATCGGTGGACCCCGTGTTGCTACGGCTCGATGGCGGCGAAAGAGCGGCTATTGCCCTGGCCGGTTCGCTCAATGCCGACGCAATCCTGATGGACGACCGCGCCGGCGTTGCCGCCGCGCGTGCAAAAGGGTTCGCGGTGATGGGAGCGCATGGCATTCTCGATGCCGGCGCGCGGCGCGGCTTGATCGATCTGGCCGAAGCGCTCGCGCGGCTCCGCCAGACGAATTTCAGACGTTGCGGACGGTTTCACCGGACGATCGGGAAGAGGCTTTCGGCCGTGCCGTGGGCCGCGTTGTGGCGCACGAACTCTACCATATCTTCGCCAATACGCAGAAGCACGGATCCGTTGGTGTGGCCAAAGAGAGTTACACGGTCCAGGACCTGATGTCCGGCGATTTCCTGTTCGACGGCCAGGAGTATCGCGCGCTCGGTGCCGGCAAAGCTCACCTCGCGCTGAGAATTGCGGGCGGAAGCATGTGACTTGGCATGTGCGTTCGGTATAATTCCGGATAGTGCTCCAGGAACTCGAACAACATCGTCATGCCTTTGAAGGCCTTGCCGGAGAAGCCACCGAACTGGCGAAAGGCCTCAGCGAGATCCAATTCAATTGGCGCCCGGCGCCAGGACACTGGAGCATCGAGGAGTGTCTGGCCCACCTGACCATGGTCGGGCAGTGGGAAGTTCAGGCCATTGAAGACGCGATAGATCAAGGCAAGGCACGCGGCCTCACCGGAACCGGTCCATTCGAATACTCAGCCATCGAGCGGTATATTTTGCGGGAATCGGCTCCTCCGGTGCGGCACCAGATGACCGCGTCGCGCCGGTTTCAGCCGTTGCATGGCCAACCGGTTACCGGAATCCTGCCCACCTTCCTCCACGTCCAGAGCCAGTTCATGCGGCTGCTGAAACGGGCCGACGGACTGGACCTCCGGCGCATCAAGGTCGCCACCCCGATTTCCCGGTTTCTGAAAATGAGCTTAGGAATGACGTTCGCTCAGGCCGCCGCCCATGAGCAGCGCCACATGATGCAGGCGCGTCTGGTCAGGGAGCGCTTACCGCGCTGAATTTGCTTTCACCGCCTTCAGGTCGGTGATCGCCTTCAAGTCGGTAAGCATCGCCGCGCTGTATTCGGCCGCTTCCCAGAAGGCGGCCTGCACCCGGTGAACCGAGATGCCGTGATGGGTTGCGGTGTCGAACTGGCCGGCTTCGTAGCCGATGACCGCATCCAATACGGAGCCCAACTGGCCATCACGTTGCAGGATCGCTCGCTTGAACTGTTCATCCAGCGGCAGAGGCCGGATAATATCGTCCAGGGGCGCGTTCAGGATCGAATCCAGCGTGGACAGCAGCCCCGTCATATAAGCCGACTGAGCCTGGCAGCCATAGGCCTGGGCGACAATTTCACAGGACCGGGCGCGTTGCAGGGCGAACGCCAGGTAACCGATCGGGCAATTGTCATATCCGGAAAGTACCAGCAGCGAGGCCCACCGGAAGACGCGATCCATTCCCAGCATTGAGATGGCATGCGCCGGCGATTGAAACTTCCCCCGGCGCCCGTAGAGCGCGGAATTCGCCAGGCGGAGCAAACCGTAGATCAGGGAGGCATCGCGCGCAACGATGGCGGCGATGGCGCCGGCCGACTGCTCCGGGTTCATGCATGCCGACAGCAGGGATAAGGCGGATAGACGGTTGGCCGGGATCGGGCGGCCGCGCAAGACTTCGGGTTTCCGCAGGTAGTAGCCCTGGAACAGGTCGCAACCCAGCGCTCGGGATGTCTGGAATTCTTCCTCGGACTCGATCTTTTCGGCGACAATCTTCAGCCGGAAGCCTTTCAGGAGCTTCACGTGGCTGCGGAACTCGGCAGCCGACAGACCGCGCAGGTCGAGCTTTACGTAATCGGCCAGGCGCACGAACGGCAGTTTTGACTCGGCATAGACAAAATCGTCGAGTGCGATCTGGTAGCCGAGGCCCTTCAGGCGCTCCAGGCAGGCGATGGTTTCCGAATTGACGGGGATGTCTTCCAGCACCTCGATCACACACCGGTCGGGCGGCAGGATGGGATTCAGCGCCAGCAGCCCCGCGGTGTGGTTGACAAAGACCGGTTGCTCCGGCGAAACCTTGGAGAGGCCGATTTCGAAGAAGGCCTTGAGGATAACGTCGGCACTGGCTTGATCGCCGCTGCAGAAATGGGCTGCGTCGTTTCGGGCGCTGCGCCGGTAGAGCAGTTCGTAAGCCCGGATCTCGCGCCTGGCGTCATAAATCGGCTGGCGGCCCAGGAAACAGTCCGGCGCAGTCGCGCGGATCTGCCCGGTGGTTTCGGTCGTTTCCAGGAACGAGGTGGTCGTGGCTAGTCCTCCACAAAGCTTATCGGCGGAAATGGCGGCGACTTTATCGAAAACGTCTCAAAGAATGGGGACATTGATAAGAATGGGACATTGAAAGGAGGAAACATTTGCCGGCCCCAGGTGGCCGCCAGTTCGATAGCGATTTGCGCGCGCCGGTCATTCCGGGGGAGAATTGAGTCAGGGTTCACGTTATCAGACAAACGAATGCCACGCATATTGGATGGAATCGAGTCTCCGCAACAGGTAAAGCAGCTTGCGGTCGCGGAACTGCAACAATTGGCGGCTGAAATCCGCGAAGAATTGGTGTCGGTGTTGGCCAGCACCGGCGGCCACCTGGGCCCGAACCTCGGGGTAGTGGAGCTGACCATCGCGCTGCACTACGTGTTCCAGACGCCGCAGGACCATTTTGTTTTCGACGTCAGCCATCAGGCCTACGTCCACAAGTTGCTCACTGGACGGCGCCGGCAGTTCCACACCATCCGCACACCCGGCGGGCTGAACGGGTTTATGCTGCGCAGCGAGAGCCCGCACGATTGTTATGGCGCCGGCCACGCCGGCACGGCGCTTTCGGCGGCGCTCGGCATGGCCGTGGCGCGCGACCGGACGGAAGGCAAGGAACACATCGTCGCCGTCGCCGGAGACGCCGCGTTCACCTGTGGAATCACCTACGAAGCCCTCAACAACATCGCGCACCACACCAAGAGAATGCTGGTCGTGCTGAACGACAATGAATGGTCCATCGACAAGAACGTCGGCGCCATCGCCAGCTACCTGAACAGCATCGTTACCAGCCCGCGGTACGACTACCTGCACGAACAGGCGGCTAAGTTCGTTCAAAAGCTAGGCGGCAAGACCGCGCTGCGGATGGCCCGCAAAGCCGAGGAGGTGGCCAAGAGCATCCTGTTGCCCAGCGTGATTTTCGAGGAACTGGGGCTGAAATACTTCGGACCCATCGACGGCCACGACATTTCCACGCTGATCAAGACCTTCGAGTTTCTCAAAAAGCAGGAGCGGCCGGTGCTGCTGCACGTCCTCACCCAGAAGGGCAAGGGCTTCGAGCCGGCCATCCTGAAACAGAAGAAATTCCACGGCCTCGGGCCTTACGATCCCGAAACCGGCGAGACCAAACCTCTGAGCCGGCGCACGTATTCCGAGGTCTTCGCGGACACCATGGTCAAGCTGGCCAACGTCAACCCGAAGGTGGTGGCCATCACCGCGGCAATGCCTAACGGCACCGGTCTGGACCGCTTCCAGCCCCGTCATCCGGACAAGTATTTCGACGTAGGGATCGCCGAGGAGCACGCCGTGCTGTTCGCGGCGGGAATGGCCACCAAGGGCTTCAAGCCGTTCTGCGCCATCTACTCGACGTTTCTGCAGCGCGCCCTGGACCCTATCATCCACGACGTTTGTTTGCAGAATTTGCCAGTGGTGTTCTGCATGGACCGCGGCGGACTTTCGCCTGACGACGGGCCCACGCATCACGGGCTCTTCGACATCAGCTACCTGCGCGGCGTCCCCAACATGGTGCACATGGTGCCGAAGGACGAAGACGAGTTGGCCGATATGCTGTTCACGGCCATGCAGTGGGATGGGCCGATTGCGGTGCGGTATCCGCGCGGCGTGGGGCCCGGCAAGGCGGTGAAGGACGTGCCCGAGCTGATCCCGATCGGCAAGGCGGAGATCGTGCAGCACGGCGAGCACGACCGGGTGGCCATTTTTGCCCTGGGCGCGCTGGTGCCGATGGCGGAAGAGATTGCGCGCAAGATCGAAGGCGCCGGTTCTTCGGCGGCGGTGATCAACGCCCGGTTCACCAAACCGCTGGACGTGGAGATGCTGGAATTCTTCGCCCGCAGCGTGGATGTGATTCTGACCCTGGAAGACCACGTCTTGCGCGGCGGCTTCGGCAGCGCGGTGCTGGAGGAACTCAACAACCTGGGCCTTGCCACGCCGGTGGTGCGGGTCGGCTGGCCGGACCAGTTTATCGAGCACGGTAAGCTGGAGTCGCTGCGCGCCAAGTACGGAATCACGGTAGAGGCCGCGATGGAGAAACTGCTGCCGCATCTGGCGGTCCGTGAGCCCCTGGGAATTGCGGCGCGCAGGGGATAGGGGATCACTCGCGCGAACTCTCAATCGCCATCCGCCAACTCCGGCAGCAGGGAAGGAGGTGCGGAACCGCATCGGGGTATCGGCCTACCGCAGCAACCGCAAGTCTATGGGGTGGTCGCGGCTGTGAAACGATTCGGATCTGTCCGCTATCCGGATGCTGGGGGTTATCAGCATGTTCCAGGTCGCTGGAGCGATCACCGACGGAACCCGGAGTAGGGCGGTACGCCCCGAATGCAGCCATTCGTCACCAAACCGGCGGGTGGTTTCCAACTCGGTGTGCCACTTCCGTCCCCACTTCCGTCCAACGGCGCCCACCGGAACAGTGTCCATAGAAACTGTGTCGGCAACCTCGATCTCCAGGTAACGGAAGTTGACCGGCATATCCTCCAGATCGATGCTCGCATGCACGAGGACTTCAAGCAGCGCCGTCGCCGGATTCGGCGCGCAGTAAACGATGCGCCGGCCGCGCGTATGCCACCGACCCGGCGCGCGCAGGCCGCCACCTCCGTCCAGTTTCTTCTCTAACTTCGCCGCGATGACCGCATGATCGAGGTGGGGCGCGTTATCCACGATGCGTTAGGTCGAGGGATATCCCAGTCGGCGCCGCTTCAGCGGCGGAGCAATTTCGATGAATTCGAATGAGCCCGGTGACACTCTCTTCAGCGCCGCCGCGATCTCGGCTATTTTCGGCCGGATGCTGGGCCAAATATTCGATCCGAGTACGACCATAGAGATTGTCCGATGCGCCAAATTCTGCTGGTATTGAATATTCTGATCGCACGTCAGCATGATTTGGTAGCCCGCCTCTTCGGCGCAACTGATCAACTCACCGTTCGAGACTTGCCCCCAGCCCTCATCGTCGGCAGTTTGCACCTGATAGTCTGTCAGGTGCCGCCTCAGTAAGTAAGGGACGTTCTTATCGAACAGGACGCGGAGCATTCTGATGGTCCGCCGCGTAGGACAGAATCGCCTTCACCTGCGCGATCGGCAACCGGAAATTGGCCGCGATGTCGGGTTCATCGACCCCGGCTTCCCAATTCTCAACGATGTCATCGGCAGGCATGCGGGTGCCCTGCAGCACGGGGCGACCACGCTGCACGCCGGGCCTTACTTCGACGAGGGGGCAATCTGACCAATCCATAGTGATGCTGATTCCTGGTCCAATTATAGCCGGTTTGACAAGGCCGAAAACCCGCATAGTAGAGTCCTTTATCATCCGCTGATGCAGAAGGGGAAACGGCTCAACACAGCTAAACCGAGCTGGCCCAAAGGGACCTGCAAACCCGAAGAATCGGGGCGCAAAAGAGCTATGGCCGAGCAATTGGTCAGGCTACCGGCTCCCCTTTTGGCGTTGGCCAGAAAAGAAAGAGACATCCCGCATGTCCACCGCAGCGCGACGAGGCACGCGATGAGCAGAAAGGTTGTTCGGGAGGCTTAGCGAGCGTCCTCCGTTAGATTAGAAGACCCTCGTCCCCTTGAGGTTGAAGTCTTCAGTACTGTCACAATATAGCTTGTCCCCGCTAACGGTGATCCGCGTCGTTTCGTCACAGTAATTGTCCTGGCACCGCACACCGCCCGAGTCCAGCCTCCGCGCTTTGACTCAGTCACCGCCCACGCCGCTATATGGGCGGGTGCCCAAATGTCAGCAGCCTCATTCCCGCCAGCCTCAACCAGGCAAACAAGTTACGCGGCGGCTTTTTCGTCATCGTTTGGCCATTCGTATGCATCCCTTCAAGCCAAGGGAGACTCCTTACATGCACGTGCGGGTTCTGGTTCTACTGTCGCTGGCTGTGGCGGCCCCGGCGCAGGACGTTGCCCCGCTAAAGCTCACGCTGCGCGATGCGGTGGGGCTGGCTCTCAAGCAGAATCCTCAAGTGATTCTGGCCAACCTCGGGGTGGCGCAGAGCGAGCAGGATCGCATCATCGCCCGCTCCGGTTTGCTGCCGCAAGCCGCCGCCAAAACCTCCGAGGCGGTCAATCGCGTCAATCTGGAAGCGGCCATCGGCTTCAAGTTTTCCGCATTCCCGCAGCACGTCGGACCTTACTGGGTGAATCAGGGCGGCCTCAGCTTTAACGCGCCCATCTTTGACTTGACACTGTGGGGCCGCTACCGTGCGTCCCAGATCGGCATTGCCTCTTCGCGCGCTCAGGAAACCAGCGTGCGCGAACAGAGTGTGCTGCTGGTGGTGTCGCAGTACCTGGGCAGCCAGCGCGCCGCGGCCGAGGTTCAGGCCGCCCAGTCGCGTGTGGATCTGGCGCAAGCGCTTTACGATCAGGCGGCCGATCTGCAAAAAAACGGCGTGGGCACGGGCATCGACACGCTGCGTGCCAACGTGCAACTCCAGAATGAAAAGCAACGGCTGATTGTGTCGCGTACGCAGTTGGAAACCTCGCTCTTCGGCCTCGCGCGCCTGCTGAATCTCGACCCGCGGCAGAAGATCGAGTTGGCCGACCAGGTAAGCTTTTTCGACACGCCCGAGGTGCCCGCGGATCAAACCCTGGAACGCGCATTTCAAACCCGCCCGGAGCTGCGGCAGATCGTTTCGCAGCAACAGCGGGCAGCGGTGGAATTGAAATCGGCCGGCGATGCGCGGCTTCCCAAGGTCACGGCCACAGGGTTTTGGGCGGAGCAGGGAGTCACCGGCAGCAACATGATTCCCGTTTATCAATACCAGTTCAACCTGGAAGTCCCGGTGTTCACCGGCGGCCGGATTGAAGCCGAACGCAGCCAGGCCGAAATCGCCATCCGTCAACTCCGGCAGCAGGAACAGGAAGTGCGCAACCGCATCGCCCTGGAGGTGAAGACCGCGTTGGCACAAGTTGAATCGGCGCGCAGTGAAGTAGACGTGGCCAGGTTGGGTGTGCAATTGGCGCGGCAGGAAGTGACGCAGGCGCGCGACCGGTTCCAGGCCGGCGTGGCCAACAACATCGAGGTCGTCACCGCTCAGGACGAACTGGCGCGCGCCAATGACAACCAGATCGGGGCTCTCTACCGGTACAACCAGTCGCGGGCAGACCTGGCCCGGTCCGTGGGCCAGATGGAGGCGCTCTACGCCAAGTAACTGGATTGGCCGGCCGGCAGCGCCGCGCCATATCAATCCCTGGATCATCGCCGTCACGGTGATGCTGGCCACCTTCATGGAAGTGCTGGATACCAGCGTGGCCAACGTCTCGCTGCCTCACATCGCCGGAAGCCTCTCGGCCAGCATGGATGAATCCACCTGGGTGCTCACCTCATACCTGGTCTCGAACGCCATCATCCTTCCCATGGGCGGATGGTTTTCCATGCTGCTGGGGCGCAAGCGATTCTACATGATCTGCGTCGCCCTGTTTACCATCAGCTCGTGTCTGTGCGGCATGGCTCCCACGCTGAGCCTGCTGATCGTTTTCCGCGTCATGCAGGGAATTGGCGGCGGCGCGCTGCAACCCATCTCGCAAGCCATTCTGGTGGAAAGCTTCCCGCGCGAGAAGCAGGGCATGGCGATGGCGGTCTACGGCATGGGGGTGGTGGTGGCGCCCGTAATCGGGCCAACCCTGGGCGGTTGGATTACGGACAATTACAGTTGGCGTTGGATCTTCCTGATCAACATTCCGGTCGGGATTCTCTCGCTGCTGCTGACCTCGATGTTGATTTTCGACCCGCCTTACCTGCTGCGCCGCGGCTTCAAGGACGGTCTCAAGATCGACTACGTGGGCTTCAGCCTGCTGGCGCTCGGCCTGGGCGCGCTCGAAGTGGTCCTCGATGAGGGGCAGCGCGAGGACTGGTTCTCCTCGCACTTCATCGTGGCTTTCCTGGGGATCATGGCGGTGTGTCTGGTCTCGGTGGTGTTTTGGGAGTTGCGCCAGAAGCAGCCTATCATCGATTTCCGCGTGCTCAAGGAACGCAACTACATGCTGGCTACGGTATCCATGCTGGTGCTGGGTTTCGTCCTGTACGGCAGCACCACACTGCTGCCGATGTTGCTGCAGTCGCTGCTTGGCTATACGGCGCTGCTCAGCGGGATGGTGCTGTCTCCGGGGGGCATCGTCATCTGCGTGATGATGCCGTTGGTGGGTTTTCTGCTGCGCCGCGTCCAGGCGCGGTGGCTGGTGATTGTGGGAGTGCTCGTCTCTGCCAGCGGGCTCTGGGCGATGTCGAAGTTCACGCTGGAGATCGACTACCGCACCGCGGTGTGGGGCCGCGTGGTGCAGAGTATCGGTCTGGCCTTTCTCTTCGTGCCGATCAGCACGCTGGCCTTCACCCTGATTCCCAAGGAAAGGATCAACTACGCCACTGGCCTGTTCAACCTGGCGCGCAACATCGGCGGCAGTTCGGGGATTGCCACGGTCACCACCATGCTGGCCCGCCGCGCCCAGTATCATCAGTCGGTGCTGGTCTCGCACCTCACGCCCTATGATTCGGCGTATCGGGACACGGTCGCCCAGATTTCCGGGGTTTTCGTGGCCAACGGCACCGGGTCGGCGGACGCCGGCAATCGGGCGGCGGGATTGGTCTACGGAACGTTGTTGAAGCAATCCAATATGCTGGCCTTTGCGGACGCTTTTTGGGTGATGGGCGTTCTGTTCATGGCCATCATCCCGCTGATGTTCTTCCTGAAGAAAACGGGACCTGCCCGGGGGTCGATCCATGTGGAGTAGGACAGACGATCGTTTTTCGTCGTCTGTCAGTCCCGGTGGGCTGTTTGGAGTGCCCCGGGGGTTCCCGGCCGCCAGACCACAGAAACGATGGTCTACCCTGCTTACTGCCAATATGTGGGCAAACGGCCGAGCCAGACAGCCGCTCCGGACCAGTTAAGCTCAAACAGCGAAAGAAGTTGGGGCCGTTGGGAATCTGGCCCTTGGCTTGCGGAATCTAAACAACCATAAGGCGGGCATCTCAATGGCGAACGCAGTAGAGCCAGACGTCGTGGACGAATTGTCAAAGTCGGAAGCCTCAACGCAGGCCGCGCAACCGCGGAAGAATCTTCGCGTCAAGGTCATCTTGCTGGGAGCGGTATTGGTCCTGGGCGCCGCCGCGGCCTGGGCGTACTTTCATTTCCAGGATCGGGTGTCTTCGGACGACGCTCAGGTGGATGGACACATCGTCGCCATCGCGCCCAAGATCTCCGGCAATGTCCTCGACGTGTCGGTCCAGGAAAATCTACACGTGAAGGTCGGGCAGGTTCTGTTACGCATTGACCCGCGGGACTACCAGGCGAAGGTCGATATGGCCAGGGCCGCTTTGCAGCAGGCCGTAAGCCAGTTGCGCTCCGCTCAGGTATTGGTCCCATGGGAAAACGAGACCACCCGGTCGGGAGCTTCCACTGCCTCGGCGCAACTGGCCGATGCCATGGCGGAACTGCACCGCGCCCGGCTAACCTATGAGCAGGCATCCAGTTCGGATATCGCCTACGCCGAAGCCAACTTGCGCTCCAAACTGGCCGGTAGCGAGCGCGCCCAGGCGGACCTGGCGCGCATGAAGCCGCTGGTCGATAAGGCCGAGATCTCGCAACAGCAATACGACAGCTATTTGGCCGCCGCCCGCGTGGCGGAAAGCGATTGGAAGGCGGCGCAGGAAAACCTGTCTTCGGTGCAGAAGGACGCCGGCATCCGGCAAGCCGGGGTGGATGCGGCGCAGTCGAAGGTGACGGTGGCGCAGTCCCAGGTGGAGAATTCGCTGGCCAACCGAAAGCAGGTAGACGTCAGGAAAGCCAATGCGGGCACCGCCGGGGCCGGTGTGGCCGCTGCGCGCGCCAGTCTGGAGGCGGCGGTTTTGCAGCTCAGCTACACCACCATCGTT
>Ga0210402_10002749_pt1 | contig 16907 bp, 19 predicted proteins | sample IncBWC7MmetaG_FD_161055 | JGI IMG/M metagenome (GOLD analysis project Ga0210402, IMG submission 161055) | Forest soil microbial communities from Barre Woods Harvard Forest LTER site, Petersham, Massachusetts, United States - Inc-BW-C-7-M | ecosystem: Environmental > Terrestrial > Soil >... | reverse complement strand
GCGTACGTCCTCGCTTCAGGTCATTTCTCCGATCCTCACCCGCGTGGCGGCTCCAACTGCGGCGCGCCGCTCAGCTTTATTTCATATCCCGTTGAACCCCCGGCGGTGGACTTTGCCCGAATGCGCCCGACCAATCATGCTCAAGGGCGCGAATCCGCGCGACAACGGAGATAAAGAACGCTGTCGACCACCCAAGCAAGATGACGCCGTTGGCGCCGTCAATCGCCCCCAGGACTCGCCAGCTCTTTGACAACGCCAGATCGCCATAGCCGATGGTCGCATAGGTTGCAGTTGAGAAATAAAGCGCATCTTCGAACGAGTGAATGGCGCCGACCCAGTGATACAACACCGCGTAGCTCCAAATCTCAACCCCGTGCAAAATGAACAGGCCGAAGGAGATTCCGACCAGAACAAGCGTTTGCAGCATAAGGTGCCGTTCGGCCTGTAGACGGCTGGAATGACGGTTAGTAGTGGCGATCAGGACGCTCAGACCCAGAAGATGCATGACTACCGTCAATGCCGCCATGGCAGTGGCGATTATTAGCTGCGTCGCGAGACTCTGAGTCATCGTCGGCTCCTCTGCTGCGTCTCGCGATAAACTGCGCAACATCGCTCGACGATTGACAAAAAATAGTTGTAGACCATGCTCTATCAAGCAACGCAGATTGCCTATACGTAAAATCCGCAGCGCGTTACGCCGACTTGCGTCAAGACCTTGACCTGCGGCACGTGAGGGCGGTGCAGCCTTTGGCTGTCCAAACGGCGCGCTCGTTGATCTCAAACTTATGGAAAACGCGTACTTTGAGCGCATTTCCCCGCATACCGCGTGTGTTCTCTAAGGGATATCTTTCGTGTCCGTCCGACAAACATTCATGTGGGAGAAGTCCATGGACACTCGCGAAATTTACGAGCAACACGCAGTCGAGGTGCTCGAGCGTATTGCGGCAAACGCGGCGCCTCGAATCAGATCAAAGGCCAAGGTATCCGCCGCTGACCTGCGTGATCATCCGCACGTGTCTATGGCGCCGCGTATTTCGGAGAAGCGCAACGCGTGCATCGCCGAAACGGCGTACTTCATTGCAATGCACCGAGGGTTTTCTCCGGGTCATGAGCTCGATGACTGGCTGACGGCCGAGAACGAGATCGACGCGCGTCTGACGGGCGAATTCTGCGCCTGCTGACCATGGCATCACACCTTCATCGTACTCACCGATCTGGTTGGATGCGCGCAGGATTACTCGGCGCGAACGACGGGGTGCTGTCAATCGCCGGTCTCATGCTCGGCGTCGCGGCGATGCGCGCGACGCCATCTGGAATCCTCGCGGCGGGCATTGCTGGGATCGTCGCCGGGGCGCTGTCAATGGGGGCCGGCGAATTTGTTTCCGTCAGCTCGCAGGCCGATACCGAACGCGCTGACCTCGATATTGAAAAAAAAGCAATTCAGCATGATTCTGCTTCCGAAGCAGCAGAACTTCGCGACATCTACATTGGACGAGGGCTGGATCCGGCACTTGCCGCCCAAGTCTCGCAGCAGCTCATGGCCCACGATGCCCTGGGTGCCCACGCGCGGGATGATATAGGCATCACGGAAGCTCTGACAGCTCGGCCGCTACAAGCCGCCTTTGCGTCGTCGATCAGCTTTGCGTTGGGAGGCATCGCACCGCTGATATCGGGCATTCTGTTTCCTCGGCAAGTGAGCCTCGTCATTGCGGTCGTTTCGTTGGTCTTTCTCGGTGCGCTAGGAGCGCTCGCGGCGCATATCGGCGGTGCCTCAATTATCCGCGGTGCGGCACGCGTTCTTATTTGGGGCACATTAGCGATGGGTATCACCACCGCGGTGGGCACCCTGTTTAACGCGCCGCCGTAGCGTTGGCTGCCCTCTCATCCGCCGGCACTGGCTGGCTTGGGGTTCAGCATTCGGAAACCATCCTCGCGGCTTCCGCCTGAAGGGCCCTGTAAGATCGCTCCCACGCGTCTGGGTTTGGTCGGGCGAGAACCATTCGTCGAACAATGGATTCCAGCAGTTTGTTACGCGCTTCCAGACGCTTGAAATCGCCAGCCAAGACTACCGCGACCCGTTTATCCTGGCATATGCCGATGCACGGCCGATCGACATCGATCTTGCCACAGCCGATGCACTGCCAACCTTCAAAGATTTCAGCCATTACAACGACCACTCGCGGCCCAGACGGGCCGCGTCAAAAAATCGTGTTGCGCGCGTCGTATAGACGCGGGCTATAAGGATTCAAGATAGGCGACTACCTCTTGCATCTGATCCTTGGTCAGATCCTTGACTATGCCATGCATTACCGGCGCCACGCGCAAGACGCTTTGTATCACCAGCAGCTGCTTGAGCAGATACGGCGCATGTTGACCCGCAAGGCGCGGAAAGGTCGCCAGGCCTTGGGCACGCGGGCCATGGCAGCTGGCGCACGGCGGGATTTGCCGTCCCGGCACGCCTTCTTCGTATAATTTCTTACCTTGCGCAATGAGTGCCGGGCTGCCGGGTGTGCCCACCGCCGCTGGCTGCGCAGCAAAATAACTGGCAAGACCGCTGATCGTGGCATCGTTGAGCTGCGATGCCATGCCCCACATGTAAGCCTGCGCGTCGGGATCGGCGCGCGATTGATCCTTGAAGGCATGCAATTGCAATTCGATGTAAGGCGCGCTCTGCGCTGCCAAGTTCGGGAATGTCGGCGCCACACTGCGGCCGTTGATCCCGTGACAGGTGCCGCAGGTTTCAATGGTTTTGCGTAGCGCGGCTTTCTGCGCGTCAGTCATGGGTGTAGCTGCAGGAACCTCTGCAGGGGTGTCCGCAGGAGAATCCGCAGCCCCGGCTATCCCGGTCATCCAGATCGAGGCGCTCATTACGAGGGCGACAACGTACTCTAACTTCATAAATCCTCGCTTTTGAAAACTAGAAGTTCAGCCAGGTCAACAAGTAGAAGGTGTTGTTGCTGGACGCGGTGCGGCCGCTGCCGTCGTAGCCGCCGGGGTTGTTGCCGTTTTGGCCATTGAACTTCTGGTAACCGACATACTGGGCCTGCAGCTTGGTATTGAGCCACGGCAGGTAATTCACCTCGAGAATGTAACCGTTGGTGTCGGGGCTCCCATTCGCGCTGCCGGTGACCGGCGCGGGACTGTAGAGCACCGGATCGGTGCTGCCAGAGGTACTGAAGTATCCGATCGCGCCGCCGATTTTTCGATGATAATAATATTCGCCCAGCATTTTGAACGTCTTCAGATTGTTGTCGGTGTTCGCCGCAAATCCATCGACAACGCTGGCATCGAGCGTCTGATTCTCGTGGATATAGGTGGCGAGCGCGGTGAACAAATGTTCCTCTCCAATGAACTGATATTGAACATCCGCCGCGACGTCCGTCCATTTATCGACCGCACCGGCGAGAGCCGTGCCATTTCCAGGGTGAGTGCGCGCGCTAATGCCGTAGGCCCCGATTTCAAGGGAGTTTCGGTCCCAACGCTGCTCGTAGGCCACGCGCCAATAGGGCGCCGCTCCAGATGTCACGGTGCTGCTGGTGCTGTCGAGAGGGTGAGCGCCTCCTCGAACTGCGGAGCTGTACAGAGTGAGTTCAGCGTAATAGTGATCGTCGAACCACGCGTAGACACCGAGGCCGGCAACGTTTTGGCCAAAGCCCCCGGCGCCGCTATCGATTTTCGTGGAGGTGATTGCCGAAGGTGCGACACTGCTCGCGGAATACGGGAATCCCCACGCTGCGGTGGTATTCCACACGTCCTGCACCGTCGGGTTGTTATTGAGAGTAACGCCGAGGATCATGCTGTGATCATTACCGTTCGCACCGCCGAACGACAAATGATGTGCGAAGCGGATGTCGGTGTTGTCAAATCCGAAACTGTCGCCAACCCCGTCGTAGGTCAGTTGGATAAACGCACCCAGCTCATCGGCGATCTTGCCCGCGTAAAAGAAGCTCACCTGCTGCGGGAAGAGCACATCGCCGTCCTTCGCCAGCGCTCCGGCAAGGCTGGAGTCCGGCAGCGCCGCCTTGGTGTGGGTATAGGAAATCTGCGCCATCAGACTGATGGGCGCCAGGATATTCAGTGCGAGCGTGGAGCGATTCGAAGTATCGATTCCCGTGACTTGCTTGATGTTGTCAAGAACGTAGCCATTGAGCTTGAATTCGCGACCAAACGGAGTCAGCTCGGGAAATATGGTGTGGCAGGCGGCACACGTCATTCCGGTCTGCCGGGCAAAGCTCGGCACGGCCCAACTCGGCGCGGCGACTACAATGCACGCGCCGACAGCAAACGCACTGAAGATCAAGCGGCGAAGTCCGATCATAAGAGGCATCCCTTTGCGTGAAGCTGCAATAACAGTCGTAGATTGATTCTAGGTAACCCGAGCTAACTTGAAACTACGTGGTTGCCGCAGAATGTGCGCGCGCCTACCTAGAGCAACAAACAAGGCGATGAATTGCGCCCGTCGGCCGGTATCAACACGCGATGTATCTGACCCTTCCCTGGCGCCGCACACCGTTGAGTCTACCGGACGCGATCTCCGTAATATGTGCGGTACCGTACAGGGGCACAGAATTACGTGGTTCGCCGATTCGCAAGCAGGATGCTGACTCTGTGTCGACAATTGGAGCTTGTAACGCGAATGTTTTTGGCGAACCGGCGTTGGTTGGCCATACGTACATTCCACAGTGGTTTCCCGTCCGCTTTGGACCGCGAGATTTGCTATTGTTTCTTTTCGTAGATCAAAGGGCATCTGCGCCCAGGTACTAAAGAATGAAAAATGGGCTGCTCGCACTTCTTGCTTTTCTGGCTGTCACCTCCCTGGCCGTTCACCGGCCGAGCCTCGCGGCCGATCTGGCGTCAGTCGAAGCGGCGGTGCGCAAGGCCGACGCTGATTGGGCCGCGGCCGCCCGCGCCGTCAGTGTCGACGCCTGGATGGCGTTCTATGCCGCTGATGCGGTGATCCTTTTGCCCAGTGAACAACTCGCGAGCGACAAGGAAATTGTTCTCCATTCCGTGGGCAACTTGCTGGCGCGGCCCCACTTCTCCGTCGCCTGGAGTCCGATCAAAGTGGAGGTGGCCCGGTCGGGCAAGCAGGCTCTTCTGATTGAAGCTTACGAGCTGCACTTCGACGACTCGCGCGGGGCGCCGGTATCAGATCGAGGACGACGCCTCGAGATCTGGAAAAAACAAGCGGACGGCATTTGGAAATGCGTCGTCGATACCTGGAACTTGGACGAGCCCATTGCGGCGGCGGCACCTCTGGCAAGAGCGCAAAATGATTTGGCGACCCCGGGCCCGGCCGCATTGCCGGTGCAACCAGCGCCACCGCCGGCGGGAGTACTCGATGCCGGACCGCTGAAGCCGGCGCCGATGGGGGCTAAGAAATACGGCGAAATGCCGATCAACTACCAGGATGCGATCCAAAAGTACTTTCCAGAGCATCTCAAGTACCCGGATTCCATTCAATATCGCGAGATCAGCAGCCCGGAGCCGGGGTACACCACAGCTGTCACCGGCACCTTTTTAATGCGCGAAACGCGTACATATGGTTGGACGGTGAAAGCGACGATCAACGCGAAGAATTCCCGCGATAGCTACGTCGGATTCAAGACCTACACGTTTCTGTTCCGCGGCGAGAAGATCGTCGATGTCCGCCTGCCCCTGCCCGGGGGTGAAATGGGCGAGCCCGTGCCGGACTAGAACGACAGCACGGCCCGAGCCGCGGCCGAGGATGAAAGCCAATCAATCGCCCTTACACGACGTGCGACAGGGGCCGGTCTTGATTTCTAGCCGCAAGATATTCATCGAATACCATGGCGACATTGCGCATCAGAAAGCGCCCGATAGCCGTTAGCTCCACGCGCTCTGGGGAAAGCGCCACCAGGCCATCCGTCTCCATGCTTTGCAAACGACTCATCTCGGCAGCGAAATACTCGTGAAAGACCACGCCAAACTGGCTTTCGATGTGACGAACATCGATATATCCGAGGCACATGATTTGTTGGATGATCTGCGCGCGCACGCAGTCTTTGGCGCTGATGTGCACCCCTCGCTGTGTGGGCAATATGCCGCGATCGACGGCGGCATCATAGTCTTTCAACGTCTTGAGATTCTGCAGGTACAGATCGCCGATATGGCCGATCGCACTCACACCCAGCGCCACCAAATCGCGTTTTGCATGCGTGGTGTAGCCCTGGAAAGAGCGGTGCAGCGTGCCGTTCTGCTTCGCGAGCGACAGCCCGTCGATGGGCAGTGCGAAGTGGTCCATGCCGATGTACACGTAGCCGGCGGCGGTCAGCGTCTCGATGGCGAGCTGCAGCAGTACGATTCGCTCGGCGGCATTCGGCAACTCGTTCGTGATGATTCTCTTCTGCGCCTTGAACATGCTTGGCATGTGCGCGTAGCCGTACACAGCCAGTCGATCGGGCCGCAGGTCGATGACATGCTTCAACGTCGCGCTGAATGTATTCGGCGTTTGCCGCGGCAGACCGTAAATCAGATCGAGGTTGATCGACTCAAAGCCAGCTCGCCGCGCGCTGCTGTAGACGCTCTCGACCAGCTCAAACGGCTGCACGCGATTGATCGCCCGCTGCACGCCGATGTCAAAGTCTTGCACGCCGAAGCTGATGCGATTGAAGCCGGCCTGCGTCATCGCGTTCAGTTTCGCGAAATCCACCCCACGCGGATCCACTTCGATCGAGAAATCGCGTGCGCCATCCTGCGACAGCCCGAAGTTGGACCTCAGGCTGTCGACAATCGCCATCAAGCTGTTGATCGGAAGATATGACGGCGTGCCTCCGCCGAAATGCATCTGATCAATGGGACGCGCTCGGCTGAAATAGCCCGCGCGCAGTGCGATTTCCTTGAGCACTCGTCGTACGTATGAGTCGATCCGATCCAATTTATGCGTAATGATCTTATTGCATGCGCAGTACAGGCACGGGCTGATGCAGAACGGGATGTGCACGTAGGCGGAGAGCGGCTGATCGCTTCGAGCGCCCGCACTGTCGCGCACCGCCACGTCGTAGGCGTCGGGCGCGAGCGCTTCGTGGAATTGCATGGCGGTGGGATAGGAGGTATATCGAGGACCCTCCCCGCCATACCGTCGTATCAGCCGCGCATCGAGTTGAAAAGTGCCGCTCATGAGCCGGACATCCCGCCGGCGCGCGCCGGGCGATCGAGGGATCGGCATCCGCCCGCCAAAATTCGCCACCGCATGTGCATTCCTCCGCAGTTACTGCATCCTAAATGCACACGCAGGGCGACGATACCGCGGTTTCTACCTAGTAGCTCACCAGCAGTTGATTTTCAACTTTGCAGACGCCCGGTGCTGCCCACGCCGCCCGCGCCGCATCGTCTTTCTCCCTCCATGAGGACACGAATCCCTTCAAGGTCACCTTGTTGTCGTTGAGCCGCACATCGATGTCCTTGGCGTCCAAGCGCGCCTGCCGCTGAAACGCGTCTTCGATCTTCTGCTTGACGTCTACCATTTTGACGGACGGCTTTATGGTGAGGTCGTTGAGGATTCCGGTGACCCCCAATAGATAGCGAACCGCCGCTTCGGCCACATTGACCTGATAGCCGTAGGCGACGTGGCCGCTCAAGCTGACGCAGCCATTCGAGACAACGGCCTTGATATCGCACTGGCCCAGCGATGCATTCCAATACAACGCATTTGCTGCGGCGATTGCAATGTCGGTATCGCTGCGCTTCCCCGGGATGGGAATATTGACGGTGATATCGTTGGCGACTGCGCGAACACCCACCACTCGCTTGGCAATCTTCTCGGCGGAATATTTGTCCGCGAAATGCGGCACGTCGCCGAATAGCGTCACGATGCCTTCCTGGACGTTTACGCTGATGGCGCGCGCGGCCACGCTGGGATCCCATTGCAACTCATTTTGCACATCACTACGAATGTCAGTATCTAATCTCATGATCTTTCTCCTTCTCTCTGTTCATTGCCTTGTCTTTTGGTACCGCAACAGCATCGCGCCAATCGAAGGCGGCGACCATCCGTAGTTCCCACGAGGCGTGTCACTTAACGTCAGGAAAAACCCGTAGTCGCTCGGAGGATTTACGCATGGCGAATGCCGCTCGTTTTTCGCATCATGTCCCACGTGGACCGGACCAGAAGTCGCAGAGCAGAATGAAGATCGCAATCATTCGCAGTAGGAGACAAACATGAAAGCGTCGGATGTCATGACCCGGACGGTGATCACCGTCGATGAGCAGGCGCCCATTGCTGAAGCGTTGCAGTTGATGCTCCGTAAGGCGATCGGCGGCTTACCAGTGGTGAATTGCAACAATCAGCTGGTCGGCATCATCACGGAGGGCGATTTATTGCGTCGCGCCGAGCTGGCAACGGAGCGGCATATTGCCCGGTGGAAAAACCTGTTTTTTGGACCCCGGTTTTCGGCGCAGGAATACGTGCGCACCCACCCTCGATCGGTCGGCTCGGTCATGACACGCGAGACGCTTTGCATTGCCGAGGACACGCCGTTGTCAATGATCGCGCGAATGATGGAGCAGGGACACATAAAGAGGCTGCCGGTTATAAAGGATGGCAAGATCATTGGGATAGTGAGCCGCCGACACGTTCTGTCGCCGCTCTCCTCAACAGTCTGCGATCGGGTTGCAGGCAAATACGGATGGCCTGTAGCGGCTTCCGGTTCCACAATTGATCCGTGGCCGAGAGGTCGTGATTCATGATTTTCAACAGCGCATTGCGGAGCTCACTATGTCTACTCAATCATTGACATCTGACGAAATTCTGGGAGATGGCAGTCACGTGACCATTCGCCAGCTCAAACCGGACGACGTGGGCATCGAGCGCGATTTCATCATGCGACTTTCACCGCAATCTCGCCACTTTCGCTTTCTCAACAGTATTGCCTCGCCCAGCAAGGAATTGCTTGCGCGGCTCACCAAACTGGATGAAGCGACCGAGGCTGCCTTCGTGGCAATCTCAATTGAATCCGGTGTCGACCGCGAAGTCGGCGTCGCACGGCTCAGTGCGGTCGGTGACGGGCGTGCCGAGTTTGCGGTGACGGTCCGGGACGACTGGCAGCACAAAGGCTTGGGCACCTTGCTGACCAAACATGTCATTGAGGCAGCGCGTCAGCGTGGCCTAAGTGCTTTATATTCGGTCGACGCGAGTGAAAATGGTCCAATGAACGGATTTGCCAAAACCCTCGGATTCATCAGCGACGTAAATCCGCAAGATGCAACCGAAGTGATTCATACGCTTCAGCTGAACTAGGCTCCCAAAGATCACCCACTTGAATCGGCAACTGTTTATTCTGGACAACAAAATGCGCAACGAAAAACTTTCTAGACGAGTACTGCTCAACCAAGCGATTGCGGCCGTGGCTTTTTTCCCGGGCTTCGTGCTGACCCGGCAGGCAATCGGCGCGGCGGCAACTCCGCTCGATCCCGCAGATCCGACGGCAAAAGCACTGGCATACGCTGAGGCATCCGCGAAACCCGACCAGAAGTGCGCTAACTGCGCGCAGTATCAAGGTAAGGCGGGCGATTCGCGCGCTGGATGCAGCATTTTCCCGGGGAAAACGGTCGCGGCCGCGGGCTGGTGCTCGGTCTGGGCCAAGAAGGCGGGCTAGCGCCGCTTCGGCCTCAGGGGCGCGATCTTCATGTTATGAGTGACTCATGATGCTGCGGACGATACTCCTAGTAACACTGATCGGCAGTGCGCACGCCGCGCCCACGGCATCGGACAGATCGCGTCTCTACGCCCCCTGCGTGGTATGTCATCAACCGAACGCCTGGGGATCCGCGGACGGCTCCATTCCGAATCTCGCGGGTCAACAAAAACGCTATTTGGAAACGCAGCTCGATCTATTTGCCTCGGGCGCGCGGGTGGACACCGCCATGCAATTAGTCACCGCGCATCCAAAATCCGCCGATCATTCGGATTTTGCCGCACTATCCTCGTATCTGTCCGCGCTCGACTGGAACCCCGCGCCCGTTAGAGGATCGGGCGAGCATTTGCGGGTAGGGCAAGAGCTGTATACGCACATCTGTGCGGCCTGCCACGGTCCCGACGGTCGAGGCCAGGCGAGCAATCGCGTGCCCCGTATCGCCGGCCAGCACTATCCCTACCTGCGACGCCAAGTCGAAGAAGCAGCGCGACTGCACCGGGATCTGGCGCCTCCCGAAATGACCAGCGCCTTGCGCGGCATGCGCGAGCCCGAAAAGGATGCGCTTGCCGATTATGTATCGCGTCTCGGAAACGCCGACGCGCTGGTCGATCCAGATCGCCCACGCCGCCCCTGAACGCTCAGGAGTGCGCTCGAGTACCTGGCCGATCTTCAAATGGATTCAAGGGGGATTGGGCTCGTTCGGCTGTGAAACGGCCTCGATGAACTTGACCGTGTCTACAGGCTCGACAGGAGGAACTACGGTGATGTAGTTCCTGATACCTCGGACGCCGCGTATGTATTGCACTGCTTTTTCTGCCGCTTCTTTTTCCGCCTCATTGGCAACTTCACCCGTCAAGGTCAACCAGCCGCTTCTTACCGCAACTCTGATGAGTTGCGAGGCAACCTCGAAATGCAGTGCGTATGCGGCGTTCTCGCTTATTTCGGCATCGGACAGCATGTGCGGTCTTCCTTGTCTCATCTTGTTTCGTTGTCGCCACAGCATGAACGCGTCCGGCATCTGCATCTACAAGTAGTTTCCGAACCAGAATTTCGGATAGCACTGCAGACACCGATCAACATGAGGAGTTGTGCACATACGGGTAATCGCGTATTTGCAGTGCGCGCTGGTCTGGTCAAACTCTCATCCCTGATGGGTGCGTTCAATAGAACATTCGATGCCTTGGCGCTAGCCGCGATCGCCGTTTTGGTAGCGCTGGCAGCCGCTCGCGCGTCCGAGGAATCCGTCGATCAGGCCACCAAAACCGCGTTGTCATTGGACGCACAACTCAAACACGGCCGTGCTCTGTTCATCGCGCAGTGCGCCAGCTGCCATGGACGAACCGGTTACGGTGATTCGAGCCGCAGCATCCCGGCGCTTGCCGGCCAGCGATTTGCCTACATCGTTCGCCAGCTCGCCAATTTTTCCGGCGATGAGCGAGAAAACGACACCATGCATCATGTCGTGGCACGGCCCAATATGCGCGCAGCCCAATCCTGGGCAGATGTCGCGGCCTATGTGAGCCGGATGCCGATGAATCCGGCGGCGGAAACCGGCGATGGTACCTTTTTGTCCCTGGGCCGCGGTATTTTTCACGAACAATGCGCGTCCTGCCATCAGCCGGATGCCGGTGGTGACCAAGATGGCTTGGTCCCCGCACTGAAAGGGCAGCACTATTCGTACCTGCTGGGACAATTGCGGCAGCTGGCCGCCTACCGTCGCCATAACGTGGACGAAGAGCTGCTGCGCTTCATTCAAAGTCTCGATGAAAAAGAGAAGCAGGGCGTCGCCGACTACCTGTCAAGGCAACATGAGCCAGGCAAGAATCATCAGGTCCTGCGTCAGAACGGGACTCTGGTCGATTGAACCGACCCATGAACAGCATCAAGAATATTTTGGTCATCGTCGACCCGACCTCACCCGATCAGCCCGCCGTGCAGAAGGCCGGCGAGTTGGCCTCCAAGCTGCATGCCAGTATCGAGCTGTTGGCCTGCGACACCAAAGCCTCGATGGAGCTGCGCTACGCGCGACACTGGGCTAGCCGCGAGGCCGCGCCTACGATGGACTTGCACGCCTGGCTTGAGGGGTTGGCAGGGCCTTTGCGCTCACAGGGCATCGAAGTGACGACGAGCGCCATCCAGGGCGATCCGCTGATCAAGGCCATACTCGCCTGGCTGAAGAACAGTCCGGCTGACTTGGTATTGAAGGATACCCACCATCACACCTTCACAAAGCGCACGTTCCTCGGCAACACCGATTGGCATTTGATCCGAGAGTGCCCGTTTCCCCTGCTATTGACCAAACCGGGCCGATGGCGCGAACCACTGGTGGTTGCGGCGGCGATTGATCTGCGGATGCCCGTCGCCCAAGATAATTTTTTGGACCAACGGATTCTCGACTGCGCCGTCGCGATCGGTCGGCCGATGCAAGCCACGATTATTGCGGCGCACTCCTATTATCCCGACATCATTGCCGCCGCCAACGTCTGTTCTCAGCCGAACTTTTCCAATGTGACTGCCGAGATGCTGGACGCTGAAAAGACCCTGCGTGAAAACGCGCTTGCAGCGCTGTTGGCTCCGTACCGAATTGCGCCGCCATGCGTGCAAGTGGACATAGGATTCGCATCGAGCTGCCTGCCGCAGATTGCCGAGCGGCGTGCCGTGGACATCATGGTGATGGGCGCCATCTCGCGCAGTCACTTGAAGCAAACGTTGATCGGCAGTACGGCAGAGCGATTGCTCGAATACCTTCCCTGCGATGTTCTTGTTGTCAAAGAGACGCGATTCGCTGACTCCTTGCCCTTCTAAAGAAGCTAGGATTTTCCGGTCAGGGTAAGATGCATCTTGACTAGGTGCGCCACCGAACGCGCGCCCATTTTTTCCATCACTTTGGCCCGATGTATTTCCACCGTCCTCTCGCTCAGCCCCAGATCTATCGCCATGACCTTGTTGGCCTCGCCTTCCACCACCAGGTCCATCACCTGCTTCTCCCGCGGGGTCAGCGTTTCCACTCGACGCTGCACCTCGGCGCGCAGCGCCAAATCCTTACGATTGTCGCGATCGAATTGCAACGCGTGATTGATATGATCCAAGAGCTCCTGATCGCGGAATGGTTTTTGGATGAACTGAAAGGCTCCCTCCTTCATGGCCTGCACCGCCATCGGTACATCGCCATGTCCGGTGATAAAGATGACAGGCAGCATGGCTCCTGTGCGATTTAACTGCTGCTGAACCTCCAGACCGCTCATTTCCGGCATGCGGATATCCAATATCAAACAGCCCGGCTCGTCGCCTTTGAAGCGCGCCAGAAATTCGCTGGGCAACGCAAACAAGGCGGTTTTATAGCCGACCGTGCTGAGCAACGCGCCGAGCGCGCGGCGCATGCCGTCATCGTCGTCAACCACGAAAATTGATGCATCATGCACCGGTTTTTCTTGAGCCATCGCTAGTCTCCCAAACTGCCGGCCACCGGCAAGCGAAACCAGAAGCGGCTGCCGCCCGCAGATAAGTTCTCGAATCCCATTGTACCTTCATGTGCTTCGACTATCGCTTTACTCGAGGCCAGGCCCAGGCCCGTACCGCGTTGCTTGGTCGTGAAGAAAGGCCGAAACAGTTGACGCTGAATGCTCGCGGGCACCCCGGGACCTGAATCTTGGACGCTGGTCTCGACCATATATCGATCGCTGCTCGTCGAAATGCCGATTTTCCGGACGCCATCGCTGAGAGCGCTGGCATCGCACGCGTTTTGCACCAACGCTACGAGGACTTGCTGGATCCTCAATCGATCCGCCAGGACGGCGGGCACACCCGAATTGATTTCGACGCGCAGCTGGCCCCCGACGTTTTTCGTGAACAACTCCAGCACCGGCTTGAGCTCATCGATGAGCTCCGGAATTTCGCAGCTCGCGCGCACCGACGAATCCTGATCGAATAGTCGCCTTATTCGGCGAATCCCCTCCCCGGCTGAGAGCGCGGCATTAGTGATTTGCCGGAGCACGTCGAGTGTTTCCTCGACGAGCGGTTCCTCGCGATTCAGCATTCGCTCTCCCGCCTGGGCGAATGTCGCGATTGCGCCCAACGGTTGATTGAGCTCATGGGCGATGCCGCTGGCCAATTCCGTCAGCGCCGATAGACGTGCGATTTCCATCAGTTGGCTCACCAACTCAGGTGACCCGATTCCGCTTGAATTATTTTCGGTCAATGTTCACCTGTCCATCGAAATTATTTCCGGGCCTACCGATTTTGCTGAGACTCGTTGGAGCCTTGCCACGATTCCTGCCAAATGCGGGCATGTGCTGAGCCTTATTGGAATCTTCCGCATAGTAAAGGATGACCCAGTGATATCCGCAGCACCATCCGTAGTTTCCCTCATAGGCCTTCGGCGGGGGGCAAACACCAGGGGGTACCTAGTTGAAACCCCTTGAACCTGCGCGTCCTCGCGTAGGGACAGTCCGTACGCGCAGCCGGTATTTGCGGATATCGCCCGTTCGGACCGCTTGCTACCGTGTATGCGTCTGCTCGAGAGAGTCCCTGAATTATGGCCCCTACTCCTACAATCGAAGCGTCCGCAGCGGCGTCAGAGCCCATCCTTAGCATCGACGAGCTGCTGGATGCCGCGGCAGAAGTGCACGCGGCAAGGGGCGTCAAAATCCGAGAGACTCACATTTCCTGGGTGATTCTCACGGGCGAATATGCCTATAAGGTCAAGAAGCGCATCAAGCTTGAATTCCTCGACACGACCACGCTGGCAGCCCGGCATTTTTTGTGTAACGAGGAACTGCGGCTCAACAAGCGGTTCGCTCCCAATTTATATCTTGAGGTGGTGCCGATTACACAAGACAAGCATGGCACCCATCTTGGCGGCACCGGCACAATCATCGACTACGCCGTCAAAATGAAGCAGTTTGATTCCTCAGAAGAGCTGCCCGCGCTGCTGGTTCGCGCTGATGTGACCGCGCAGGAAATGACCCGTCTTGCTGATCGTCTGGCCGAATTTCATCGCGAGGCGGCCCGGGCACCCGATGATGCCGGGTTTGACTATGTGGCGCAGCTGCGCAATTCCGTGCTTGGCAACGTCGCAGCGTTGTTGGCACACTTGAACTCGCTGCAAGAGTTTCCTGCCATGGGTCGGCTGATCGATTGGACTCATGACACGTTGCACGATTTGCACGAGCACTTCCGCGAGCGCCAATCACGCGGCTACATTCGCGAATGCCACGGCGATCTTCACGCTCATAACATCGTGCGTTGGCGGGGACAACTCACACCTTTTGATTGCTTGGAATTTGAACCAAAATTGCGTTGGATCGACGTCATGAACGATGTCGCCTTCTTGGTCATGGATCTTGCCGCGCATGACCGCAAGGACCTTGCATACGAATTTCTGAGCCGCTACGTCGAGCAGACGGGCGACTATGCGGGAATTCGCTTGCTGCCCTTCTATGCGGTATACCGTGCGCTGGTGCGGGCCATGGTCGACGCCCTGAGAGTCGAGCAAAAACCGGCTGAACGGCTCGAGTTGAGCGGCCGCCTGCACGGAAGAATTTCCACCGCGCTGGCATTCATGCATCCGAAGCGTCCGTCGCTGATCATCATGCACGGGCCTTCCGGTTCTGGTAAATCCTGGCTGAGCGAACGCTTGGTGCCGTTGGCCGCTGCTGTACGTGTTCGTTCGGACTTGGAGCGCAAGCGATTGCCGGCAGCAGATTCGGATTCAGCGATCTCGCCCGATATGTATTCCCCGGCGCGCAATCGCCAAACCTATGCACGCCTTCTTGAATGTGCGGAGAGTTCCCTGCTCGGAGGCGTCAGTGTCATCGTTGATGCTGCTTTCTTGAATGCTGATGATCGGGAGCGCTTCCGATCTCTGGCGCACCGCCTCGGCGCATCGTTTGTCATTTTGTCCTGCATTGCCCATAAAGCGGAGATGGCGCGCAGAATCGCAAGCCGCGCTCAGGGGAATGCCGACCCATCCGAGGCGAGCATCGACGTGCTTGAAAATCAGCTGCAAGACTTCGTGCCGCTGCGAACCGATGAGCTATCGGATGTCATCCGAGTGGATACGCTGCAGCCTAATCCGCAACGCGCCGCTTTCGCCACCTTTCAGGCTCGTGAAATGAATCTTGGCGCGCGCCCCATGGCGTGGCCGCAGCGGCGCAATCCGGAATTCTCGCCAGAATTACCCTGCTAAATGAGACTGCCCGACGTACCGCCGGCTGGCACCACCAACGTCTTGCTCAGCCGAGCAGGATCTCGAGCAAGCCCAGCATCTCGTCGGCATTGACCGGCTTGCTGATGATCCGCAGATTCGAGTCTTGCGAAATCTTGCGTACTACGGATGAGGTATCACCGGTAATCAACAGAGCCTTGAGCTCCTGGCCCAGCATTCCTCGCAAAGCCGCAATCACCGTTAAGCCGGTTTCGCCGTCGCGCAAATGGTAATCAGTGATCAATAGATCAATTTTTCCACTTTCACTGACGGCCTGTTGCGCCTCGGCCAATGAAGAAACCGCCGTCACCAAATAGCCCTCCACCGACAACAATAGGCGCGTGGCATTACGCACCGCCGGATCGTCCTCAACCAACAAAACTCGACCCCGGCGCACCTTGGCCCCCCGGGCTTGTTGCGCTGGCTTCTTCTCTGTCTGTGCTTTTCCGGTTTTGCCGGCCGGCAAAGCAAATGAAAACATGGAACCGCGCCCCGGCTCCGATACGACAGCCAGATTCAAGCCGAGCAACACGGCAATTCGCTGCACGATGCTGAGGCCCAGCCCATAGCCTTGCCGCGAACTATTGGCCGAAACACCCACCTGGTAGAATTCATCGAAGATATAGGGAATCTGATCCGCTGGAATTCCGATCCCGGAATCGTGTACTTCCACACGAATCGATTGCCCTTCCCGCTGGCACAAGAGTCTTACCGCACCTTTTTGCGTGTACTTGATGGCATTGGAGACCAAATTCCGCAGCACCTCTTCGATCAGTGAAGGATCCGAGTTGACCCACTCGGCGCTTTCTTCCACCTTGAGAGTCAAGCCTTTATCCATGGCTAAGCCGGAAAACTCCCGGCGCAGTTCATCGAACAGTTGGGCTAGCGGAAAATCCGCAGGCTCCGGCTTGATGGCACCAGATTCGAGCTTGCTGATGTCAAGCAGCGCATTGAGCAGCCGCGACATCGATGTGATGGTCTGCTCTTGTTGTAACAATGCTTCCGCCGCGTCGGGATCGCTCACGAAATCGCGCAATGTGCGATTG
>Ga0210402_10002748_pt1 | contig 16914 bp, 16 predicted proteins | sample IncBWC7MmetaG_FD_161055 | JGI IMG/M metagenome (GOLD analysis project Ga0210402, IMG submission 161055) | Forest soil microbial communities from Barre Woods Harvard Forest LTER site, Petersham, Massachusetts, United States - Inc-BW-C-7-M | ecosystem: Environmental > Terrestrial > Soil >... | reverse complement strand
CCTTCGCGCAAGTTGCGAATCCGTTCTCTAATGCTGGCGGTCACATTGGCAGCCTGTGTTCTTTGTGCCGCTGGCGCGAGCCCTTCCCACTCCGTGACCCCGGACGGAGCTTCCTCGGTCGACCAAGCCGTGCGCGCGTTCATGCAAACCGTCTCGCATTCCGTCACCCAGGATGGCCCCATGGCTTGGATCAAGTATTTCGATGCGAGTCCGGCATTCTTTATGGCCGTCAACGGCCAGATGGCCTTCCCGAATCCTGCTGCGGCACAGGAAGGTACTCGCAAGTTTGCCCAAACTATCCGTCACATCGAATTGAAGTGGGGAGATGATTTGCGCGTTGATCCGCTCACCAACGAGTTCGCCGTGGTCGCGGTCTCATGGCGCGAGATTCAAGTCGACACCGCCGGGCACAGCGTTACCGAAACGGGATACTTTACCGGACTTGCAGAGTATCACGAGGGACGCTGGCAGTTCCGCGACGCTCACTGGTCTTCACCCGTTTCCTCCCACTAGTCTCCCAGATCAACTATTTGGATATGTAAAGAGGTTAACGGTTCGCGATTACGCTCATTGACCTCAATGAGTGCAATCGCGATTTCGTCAACTATCCGATCACTCCTTCGCTGAAGTCGGCACACGTCGGTGACGCGCTGGGATACTCGGGTAGCGACGCTCCGACCTGGAACCGAAAAGCAGCAACGACGAATCACATCAGTTGCTCCACAACAACCCAGACGTTGTACCTCGAACCAGATGTGTCGCCATCAGCCGAAACCGAGAATTTTATCGGTAACCCTGCCTTCTCGCGGAAGGGAAATTCTTGAGACGCAGTGTTCAGAGAGCCCGTAAACAAGCGCGCCTCAGGAACGCTTCGTCCGGCTGCGTCCTTAAAGCGAATAAGTCCGTCCCAGCTCGCGGCACTATTTCCGTTGCTTGCGGTCAATACCATGACCACCGAAATGCGGAACGTGCCCCAATGCTTGGGCGTGTAAATTGTGGTTGGGGGAATCTCAGCAGTCTGACCCAGCCGCTCGAACGTTGCAACGATTCGTGGAGACCTGAAATTTGGGGCGCTTTGCCCAAGACTGCTCGACCACGACCCCAACAGCACCACCAGCAAACAGAATGTCGCATTGCGCATAAAGCGCTTCCCTCCTAAAGCGGGGCAATCTTACCATGACATTGACCTTTAGTCTCGGACACAGCCAGCCTAGGGCTGTTGCAAATCTCTATAACGCTGATTGAGGGTTTCGAGCTGAAATCACGTTCCGGTATCGGACACTCTCGCTACGTCGGCTGCGGTCGGCAGGGTGAAATGAAACGTTGCACCGCGTCCGTTGTTCGCCGTGGCCCACAAACGGCCACCATGGGACTCGACGATCGTACGGCTGATGGATAACCCCATACCGCTGCCTTGAGGTTTGGTGGTAAAGAACGCATCAAAGATCTGCTCGGTTTTTTCCTTGGGCAGCCCCACGCCGGTATCGCTGACCGAGATCAGCAGTTGACCATCCTCGCCCAGTTGCGTCTTGACCGTAAGGACCCCACCTGTTTCCTTCATGGCCTCAATGGCGTTGAGGATGAGGTTCATGAACACCTGCTGCAGTTGCACACGGTCTGCCGTGATCTTGGGAAGATCGGCAACAAGATCGGTCCGGATCGAGATCGCATGCTGCTTGGCTTCGGCGCGTAGCAGTTCGACCATTGCGAGGATGATTTCGTTTACCTCGACCAGTTCACGTTGCGGAGGAGACTTCTTGTACAGCGAACGCAAGCGTTCGATGATCTCGGTCGCGCGAGTCCCGTCATTCACGATTCTGCTTGTTGCTTCGAGAGCTTCATCCACATCGGGCTGGTCGCGCTTAAGCCATCGCATGCAGGTCTTCGCGTTTGTTATAGCCGCAGCGATGGGCTGTTTCAGCTCGTGGGATACGGAGGCAGCCAGCTCTCCCAATATGCTGACTCGGTTCACATGCGCAAGGTCTGCCCGCAGTTTCTCACGCTCTTCTTCAGCGCGCTTGCGATCTTCGATGTCGGTCGAGATACCGTACCACTTGAGGATCTTGCCTCGCGCATCCCGTAGCGGCACGGCGCGAGACAAAAACCAGCGATATTGCCCGTCCTCTGCCCTCCTATAGCGCAACTCATCTTCGAAGGGCTCGCCGCTCGCCAGAGCCGCGCGCCATTTCTCCAAGTGTCGCTTCACGTCTGCTGGGTGAACCGCAGCTTCCCAGCCTGACCCAAGTGACTCTTTGGCGGACAAACCTGAGTATTCGTGCCAGTGTCGATTGACAAAGTCCACGGAGCCGTCGGGCAAAGTGGTCCAGGCAAATGTGGGAATGGTTTCGATTACGTCGCGAAGTTTCTTTTCCTGACGCCGCACTCGCTGGATACGGCTTTGATATAGAGCCCAAAGCACTCCTAGGAAAGCAGCTGTGCACAGCGCACGGAACCACCACGTACTCCACCACGGAGGCAGGATCTCGAGGTGTAACTCCACGCCTGACTCGCTCCAGGCGCCCCTGCTGGTTGCGCCCTGCACACGAAAGGTATATGTGCTTGCCGGTAGGGTCGTGTAAGTCACCAAGCGCTGGTTGCTTCCCACCTCGTACCATTGGTGGTCCAATCCATCCAGCTTGTAGCGGTAGCGGTTGGTCGCGGAGTTGAAATAGCTGAGCGCGGAAAACTCCAGCGAGAAGATATTCTGGTTGTGAGAGAGGCTTAGTGCACTGGTGTAACCGATAGACTTACTGAGCGGGGAACCAGTTCCAACCGTCACAGGGCGGTCAAACAGCCGGAAATCCGTGAGAACAACAGGCGGAGCATATGGACTGTCCACCACCTTGTCCGGATGAAAAGCTACGCCTCCGTCGAATCCTCCAAAAAACATTTCGCCACTCGGGCTCTTGGAGCAGGCACCCCAGCCGCTTAAGTCAGCCCCTGGAAGGCCGTCCGCGGCGGAGTAGTTTTTGAATGTTTGCTTTGAGGGATCGAATACCGAGAGCCCGTTGTTCGTGCTCATCCACAGATTGCCGCGCTCGTCCTCAAGGATGCAGCTCAGTAGATTTCCAGGAAGGCCATCCTGCTCGTAGTAGGTCTTAAATCCGCCCGTCTTGGGGTCAAACCTGTCCAGCCCGTCTTGCGTGCCCACCCACATGGTACCGGAGTGATCGAATTGCACGGAGTTAACCCGGTTGTTGCTCAGACTCGTCGGGTCATCGGGATTGTGCTTGTAGCTGGCTGTGAAACGGTGGGTGACGGGATCGAAGCGTTGCAGGCCCGAGGAATGCGTGCCAAGCCATAACGCTCCCTGCGGGTCCTCGTTGACCGCGATATCGATCTGGGAAGGGCTTCGCGGGTCGGGCTTATACACAGTGAAGTGAGAAGTCACCGGATCCAGATGATCGAGACCATCGAAGGTGGCGGCCCACAGCCCACCGGCATGATCGATGAGCAACTGAGCCACATTATCGCTGCTCAAGCTAAATGGATCGGTTGGGCTGTGCCGGAACTTCTTGATCCGTCCGGTCTTAGGGTCGAAATGGATCAATCCAAGGCCGCCGGTACCGACCCAAAGAAAGCCTGACCGATCCTCCACGATGGTAGTCGGGCGAGGACGCGCTCCTGGTCCCAGATTTCGGTAAAAGGTATATTGTCCGGTCTGGCGGTCGACGCGGTTGAGCGCGTCAATCGAGCCAATCCACAGGATTCCCTGGCGATCCTCATAGATACTATTCACCATCGTGCCGCTCATGCTGTTGGGGTTTCCGGGCTCGTTCTTGAATTTCTCAAAGAGCGGCGGTCGAGTAGAAAAGCGGGTGGGCGCCATCATGTGCAGACCCGCCCAGATGTTTCCTTCGCGATCCTGAAACAAAGCAGCCACATCGTCTTGACCGAGACTATCCGGGTTGGCGGGATCATGACGGTAGCGGATAAATTTCAGCCCTTTGCGGTCAAACTTGAGAAGCCCATTGCCCAGGGTCGCAAACCACAGAGTCCCGTCGCGATCTTCGAGCATCGCCATGACCCCGTTGGGGACAGCGTCAGAGAGGTGACCGTCATGGAAGGAATAATGAGTGAGCGTATTCGTCTTTCGATCGAACACCGCCAACCCGCCTCCGGTGGCATGGACGATCCAGAACACGCCGGAGCGGTCTTCATGGAATGACATCTCGCGGGGTTCACGTAACGGAACGCGCATGGTGACCCTGCCTGTATCCCGATCGAATGCATCCAACCCTTCGCTGGTGACCACCCAAAACGTTCCCGTCCTGTCTTCACCGGTTTGTTTGACTTCGTCGCTGCTCAGACTAAAGGGATTGTTGGCATCGTGGCGATAGCGCACGGTCTGTCCGGTGGAGGGGTCGAATCGGAACAGGCCGCGGAGGGTTGACAGCCACAACGTACGCACGTGGTCCTGGCTGATGTGGGTTACCGGAACTGTTTCGCCTTGCACATCTCTGGTATCGATGCGGTAGTGAGTAAGAGTCTCGGTTACTGGATCGAATTTATCCAGGAACTCATCGCATCCAACCCACAGCGAGCCGGAATGGTCTTTGAATATGGAAGAAATGAACACCCCGCTCAGACTGTTGGTGCGCCCGGGTTCGTGCTTGAACACCTTGAACTTGTAGCCATCGTACCGGTTCAGCCCATACTGGGACCCAAACCACATGAAGCCCTGATCGTCCTGCACAATCTGGATTACCCTCGTTTGTGATAACCCCTCATCCTTCGAGAGTCGCGTGAAGCGAATATCCTTGCCGTCGACTACAGGCAAGGTAGTGGTGCGAGGGTCCACATGCGCCTGCGGCACTGTTCCGACATCATTGGGCTGATTCTCGGGTCGGCCCACTCGGTCTGGAGCCATTCCCAACGTGGAACTAAACAAGAGCGCCACAAGGGTGCAGCGGAGGGCCAAGCGCGCAAAAGCAATCGGCTTGATCGTCACTTGATGGACAACCGAAATCACAGTGTTTGTTACTTCCATCCGGGCGTCCAGACCTTCTCAATCGGTGTGATAATACACCGGAAAACAGGTTTCAGCGGGCCAGCTTCTGCTCCTCTCCTGAAGGAAACTCGTCGACACTACAGTCATGAGCTATTCAATGACCAACCTGTCTGTGGCTTTATCTTCAGGTTACGACAATCTGAGCAGGTCGCCGCAGGGACTCTGATTAAGAGAGCGTTTCGTTGCACCGACAGGTGGCGGAACTCAAGAACCGTGCGTCATGACGGCCGGGCTTTCCTATGGTCGGTATTTGGACAGGTGTGTCGAGTCACTGACACACAGCGCTGAACCGAGGGGACCAATTGTGCTCCGCAAACAACTTACTCTGCGCTCCCAGTGGCAACTGGATTGCCCCGACCGCGTCCGACCGGTTCTTTGATGGTTTCTTTCGAAAATCGACCCCTTAGGTCTTCGCTTCGTGGCCCTGGACTGAAATACTGATGGGGGTAGCCAATGAGCTTTTTGAGATATTGCCGACGAGGAGCAAGTCGATGCTCGACTGAGATCCGTGACGTTGAATCACTTTTCACTTTACCCCTCCTTCTTACGCTGATTTGTTTATTCACGACCGGAACTGCGAATGCGCAGAGTTTGTACGGGACCATCGTCGGTGTCGTCACGGATTCGTCGGAAGCCGTAGTCCCGGACGCGAGAGTTGAGGCGACGCAAACCGAAACCAACGAGAAGCGAATCGCGACTACCAACGACAGCGGGGCCTACGCCCTATCGACGGTACCGGCAGGTACGTATGTGGTGTCCATTTCGAAATCAAGGTTCGATGTATTTGAAGCCCGGAGTATCAATGTAACGATCAATACGACCGTTCGCGTGGATGCGAAGCTTACGATTTGCGGACAACCACTGACGATCAACGTTTTATCGAATGCCGCTGAACTGCAAACCGATCGGGTAGACGTGCACGGTGTTTTAACATCTGATGACCTGCGGCAACTGCCACAGCCTACTCGGACCTACGAGGGTCTCATCGGTCTGCTGCCAGGCGTGACCCCTCCGAATCCCGGCTTTGCGGGAACAGGCGGTACCAACAATCCTGCTCGCTCCATGATTATCAACGCCAACGGCACCAGCGCCAACGGTACAAATGTCAGCGTCGACGGTGTGAGCGCTACCAATGCCTGGGTCCAGTTCTACTCGACCGCCGTCCCCTCGATTGAAGCGATCGCGACTGTAAACGTGGTAACCGCTAGTTCTTCCGCTGACCAGGGGGCGATGAATGGAGCCGGCATTCACGTGCAGATCAAAAGCGGAGCCAATTCTTTCCACGGGTCAGCATATTGGTACAACGAAAACAACGCGATGAAGGCCAAGCCGTATTTCCAGCCTGCCGGTACCAAAAAGCCAAAGTACGTCGACAACGATGTCGGAGGCACGCTCGGCGGGCCCGTCATAAAGGACAAGGTCTTCTTCTTTGGCAGCTATGAGGGTGATTTTTTGCGAGAGGCTGTGGGGAATTTCTATACGCTGCCAATTCCCGATATGGCCAGCGGTATTCTGGCCTCACCGACTCCGATTTTCGATCCCAATACTGGAAATGCGGATGGCAGCGGCAGGACACCGTTTCCGAAAGATTCTGCCGGGAACTACATCATTCCCTCCGATCGAATCAGTTCAATTTCAAAGATGCTCATCGCGCAGATTCCGAGCGGTGTTCCCAATGGCGTGTATGCCAACAACATCTTTATTAATACTCCCTACTCATATGACTTGCAGAAGATCGACAGCAAGATCGACTGGAACACAACCCCGAAATTGAGCATTTCCGGCCGCTTCAGCGACTATCCATACAGTCAAACCCAGCCTCCAGCATTTGGAAACATTTTGGGACCCGGAAGAGGCTACAACACGAACCAGTTTGGCAACATCTACGCGATCTCAGTGCTGGCTAGCTATGTGGCCAGCCCACGTTTCGTAGTGGACGCTATCTTTGGCCTCACGCATACAACTCAGAATCTACTTGCGCCGTTGTCCAATACACGCTACGGGGCGGATGTCCTCGGTATTCCCAACACCAACCTGGGACCGCTGCCCACGGCGGGCGGCGTGCCTCAGTTTAATTTTACGACGGGGTCGCTGAACGGATTCGGGTATGGTTATCCTTCCCTCGTCTATGAGGATCCAGTCTTCCAGTACACCGGCAACGCAACCTGGGTCAAGCGAAACCACAGCATCCGTTTCGGTATCGATGTTAGCCAGCAGCACATGAATCACAAGGAAGTTACCCCAACTCAATTCAACTTCAACGGTGGCCTTACATCCCTTTACTGTCCATCTGCAAACAGTCCCGGCTGCGCCGCCGGAAGCCCGCCCACGAACCAGTTCAATTCCTGGGCCGATTTCCTTCTCGGCATGCCGCAAAACGCGGTAAACAATGTGTTGAATGTCCCGGCGTACATTACGCTGCGGAGTTGGATGTTTGCTCCTTATGTCTCCGATACATACCAGATCAGGCCAAAACTGACTCTCTACTTTGGAACGGGTTGGGACTACTTCCCAGTGCCTCGGCGCGAGAATCGCGGCGTCGAATACTACAACCCCACTACCAACGTCTATAACATCTGCGGAGAAGGACGTATTCCGACGAACTGCGGGATTTCCGTCCAGAAGACCCTTTTCGCTCCGCGCGCAGGCCTGGCTTACCGGGTTAAGCCGAATACAGTCATTCGTGGCGGTTATTCCCTCACTCCGGAACAGATCAATATGTACCGCGATGGCCTGTATAACTATCCGTTGACTCTCAGCCAGTCTCTCCCAGCTTTGAATACCTATACTGCATCCACAACTCTGGCCAAAGGCTTTCCGGACTTACAAAGCCCGGATATCAGCACCGGCACCATCCCTCTACCTCCAGTCGTTGGTGTCAGCTCTTCTCCCAAGCACTTTGTCCGTGGGTATACAGAATCCTACAACTTGAGCGTGCAGCAACAGTTGGGTTGGAATCTCCTCGCACAGATCGGATATGTTGGGACCCTCACGATTCACCAGCATACGCGCTACAACGCAAACTACGGTTTGCCAGGGGGCGGCGTACAAGGTCAACAACTGTACCCGTCTTTCGGAGTCACTGCAGTAGAAACAATCATTGAACCTTTTGAGCATATGAACTACAACTCCTTGCAAGCCCAACTCGAAAAACGATTCGGCAACGGGCTGCAGTTTTTTTCGAGTTATACCTGGTCCAAGTGGATGGGGCTTTGCTGCGACGAGAACGGGGACGGTCAGCCGGAGATTCCGATTCCCCAGTACTACCGCCGGAATTATGCGCCTATGCCCGACGACCACACTTACAACTTCCAACTCAGTGCGATTTATCAACTGCCGTTCGGTAAGAGTCAGCGATATCTAAGGGAGGGCATCTCCGCGGCCATCGTAGGCGGATGGCAGGTCAATGCCGTTCTCTCGCTATATTCAGGGGCGCCATTCTGGATTAGCGCTCCTGGTACCTCGCTCAATGCGCCTGGAAGTCCGCAACTGGCTGACCAAGTCAAGCCTGAGGTTGCGATCTACGGCGCACATGGTAAGGCCTCGCCATATTTTGATACCTCCGCGTTCGCTCCAGTGACAACCGCGCGCTTCGGCACGTCGAGGTTTGATTCTCTTCGCGGGCCGGGATACTCAAATCTCGATTTTGGTCTGTTTCGCACTTTTGGACTGCGAGAGCCGCTCAAGGCGCAGTTTCGAATTGAGGCCCTCAACCTTACTAATCATCCAAACTTCAGCAATCCAGACAACGGCGTGACCGACCCGGACTTCGGGCTGATCACGTCCACTAATCCCGGAAGCCGTCTCATTGCGGAACGGTACTTCCGATTGGGCCTCAAACTTCTGTTTTGAAGTTCATTTGTGGCCATTGCGGCTGCAGAGGTGAAGAAGTGGTTCCGTGTTGGGCCATTGGTACGTCTGTTCGAGCGATTGCCGGCCGGCACCATGATTTCCGCCTGCCCATCCTAGAACATCAAGTTGCTTGGGTAAGTCGGACTTGTCGTTCGCCAAAATTAGATCGCGGCCTGTCGGAGCCGCATTCGCTCGCAGTATTTTCAGTCAACGTCGTGGATCAGCGGTTCATCGCACAAATCAATCATCATGGAATGGTTGGCCAGCGCGACGAAATCGAGCAAGACTTCATCGCATGGCATAGTCCAGCATCGATCGCGAAGCACTATGGGCTTCAAAATCGATCAACTGTCTACCGGCACGCCCACGCCGTTGGGTTGTTTCCTAAACGCCAGCGCAATGTTCGGGCAGCCTTGGAAAAGATCATCGAAAGAGCCGGCGAGGTCGACGCTACAGCTCCGGCGGTGGTGGCGGCTGTCCAAGCGTACGCGAAGATCAATGCCGCAGGTCAGTGGGTTGACCGCAGCGAGCATGTAGACCTGAATGCTCTCTTCGAGAAGATGACTGTGCAAGAGCTGGAAGCCTACGCGCAAAACGGCACGCTCCCACTTTGGTTCACGGCCACAGTGGGCGCAACAGCCGATAACGGTCAGAAGGAGTGAAAGCCATGGAAAAACGCACGGAGGCGCACCTTCTACCCGCAACAAATTCTTGTCTGAGGCCGCGCTCGCTGCGTCCCCGCGCCTGTGGCGAGTAGGCTCCTGTCCCTGTCCCTTGACGGGGCGTTCGGGCGGGTGTACCGTTCGCTTCCGCTGGGAAATCCCGACAAAACAAGGAGGCTGTTATGCAGCGGAAAGCCTTATGGTCCGTGATTGCGGTCGTGTTGCTTGGGGCGCTAGCTGTCGGTCAAGCTCAGCAAGCGCAGGAAAGCTATCTCGATGTGTTTACTGTGCAAGTGAAACCAGAGAAACGCGCAGACTTCGATGCTCTCTCCAGGAAGATCGCAGTGGCGAATCGGCAGAACAAAGGTGACACTTGGCTGGCCGTAGAGACTGTTTACGGTCCCGGCAACCGTGTCAGCTTCATCAGCACGCGCAACAGCTACGGAGATGTAGAGACCGCCATGGGATCTTTCATGACCGCACTGCAGAAAACCTACGGGAAAGCGGCGACCGACAAGATGTTCCAAGACCTCAACCAATGCACACTCAGTTCCCGGTCTGAAATCCGCCGTCGGCGCTGGGACCTCAGCAGTAATGCCCCTTCCGATCCTGCGGCGTTCGCCAAGCTGATCGCAAATTCTCGCTGGTTGCGCACCAACGCCGTGCATGTGCGCCCGGGAGAAGCCGCCACTTTCGAGGCGCTGCTGAAAGAAGTCAAAGCAGCGCGCGAGAAAGCCTCTCCGCCCGTGACCACTCTGGTTTCCCAAGCGGTGGCCGGTCAAGAGGGCACGGTCTATTACATCACGACCCCCGCGCCTTCACTCGCGGGATTCGACACCATACCCCCGATCCAGCAGGTCTTGGGAGAGGAGGGCTACGCCAAATTCCTTAAAACCAGTGCTGAAGCAGTTTCGAGCAACGAGATGACCATCAATCACTTCTTGCCGGATCTCAGCAACGCGCCCGATCAGGTCGCGGAGGCCGCGCCGGATTTCTGGAGACCGAAATCCACCGTGGCCGCCTCCAAGTCCGCTACAAAAGCGCCGGCAACCAATGCCGCGGAAACCAGCAAGATGGAGGACAAAGACAAGGAGCACTGACTGGTCGTATTTTTCTGATCGGTGAGGGGGCACAAATGCCCCCTGGCGCGGCTCTAGTCGCCAGCCTTGGCGATCCTCTGTCCGACCAACCGGAAGTCATGAGGTGATCGGAAACAGCAGCGGAATGCTTTTTCCGCGTCCTCGTATCATGTCATTTAAGGATCGCATCCTGTCGAATCAGAAGTTTGCAAGAGACCAGACATTCGTAGTTCCTGCGTACTCATTGATCGCCAAAAGCTTGCCGTCGGGAGAGGGAACGGCCCATTCGATAGAGTCCTTGTCGTCTTTCAGCAGCAAATGGTTACTGCCGTCCAATTCGACATTGAACAATGCGGTTTTCCGCTCGCGATCCATTGACGTGACGAAAATAGTGTTTCCGTCCGCCGCCCAGTCCGCAGTGACCAGCCCAACTCTTCCTTTCACAACCACGTCGCGGTTCGTATTATCGGAGGTCGAACGAAGGTGAATAATTCCTTGGTCCGGCCGGTACAGAATGATCGCGAGCTGCGACCCGTCCGGTGACAAGCTCCAATTAACTGGCATGCCTTGCGTGGGAATCTCAGCAAGTTGCGAACTCTCACCTGAGCTCGGGTCGAAACTGCGGATCAAATGTTTGCCCGGTGTGTTAACTCCGTAAACGCACAAGGCAGACGGCAGCCGTGCGCATTGCAGGTTAACAATATATTTCCCACGCAAAACGAGCCGCGGCACACCACCCGCGAGCGGAATAGCGAAGATCGAACGGGGAGCGTCTGCCGCTGACGGGATTGACTGATACAGAAGCTCCGTGCCCGCAGGGTTTAAGCGAGCAACCATTTCACTCTCGGGACCGGCGACCAACGGTTCCGGGAGGGGCTGATCGAGAGGGTGCCTAAACACATCGAACGTACCGTCACGGTCCGAGGTAAAGATGATGGCCTTGCTGTCAGGCGTCCAGGAAAACGGCACGTCGTTGTTCTCGTCCAGCGTCAATCGTCGCGTCGCCAGTAACAGCGTACCGCCCGAAGCTAATCTCGCGACCAGCACCTGGCTTTGCCAACTCTTCCTTAGGAATTCCAGTGTAGTGCCGTTCGCGGTTGCGCTAATGTTTGTCACCCAGCCGGGTCCTTGGGTCAGGCGAACAGGATCAGGGGAATACTGAGAGGACCCTCGAACCTGTACTGCCCACAAGTTGGAATCAGCGGGATTCTGCTCTTCTGCGAGGCTGTAAACTAGACGGTCGTCCGGAAGCCAGCGGAGCGAGTCCCCGACGCGCATGCCCGAAAGCAAAACCTGCGACTGGAGGCTCTGCACGTCCTTCAATTCAATGGAATTCACATTCGAGAAATAGTTTCTCCGCTGACTAACGGAAGCACTGAGGTAAGCGAGGCGTCGCCCGTCGGGAGACCAGGTGGGCGCAGCGAAAACCTTGTCTGGCGTGGATGGCGCGACCTCGCGTGCATCACTACCGTCAAGGCGTGCAATCCATAATTCCCTGCCATACGGCTGAAAACGAAAATCCGGAGCACCGCGCAGGAAAGCGATACGTGTTCCGTCAGGCGAAACCGATGCGCCCCAGCCGTCGTCCACGATTTTCCGGGGAGCGCCTCCAACAATCGGAACATTCCAGAGGCCGAGTGCTCCCTCAGGCCGTTCCGCGCGCGACACCAACACGTGTGCTCCGTCGGGGAGCCAGCCTTCAAGGTGGCCTGAGAAAACGGACGGCATCGCTATTCTGTGAAGTTCCCCAGACCGAACCAGTTTAAGGTACAGGCCGGTTGCGTCTGAGTATGCGATGTACGTACCGTCGGGAGAAATGGCGGCGCCATCGATGGGGTTTTCCACGGAGTTAACTGTGAGCTTCCGTTCCGTCATTTGTGGTTTCGAGGGCAGCGAAGAGCGCGTCACTGACGTGCGCACAGCCCAGACAAGAGCCAGGCCGAGCGCCGCGATCGATACGCTCAAGATAGTCCAGCGGCGTGCTCGACCGTTGCTGTCTTTTGCGGGTGCAATGGTGGTGGTTCCTGCTCCGTTATCGGAGCCGTCGATCGGGGTGATGAAACGGTATCCGCGTCTTGCCAACGTCTCAATGAACACGGGACTGTCAGCGGACTCGCCTAGGGCCTCCCTAAGTCGTTTGACCGCAGCATTAAGACTATGATCGAAATCTACAAATGTGTCCTCCGGCCACAACTGCTGCCGCAATTCTTCGCGGGTTACGATGTCGCCCTTGCTCTGAAGAAGCGCCAGGAGAATTTGGAGGGGTTGCTGTTGCAGCTTTACTCGGCTGCCTTTTTTCCGCAGCTCGCCCGTCCGCTTGTCCACTTCGAAGGGTCCAAAGCGGATAATCCTGGGCTGATCAGCATCCGCCATTGCCAACCTCGCATCGCGAGTGTAGCACTCAAGACTCGGTTCCCGGGAGTCCGCGCGGGATATGTCAGCCTCCTCCGAGTGAGCGGAGCAGAGATTGGGGCGCGCGTTCGAAAAAGCCGTCAGAAGGAAGCCGCTGGCGCGGCGGACGCGGTCCTTATGCAAATTGAATGGAGCGAGGGGGAGGTGTTGAAGTCGGCCGGAGTCGGCACGGAAGGGGAGGTGGAGGTTGTCGAAAGCGTGGGAAGGAGAATCGATGGTGGAAAACGCAACGCCGTGCAGAGGGCGCTCGACCTCGCCCAGCAAATGCACGCGGAAACGCTGCCTCAATGCATGGCTTCGATACACGCAATTACCACGCAGGCGGCACTGCAGCCTCCAAGAGGACTTGCTGGTTTGAGAGAGCTTGCTGATCTGCTCGAATCAGTCCAACGGACTCTCTCGAACTATCCACCGCGGCTCTATACGCAAAACTTGGAATCGATGCTTCACGATCTTTCTCCCGGACGCGACGGAGGGTTAGCGGCAGCATGGGCATTTTGCACCAGTGGTGCATACCGGCGAGCGCGTGGCGCACTTAACCGCACGAAACGGAAAAGCTTCGTCAAAAACCCTGTTCTCGGAAGTGACCGCCGCTCTCGCAGATCTGAAGAAATGGGCCACAGCATCCGAGGGAAAGAACGCCCCAGCGCCGGTGGAGAGTTCACTAAAGCACGTAGCCGCCCTGCGAAGACTGGCGAATGATGTGGAACTCCTTGCAAAGATCCTGCCTGACAAACGGATAGATCAATTCTCTCTGGATGAGCTGACGTCGTTGGCCTCTGCTCTTCAGGCGGACGGAAAAATCCCCTTTCAGCTCCCTAAACTCAACCAGATCGAGCGATCACTGGAAGCTGGCGGTGTCGGGAAACTAGTGGCCGAGATTCGGTCACGTAAGCCCGAAACCTGTTTTTGGTCGCACATGTCGTCGCCGTCTCGGCTTTCGTAATCCTTCGCCTTCTCTGAAACGCAGGGACACGTCTGGGAAAATGACTAGGACGGTCCTGAGCAATACTGAACAGACCGCAGTTCAACCAGCGAACTACCGTATGCCTGTCTAGTCCCGGAGTCCACCATGTCCTACACACCAATCTGCACTATCTGTCAAGAACCTGTGAACCTCGAAGAAAGCAAAACCGATGAACACGGGCGTGCGGTCCACGAAAATTGCTACATCTGGACAGTCGAATTGAGGAAGCCGCCAAGACCCATAACCCAAATGGACGCCCGTCCACAATCGCCAATGTTCTGAGCCTACGCCCTTCTTGTCGAGACTGTGTTCGCTGGCGTACCGACATATTGTGCCCGGCGTTCTAGACTGCCCAGATGTCCATCGACCGCATTAAGGATTGCTGGATTTGCGGCAAACCTTTACCGTCAGTGGAGGAGTGTCGGCTAGATGAGCTAGGCTTTCCGGTCCACAGAGGTTGCTACCCACCAAAGAAGACACTGGAAGCCTCCCAACCTCGGAAGAGCGGTACTTAGTGGCGTAGACGGCTCGGCTTCCCGTTGCCCAATGTTTGTGCGCTAAGTGAGAATGGCCGATTCTGCGCGTTTGCCCGCGGTCATTTGAACGATCTTCACCTGAGATAATGGTCAGTGCCCAGCCGTAAGAAAATCGACCTGGAAAAGGTTCTCCCGTCCCTACACACACCCTGCCCGAAGTGCGGGCACAAGATCCAGCCCGCCGAGATTAGGCGCGTAGGCCTCGAAATGATCTGCCCCGCGTGCGGGGCGCAGTTCAAAGCGGGGAAATCGTGACGCACTGCATCTGCCCGTATTGCAAACAGGAAACCGGTGTCGGCACCGCGGGCCTGTTCGACACTGTTCTTATGTCGCGAAAGACTTGCGAGAAGTGCGACCGCGATTTCTTGATCGTGAATGACGTGCCGATGACTCAGGAACAGTACGACCGCAGGGTCAACGATTCGGGGGTATAATTCGCGCCGTCAGCGCTTCCCAAGAAAGCGTGAATGCTAATGGATACCAACTACACGGCCATGCAATTGTTTGGAATCGCAAGGAACTGTTTCCAAGAAAACTGCGACAAGACATCCCAAAGTAAAGACAACCTTTCCTTTAACCTGAATCGCGGCCTGTTAGCGTTGGTTGATGCTGTTGAGGCAGAGCTTCAGCACATTCACTCAAAGCTCGGACGCATTGAACATCGCTAGTTCATATGTAGGACGGACGCCAGTCCGTGATGTTCCGGATCAATCCAACGCTGTCGGTTGTGGCTTCACAGATGGGCAAGCAATTCGCGACGAACCCCCCCCCGACGTTGAAGTTGTGGCAGATCAAAGCGAGTCTCGCCCGGCCCAGACTGGCCGCCTCCGTGGGATTCGGCGTTAAACCCATTGCCAGCTTCTCTAACGGCGGGCTACCATTCAGGGCCATATGCGAGAGGAGAAATAACGATGAACCGATCACGTTTCCTTGCACTTGGTGGAGTCTCGTTGTTTGTGGGTGCTGTATTCAGTTTCTATGTCTACAGCAATCTGGAGGCAAAATCCTCGCAGCCTATGCTCAACGCCATTGTTGCAGCGAAGGATCTGCAGATCGGGACCCGATTAGAAAGAGCAGATATCAAGACCGTTCGTGTTCCGCCCAGTATCATCCCGCCCGACTCACGCCAACGCCCCGAAGATATCATCGGCCGCGGTGTGATCGTGCCGATTGCGAAGGGGCAATTCATCGTTTCGGGGCAGTTAGCGGGCGAGAACGCCGGCAGTGGTCTGCCTTCGCTAATTCCGTCTGGTATGCGCGCGGTTGGAGTTCCCGTCAATGACGTGACGTCCGTAGCTGGGTTCGTGACACCCGGAACAAGAGTAGATGTGCTGATGACACCCAGCGGAGAGCATAGAACCATCACCGTTTTACAAAACGTAGCTGTGCTCGCGACGGGGTCGACGCTGGAGCACAGCGCGGGTGCCGGATCGGCTCGAAACTTCAGCGTTGCGACACTGTTGGTTTGTCTCGATGACGCCGAGCGATTGATCCTTGCGACGAAAGAGGGGCATGTTCAGCTGGTATTGCGAAATCCATTTGACACTCGTGCCGACACGGTGAAGGACGCCACCCTGCAGCAACTGTATGAGGCAATGCCTATTCCCGCCAAGGCAACGAAACCTCGATTGAAACCTGCCGTTTTGCCGATGACGGATACGCCCGAGATTCAGATTTACCAGGGAAACGAGGTCAATACTGTCGAGTGCAAAGATGGTGGGCAGTGCAGCCCAGAAAAGAAAGCTCACTGAGCTGGCGATCGAGCTTCTTACGCGGTTGATCCTTCTTCACGTAGCGATCTTCAAGGGCGCTCCTTTTCCTGGGTCGCGACCTCTGATGTAAGTATCAGCTTGATTTGCTTGGCGTGTCTCAAAGCGTACAGTGCTCGATCCTTCCTTTCGGCATCACCTTTGCCAAGGGTTTCCATGATCGTTGCCAATTCTTTTTTTGTGACGCAAGGCAGAATTAACTCTGCCCGTTGCCCCGGTGTTCCGGGCATTTTGAGCGTTATCGAGAGTAGAGTCGAGAACAGGCGCAGTGACTGTAGTCTCCCGGTGGTTGTTTGACGTGGCTTTCGCCGCGCCACCTCAGTCCGGTTTGGCCTGGTTCTGTTTCCTGTTCCCGCTCATCGAACCGGACTGGCAGATTTCCCGCATCCGGCTCTCGGAAAAGACTCACGCGTTCGCCCACGGATGGTTTGCGGTCCGATGTGGTAACTGGACCAAGCCATACACAGAGTGCAGAGACGCTTCCGGAAATCGTTTGTACGCCGGGCGCGGCTCTTTGTGTTTGTCGCATAACCACCGACGCAGCCTCCGGCGGGCGTGTAAGTCGACCGCACTGTAGGCTTTGCTGACTGGCCCCAGACAGAAGTAGTTGGCCCAGCCGATCATCA